>Ga0302325_10031479_pt1 | contig 10915 bp, 13 predicted proteins | sample Palsa_T0_2_FD_201948 | JGI IMG/M metagenome (GOLD analysis project Ga0302325, IMG submission 201948) | Peat permafrost microbial communities from Stordalen Mire near Abisko, Sweden - Palsa_T0_2 | ecosystem: Environmental > Terrestrial > Soil > Palsa > Peat permafrost | place: Sweden: Abisko... | reverse complement strand
ACCTCGCCACGACTCTCCTCGCCACGCTCCAAGGAGGGCTTCTACTCGCCCAGGTGCAACGGAGTACCCGTCCGTTCGAAACCGCGGTCAATACCCTCCTCGCCCTTGCCATCCAGACTTGAGCCCCCACTCAGCCAACGCTTCGAGCCCGACGAGTAGCCCCGAGTACTGCCCCGTGATCCACGCGCCCTGGCAGCCCGCCTTGCGAGATCCAAGCCAACATGACTCGCGACCGAACACACCCGTCCTTCGGCACGGCGGCAGGGATGACTTCGCGAGCGTGAAGCCCCAGCGAGGTGTCGCTGTCGGCCGGCACATGGCCGCACAGTCGCACCGCCTCATGTTTTGGGGCTCTGCGCGTCTGAGTGGGGAGAGCGGCTTCTGACCGGTGGCGGCGATGGTCGAGTCGGCCAGGTGACGCCGCCGGCGTAGAGCAGGACGCGGAGCCGGTAGTTCTCGAAGCTACGGAACCCGTGGCCGACCGCTTGACCTTCTTGACCATCAGGTTGAGACCCTCGGTCGGGCCGTTGCTCGCCGTCGTGGTGCGCCTTCCAGAGAGCCTCCGAGAACTTGGCCGAAGTCGGAGCGAAGGTCGTCGCCCTCTCGGTCGACGACGAGGCGACCACCGGCGAGCTGATCGCAAAGCACGGCCTGACGTTCCCGGTCGGGCACTCCGCCGACGCCCGCGCTGTCGCCGAGGTGACCGGCGCATTCGTCAACGACGACCCGACGTATCTGCAGTCGACGGGGTTCGTGCTCGACCCGAACGGCCAGGTGGTGGTCAGTGTGTACTCCAGCGGGGCCATCGGCCGGCTGGTGCCCGCCGACGTCGTCGGCCTGATCCGGTACTTACGCCAGCACGCCAGCGCCTCGGCCTGAAAGGACCAGGCCATGACCGATGCCGACATCAACTTCTACTTCGACCCGGTCTGCCCGTTCGCCTGGATGACCAGCAAATGGGTACGGCTGGTCATGGCCCAGCGGGACTACACCGTGGACTGGCCGTTCATCTCGCTGCAGCGTCGAGTGCAAGCGGTCGTCCGCCAACACAAATTGACTCTCCACGTGGCGCCCACCGGCCCGGCGCCCGGCGCTGCCGAGCAAGGTGGTGTCCTCGGGGTACCTCTGGACGGGTCCATCACCAATGGCTGCCAGTAGCTGATGACACGAAGCCAAAAAGTACCGCTGACCTGCATCTTTGTCCGCAGCCCCAACGGGATTCGAACCCGTGTCGCCACCTTGAGAGTGCGGAGTTTGCCGTCCATTGCGTGCAAACCCGCTGGTCAGCGTCTTCATGGCGTCCGTCCCATCCAGGGCGTTTGCCCCCCTTTGCTGACAGTCTGCTGACAGCTCGGCCACCGAACCAGCCCGGGTCGATGCCCTCCACCCCCGGCCGAGACGTCCTCGTGAGGCGTCTCGTCCCGGTCCAAGTCGCGGATCCCAAGTCTTCGCCCTTCACCACCGTCCTGTTGATCGCAACGCACGGTTGGGATATGGAGCAGACCACCCGGAGCTGCTGACAGCGCCAGACTCCCGATCGACGTGACGGCACTCACAGTCGAAGGCCCCGGGATGTCACGCGCCAGGAACACCAACTATGCGCTCCCGCACGCGCTCGTTCTGGGAGGTGGGGCGCTGTCGATACCGGCTGGCCATCGGGTCATGCGTGAGGTGCCTCCGATCGGCACTTGGGGGATACGCCCCGCAGCTCTCCTACGCTCACACTTGAAAGCTGCCATTACAACGTTCACTTTCCATCGACGGCATGCCCGCGCCCCTGCCCGACGGTCCGCGCTTGGATTGGCCCAACCGCGCTTGGATTGGCCCAACGGGCTGATCTGGCGCCTACAGTCAGCTCTTCGCATCGGCGAATCACTTAAGCTCCGGAGCAGTCCGAAAGGGACAGAGCAGCGAGAACCACCTGGGTACGGTTCGCCACCCCGGCGTGACATCCCTCGCGTTTGTCAATGACACGTGAAGCGGTTACGTAGATCGCTGCTACACCACGAGCATGACTTTAGCGACTATAAGCGTAGATTGTCTTCCCAATATGGGCGCTTCGTGAGGTCGGGGGAATATCCCTGGTTCGACCGGTAGGCTTTCCGGGATGGATCTGAGAGTCGTCGGAGGTAGTCACTTAGTTCGGCGATTCCTCCTATTGCATCCTCGACTGATTGGTTATCGTCATCCGGACTGAATGTCCCAGCATCCGGATCACCCTTCAGGTATCCTCGTTGAAGTGCATCATACGCGTCATCCATCTGTTGTTGATCCTTCCAGCCATCCACAACAAGTTCATTTCCAATATGATCGAGATACAGCGCCTCTCGAACCACCGGGGGGAGGCGCCAGAGTGCGTTCCCAGCGGCTGCGTTCAATCGCTCGAGCTCGGCTAGCTGAGCTTTGACGGTCTTGCTCAAGATGCGGACGCCCTTGTCAGTTCCCCCGGATCTGAGCTGTTCGATCAATTCCTTCTGTTCTTCGATCAGCTCTGTAGCCTCAACAATTTCATCCTGTAATGCTTCTACAGTCTCCCTGATGGAAACTGCTTCCTCGGCCGTTGGCCGAGGAGGCTTTACCGATTTTGAGTAGTTGCGAACGCGTGCAATGAATGCGATCTTCTTCTGATTCCAGCGGCCGATCGATGGAGATGTGCCTACGGCAATCTTAACGCGCTCAAACATTTCATCTAGATCGGTATCTGTATCAGCAACGCCGGCTTGGCACCCTACCAGGACGGCCTTCAGATGAGCGTACGTAAGCGGGGGAACTATAAGCGGGTACAAGTTTGCTTTCGTCGCCCAGGTCGCTCCCAGTTCGCATAGACAGAAGGCGCTTTCGAAGTACTCCGGAGTAATCAAGGCAATAACAAGTTGTGCTCCAACGAGCTCATCGCGAATCCAATCTACGAATGTGGTTCCCTTCGGGATACCCATTCCCTCAAGCGATGTGCAAACTATCTGTCCTCGCTGCACATCGACACCTGTCTGCAGTAGGTCCACAAGGTAGTCCGCAAGCTTCTTGTCCGTAGCTGCGTGACTGACGAACACCTTCCTGATCGGCATGCCCTCAGTCTTGCCGAAGTTGCTGCCGGTAGCCTGACACCCGGTATTGGAGTCCCAAAGGCGAACTTCAGTTGAGCCCATCGTGACAGGCGACAGTGGCTATGACGAAGTTGGACCGAGACGATTCTCACGTTCCGCCGCCTGTGCGACGGCGGCATCCATGGGACGGCGACCGGTGCGAGGCGTCTCTCAACGATCTGAGGGGCACCGGCGACTGCTCCATCGCCGACGAACTGTGGGCGGATCTCGAAGCACCCGTGACGAAACCCCTCTCGTGGCCCTGTGATCCGGGGTCAGGGTCGTATCGATGCCAGATGGCCGAGGACCTGCGACTGCCGACTGGAGCCTCCGATCTAGACCGGCCCGATCATCGCATCCGGATTGGTCATAGACTAACGCCAACGACAAGTCGAAACGATTACGGACAAAGATGCCTAAGTACAGTTTCACGTACCCGCAGCGATACGCCGTCTGGCATTTCCACGAGGAGCGCTGCTGGCTGTGTACAGAGCCACTTCGACTCGTTGAAGCGTCCATCGACCATGTTCTTCCGGAGTCACTGCTGAACAACGAAACGCGACTTCAGGAGGTGCTGACCGAGTACGGGCTTCCTGCCACCTTTAACTTGAATGGCTTCGAGAACTGGCTCCCATGCCATGTTCGGTGCAACCAAAAGAAGGCTGACATCTCCCTCAAGTTCGTTCCTGGAACTCAGCTCATACTCGATCGCCTCGTTCGTGATGCACAGAAGGTTGAACGTGCAGCTGCTAAACTGACATCGGATGCCGTTAAGGACCGAATCTTTGCCAGCTTGTTCGCAGCTTTCGAGGAACAGACTTTAACCGTGCTTGACCTTGCGAACTTCGTTGATGCGTTTGCCGAACACCCACGTAGCGCCGGCGTCCCGGATGATGTCGTGGTTCTTGACAACGGGTACTGGGTGCGAAGGGAGGACATAGCGCAAGAAGGACTCTGTAAATGTGAACGGAACGAATGTGTCGGGCACAACAAGAAGGTGTATTGCTATTTTGCTCGCTCACTCCCTGCATGGGTTATCGGTACTGGCCTCTATCACAAGTGCTATGACGAGTTTATCGTATGTCCCCGTTGCGGCATCCATCACAAGAGGGGCCACATCGGAACCTCGGACATTTGCGGGCGACCCTATCTCAATCAAGAGTGTCACACCGATTAGCCCGCTCTATAGCAGACACCCGCGCATTCCATAAAGTCGAGCCGACTTAATTTTATCGATGGGCGAAACCGTCATGGGTACCGACGTATATCTTGCCGCTCTGTCGACAATCGTCACTGACCGCTAAAGAGTATTGAAGTCTTGTGGCGGGAAAGCGGAGGTGATCTCTTCGGTGGCATTGGGCTTGTGTTATGGATTCTTGGTTAGGTTGCGAGTTTCAATCGTGGACTCATTCGACATCGACGACGAAGAGTGACCTGAACTCTGGATCATACGACATCCCGTATCGTACCCAATCCCATTCTGATAGGGGTAGGGGAAAGCATCTGGGAGCCGACGCGGCACGCGAGTTGCCCGGCGACGTCAGGCGTCCGTCCAGGGTGTCCCCTACCGCCGGCTCGGGGACACCGTTTCAGGTCGTGATGCTCAGGGCTCGATCGCATCTGGGCTATTGGCCTCGTGTTGTGGCGACCTGTGACCAGCTGCGCCGCCAGTCGGGTTGGCCGAGTGGAAGTCCTGCTTCACCGGCCCAAAGGCGGAGCATGGCGTCGCGCAGCTCCCGGTGCTGCTGGTCTTCGGTCTTCGCGTCGATGACCAACCCCGAGTACACCACGATCGTCGTAGGTGAGATCAACGCGGTCGTCACCCTCCCACCGATTGTCGCCTTGATCTGGCGGGTGACACGTTGGCGCAGGGGACGGACTCGGCCGAAGGGGACATCGTCGATCATGGCCGAACCGCCCTTGAGCACGGTCTCGACCAGCCAGGCCACCACCTGGTCCTCGCCGTCAGCTGCCCCGGGGGGCTCAAGGCATCCCTCGGCGATCCGCCAGCACGACCCGCACAGCCGGTCGCGGTCGAGGCCAAGCACATCGAGATCGACGTCGACGCCCAGCGACAAAGCGGGGCGGCCGCATAAGGTCACCGCCGGGACTCCCGGCTCTGCTGCTACAGACGTGGTCTCGCGGTAGAGGTGGACGGTTCCGCCGTCGTCACTGGCGGCGCGGCTCGCGGGCAGGAGTCGTGCGGGTCGTACAACCAGGGGCCAGAGATCTCCGGTCACCGATGGCAGCCTATATAACTCGATAGACCTTGATCCCGGCATCTTCTTGTCCGGCTCAATGACGTTTGGACGTATCCGGAGGTACGAACCGCGACCCCACCATCTGGTCCTCCGCGATTCTTCCGCTGGGTGCATGGACCAGTCCATCGACTCAGTCCGCTCCGCGCCCCCTGAAATATGTCGTGCCGCAGCCGACCGTGGCAAGGACTCCAGGCCGGTCACGACACGCGCCGGATCGCCAGTTATCGGATGGTCGGTTCTTCGCCACTGTGCCACTCTGTACACCCACATCGGGTCTTGCCCCTTAGAGGTGAAAGCCCGTTACACATCGATGCTGTCAGGCCGTGCCACCCTGAGTTCTCTGAATACTGTTCAGCGTGTCAGTGCAACACTGAATGACTAGCGGAAGACACCGCCGCATGAACGCAACAAACGAAGAGCTTTCTCCTTCCGCCCGGTGAGAGTAGCCGAGAATCTCTGCGGAGCTGGCCAGGATGGCGAAGTCGATCTGACCAAGGACATCGTTGACAGAACATCCATCTTGCTGGCCGATCGGCAATGAGTCGCCAATACCCAGGTACCTGAAGTGTGGTTCCGGCTCGGACTGGTCCATGGCCGACGGCCTAGCACATCTACGCGATCTCTGCCATCCGCCTTAGTCTTAGCAGCCACTCCCGGGAGGATTGTAGGAGCTCCCGACTAGTTGAGAACCATCAGCTCGAGGGAGCGCGTGGCCACCATATTGAGTGGACGCGGCCCCATAATCATAAAAGGTGTACACAATGTTACATTGGAGCGTCCGAAAGTACTGAGCCGCCGTGGAGCACAAATCGGTCTTCATGCACATACTGGATGGGCCGAGCTGGTTGCCTTTCCCTATTACCTTTGAACCAACGTTCGTCTGATAGTAAAAGGTAGCAGTGATTCCAAGCGTTGCCTGGACCTGGCTGCAACCGACCTCAGCGTTGACCGCCGATTCGTCTACGTATGTCCTGCCCGGGATCGCTGGTGATGAACCCACGGCATAAGGAACACCGACTGACACGGAACACGGCGGCCCTGGAAGCACGGGTGGTGTGGAGTTCGGTGAGACGGTCTGAGCCCTCGCTACGCCAGTTGAGCACACGAGCCCAATCACCAGTACAAGAAAAAATAAGACGCTTGACCGGGTCAATACGTTAGCGCATTTCCTCATGAGGGTCAGTACCTGCCTTGCTCCTTCGGGTCCTATTGTCCAAGAGTAGTCCGAGTATGACACGTGTCAAGGTCTCTTATCCGAAGGGATATTCGTGCACGCAACAATATTGCACCCGTCCACATCGACCTCACGACGCCGGAGACGCCAGATATTCCGACGCCCACAGCTGATACCTGTTGAGGTCGGTAGGACGCCTCTGAGCAATGCCTTGGTCCTATCCAGACCGTTCTCGCTACCGGCGGCGGCGAACCGCCCCTCTAGATGTAGCGAGCTTGCCTCATACCGTCGAGAAAGGCGTGTTCAGCGCTTCGCGCTGAGGGGCGCCCGGAGGGCGCCCCTTGTCGCGGTCAGCCCTAGCCTCGGGTTTGCGAAGACCGGGAGGGTGTCATGGCTGACTACGCGACCCTACTGCGGGACCATGTGAGCTTGGAGGTCCGCTGTGTGGACCGGTTCTTCCTGCAGGGCTACATCCCGCAGCTTCAGTCGGTGGGGATGGTGTGCAAGTTCTTGCGCTGGCAGCGTCACATCCCGATCCCTTCGTCCGCGGCGTTCGGCAAGATCGGCGACGCCTACGTGAAAGACATCCAGGCGTACGCGAAGGCCAACGGCTTGGAGGTGGTGCACTTCAAGAAGGGTGAGAACAAGGAACAGATGGTCCGGCCGCTCATCGACGCGGCGGCCGTCGCGGGCAGTGACGGCAAGGTGGTGTTGATAGGGGTGGCTCAGGAGAAGACGCCGGTGTGGCGGTCATGGCCGGCCAAAGGCCAGGAGAACAAGGCTCATCCGCACATGGAGTGGGGCCGCCAGAGTGGGTTCGTGAACCATTGCTACTTCTACTTGTTCGACCCGGACTGGGGGCCGGCGTTCATCAAGACCAACGCCTACGCCCCGTGGCCGATCTGGATCTATTTGAACGGTCACGAATGGGCGAAACGGCAGCTGGAGATCGCGGGGATCGGCTATCAGGCCCTGGACAACGGGTTCCGTTCGTGCGACGACCCCGTCGCCCTGCAACGCATCTGCGACCGTCTCGGCCCCGAGCCGGTCCGCAACTTCTACTGGCGCTGGTTCAACCGCCTCCCTTCGCCGGTGACCACCGAGGACGTGAAGGCCGGGTACGGCTACGAGTTGGCGTTCCGCCAGTTCGAGGTGTCCGACACCGTCGTGTTCGACCGCCCCGCCTCGGGCCGGGCGTTCTTCGAGGGTGTCATCCGCGATCACCTCGACGTGGGACGCCCCGACCAGGTCGCCTTGGTCTTCGACCGCAAGGTCAACGCCCGCACCCCGGGGACCTTCCGCACCAAGGTGATCACCCGCGGCGTCGACCCCCAACTGTCGATCTACTACAAGAGCACCCGGCTCAAGCAGTACTGGAAAGAGGGCCGGGCTCTGCGCACCGAGACGGTGATTTGCAACACCCGAGATTTCGGGATCGGACGACGCGTCAACGCCGAGAACTGGCATGCCCTTGTTGTCGTTGGCGAACAAGCCAACCGTCGCCTGTGCGGCGCCCAGGCGAAAGACGCCGTCCCCGCTTCCGATACCGTCACCTTGGAACAGGTGACGTGTCCGTCGGAAACCCCCGACGGCCTGCACGCCCCGGGACTGCGTTTCGGGGACCGCAGAGTGATGGCCCTCATGGCCGCCATCGTCGGCTTCACTCACCTGATAGCCGGCTTCGACAACCCCGCCCTCGTCGAACGCGTCGCCGGGCTCATCGACGCCCCCTACACGAGCCGCCAAGCCACCTACGACCTACGACGACTCAGACGCAAAGGCATCATCGAACACGCCGCCACCAGCAGCCGCCGCTACCAGCTGACCGACCACGGCCGACGCGTCGCCGTGCTGTTCACCAAGGCACACAGCAGGGTCCTGCCCCCCGGCCTCGTCCAACTCGACCCCAACCTGCCCGCCGACATCGCCAACAGAAGCCCCCTCGCCCAAGCGTGGCGCAAACTCGACCGCACCCTCAACGACTACATCAAAGCCCAAATCATCGCAGCGTGAACTTGACCTATCCGTGAACTTCGCGGCAAGCAAGTGCCCCTAGAATCTACCATCCGCGGACTTCCGTGCGAGCCAAGCCAGCCTTCTTGCAATAAAGGCGCCCAAATGAAGAGCCATCCGACCTAGTGGCTCACATTTAACGACGAAAAGCACAACTCCTTTCCGTCCGATGACCTTATTGCGCGCATTATCAGAGTATCCGTTGCGACGATCTCTGGCCTCCCCCACCATCCGATATCGCCCCCTCTGGACTGGGCGGGGCAGCTGTTGCGTGTGACAGTTGATCAGTTGCCGGCAGCGTCGGGATGCGGTATCGGCCGCAAGTCGAGTTCATCGATGTGTTCGAAGTCAGATGGGTTGCATGTGTAAAGAGGAAGATCGTTTGAGATTGCGGTCGCCGCGATCATTGCGTCATAGGCGCGGGCCTGAGCCTTGCGGCCTGCGCGGTGCAACGACGCTGCGACACGGCCGAAGGCCCGGGCGGCGGCCGAGTCGAAGGGAAGAGGGTCAAAGTCGGCCTCGGCCTGCTGAAGCCGCGCCTGGCGTAGGGCTTGTTCGCCAGGATCGACCGCGACAAGAGGACCGACGGACAACTCAGCGAGCGTCACGGCCGTGATGAGCGGCTCCCTGGGCAGCGTCGACGTATCGCTGATCCGTTCCAGAAGGATGATTGTGCTGGTATCCAACACGCCTCGTAGAGCGTCTGCGGCGGTGATCAAAGACTCGGGTCGACGAAGGCGTCAATGTCGTCACGAAATCGTTGGGGGTCCATCGGTGGCAGATTGCGCCACCGTCGTAGGAGCGTGTCGACTGACAGCGGAGGCTTTCCTAGCGGCACGAGCTGTGCCACTGGTTTGCCGTCTCTCGTGACAGTCAGATGCTCGCCGAGCACGACGCGGTCGATCACGTCGCCGCCATGGTTGCGCAGTTCTCGAACCGAAACCTCGGACACGCCTTGAAGTGTATCACCGGTGAGACGCGACTGGCCGATGGGACGACGCGGAGCTACGAGGGCACTTCGTGGAGCTATCAGGTATCGGGTAACGCCTCTGTCGAGGTCGTTGACGTGTGTCTCCAGAGGGAGGTTCGACAGCTACGAAGCGCCGGCGATGAACGCGGTCACGATGTAGCTGGCGTGGCGATCCAGGTTGTGGCGGGCCCGGTCGTATCGAGTGGTGGTCCTGGGGTCGGAGTGGCGGGCAGCGATCTGAACATCGCGGAGGGGCACCCCTGCATCCAAACTGGTAGCGAGCGATGTTCCAACCATGTCGAGTGCCCTGTTCTGCCTGGCGTTGGTTAGAGGGGATTGGGCATGGTTGGTGCTGGTTGTGGTGGCGTTGTTGAGGTTCGTGGCCGTTGACCGTCAGCGGTTCTGGCTATTTGGGCGGCGTAGGTGTTCCAGTCGCCTCCTGCGGCGGCGACCCAGGCGACGGCGGTGGTGGGATGGAGGTGGAGTATTTCGGCGAGGACGGCAGCGGGGATTTGGCTGGCGAGTTGCATGAGCGCCGCCTGGCGGGCGGCCATGGTTGGGATGCCGAGACGGCGGAGGCGTTGGCCGAGCCCGGCGGGGTGTAGTGGCCGGCCAGGATGGCCGCCGGGGAACAGCCACGGGCTGTGGGCGGGAGATCCGACGCCGGTGTAGCGGCGGCCGTTGACGGCGAGATTGACGAGAAGGGCCCCGAGGGGTTCGGGGACGATGATCGGGCTGACGCCGAGTCGCAGGTAGACGCCGTCGGTGGTGGCGGGGCTGGGATGTGCTCAAGCTCTGTGACTCCTCAAGACATGGTCGATAAGGAAAAGCTTCCCTCCACGGGTGCTCATGCAATTCGAAAGGTCGCCATTGAGACGACGGCCGGTGCCGTAGGTGCCGCTGCAGGCTTTCTAGTTGCCGGTCCGCTTGGCGCTGCAGGCGGCGCAGCCGCCGGGGGTGCCCTTCAACCGTTGGCGAGTGCCGGTCTGTCTCGTCTCTCTATACTATTTAATCGACACAGAGCAGAGACAGCCGAGGAAATGCTTCAAGGTGCTGCTGAATATTCCGGTATGACCGTAGAAGATTTCGTAGAGGCCGTGTCGGACGATGTCGGGAAAACACTCCTAGCAGGTTCAGCGATTGTTGCCGGGACGCAATCACTCTACCAAGCAAAGGTTAAGGCGCTCGCGAAAGCAGTAGCGCGGGGTGTTCTCGAGGAAACGCCAGTCGACGCAGAACTCATTGTTGTGAGGACCCTTGCCGAGATGGAAGAGCCTCATATTCGGGTGCTCTTAGCCCTAAACCAAGCGTAGATCTGCCGGGTTAGGGCTCCGATTCGGGGCGGGTCTTGTGCCGTATGGGTTTCGCGGCGCTGGGTTGGGTGCCCGGTCGGGTTTGGGGTGAAGCGGGATAT
>Ga0302325_10031477_pt1 | contig 10916 bp, 11 predicted proteins | sample Palsa_T0_2_FD_201948 | JGI IMG/M metagenome (GOLD analysis project Ga0302325, IMG submission 201948) | Peat permafrost microbial communities from Stordalen Mire near Abisko, Sweden - Palsa_T0_2 | ecosystem: Environmental > Terrestrial > Soil > Palsa > Peat permafrost | place: Sweden: Abisko... | reverse complement strand
CGGCGTCGATGTCCTTGCCCGTGAAGGCGAGTTCGGCCACGTGGCCAGCCCCGATAATGGAGGGCAGCCGCTGCAGGCTCCCGAGGTCGGCCACAATGGCCACCTTGGCCTCGCGCACCGAGAAGATGGCGTCGGACGAGGCCAGCCGGATGTCGCAGGCGGCGATGAGGTCAACCCCTCCTCCGATGCAATAGCCGTGGATGGCGGCGATGACCGGTTTGGGGCACTGCGCCACCGCCGTGATGGCGGCTTGGAAGCGGAGGATGTCGGTCCGGGCGCGGCCGGCCCGCACCGCCAGCGAGGGGGTGGCGCCGCCGTCTCCTTCGGCACCACTTCCGTCGGTGAGCTGGCTTCCCATCGCCTTGAGATCCAACCCCACCGAGAAGTGGGGCCCCTTGGCGGCCAGGACCACCACCCGCACCCCGCTGTCCTCGCCCACCGTCTCCATGGCGCGGGGTAGGTCGCGCCAGAGGTCCTGCCCCATGGCGTTGCGGGCCTCGGGCCGGTCCAACCACACGGTGGCCACGGTGTCCCGGCGCTCGATTGTCAGCACCGGTGACTCGAATGTCGCGTTCTGTCCCATACCGGCAGGTTAATGCGCCCGAAACGCCGTTCTGAGGGGCTACTAGAGTGCAGGGGGCGGTTGGTCCGCCCGTCGCCGGGCACCCCGGGCTCCATCACGGAGTCTCTCGGACTCCGTTCCGAACCGCTCCGCACTCGCATCCGAAAGAGGTTCACCTGCATACGTTCAACGCCGAGGGTTCTGCCGCCCTCGCCGGCCCCTCATGGCTCCGTGACCGGCGGGCCGCCGCCCTGTCGGCCGTGGAGTCTTCGGCGATGCCCTCCGAGAGCGAAGAAGTCTGGCGCTACTCGCCCATCGACGATCTCGACCTGGGCGAGTTCGCGCCGGTCACGCAGCCCCCCGGTGAGCTGCCCGAGGCAGGCCGGATCGTCACCGAAGTGGTGGGGGACGACCTCGGCCAGCTGTCGGGACTGGTGGTGGTCCACAACGGGTTCCCCCTTTCGTTCGGTCCGCAGGGCGGCGCCGGCGGCGTCACCATCGGTGGCACGGGTGACGTCCCCGGGGCCCAGTCCATGCTGGGGAGCGTGCAGGTGGGTGGCGACGCCCTGGTCCGCCTCAACGATGCCTTCGTGCCCGACGCCGTCCTCGTCGATGTGCCCGCCGGCGTGGTGGTGCCCGAACCCATCCTCATCGTCCATTGGTGCGACCCCGGCGAGGCCCACCAGGCCGCATCCACCGGCGTGGCCGTCTTCCCCCGCACTTCCGTCCGTCTCGGTGACGGCGCTCGAGCCGCGGTCGTGGAGATCTTCGTCGGGCCGATCGGGACCGTGCGCTCGCTCGTCGTGCCGGTCACGGAGCTTTCGGCCGGTGACGAGGCCTCGCTGTCGTATGTCTCACTGCAGATCCTGAACGACGCCACATGGTCCATCGCCCGCCTGGCTGCCCGGGGCGGCCTGGACTCCGCCATTCGGACGTTCACCGTGGGTCTGGGCGGCGACTACGACCGCGTCCGGGCGGACGTCTCGGTGGATGGCCGGGGCGCACGCAGCGAAATTCTCTCCGCCTACCTCGGGAGTGGGAGCCAGGTTCATGACATCCGCACCCTCCAGGACCATCTGGCGCCTCGCACGACGAGCGAGTTGCTCTGCCAGGGTGCGGTCGCCGGGGCGTCGCGGTCGGTTTACAGCGGCCTCATCCGCGTCCACCGGGGAGCGGTCCGTTCCGACGCGCGTCAGACCAACCACAATCTGGTGCTCGACGAGGGCGCGCATGCCGATTCGGTCCCGAACCTCGACATACTCGAGAACGACGTGAAGTGCTCCCATGCGTCGACGGTGGGGCCCATCGACGAGGACCAGCGCTACTACATTGAGTCGCGGGGTGTGGCCCCGGATGTCGCGGAGGGACTCATCGTGCGGGGGTTCTTCGACGCCATCATCGATCGGGGACCGATCCCAGCCGTGACGCCACTGCTCAAGCGAGAGGTCCACGCGCGTCTCGACCTCGCGCTGGGCGACCGTCGAGTGGTCCGGGAGGCGGTCGATGTCTGAGACCGTGATCCTGTGCCGCACCGACGAGTTGTCGTCCGGCCAAGCCCGGCGATTCGATGTCGGCGGCCATCGCATCGCACTTGTGCGCACCGACGACGAATTCCATGCCATCGGCGACAGGTGTAGCCATGAGAACTACTCGCTGGCGGAGGGCGAGGTCTGGGTCGAGGAGCGCGAAATAGAGTGCCCTCGGCACGGGAGCACGTTCGACCTGTGCACCGGCGCGCCCTGCTCGCTTCCGGCCACGCACGCCGTGGCCGTCTACGAGGTCAAGGTTGCCCACGGCAACGTGTCCGTGGTCCTGCCATGAGCGCGCACAGCTTCGTTGTAGAAGGGCTGCACGCGTCGGCCGGAGGGCGCGACGTACTGCACGGGATCGACCTCGAGATCAAGAGCGGGGAAGTCCATGTCGTCATGGGGCCCAACGGTTCGGGCAAGAGCACGCTGGCTCATGCGCTGATGGGCCGGCCGGGCACCACCGTGACCAAGGGCAGTATCCGGATGGACGGGAAAGAACTGGTGGGGTTGCCGGCTTGGGAGCGCGCCCGGGCCGGGCTGTTCCTCGCTCTCCAAAATCCGGTGGAGGTCCCGGGGGTCGGCCTGCGTTCGCTGCTCAATGCCGCGGTGGACGGGACGGGCAGCGCCTCGCTCGACGAGCGGTTGGCTGCGGAGGCCGCCGCAGTGGGATTGGACGAAAGCCTGCTCTCCCGTCCGCTCAACGTCGATCTCTCCGGAGGTGAGAAGAAGCGCACCGAAATGGTGCAGCTCGGGGTGCTCCAACCGGCGTTGTGCATTCTGGACGAGGTCGACTCAGGGCTCGACGTGGACGCGCTGGGTGACGTGGCCAGGCGGCTGCAACTGGCCACGGTCGAGTGGGAGGTGGGCATTCTCGCCATCACCCACTTTCACAGGTTCCTGGTCGAGCTGGAGGCGGACATGGTCCATGTGATGGTGGATGGTCGCATTGTGGCCACCGGGGACGCCGATCTGGCGTTGCAACTCGAGCAGACGGGCTACGCCGGCTACAGCAAGTGATCTCAATGACCCGGATTCGGGGTCGCTGCTTGGTACCGTAGATCCCCATGGCGAACAGTCGTCCACCGGACGACGGGTCCAGTCAATCCCCCCGCAGAAGACGCGACAAGGTTGCGAACGCGGGTGGTCTGGAGGCTCTGGGTCAGCAGCTGGAGGCGAGCTCCGCATCGGGCGGCTCGGAGACTGCGGGTGGCGCGACGGCCCCGGACAGCGTGGCAAACGAGTCCGGCCTGCGGGCTCTCGGTGCCCGCATTGACGCGGCCGGCGGACGCGGCGGACGGGGCCGCGGCGGAAGCGATGGTGGCGGCGGGAATGGCGGTGGAGTCGACCGCCCCGGACGTGGCCGGTCCGGCCGCCGCCGCTGGAGCACCCGGCGCAAGGTCGTGGTCGTCTTGAGTTTCCTCGTGATCGTCGCCCTTGTGGCGGTCGGTGGGAGCTACATCTTTTTGCAGAGGAGCATCGATTCGATCAACAAGCTCCACGTCAACGATGAGGTGGCGGTGCAGAGCGGCGCGCCCTTCACGGTGCTCGTCATCGGATCGGATTCCCGGGTCGGCGAGAACAGCAAAGAGTTCGGATCGGCAGCTGAGGTCGCCGGGCAACGGAGCGACGTCGTGCAGCTTTGGCGCTTCACCCCTTCGAAGAAGCAAGTGCAGGTCATCTCCATCCCGCGTGACACCGTCGTCTCGATGATCGGATCGGACGTGAGCGAGTTCGGACCCTACAACCGCATCAACACCGCCTTCGAGACGGGGGCAAGCCAACTGGTCAAGACGATCACGGCGAACTTCGGCATACCGATCAACCACGTGGTGGAGATCGATTTCGCCGGTTTTCAGGATGCCGTCACCGCGGTCGGCGGCGTCTACCTCGACTTCAACTATCCGGCCAAGGACGCCTACTCCGGTCTCAACATCACCACGCCCGGCTGCCAGCTGCTCGACGGTGCGCAGGCGCTCGGCGTGGCCCGCTCCCGGCACTACTACTACTACCAGGACGGGGAGTGGCAGTACGACGGCACCAGCGACTTCGGGCGGATCCAACGCCAAGATGCGTTCCTCCGAGCCCTCATTGCCGCCGTGAAGTCCAAGGAGACCAACCCCATTGCGCTGGCCAAGTTCGCCGGTACGCTGCATGAGGGACTGGAGATCGACGACGGTTTCAGCGCCGGTGAGCTGATCGGCCTCGCCGAGGCCTATCACTCGTTCGACGGGAGCCAGCTCGTGTCGCAGACCTTGCCCACGGTGGATACGTCGGCATTTCCCGACCTCGGTGACGTCCTGGCTCTCGACCAGCCTGCGGCACAGCAGTTGCTCGTGAACGTTTTCGGATCCTCCCTCCAGACGCCGACCAACCCCCCGCCCGGGCCGAACGGCTACCCGGAAGCCCCGCCGACCGTCACTCCGACGACCGCCGCTCCGGGCGCCCAGACCGTGACCCCGACGACCACGCCACCGCCGTCGTTCGATCCGACACCTTGCACCCCGAGTTGACCTCCACCCCGCGAGCTGATCTGCCCCCCGAGTTGACCGCTCGCCGACGCCAAAGGCAACCAGATTGCACCCGAACTGACCCCAAGTCGTGCCCGGTTCCGTCCTAGAGTGAGGTCAGCTCGAAAGGAGCATGGCCTTCGCGTACGGGGCCTGTAAACGGTGGGTCCGGATCAGACTCAAGGGGAGCGCAGTGCAGGGCACAGAGACTTCCCGAGGAGAGTTGCCGAGGCTCACCATCTGTGCGCACGCCTGCGGCAAAAGCGGCGGCATCCTCAGAATGCCCGACCCACGTGCGGCGCTGCGCCATGCGATCCCCGTGGTCCTCGAGGCGATCGTGGCTCCCCTCGGGCTCTTCTACCTCGTGCTCATGCTGTGGGGCTTCCGTGGTGCCTTAATTGCCGCGCTGGGCTGGTCGTTCCTGGCGTTGGGTCGCCGCCTCCACCGTGGCGAGCGGATCTCCATGCTCCTGTTATTGGGCACCTTGCTCCTCACCTTACGCACGGCGGTGTCGTTCATCACCGGAAGCTCGTTCCTCTACTTTGCGCAGCCGACGGCCGGCACCATCGTCATCGCCTTCGTTCTGTTCGGTTCAGCCCTGCTGGGCCGCCCCTTTACCCAGCGCTTTGCCGGTGACTTCTGCCCGATCGATCCCGAGTTGCTGGCTCGGCCCCTCGTGCACCGGTTCTTCGTGCGGATCTCGGTCTTGTGGGCCACCGTGCTTCTCCTCAATGCCGGATTCGTCCTGTGGCTGCTCCTGACCTCCTCGCTCCACGCCTTCGTGCTCGAGCGCGCCGCCGTCACCTACTCCATGACGGCCCTCGCTATCTATCTGTCCATACGGCAGTTCGTCGTGATGATGCGAGGTGACGGCATCACGGTGCAATGGGGTGCCAACAGGGAGCCGGCCCTCCTCGCTCTCGAAGCCTGACCCCTGGGCGGAGGGCTCAGAGGCGAGTGGCGTCGACAAGCCTCGCTTCGCCCCGGCCCTCTCCACTGACCCGACTCTCTTCGAGCGGCCTGCCGTACGCGGCCGATCGTTCCGCCACGTCGAACAGCGCGGCGCGCCAGCCATGGGCGGCCAGCCAGCCGGCAGGGTCGGCGGGAGCGGTCGAGCGCCACAGGGCGACGTAGTCGCCCCGAACCCCGTCGCCGTCCGGGTGCGCCTTGCGCCACGCGGCCAGGCGCTCGGAGGCGGCCAAGGTCAGACCCATCCGGCTGCCCGGTACCGAGAGGGCCGCGGTGCGAGAGACGAGCGCGTCCCGCACTTCCTCGGACAGGTAGGCCAGCAACCCTTCGGCCAGCCACGCCACCGGGGCGGTCCGGTCGAAGCCCGCGTGGACGAGGGGCTCGGCCCAGTCCTCGGACAGGTCGACCGGCACCGTGGTGCGCGCACAGCGCGGTTGCCACCCTTCAGAACGGATCACCTGCTCTTTGAACTCGATGACATCGGCCAGGTCTAGTTCCCATAGGCGGGTGCCCTGGGGCCACGCCAACCGGAAGGCACGGGAATCGAGCCCGGCTCCCAAAATCACCACTTGGCGGCACGGGCCGGCGCAGGCGTCGAGCACCACCTCATCGAGAAAGCGGGTGCGCACGGTGATCCACAACGTCAGCCCGCGGCGCCGCCGCGCCGCCTCCTCCGTCGGCGGGGCGGTCGAACCCGGGCGCCAGTCGCCGGCGGCTCGGGCGAACCCGGCCGCATACGGGTCGTCGAAGAGCCGGTCGGGTCGTGTGCTCTCAGCGGCCCGGATGGCGGCGACGCCGATCGCGGTCAGTCCGACGCGTGGGAAGGACGACGACTCCGGCGACTCCAACGGGGCCGGCGACTCTGACGGGTGGCTCATCGATTCATCGATTCATCGGCTCATCCGTTCCAGGCGGACTGCCGCTCGGTGCCGGTGTCGAAGAAGCTGTCGAGATATTCGTCCGTTCCGAGTTCGCTGTCCCGGACGAGAGAGAAGACCTCGGCCCCACTGGTGGGGTGACCGGGGAGAAGGCATACCTGGGCCAGGTCGAGGTACTCGAGCTTGTTGGCCTTGGCGTACACCGCGGCTTCCGACTCGGCAAACGAGATCGCATTCTCGAAGCTTTCCGTATACCAAAGGGTTATCCGCTCCTCATAGACGAACCCCTTGCCGCGCGGGGCACCGAACAGGCATCTGACCGTGTACCACTGAGGTGCGGACGAGTCTTTGGGCATTTCGCAAGGGTAGATCGAGATTCCCTTGGTCCCGGACCCGCCTGGTTGGGCCACTCATCTAAGTTGAGCATACAGTTTGAGCAATCGCTTAGATTAAGGTGTGTGACGATGGGGAAGTCCGGAAGTCCCAGCACGGTGAGAGCGGGGGGAGCGGGCCGCTCGGCCGAGACCCGCCGGCTCCTGGTGGAGGCGGCGATCGCCACCTTGAAGGAGGACGGCTATGCCGGAGCGAGCGCCCGTGCGATTGCCGAGCGCGCCGGCTCCAACCAGGGCCTGATCTTCTACCACTTCGGGACGGTGGCCAACCTCCTCCTGGCCGCCCTCGACGCCGTGAGCTCCGAGCGGCTGGCGCACTACGGCGCGTCCATTGACCAGGCCGGTTCGCTGGTCGAGCTGGTGGGTGCTGCCGCCGACATCTTCAGCGACGATCTCGACGCCGGCTACGTCACCGTCCTGGTCGAGATGATCGCGGGCGCCTCGTCGACGCCCGGCCTCGGCCCCGAGGTGGCGGCGCGCCTCAGGCCATGGACCGACTTCGCCCAGCGGGCCATCGACGGTGCGCTTGCCGACTCACCACTCGGATCAGTGCTGCCCTCCCGCGACGTGGCGTACGGCATCGTCGCCCTCTATCTCGGGCTCGAGATGCTCAGCCACCTCGACGGTGACCGAGCCCCCGCCCTGGCGCTCTTCGCCCATGCCACCCAGCTGGCGCACCTCTTCACCCCACAACATGACGCCGTAGCGCCGAAGCAGAAGGCGAACAGAACGGCGAGCACGAAGGAGACCACATGACGCCGACCCCCGTGTCGACGCAGCATCAACAGCCCACACCCGCTCCCGCACCCGCCCCCGGACCAGCGCTCCCCGACACCGGTCTCGATGTGGTGACCGGAGCCTTCAGTTATTCAGGCCGGGCCATCGCGGCCGCCTTGACCGATGCCGGTCGCCGTGTGCGCACGCTCACCGCACATCCGGGCCGGGCGCCCCAGGGTTCATCCGTGGAGACCCGGCCGCTCGATTTCGACGATCAACTGGGCCTGGTGGCGTCACTGGAGGGGGTGACGACGCTCTACAACACCTACTGGGTCCGATTCGCCCATGCGCGTATCGACCACGAGCTGGCCGTCGCCAACTCGCGAACCCTGTTCTGGGCGGCGAAGCGCGCCGGCGTGCAGCGGATCGTGCACGTCAGCATCACGCATCCGAGTGTCGACTCGCCCTGGCCGTATTTCAGGGGGAAGGCCTTGGTCGAGCGCGCCCTGGCCGAATCGGAGGTTTCCTACGCGGTCCTCCGACCGGCCGTTCTCTTCGGCGGCGACGGGGTGCTCCTCAACAACATCGCCTGGCTGCTGCGCCACGTGCCGATCTTCGCCGTGGGCGGACGGGGCGACTACCGGATCCGCGGCATCCACGTCGACGACCTGGCGCAACTCTGCCTGGGCCAGGGAGCCCAGCGGGACGACAGCGTCACCGATGCCGTGGGCCCCGAGCGGCCGAGCTTCGTCGAACTGGTCGCTTCGATCCGGGACGTGATCGGCAGTCACGCCCGCATCGTGCCCGTGCCGGGTGCGGCGGTACCCCTCCTCTCGCGCCTGGTCGGCCTGGCGCTCCACGATGTCCTGCTCACTCGCGACGAGTACGAGGCCATGGCCGCCGGGTTGGCCGACACGGAAGGGCCGGCGACCGGGACGACGGCTCTCTCCGAGTGGCTGGTCGCGCACCGGGACGACTTGGGGCGCCACTATGCCAACGAGCTGCAACGGCACTTCTGAACCGACCGCCGAGCCGCGGCCTAGCAGGCTCAGGCAGGCCCGGGCAGATTCAGTCGATGGGTGTGGGCCGTGGGGGATTGGCCCGGGGTCGGGTGATCTCGAAGAACCCGGGCTCCTGGGCGATGACGCTGATGGCGTCCCACAAGCGGATGGCGGCCTCGCCCTGCGGCGCCGGCGCCATGACGGGTCCCTTGAAGCCGTACGGCGTCGAGGCCCGCACGACGATCGTGGGCGTCTGGGTCTTGGGCCCTCCGTAGTGGTAGGCGACCTCCATGGCATCGACGATCGGCGCGTCCCACTTCTCGTCGTCCGCCGCAATAAGGAGATCGGCGTTCAGGCCGCTCCCGGAGAGACACCCGGCCAAGAGCGCATCGCCGGCGCCGGCGCCGGCGCCCCCGCCCCCGCCATCACCCAGGAAGTAGCGCCGGCCCCACTCGAGGTAGAGAGCGTCGACGGCGTCCTCCCCGCCCGCAGCCCGCGCCGCCTCGAAGAGGCGCAGCATCCGGTGCGAGAGGGCATGCCCGGCCAGCGCCCGCTCTCGATACTCCGCGGGCATCGTCGCCGCCACCCCGTAGTCGTCACGGATCTCGAGGCAGTAGGACCGCCACGTGAGGGAGAGGTTCCGCGAGGGTGCCACTTCGACCAGCCAGCGGGAGGTGATCCACGCCCATGGACAACTCGGGTCGACGAATACCTCGACGTCGATCGTCCCCGCTCCGCCCGTCGCTCCAGCGGCCGCCCCCGAAGTCCCCGCGCCCGCCGCCACGTCAGCCGACTCCTGCCGCCACTTCGTCCAACCCCTGGGCCAGCGCGTTCCAACTGAGCGTGGCGCACTTGATGCGCACCGGGAACTTGACGACCCCCTGCAGGGCAGCCAACTCACCGAGCTCGTTGAGGTCGACGGCCTCGGGCTCCTCGGCCTCGCCGTCCTTGCCGAGCAGGGCCTCGTGGATCGACATCATCCCTTTGAAGGTGTGGATGAGCTCGCGGACCTCGTCGAGCGACTTCCCCTTGACGGCCGAGGACATCAGGGAAGCCGAGGACTGGCTGATGGAACAGCCGGATCCCTCGATCTTCAGATCCGACAGCGTGCCGTCCTCGACCAGAAGGCTGATCACGACCTCGTCACCGCAGAGGGGATTGAAGCCCTCGACCCGGTGGGCCGGGGGGGAGGCCAGCTCGCCCCGGTTCCGGGGGGAGCGGTAGTGGTCGAGGATGATCTCGCGGTAGAGGTCGTCGAAGTCGCCCATCAACCGGCCCCGGGTGCTGGAAAGGTCACCCGAACAATCTACCGGCTTCCACCAATCCTTCAATCAGCACTTCGATGTCGTGTTCGTCGCTGAACAGGGACAATGAGGCTCGGGCCGTGGCCTGGACGCCGAGCTTGCGCATCAGCGGCTTGGCGCAGTGGTGCCCTGGCCGCACGCAGACGCCGAACTGGTCCAGGACCTGGGCCAGGTCGTGCGCGTGGACGTCCCGGTAGGCGATGGAGATGACGCCACCCCGGTCGTCCCCGGCGGGAGGTCCAAAGATGCGGCAGTCGCTGCCCAGCTTCTCGTCCAGGCGGGCCAGGGCGTAGTTGGTGAGCTCGCGCTCGTGGGCCCGGATCCGGTCCATCCCGATTTCGCTCAGGTAGTCCACGGCGGCGGAGAGCCCGACCGCCTCGGCGATCGGCGGGGTGCCGGCCTCGAAGCGCCCGGGGGGCGGCGCGGCCCGGAACGAGTCGAGCTTCACGTCGAGGATCATGCCGCCACCGCCCAGGAACGGCGGCATGGCATTGAGCAGGGCGGCGTGGGCCCAGAGCACGCCGATCCCGGTGGGACCCATCATCTTGTGGCCCGAGAAGGCGATGAAGTCCGCGCCCAGCGCGGTCACGTCCACGGGCGCATGGGGCACCAGCTGGGCCCCGTCGACCAGGACCAGCGCGCCGGCGCTGTGGGCTGCCGCGGCGATCTCGGCGACCGGGTTGATGGTGCCCAAGACGTTGGACATGGCCGACACGCCCACCAACTTCACCCCTTGCAGGAAGGTGGCCAGGTCGGTCAGGTCGAGGCGACCCTCTCCGTCGAGGGGGAGGTAGCGCACCTCGAGGCCGACCTCCTCGGCCAGCATCAGCCAGGGCACGATGTTGGCGTGGTGCTCCATCTCGGTGAGCAGGATGCGGTCGCCCGCCTTGAGGTTCGTGCGGGCCCAGGTGTGGGCGACCAGGTTGATCGACTCGGTCGTGTTCTTGGTGAAGACGATCTCGTGAGCCGGGTCGGGGGCGCCGATGAGGCGGCCCACCACCACCCGGGTCTGCTCGTAGAGTTGCGTGGACTCCTCCGCGGTGGCGAAGACGCCGCG
>Ga0302325_10031475_pt1 | contig 10916 bp, 5 predicted proteins | sample Palsa_T0_2_FD_201948 | JGI IMG/M metagenome (GOLD analysis project Ga0302325, IMG submission 201948) | Peat permafrost microbial communities from Stordalen Mire near Abisko, Sweden - Palsa_T0_2 | ecosystem: Environmental > Terrestrial > Soil > Palsa > Peat permafrost | place: Sweden: Abisko... | reverse complement strand
TTCTCGCTGTTCTTTCCGCCGACGATCTTCAAGGTCCGGCGCGGCGAGACCGAGTACGCGCTCGGGGCCCTGCCGCTCGGGGGCTACGTGAAGATCACCGGGATGAACCCCAACGAGGAGATCCCCGACTCGGTTCGGCCTCGTGCCTACTACAACCAGGCGGTCTGGAAGCGGATCGTGACGATCGCGGCGGGACCGGCGGTCAACATCCTGATCGCGTTCGCGATCGTGTGGGGGCTGATCCTCTCAAACGGCCAGACCTCGAGCACGGACAACACCAAGGTCGGCGCGATCGAGCGGGGCTCAGTGGCCGCGCAGGTGCTGAAGGTCGGCGACCAGATCGTGTCGGTCGACGGCGTCGCGGTCGGCGGCTCGGATACGAAGGTCATCGAGCAGGTGTCGAGTCACCGCTGCGCGGGAGCGCTGGTCAACGGATGCGTTGCGGCGACCCCGGTCACGCTTGTCGTCAGACGCGACGGGACGCTCAAGCGGCTGTCGGTCCGGCCTCGCTACAACGCCTCGATCAAGCGGATGCTGATCGGCTTCGACTTCGGGATCACCAACACGCAGATACACCCGGGCGTCGTCAGCTCGGCCGGGAAATCGGTCAGCTACCTGTGGTACGTCAGCAAGGAGACCGTCTCGACGTTCGCGCGGATCTTCCAGTCCAAGGAACGCAAGAACGTGACCGGCGTGGTCGGCGCCTACGCCGCCACCCAGGAGTCGTTCGCGGCCTCGAGCACGCGGGCGCTGACGATTCTCGCGCTGATCTCGTTGTCGCTCGGCGTAATCAATCTGTTCCCGTTCCTGCCGTTGGACGGCGGGCATATCTTCTGGGCGCTGGCCGAGAAGGTCCGGGGCGGGCGGATCCCGTTCTCGGTGATGGAGCGCTCCGGGCTGGTCGGGTTCGCGCTGATCCTGATCGTGTTCGTGATCGGGATGAGCAACAGCATCTCCACGTTAGCCAACGGCGGCTACGGGATCCGCTGACGGCCGTCTGGCTCACGGTCGCGGTGACGGTGACGGTGACGGTGACGGACCATGGCAAGTCACTGCGGGCGGGCCGCAGCAACTTGCCATGGTTCGCACGGGCCGCCGCGTGCGGAGCCGGCTGAGCGGCGCAATCAGGCGTCGCCCGCCCCGCGCGGCGTCAGCCGGCCGGCGCCGCGCAGCTGCCCGCGAGCGCGCCGATCCGTCGGCAGTGCTCCATCGCCAGCACGCCGGCCTTGAACGTGGCGTAGACCGGCTTGGGGACGAGCTCCGAGCCGTTGATCTGGAAGATGCCGGCCCAGTCGGCGGACGGGCCGCCGTTGGTGCCCCGGCTGGCCCAGGTGTAGTAGTAGAAGGCCTGAAGCTTGAGCGCCGCGCGATACCGGGCCAGCAGCGGCAGGACCGCCGCGACCTTGGCGGCCTGGCGCGCCGCGGTCGACTGGCAACAGAAGTCGTCGGACGGCTTGTGTCCGATCGAGGAGTTCCAGCCCATCTCGGTGATGATGATCGGCTTGCCGGCGTTACCGTTGCGCTGCATCACCGCGCGCATCTTCTGCACGAACAGGATCACGTTCGACGGGATGACCGTGTACGGGTGTGCCGCAACGGCGTCGAAGTAGCGACCGGCGTTGGGCACCTCGTAGATCTTCTGCAGGTAGTCCCAGGCGTCGTTGGGCATCCCGGCCAGCACGACCTCGGCGCCCGGATCGGCGCGCTTGATCGCCGTGTGCGCGGCCTTGACCAGCGCCACGTAGCTCGGTGCGAATGGGCGCGTGGGCCAGTAGTAGGTGAAGTTCGGCTCGTTCCAGATCTGCCATTGACGGATCGGGCGCTTGGGCAGGGTCGGGTTCTGGGTCCAGTAGGTCCCGTGGGGTCCGTAGCGGTTGATCAGCGCGGTCAGATACGCGGCGTAGGGTGCGTCGTCGCGCGGGATCGCGATCGTCCCCGAGGGGTTGGGCCTGGCGTCCCAACTGGGCGTGTACAGCACGACCGGCAGCACCGTCAGGCCGTCCTGGGCGGCGTCGCCGACGATCATGTCGCTCTGGGAGAAGTCGTAGGGGCCGTCGGCGGTGGGCTGCGCGGCGGCCCAGTTGAACGCCGCTCGCACCGACTCGACCCCGGTCGCGGCCATCGTCGACATCGCCGGGGGGAGGCTCGGCTGCCCGTCGGCGAGCGTCCCGTCGAGGTTGACCCCGACGAACCCGCTCGGCACCTTCGGCACCGCGGCGGCGGCGGCGCGGGTGGGTGCGGCGGCGGCGGGGCGGGTGGGCGCGGCCGCGGCGATGCGGGCGGGCGCCGCAGCGGCGTCGCGGACGGCGGTCATCGGGCCGGCGCCCGTGCCGGCGCCGGCCGACGCGCTCGTCGCCGGCACCAGTGACAGCGCGCCGACCGAGACCGCAAGAGCGGCGATGCGGATCAGCGGGTTGCGGGCGCGGAGGTTCACGAGCGATGCGAGGGCGAGGTCCCCGCGGCCGACACGCGGATCCTCGCAGGGACTAACTCGCCGCAGGCCGAGATGTTGCGGTTTGTGGCTCGGCCGGTTGGGCGGGCTACACGGTAGCGTTCAGGTGAGACGGCGAGGACGGACCCGAGGAGGACGCACGATGGAGGCGAGCAGCACGATCGCGCCGGCGAGACCGGCGGTGGAGGCGTCGACGGTGACCGAGGCGCTGCGGCGGACGGCGGCGGCGCATCCCGATCTGGTCGCGTTCCGGACCCGGGACGACGGCGTCTCGCTGACGTGGTCGCGGTTCGCGCAGCGCGTCGAGGCGGTCGCGGGCGGGCTCGCCAAGCTCGGCGTCCGGCGCGGCCAGTGCGTCGCGCTGATGCTCTCCAACCGGCCGGAGTTCCACATCGCCGACATGGCGGTGGCGATGCTCGGCGCGACGCCGTTCTCGATCTACACGACCTATCCGGCCGCCGAGATCGAGTACCTGTTCAAGGATTCCGAGGCCCGGGTGGTGATCGCCGAGCAGCAGTTCCTCGACGCGATCGACCAGGCGCGGCGCAAGGTGCCGGCCGTCGAGCACCTGATCGTCGTCGATGGCGACGCGCCCGCAGGCACGACCGCCCTGTCCGACGTCGAGGGCGCCGACCCGGCGTTCGACGCGGCTGCCGCGGTCGCCGCGGTCTCGCCGGGCGACGTGCTGACGCTGATCTACACGTCCGGTACGACCGGCAGGCCCAAGGGCGTGCAGCTGACCCACGAGGCGATCATGTTCTCGGCTCGCTCGGTGGAGCACGTCGTGTCGCTGCCCGTCGGCGCCCGCGTGATCTCGTGGCTGCCGGCCGCCCATATCGCCGAGCGGATGGCCCATCACTACATCCCGATCGTGTATGCCGGAAACGTCACGTGCGCTCCGGACCCGCGCCAGATCGTCGCGTTCCTGCCCGAGGTGCGGCCGAACTGGTTCTTCGCGGTCCCGCGGATCTGGGAGAAGCTCAAGTCGGGCCTTGAGGCGATGCAGGCCGCCGCGCCGGCCGAGCAGCGCGAGCCCGTCCAGCAGGCGCTCGCGGCGTCGCTTGAGCGCGTGCGGCTCAAGCAACGCGGCGAGCCGGTGCCCAAGGCGCTCGAGGCGCAGGTCGCCAGAGCCGACGAAGAGCTGTTCTCGAAGCTGCGGGCGATGCTCGGCCTCGATCAGGTGCTGACGGTCAACGTCGGAGCGGCGCCGACACCGCCCGAGGTGCTCGAGTTCTTCCATGCGATCGGGATCGAGGTCGCCGAGCTGTGGGGGATGTCCGAGACGTCCGGGGTCGGCGCCGTCAACCGGCCGGGCCAGGTCAAGATCGGCACCGTCGGACCGGCCGCGCCCGGCGTCGAGGTCAAGCTCGCCGATGACGGGGAGTTGCTCTGCCGCGGCATGTTCATGATGTCCGGATACCGCAACCTGCCCGAGCAGACCGCCGCTGCGCTCGACGCCGACGGCTGGCTGCACACCGGCGACATCGCCGAGATCGACGCGGACGGGTTCATCAAGATCGTCGACCGCAAGAAGGAGCTGATCATCAACGCCGCCGGCAAGAACATGTCGCCGGCCAACATCGAGGCGGAGCTCAAGACCGGCTCGCCGCTGATCGGCACCGCCTGCTGCATCGGCGACATGCGGCCCTACAACACGGCGCTGATCGTGCTCGATGCCGACTTCGCCCCGGCGTGGGCCGCGCAGCACGAGCTCTCGGACCAGACGCTGGAGCGACTCTCCTCAGAGCCGGCGATGCTCGCCGCCGTGAAAGAGGGCGTCGATCGTGCCAACGCGCATCTGGCGCGCGTCGAGCAGATCAAGAAGTTCACCGTGGTCGCCGGCGATTGGCTGCCGGGGGGCGACGAGCTGACGCCGACGATGAAGCTCAAGCGCAAGCCGATCGCGACCAAGTACGCCGACGCGATCGAGGCGATGTACCCCCGCTGAGGCCGACCCGCACAGAGCGGGTCGACCATCTGCAGCCGCGTCGCGTCAGCCGCTGAGCTTGACCGAGGCGGTCCGGCCGTAGATCGTGCTGCCGGCGACGCCGGTCGGCAGAAACGGCTCGGACTGCGGGTAGGTGTAAGCGAGCCGGAGGTTGCCGCTGTAGGGCAGCTTGGAGTCGACGTCGAAGTACCCAGTGCTCTTAGCGACCTTCACGGTCTGGATCGTCGTCCAGTCTCCGTGGCCGCCCTTCTGCATCTGGATCGCGACGGTCGGCGCGTTCACCGGCGCGACCGTCGCCGGCCGGGCGCCGCCCCAGATCTCGGTCCGGGCGCCCGCCCTGATCCTGGTCGTCGGCAGCCAGACCGGCAGCCGATAGGCGTACAGGGTCGCCTTGGACTGACCCGTGGACGTGTACAGGCCGGTGTTGAACCCGGGCGTCGGGTTGCTCGGTGTGCTCGGCGGATCGTCGATCAGATACTGGTCATAGGAGGCCACGCGTGGGTTCTTGTAGCTGAGGTACTCCGTCTCGTTGAGCTCGATCGCGGCCTTGGCCTGCGACGGGTAGCCGGGGCCGGCCGGCGGGCGCGTGATGTAGCCGAACTCGTCGTTGTAGATCGGGTAGCGGCGGTGAGATCCGTATGCCTTCGTCGCCCCGTCCAGCGCGGCGGTCAGTCGGTCCAGCACCGGGAACGTCGCGTAGTTGCCGTTGACCGACGCCGGCTTGGCGTTCGGCGCCTGCTCGAAGGAGTACGGATGGTCGGCGAAGCCGGTCGCATCAAACAGCGCGGGGTTGGCCGCCCGGAACCGCCGTGACGCCGAGACGGTCTTGGGACAGCCCCAATCCGCGGCGGTCGCACCGCGCAGTGGGCGGTAGCGATTGTCGACGCAGTACAGCGCCCGCACGAACGAGATTGGGGCGGTCACCCTGGTGGTGCCGGGCAGCGGGCCGGGATGTCCCGGCTTGCGCAAGGCGTTGCCCAGTGGATCCAGCTCGCCGATCAGCAGTGTGTCGTGGGCGTGCCCGGTCCGCTGCATCGCCGTCCAGGCGGAGCTCAGCAGCGACCGGTACAGAGTCGGCGCGACCGGCACGGTCGATCCGTGGGTCGTCTGCGGACCGAGGTCGGTGCCGAAGTTCGGCTCGTTCCAGAACGACCAGAACCGCACCGCCGGCAATGCCGAGTTGGCGCCCGCTGGCTGGAAGTGGCCGTTGTAGCGCTCGGCGACCGCGTGCACGAACTGACCGTAGAGTGCGGCGTTGGGCCGCCAGCCGTCGTCCGGACTGCTTTTGTACAGCGCGGGCGCGTCCTTGCCCTCAGCCCAGCGGGGCGCGCCGCCGGTGATCTGGAGGGCGACCGTCAGCCCCTGCTGCTCGGCCGACCGGACGAGGGTGTCGTACGGTGCCCACGCCGACGCGGGATACGCGCTCGGGTTCGATGCGTCGAAGCTCGGCTTCTGGGTCGACGCGGGATCCGGCGCGAACCCGTACCACGGGAGGGTCACGCGGACCGTGCGCGCACCCAGCGAGCGCGCCAGCGGCAGCGCCGTGGCGGGCGACGACAAGAACGACGTGTCCTCGATGATCGAAATCTGCCTGGTCGACGCGGACGCCCGCGATGGAGCCATCAACGAGAGCGTCGACAGCGCTGCGAGCGCGAACGCGGCCGTCAGCAGGCCACGAGGCTTCGTGGATCCATTGACCGGTGTGTGCATCGACGTTCTGTCTCCCAGGTTGGATTGCGAGGTTGCGATCAGCCGCTGACCGTGACGTTGACGGTGCGGCCGTAGATCGTCGTCCCGGCGACGTCCGGCGGCAGGAACAGCTCGGTCTCCGGGTACGTGTAGGCGAGCCGCATCGCGCCGGTGTACGGCAGTTGCATGTGGATGTCGAAGTAACCGGTCAACTTCGAGACCTTGACGGTCCGGATCGTGGTCCAGGGCTCTGCGCCGTCGTGGCGCATCTGGATGGCGACCGTCGCGGCAGCCGTCGAACGGAAGAACGTCGCGGGCCGCGCGCCGCCCCACACCTCGGCGCTGGAGTCCGCGCCGACCGTCGTCTTGGGCAGCCAGAGCGGCAGTCGGTAGGCGTACAGCGTCGCCTTGGGCTGGCCCGTGGACGTGTACAGGCCGCTGGAGAACCCGGGCTTGGGGTGGGCGGGCGTGATCGGCGGGTCGTCGAGCAGGAACTGCGCGTAGGAGGCAACACGTGGGTTCTTGTAGCTGAGGTACTCGGCCTGGTTGAGGTCGGTCGCGGCTCGTGCCGCGGACGGGTAGCGCAGGCCCCTGGGCTGCGGTGGGCTCGTGATGTAGCCATACTCGTCGCTGTAGATCGGAAACCGCTTGTGCGAGCCGTAGGCGCCGGTGACGCCGTCGAGCGCGGTCGCTACGCGCCCGAGCACCGGAAACGTCGCGTAGTCGTGGTTGATCATCGCCGGGTTGGCGTTCGGTGGCCGCCTGGACGCGTAGGGGTGGTCGGCGAACCCGGTCGCGTCAAACAGCGCGGGGTTGCGTGACCGGAAGCCGCGTGACGCCGCGGCCGTCGTCGGGCACCCGAAGCGGGCGGCGGTCGAGCCGCTCAGCGGCCGGTAGCGGTCGTCGACGCAGTACAGCGCCCGCAGGAACACGAGCGCCCTGGTCTGTGCCGTGGTACCCGGCAGCCGGCCCGGGTCACCCGGCGTGTGCAGCGCGTACCCGGTCGCGGCCAGCTCGCCGACCAGCAGCGTGTTCCTGGCATGCGGCTGAGTCTGGTGGATCGCCTTCCAGGCGGAGTCCAGCAGCAACCGGTACAGCTTCGGCGCGACCGGGACGGTCGACCCGTGAGTCGTCTGCGGCCCGAGGTCCTGGCCGAAGTTCGGCTCGTTCCAGAATGACCAGAAGTGCACCGCCGGCAGCGCGTTCGTGGAGCCTGTGGGCGTGAAGTGGCCGTCGTAGCGCTCGGTCACCGCATGCACGAACTGGCCGTACAGGTTCGGACTCGGAAGCCAGCCGAAGCTGGTGTCCTCTCGGTACACCGTGGGCGGGTTGCTGCCCTCGGCCCAGCGCGGCACACCACCGGTCAGCTCGAGATCGACCCGGATCCCCTCCCGCTCGGCCGTCTCGACCAACGTGTCATACGGCGCCCAAGCTGACGCCGGGTAGGCGTTCGGGTTCGACGCGTCGAAACCCTTCGGCTCGTATGCCGATGCGGGGTCCGGTGCGATCGAGTACCACTGGAGGAACATTCGCACCGTGGTGGCGCCGAGCGCGCGCGCCTGCGGCAGCGCCGTAGCGGGCGACGTCAGGAACGACTGGTCCTGGATGATCGAGAATTGATCGTTCGACGCGAATGCCGGCGACACAGCGGTCAGCGAGAGCATCGACGCGGCGGCGAGCGCACAAGCGGCGAGAACGCGGCCGCGTCGTTTCGTGGATCGCGTCAAAAGCGTCGGTAGGTTGGCATAGAACAGCGGTCAGACGGAGTTGCGGTGCCTGCGGTGGCGCGACCGCCTTGATGTCTCATCCGTGTCTGTGCGTCAACCCGGGAGCGGGCCGGGGATCCCAGCCCGCTCGCCGGAACGCTCAGCCGTTGACGGTGACCTTGACGGTCCGGCCGCTGATCGTCGAACCGCTGACGCCTGCCGGGAGCAGCGGCTCGGACTGTGGGTACGTGTACGACAACCGCAGGTTACCGCTGTAGGGCAGCTTCGCGTGAATGTCGAAGTAGCCCGTCCGCTTGGACACGTTGACGGTCTGGATCGTGGTCCACGATCCGTGGCCGCCCTTCTGCATCTGGATCTCGACGGACGGAGATCCCGCCGTCGAGAACGCGGCGGGCCGCGCGCCGCCCCAGATCTCGGATTGGGCACCCGCGTTGACGGTCGTCTGTGGCAGCCAGACTGGGAGCCGGTAGGCGGCCAGCGTCGCCTTCGGCTTGCCCTTGGACGTGTACAACCCGCTGGCGAAGCCGCCGCCGGCCTGCTGCGCTGATGGCACCGGATCGTAGATCAGGTACTGGCCGTAACCCGCGATCCGCGGATCCTTGTAGCTGATGTACTCGGCCTGGTTGAGCTCGACCGCGGCGGTCGCCGCCGATGGGTCGCCATTGCCCTTCGGCGCCGGCGGGCTCGTGATGTAGCCGTACTCGTCGTTGTAGATCGGGTAGTGCTTGCCCGAGCCGTAGGCCCGGGTGGCTCGATCCAGTGCGGCCTCGACCCGCTTGAGCACCGGGAAGGTCGCGTAGCTGGGGTTGATCGCGCTCGGATTGGCGTTTGGCGTCTGCTTGGAGTCGTAGGCGTGAATCGCAAAGCCGGTCGCGTTGAACAGCCCCGGGTTCTGCGAGCGGAATTTGCTGGAGGCGGCGGCGGTCGTCGGGCAGCCGTAGAGCCGCGCGGTCGAGCCGGTCAGCTTCTGGTAGCTCGGGCCTAGGCAGTAGACGGCGCGCATGAAGTCCAGCGAGAGGTAGATCGCGACGCTACCGGGGAGCGCGCCGGGGTGACCGGCGGCGTGCAGCGGATAGCCGGTCGCGGCCAGCTCACCGATCAGCGTCGTGTTGCGGACGCCCGGTTGAGTCTGCTGCAGCGCCTTCCAGCTGGCGGCCAGCAGCGCCCGATATGCCTGCGGCGCGTACGGCACGGTCGAGCCGTTGGTCGCCTGCGGGCCGAGGTCCTGGGCGAAGTTCGGCTCGTTCCAGAACGACCAGAAGTGGACGGCCGGCAGCGTCGTCGAGGCGCCGGTCGGCGTGAAGTGCCCGTCGTAGCGCTCGGTCACGGCATGCACGAACTGCCCGTACAGCTTGGCGTTGGGCATCCAGCTGCAGTACGTGCGGTCCTTGACGAAGCACGTGCCGGCCGGCGCGCTCTTCCCGGACGCCCAGCGGGGCGAACCACCGGTGATCTCCAGATCGACCGTGATCCCTGCCTGCTGGGCGGCCTCGATCGCCTGGTCGTAGATCGCCCAGTTCCTTGCGGGATAGGCGTTCGGGTCAGAGGCGTCAAAGTTCGGCTGCGTGGCCGCGTTCGGGCTCGGCGCGACCGTCGCCCATTGGATGAACATCCGCTCGGTCGTCGCGCCAATGGAGCGGTCGAGTGGGATGAACGTGCCCGGATCGCTCATCATCCCGGGCTCCTGGATGATCGAGATCTGATTGGTCGAAGCGGATGCGGGCGCTGCGGTCAGCGCCATCAGAACGGCAATCGCGGCCACAACGGCGGCGGCTGCGACCAGGCCGTACAGCTTCGTGGGGGTGTGGATGAGTGTTGGCATCGAGGTATGGAACTCCGGCTCTGAGTCGAAGTTGCGGCGGTCGTGAAGGCCCGCCCGGTGCGTCGTCGGCAATCCCCTGCGGCCGAGCGACGGCTGAAGGGTACAAACCTCGGCGGATGCGGCGACGCGGTTGTGCGGGAGCTCAGACGCCGCGGGCGATCGAATCGGCCAGCAGCTCGACGGGGTGGCGCACCGGCAGGGACCGGCCGAGCCGGCGCAGATGCAGGTCGAGCTGCGCCGCGCAACCGGGGTTGCCGGCGGCGATCTCATCGGCGCCGGTCGCCAGCACGTTGCGAGCTTTGCGCTCGCCGAGCTCGGCGGCCGCCTGCGGCTGCACGAGGTTGTAGATTCCGGCCGACCCGCAGCACATCCCCGGCTCGGTGGCGACCTCGAGTAGCTGCAGCTCCGGGATCGAGCGCAGCAGCTCCCGAGGCTGCGCGCGGACTCCCTGGGCGTGAGCGAGATGGCAGGCGTCGTGATACGCGACCCGCAGCGGTACCGGCCCTCGGGGAGCGCGCGGCGCGACCGATGCCAGCAGCTCCGAGACGTCGCAGACCCTCGCAGAGAACTGCTGCGCGCGCTCGTCGCCGAGCAGTTCGCCGAACGCCTTCATCGCCGATCCGCAGCCGGCGGCGTTGACGACGACGTGATCGACGCCGAGCGCCGCGAACACGTCGACGGTGTGCCGAGCGCGCACGATCGCGGCGTCCTCGGCACCGCCGTGGAGCTCGAGTGCGCCGCAGCAGCCCGGCTGTCGCGGCGCGATCACCTCGAACCCCTCGGCCGCGAGCACGTCGATCGTCGCCCGGTGCACGTCGGGGTAGAAGACCCGTTGCACGCAACCGAGCAGCAGCCCGACGCGACCGCGCTGCTCGCCGACGGCCGGGGTGCGCTCGGCAAGCGCCGGCAGCGCACCACCCGACGCGCGTGGCGCGACCTCGCTCAGCGTCCGTAGCTGCGTCGGCATCATGGCCTGGACCCGCGGCCGGCGCCCGAGGCCGATCAACGGCCGCAGGACGCGGAGCCGGGCGGGGTGGGGGAGCGTCTCGTACAGCAGCCGCCGCAGCGCCCGCTCGGCGACGGGACGGCGATGGTGGCGCTCCACCTGCGGCCGCGCCCGCTCGATCAGCCGGTCGTACTTGACTCCTGACGGGCACGCCGGCACGCACGCCATGCATCCCAGGCACCGGTCCAGATGGGTGACGAGCTCGTCGGACATCTCCGCGTCCGGTGCGAGGCCATCCCCGATCAGCACGATTCGGCCGCGCGGCGAGTCCG
>Ga0302325_10031474_pt1 | contig 10916 bp, 13 predicted proteins | sample Palsa_T0_2_FD_201948 | JGI IMG/M metagenome (GOLD analysis project Ga0302325, IMG submission 201948) | Peat permafrost microbial communities from Stordalen Mire near Abisko, Sweden - Palsa_T0_2 | ecosystem: Environmental > Terrestrial > Soil > Palsa > Peat permafrost | place: Sweden: Abisko... | reverse complement strand
TAGCTAACCGGTCCGCCTCCGCGGCTTCGCGCTCATCGAAGGTTCCACGAAGGCGCGCGGCCAATTTCTTGTCCCCCGCGGTAACAAGCCACGCATAGCCTTCTATTGGATTCCTCAGATCGGCTTCTGCGCGCTTGTCTGTAAGAAACACGCCGAGAGACGATTGAGCAAGATTATGACGCTGACGTGCACTTTTTCTAAACCAATCCAGAGCGGCCCGCCGATCACTCTGCCGATCATGGGCACTCCACAGAATTAGGCCGTAGCCAAATTCGGCGTCCGCATCCCCGGCATTCGCAGCCGCCTCACAAGAATGCAACTCTGATGTTCTTTCAACGTGCCAATACGCGACAAAGCAAGGATCATCGCCCGCATATGCCCACGTGGAGAGCAAAAGCAAAATGAATGCGAGCGAAGCACCCAATTTCCCGCACCCAATTCGCAACGCGCATTCCTCCATGTCACTGCTACCGTTGAGGCTCTCGACCAGGAAAGGCAGGCCCGCATTTCAAGCAGTAGCATACCGCGGTAATCAAATGACCGCTCTGAGGCATGTCAGTTGGGTCGGTGTATTTCCGCTCTTGGCCGATCAGCGACCGCCGATTATCGCTTTATCTCCAAGGTTGCGGACGTCGACGATCGCAGAGCGCGCGAGGACATCGCAATTTAACTTTGCTACTTTGTTGTGTCTTCTGCCCCTAAGGTCAACGGGGGACGGAAGCGAACCCGGTCCACTTCGACAATCGCAAGCCTGCCCGCGAGTGAATCCAGAAATCCGGGTTCCATGAGGAAGCGCTCTAGGACACGCGCGATTTCTATGGCAACAGTGGTGTCCGGCAGACGCAGAACAACAATTCCCCGGTACTGATCCGGTGGATATCGCCGCACATCAGCAAAATCCAAGTCTCGAGTGAGAAGTGCCGCACCACTCTCGAGGGCACGCTCCGCGATTTGTTCATCCGAAGCCGCCGCCACCCCAATATCTCGCGCGAACTCCACCTGGTGCCCGAATTTTTGGCACACAACGATTGCCGCGCGCGGCAGGTTGGCGTCGATCAGGAAGCGCATGCCGAGCTAGGCTGCTGGCAACGGGTGAAACGACTCCTGCTCGGCCAGTTCACCCACAAATCGGAGCGCAGCCCGGATGTCGTCGGCGGTGACGTCGTATTCACGCTGCACATCCTCAAACGTCATGCCGCCGGCCAGGCTACCCACAACGACCGTTACCGGCACGCGGGTGCCCTGAATGACGGGTTTGCCGTGACAGATGGCAGGGTCAATGACGATTCGGTTCGGGGCGGTCATAGTGACTCAGATGATAGTGATTTGGCTGGACTTGTCGAGTTTAGTCGCGTCCGCGTCCAACCCACGTCACGTCATCAGCGCAAGCCGTAGTCCCTGCGTAGTTCCTCAACTTCAGTCAACCGCCCGGCCTTCGAGTCCGCGAGCCCTGCGTCGACGTCGGCGCGGAGCTCAAACGCGTACAGCAGTTCCTGCCAGGTCGCATTGTCTGGCAACGCTTCGATCAATTCATGAGCACGCTGTTTGATGTCGATCGTCATAGACTTTCCCTGCCTCGTCACAGCGAGCCATGTTCAGAATAATAATCGATGGCGGACACAGGGCACCGTAGCAAAAACGTAGCGTTTGGTGCAGTTTCGTGCGCTACGGTGCCTGTTTCGAGTGAGGGCGGGCCCGCTAAGTGGTTGAAAAATAAGAACCTATAAAATCACTGCTCCGACTACGAACCAGGAGGTCGGGAGTTCGAATCTCTCCGGGCGCGCATTTTATAAGTGCCCGAGGACCGTCGACCGGTGCATACCATTTGTTGCGTTAAGTCGAACTCCCGACAGACAACAAGGCGAGTTCGACAACCCGGCGCAGCGCCGGGTTGGACGTTGCCGTCTGCGGCGACGGTCCGGAGCGAAGCGGAGGACGAGCGGCGCAGCCGCGAAGCAATCTCTCCGGGCGCGTATTTCAATCAAGGATCGTTAACCGGTGTAGACGATTCGTGGCTTTAGGTCGAACTCCCGACATAAGATAAGCCGAGTTCGACGACGGCACCGCGAAGCGAGACCGGCCGCAGCCGCCACGTTCACAAGCGCATCCAAGCCAAACACGTCGATCTTCGCGCGCGTCAGGCCGGAGACACGGGGTTGGGTGACGCCGAGAAGCTTGGCGATTTGCCCCTGGCTGAAACCGGTGCCGGTCAAATGCTCCTTCAAGGCCATCATCAGCGACGACCGGAGCTTCATGTTCTCGGCTTTCTCTGGCGTGTCTTCAATCGCATCCCACACGCTGGCGAATCGCTTTTTGGTCACTTGCGTATCTCCGCGGTGAGTTCCGACGAACGGTGAGATTCGCTCTTCTCGACGTCTTTAGCTTTCCCGGGTGATAAAGGTCAAAAATACCTTGAGGTTTCCCTTGCTCATTGTGTTGCTGATGCCGTGAGACACACCGAGCGGTGTATGAACATGATCGCCGGTTTTAACGACAACGACTTTGCCGTCGATTTGCATTTCGCCTTGACCTTCGATGATGTAATAGTACTCGTCAAACGGACCTAGCGCAGTGTCGCCAAGGTGGTGAGTGTGAACTCCCTCGCTGGCACCAGGTGGGATGTCGTAAATGATGAAGTTGGCCGGAGCAGGGTTTTTATCGAAACGAAACAGCCGCAGGCTGATCGTTCCGTTTCCCCCATGCACATTGGGATAAGGCCGCGCCAAATCGCCTTCGCTCTCTTTCGAAAACGTCAACGTCGAAGCCTCCGCAAGGACTGCAGTCGACGCGAAAGCACCGAGCGAAAGAGTCCCCAATCCGATCGCTTGGCGTCGGGACAACAGGTGAATATCGGCCCACAAGTCGTAAGCGTTGCGGGGTAGCGGCTCAAATTCGGCGGCTGGTTCGCTCATGGCGACGGTCCTTGGCGAGTGCTTGATCGGCGGGAATGCAGCCCTTCCCCGCCGGGTAGCCGAATCTTAGGCGCGACGATTCTGTTGCGCAATGCTTGGCTCTTCGGACTGGACTACTTGACCGTGGCTGCGGCGGCCTTGCACACCACTTCGTCCTGGGACCCTGTACCACCCGAGCAGCCGATCGCGCCGATCAGTTTTCCCCCTTCGACCAGCGGGATCCCACCGCGTGAGGCAATCACGCCGTCGAGTGTGAGCGTGTAGTAGTTCTGCTTCAGCTGGACGCTATCCTCGAAGACCCGTGTCTCGCGCCTAAAGGTGGCGGCGGTACGCGCCTTGTGTTCTGAAATCGCGATCGACGCGAGCTGTGCGCCGTCCATGCGCTGGAAGGCGACCAAATTGGCCCCCGAATCGACCACCGCCACGTTGAGTTTCCAGTTGTGTTTCTTCGCCTCGGCGACGGCTGCGGCGATGGCGTGCTCCGCCCGGTCGAGGGAAATCGGTGCCCCGTAAGGGACGTCGAAGGGCATGTTCTCCGGGACAGCGTCCAGCGGATTGTCCACGGGCGGCGTCTGCGCCTGGCTGGATAGGCTGGCGCAGAAGCCAGTCGCAGCGAGTGCAAGGGAGAGACTTAGGATACGCATCGGAATTCTCCTTTGGATGAAAAGGTGTACGACGTCCGATCGTGCGCTGGACGCTGGCACTTTAGCCTAACTTTTCTCCACACATCTCGCCACCCACACCAAAGGCGACCAATCAACTCGGAGTGGGGGGTGACTTTTGGGTATCCAAGCTAATCTGCTTTCACAAAGCTTTCAGTTCGGAAACTTCAACTGCCGCACCACCGCCTGGAAGCGCGGCTCCTTGCGCAAGGGGTCCATGAGTGGATCGGTCTTCAGCTCCTCCAATCCCGGATCCCGCAGCTGCAATGCCGTTTCGAGAGATTCAAGCGCTTTCGTCCGATTACCCCACTGTGCAAATATCGTGGCGTACTGGTAAGCCGCGGTATCGCCCAGTGCTGCCTGCATTTTCGAAAACACGGCTGCCGCATCCGCATGCCGGCCGAGCTTGTCATAGATCATCGTGAGGCACTGTTGACTCAGCCAGTAGTCCGGCTTCGTCTCGCACGAGGCGCGCGCACTCTCAAGATCCCCGAGCCCGTAATAGGCAAGCCCGCGGCGCGCGTAGGTCGCCTTTAGGTCGGGGTCAATAGTGATGACCTCTGCGTAAGCCGCAACCGCCTCCTCATAGCGGCGGGCCCTATACAGCACAAAGCCGAGTGTTGAATAGCTTTCGCGAGCAAGCGGGTCGAGCGCAACAGCGCGGCGGACGGCCGCAAGCGCCGCATCGATGTGCCCTATGTAGGCTGCAAATCCGCCGCTTATTCGCAAAATCTCTGCATTGCCCGGCGCGAGCGCGAGTGCGCGCTCGTACGCCTCACTCGCCTGGGTGAAATCGAGGTTGATTTCTGAGGCGTACGCCAATGCAAGGTGGGCCTGGGCCAGATCCGGCGCGAGTGCGAGCGCCTGGCGCGCGTCAGCTTGCGCCTTGTCAAAGCCTTCACGCATCGCCGCTTCAGTCTCGGCCTCTCCGGCGAGGCCGGAGAGGACCATAGATCGAGCGGCGAACGCGACCGCATAGTGCGGGTCCAGGTGGATCGCTTCCGTGTAAGCGGCAATCGCCGCTGGGAGATCTTTGGTTTCGTGCCTCAAGGTATCCGCCTTTGCCCCGCGCAGATAGGCATCGAAGGCGGCCGGATTGCGCGTCCCGCCGAGCTCGACTCGGGCCGCGACATCGCCGAGCAGCGTGACTTCAAGAGCGCTGGCCACCGCGGTGGCAATCTCGGTCTGAAGTTTCAGCACGTCACCTAAGTCCCGGTCATAGGTCTTTGACCACAGGTGAAAGCCCGTAACGGCATTGATCAGCTGCGTGGTGATGCGGACCGTGTTCGCGGAGCGCCGGACGCTCCCTTCGAGGACCGCACCGACGTTCAGTTTGCGCGCGATCGTGCCGATGTCGGTGTTCGTCCCCTTAAATGAGAACGCCGACGTGCGGGCGGCAACCTGCAACTCGTGGATCTCGGTCAGCGAATTGAGCAGCTCCTCGGTGAGTCCGTCGGAAAAGTACTCCTGCTCCTTGTCTGCGCTCAGGTTCAAGAACGGCAGCACCGCGATCGAGTGCGGGGGCGGGTTGAAGACTGTGGGGGCCGACGTGTGCTGCTTCGAGATCCAGAACTTGTCAGCAAAGAGATAGGCAAACGCTGCGAAAACAATCACGGCAGCCATCGCGAGCAGTACCGGCTTTGACCTGCGGGACGCGCGCACGGGCTCCCTGACTGCCCCTGCAGCACCCGACACTGCGCCCATCGGCGCTAGCTCCGGCGAAAGCAGCCGCTTCATCCGATCGATGAAAGCGGCGGACGTATCGCCTCTTGGTAGGCGCGTCCACTGCACCGCCCGGAACGCGTCCGGGACAAAGGCCTCATGATCGCCCGTAGCGTCAACGACGACCGGCACCAGGAAGGGCTTCTGCTCGGCCATATCGTATGTGCGGTCAACTGCGAGCTTCCACTCGCGCCGAAAATAACCCTCGAGCCGCTCCTGGGTGTGCTGCGAGATAATCGGAATAAAGAGCGCGCAGTCGTGGATCTCGTGGCGGATCTTCTGATCCCACGCATCCCCGCCCCGCAACTCGCTCTGATCGAGAAAGACCTCGATTCCGGCCCCACGCAGGGCCTCGCAAATCTTCTGAGCAGCCTCCGCATCCTGCGAGGCGTAGCTCAAGAATACTGCGTGCGTGCTGGTATGAGCGCCAGCTGCCAGCCCTTCGCCCTCGCCTTTACCCACATGGCTCCCCATCCGACATTCATCTCATGTTGGCAGACGCGCCCCGTCGCATTTCTACCGGTCCATTTCGGACGCGGACAATAGTATATTCCAGCGCTCTATTGGCGGTGCCGGGCGGCAACGCCGGCGACCCAAAGCGCGCACTGCAGCACCGATCTCTCGAGCGTACGTCTTTAATCTCATGCAATTGGGGATGTCGTCCTACAGATATCAAGGTCTCGTTGGCGTAGCGTCACAAGCCATTCCCAATTTAGGAACCTGTATGCCCAGCGTGAATTCCGAAGGGATCGTCAGCCACCCCGTTACAGGCACGGAAGATGATGACGATGACCGCGACGATGAACACACGCGTGAAAACGAGGCACAAATCCGTGAGGCTGACGATCAGACCGAGGCGCCCGAGGAATTTGAAGTCGACGATGAGGATGAGCCGGATAAGCCTAAAGATCACGACGTTGAGGATGAGGCGGACGAGGAATAACTTGGATTGCCAGGTGATGAACGTGGACAGAGTGATTACACGGCGTGCGCTGCTGAAGGGCGGCCTGATTGCAGGCACATTTGTTCCGGTCGCAGGCCTCCTAATAAGTGGCGCTGCTTATGCCGACTTGCCGGCACTAGATCCGAGTGATCCTGCTGCGAGAGGGCGCGATTACGTCGCGAAATCAGTTAAGTCCGATGCATATTGTGGGAACTGTTCGCTCTATAAGAAGACGGGAGATTCGATGGGTTCGTGCGCGCTCTTTGCGGGCAAGAGTGTGGCGTTCGCCGGGTGGTGCAGCGGGTGGGTCAAGATCGGGGCCCCTTGATGTAGTTTTATCTGGAAAATCAGCCGCGGTCGGGCCATTCGCATCGTACATTCCGAACGATGGGTTTTCGGCGCCGGCGGCCTATGGCGACGGCGTCTTGTAGCTCTTGGCCGTCATTCCCTCGACATCGCTGATCAGTTCACTGGCTTCGATCAGAATCTCAGTGCCAGGCACAGGAACGCCGTGCGCCTTCTCCTTGATTGCGTCGAACGTGGCGTATCGGGACGATGTCTTCATTGCATCAGTGGTGGTGTCCCAAACCTGGAATCTATGCACTGCGATCTTCATTGTCATTCCTCCACCAGATGGCTGGGGTTCATCGTGACGATCATCAACACGGGGATCAACTTTGCCTGGTAGACGTCCTGTGCCCGCCGGTATTGAGCATACAGACTAAGGCGTTCGTCGGTGTGCGCTGCATTCCAAGAATCAGACTCGCTCATTAAATTGACTCTATATTCATATAACCGGCCAGCTTCCATCGCCTCTCTCCATTGCTTGGAACTCTCAGACCATACGCCTACAGATAGAAATCTTCGAAGCCGATTGCGGTAACCGCCAGGAACGCAAAACCTGCGATCAAGTAGAACCGGCGCGCGATACTCGTCATAGCAGCAGAGCAAGGTCGGAAACGCTCGGCGGCGGCCTCCGGAAACAGCGCGTTATCCAGCACAGATAACCCAGGCCCACCACAAACCAGATCGCTCCCAGCAACAGAGCCGCCCGATCCAGGCTTATCAGCAGCCACAGGTCCGCCACGGCGCCGGTCAGCGGGAAGACCAGACCGCTCCAGGCGCCAATTCGCTCGCCACCACGACGGCCGGCCAGATACAGGCGTACCACGCATAGGTTCACGGCAGTGAAGGCGAGGAAGGCTCCAAAATTGATGAATGAGGTCGATGTCGCCACATCAAGCAGCAGAGCGATCATGCCCACCGCACCGGCGAGGGCGATGTTAAGCGCCGGCGTCTGAAAGCGCGGATGAATGAAACCAAAGATTCGCTGTGGCAGGATCCGATCGCGACCCATTGCATACAGCAGTCGTCCGACGCTGGCCTGCGCCGAAATCCCTGAGGCAAATTGCGCCAGGATCAGGCCGGTCAGGAACACCGTGACAAACACGTCGCCCCCGATCGTCCTGGCCACTTCGAAGGCTGCCGAATCGGTGTCGTGGAACACAGTGCCCGGGTGCGCCAACTGCATCGAGTAGGAGGCCACGACGAAGATTGCACCACCGATCAGCGCGATCAGCAGAATTGCACGCGGCATGATGCGCTGCGGATCGACGGTTTCCTCGGTCAGTGTCGAGACCGCGTCGAATCCCAGATAGGAGTAGGCAGCGATCGCAGCGCCGGACATGGTCGCTGCGAACGGTACGTGAGGTTTGAACAGCGGAGTAGCGAGCGCCAGGCCGCCAGGGCCGGCGGCCGCCAGCGCGTAGTGCCAGCACAGGATGATAAAAAGTGCGACCACGATCAGTTGCACGGCCATCAGGGCGAGGTTGAACCGTGCTGCGAGTTCAATGCCGACGATGTTCACCGCGCTGGTCACCACGATGAAGGCGACGATCCAGATCCACGCGGGTATGAGCGGAAAGGCTGCACTTAGATAGGCTGCGCCGATCAGCCAGATCACCATCGGTATGAAGAAGTAGTCCAGTAGCGTCGCCCAGCCGATCATGAAGCCGATGTGGGCGTTGAAATTGCGCCGCGTGTAGGTGTAGGCGGAGCCGGCCACTGGATACCTGCGGGCAAGCCGCCCATAGCTCAACGCGGTGAAGGTGATTGCGAGCAGCGCCAGCAGGTAGGCGAGCGCTGCGGTGTCATCACTCGCCTTGGCGAGCACGCCATAGGTGCCATAGACAATGAGCGGCGCCATGTAGGCCAGGCCGAACAGCAGCACCGCGGGCAGGCCGAGGCTGCGCTTCAGATGTGAGCCTTGGGATCCGGGGCTGCTCAAGGGGGCTCGATCCGCAGAGCCGTCGTTCCGCGAGCGCTCGCCACCGCCTGCAACTTCAGCGGCACGCGGGCCTCATGCAGGTACTGGTAGGGCCTGCGGCTCGACTCGATGCGCGAAGGATCCACCTGCACCGCGAGCTGGGTCTCGGCGGCTCCGGCCACGACAACGACCTCCCCGCTTGGATCGACGAGGGTCGATTGGCCTGGAAAACTCAGCTGTGGGTCGCCGCGACCGCAGCGGTTGCTCACCAGCGCAAACACCTGATTTTCCATGGCGCGCGCCGCAATGGCGCGCTGGTGGACCGGGCCATAGGGATCCATGTTGCCGTTGGTCACGATCAGCAGCTGGGCTCCGAGCCGCGCCAGCGCCCGCGCGGTCTCCGGAAACTCGATGTCGTAGCAGATCAGCAGGCCGACGTTAAGGCCGTTCCAATTGCACACTTCGAAGCGATTGCCTGGCGTGAACACGTTCTCATCCGAACTCCACAGGTGGGTTTTTCGGTAGCGCAGCGCAATCTCACCCCTGGCATCGATGAGTACGGTCGTATTGTAGAACCTTGCGCCATCGCGCTCGGCCAAGCCCACCGCTGCGGCAACGCCTGCGCGCCGTACCGCCTCGCGCACCTTGCCGAGCGCCTGACCGTCGAGCGGCTGCGCGATAGTGGCGATGTTCTCCCGCGTCGGAAAGCCCGACAGCGTGGTCTCAGGGAACACAATGAGCTGCGTGCCACCGGTGACATCGGCCCGGCCTATTGCCTCGAGCACCTTGTTCAGGTTGTGCTCGAGGTTCCCGTCCACGAGCGCCAACTGCGCGAGTTCAGCCTTAATCGGAATCCCCTTTTAGATATCTAATCCCGTGGCCCATCCTCGCACGCGTGCGGACGCACCGCCATTCAGTCAGCGTTGCTACTGCTGCGGACTTGCGGCTTCTGAGGTAACGTGTTTCGATTCGTTCACTCGCCGACGACACCTAACGTGGTGTTCAACAGGGCTGAAGATCCTGGACGGCGAGAAAGGTCAGGGGGAGTTGCTTTTCTTTTAGGGAGTAACTGATCAATGAGTATTAAGAATCTCACTGGCCTGGGAATGGGTCTAATGGCGGTCTGGCTCGCGCCGGCGTATGTCCGTGCCGCCGACGCGGACAGCGGCGTAGCAGCGCCGGCAGAGGGGGCAGTCCTCGAGGAAATCACCGTCACGGCCGAAAAGCGCGCTTCGACCGTGCAAGATACGCCAATCAGCATCACAGCGGTGTCGGGAGCGGACCTGGTTGAGCGCGGCATTGTCGACTTCGCAACCCTCGCCAGCCAGACCCCAGGGATCTCGATGCGGCAAAATGGTCCGGGCCAGACAGAATTCGAAATGCGCGGAATGACCAGCTCGGGTGGCAACTCGCCCACTGTGGGCTTCTATCTGGATGATGTGCCGATGACCTCGCCCGCCCAGGCACAGAACGGCAAGGTGGTCATTGATCCGTCACTGTATGACCTTAACCGGGTGGAAATGCTGCGCGGACCCCAAGGCACCCTGTATGGCGCCGGATCCATGGGTGGCACGGTCAAGCTCGTCACCAACCAACCCGACACCCAGGCCTTCCATGCTTCAGGAGAGGCCGTTACCTCGGAGACCGCAGGCGGAGGGTTCAACTACACCATCAACGGCATGCTCAACCTGCCACTGATTGACGACCAGTTGGCCTTGCGCCTGGTGGGCACGGACAGCCACACCTCCGGCTGGATCGATCGGATCGTGCTCTCGGATTTTCCCCTGTCCAATCCTACCGGCTTCATCCGTGGCAATGTACTGGGTGCCCAGGTACAGGCTGATTACTCTCAATCGAACGCCGAGCATTTGTCGGGCGGCCGCGCGACGCTGTTGTGGAAGGTCACCGATGACTTCACGCTCACGCCCACGGTTTTCTATCAGAGCATCACGCAGGATGGGCCGAGCGCCTATGATTCGGTCCCTGGGACCATGGCGCATTACCAGCCCTTTGACATCGCCGAGCCGTACTCCGATAAGTTTACGCTCGGAGCGCTCACCGCCAATTACCGCGCTTCAGGCTTCGATGTCACCTCGGTAACGGCGCGATGGACGCGAACCTCGACGCAGACCCAGGACACCAGTGAATCTTTCGAGAATCCCTATACCTGCATCACCATCGCACCCGACTGCGGTCAGCTGCCGTTCTACGGTCCCAACGGGGTGGGAACCGGACCGGTGGTGGGCACAGAAACCGACCCCTCCAGCCAATTCAGCGAGGAGCTGCGCGTTGCCTCCACCGGGGATGGTCCGCTCAGGGGCGTAGCCGGTGTGTACTATTCGGACTTCAAGTCCCAGTGGCAACTGAACACGCAGAGCCAGAATAATCTCTCCTACGTGGACTTCTCCAAT
>Ga0302325_10031472_pt1 | contig 10916 bp, 10 predicted proteins | sample Palsa_T0_2_FD_201948 | JGI IMG/M metagenome (GOLD analysis project Ga0302325, IMG submission 201948) | Peat permafrost microbial communities from Stordalen Mire near Abisko, Sweden - Palsa_T0_2 | ecosystem: Environmental > Terrestrial > Soil > Palsa > Peat permafrost | place: Sweden: Abisko... | reverse complement strand
CCCGTCGGATCGGGATCTGTCCCGCCGCATGGAAGAACCATGCCGTCTTCCACGAGTCGAAGTACTCCGCCTTGGCCAGGAACGTGACCTTGCGCCGGACCACCAGGGGGATGAAGAAGGAGTCGCAGAACGACTGGTGGTTGGCCGCCAGCACGACGGGGCCGTGCTTCGGGATGTTCTCCCGGCCCTCCACCTTCACGCGCCACAGGACGAAGAAGATCGGGGTCAGGATCCCCTTGAGCACCCAGTACGTCACGGATCAAAGGTACCCCCGGCGGGCGGCCCCCGCACCGCCCATCGGCTGTGCTGAACTGCACTGCCGGATTCCGCCGGCCGGAGGTGCACCGTGACGACTGAAACACTGACTGCCGAGCCGTTCGTGTCCGGCCTCTTTTTCGGCGAATGCCCACGTTGGCACGACGGCCGCCTCTGGTACTCGGACTTCTTCGACCGCATGGTCCTCTCGGTGTCACCCGATGGCGAGCGCCGGGTCGAGGTGGACTTCGACGGCGAGCCGGCGGGCCTGGGGTGGCTCCCCGACGGGCGCCTGCTGATCAATTCCCGCCTCGACCGCGTCATCTACCGCCGCGAGCCCGACGGGACGCTCGTCGAGCACGGCGACTTGAAGCCCTACGCCACGTGGCACGCCAACGACATGGTGGTGGCGTCGAACGGACAGGCCTACGCCGGCAACTTCGGCTTCGACCTCGACGGCCTCTCGGACGGGACGGTGGACGCGAGCGCCATCGGCCCCGCGTCGCTGATCCGCGTCGACCCCGACGGCACCAGCAGCGAGGCAGCCAGCGAGCTCCAATTCCCCAACGGTGCCGTGATCACCGACGACGGCGCGACGCTCATCATCGCCGAGAGCATGGGCGGCCACCTCAGTGCCTTCGATCGGGCCGCCGACGGCACGCTCACCAATCGGCGTGTCTGGGCCGCGTTGGAGCGCGTTGCGCCTGACGGCATCTGCCTGTGCGCCGACGGGTCCGTCTGGGTGGCGAACGCATTCGCCGCCGAATGTGTGCGCGTGGCCGAGGGCGGCGAGGTCCTCGAGCGCGTCACGACGTCGAGGAATTGCTACGCCTGCATGCTGGGCGACGACGACCGGCGCACCCTCTACTTGGTCACCGCGGTGGACAGCAATGCCTCTGTGGCGCGGGCCAGCCGCAACGGAGCGCTCGAGAAGGTACGGACGACAGTGCCGGGCGCCGGCCTCCCGTGATGCCGGTTGGTCGCCGTCCACGCGGTGGCGGCGAGGCGGAGCGGCTGGTGCGGCGGCGGAGCCCGGCACGGTGGGGCGTCACGCTCACGACCTGGGCGGCGGGGGCGGCCGTCGCGGCTTCGGCCGCTCTCATCGGCCTCGGGTCCGGGCCGCCGGCCGGCGCGGCAACGCCGCCGCCCTATCTCCTCGCCCTGGGTGGCTCGGCCTCGGTCGGCTTCCAGCCCACGCTGCTCCATCCACGCGGGCAACCCACGAGCTCGGGCTACGCCGAGGACCTCGTGCCGCTGGAGCAACAGCGCTGGCCGGGGCTCGACGTCGTGCACCTGGGCTGTCCGGGTGCCAACACCATGACCGTGCTCGATGGCGGTGGGAAGTGCCCCTACCCCGAGGGGAGCCAGCTACACGCGGCCGAGGCCTTCCTGCGGACGCATCCCACGACGGCGCTGGTGACCCTCGACCTCGGCTTCAACGACCTGCTCTCCTGCATGCGACACGAGGTCGTCGACACGCCCTGCGTGAACGAGGCGCTCGTCACCGTGCACGACCAGCTCGTCCAAATTGTGGCGGCGATCAAGGCCGCCGCACCCTCGGACGCCCTGGTCGTCGGGATCGGGCACTACGACCCCTATCTGGGGGACTATCTGAGGGGTCCCGTCGGCGAGGCCTTCGCGACTGAGAGCCTCGGGGTGATAGAGCGGCTCGACGCCACCCTGCGCGCGGACTACAGCGCCGCCGGCGTGCCCGTGGCCGATGTCGCGTCAGCCTTCGAGCTCGCGGACCACGCCCAGGTGAAGTGGTCCGGCCTACCCGCCGTGCCGACGGACGTGGCACGCACGTGCGAGCTGACGTGGATGTGCAATGGGCCGCCGCTCGGGCACAACGTCCACCCCGACGATGCCGGCTACCGCGCGATCGCGTCCGCCATCGCCGACACCGTCGCCGGCTCACCCGACAAGGCCGGCGCAGGCGCCTGATCGGGGCCGGCGCCGCCGGCCCCATCGACCAGTCGGAGGGCGGGCGAGCCCGCCGTGCCGCGTCGAGACCACGAGACCCGGGTCCGGCCCGTCAGGGGCTTGGCGAGCGGCGTGCGAGCCAGCAACTCCGTCAGGGCGATGCAGCACACGAAGACGACCGCCACCGTGATCGCGGCGACCAGCGGCCAGGGCAGGAACTCGTTGAGATGCCCCCAACCGAGCCAACTCATGATCGTGATGAGCAGCACCTGGGCCAGGTAGATCCCATAGGAGTTGTCCGAGCCCGACTGCACCAGGGCCCTGGTCCTCTTCGATCGGCGTCGATGCACCAACGCCACTCCGATCAGGTAGATGGAGGCGATTGCCCCGATGTTGAACGGGATCACGATCGGCTGGAAGGGATCCGAGCTCGAGCCGAGCCACGACACCACGTGGTCGGCGGCCAGGTAGTACCAGACCTCGGCCGCGAAGGCAGCCGCCAGCGTGCCCGCCACGATGAGCAGCACGTGCGAACAGAGCCAGTCGTGGAACTCGTCGAGGTGCATGGCGACGACCATGCCGGCCACCAGGTAGAACTGGTAGGAGGTCACCTCGCGCGTGGCCCAGTAGCCCTGCATCCACGCCGGCAGCAGGCCCCAGTGCATGGTGGACACCAGCGCGATCTGCACCAGGCCGCTCACCAGCAGCACGAGACCGTGGTGGCCGGCGGTCTTGCGGAGCAGCACGACGAGCAACGGGAACAGCGCGTAGAACTCCAGGAGGACCAGCAGGTAGTAGAGCTGGTAGTAGCCGGTGCCGAAGAGATAGAGCAGATGGATAGTGTCCGCCCTCGGCGTGCCGTGCTCGCCGGGCAGGCCGACCGCGAAATAGATGGCGGTCCAGCACAAGTACGGCACGGCCACCAGCGCGAAACGACGGCGCCAGAAGGTGCGGTGATCGATGCCCGGCAGGTCCCGGACGCTGTAGGCGAGCATGCACGCCGAGACGAAGAGAAACGCCTCCCGGGTCACGTGGAGCAACTGCAACGACGCCCCGACCGTCAGTCCCGCCGCGACGGGAGCGAAGAACAAGAGCGTGTGGGTCGACACCACGCCGGCCTGCTTCACCGGCCGCATGGCGTCAATGTGATCGAGTCGTTTGCGGGTACCCCGTACAGGTTGTGCCGGCGAGAGCGGCGACTCGACCGTCGTCACCGCAGGTCGAAGCTGAACAGGACGGGTGCCTCGGGGGTGTCGAGCAGGCGCCGCTTGACCTTGCCCGTGGGGCCGGCCGGCATCCGACCCACGACACTGAGCGCGACCGGTCGCTTGGCCCGCACGAGGTCGCGCTCCAGGGTCTTCTTGACCCGGTCGGCCACCTCGCCCGCCTCGAGACGAGAGGGAGCGTGGTCCACACCCTCATCACCGGCGACGGCACGCAGGACGACGTAGGCAACGGGCACCTGCCCGAGCTCAGGGTCGTCCCGTCCGACGACGGCCACCGAGGCGATCATGGCGTCGGCGCCGATGGCCTCCTCGACCTCGCGAGGGAGCACCTTCTCCCCGCCCCGGTTGATCACGTCATCGGTGCGCGCATCGAGGTACAGGAACCCGTCGGCATCCCGGTGGCCGAGATCACCGGTCCGCAGCCACCCGTCGGGGCTGAAGCGGTCCTGATGCGTGCCCCCGACGTAACCCTCCACCACCGACGCGCCACGGATCTCGACGTGGCCGATGTGGAACTCGGGCGCCTCCCGCGGACTGCCGACCGGGTCGCTCTGACGGACGATCCGCAACTCCACACCGACGGGCAACCCCACCGACCCCGGGCGGCGTGGGACCGACAGCGGGTGCGCAGTGATCTGACTGGCTGCCTCGGTCATCCCGTAGGTCTCAATGACCGGGATCCCCGTGCCGGCCTCGAAGCGATCGGCCACCGCCACGGGCAGCGGCGCCGACGCCGACCGGATGCACCGGATGGAGTCGGGCACGGTCTCGCCCGGGTCCAGCGCGCTCAGACGCGACACGATGGCAGGCACCGCATTGATCCAGGTGATCGAGCGGCGTCCCATGAGGTCCCAGAAGCCGCTCCGGTGGAAGCGGTCGTCGAGCACCAGGCTCGAACCGGCGACCAACGCCGACAGCACAGCTACGACCTCGGCGTTGATGTGGAAGAGCGGGAGCGGGTTGAAGCCGCGATCCTCGGGGCCGAGCTCCAGGTGCGACGCAACGCTGGCCGCCGTGTGCAGCAGCTTCTCCTGGCCTAACCGGACGACTTTGGGCGCTCCGGTCGTGCCCGATGAGGACAGCACGACGCCGCCGGCGCCGGCGCGCTGTGGCGCCGTCGCCCCCCGTCGCGTCACGCGTCCGTCCTCGAGCTGCTCGATGCGGTCCAGCTCCACCCACGTGGTGTCGATGCCGGCGGGGGCGGGCCCGTCCGCCACCACCACGTCCACGCCGGTGCGGGCCACGGCGGCGCCCAGGCCGCCCTCGCCGGTCACCGGCATGGAAGGGTCGAGCGGAGCGACCCAGAATCCGGCGCTCACCGCACCCAGAAAGGCGTCGGCAAAGGCCATCGGGTCGCCGATGACGAGGCCGATGGTGGTGAGGCCACGGGCGCGGATGCCTCCGAGGAGGCCCCGCCATTGGTCCACGTGGTCCTCCAGCTGGCGGAAGGTCAGCGATCCCCCGTCACGAGCATGCTCGAGGTAGGGCCGATCGCCCAGCAGCACCGAGCGGGCGCGAATGACATCGCACAGCGCGACGTCCGGTGCCGGTGCGGGCGCCGCGACCGCCGGAGCAAGCATCCTCGTGGCGACAGCCGGCATCAGTACATCATCCGGGGGTCGGTGTAGTGCTTGAACTCCACCAGGTTGTCGGACGGGTCACGCAGCACGAACGTCCGGTGCGCCTCGACGAGCCCGTCGAACCGCGTGCTGACGTCGGAAAAGAACTCGATCTTGCGCTGCACGCACAGCTCGTAGAGCGCGTCGAAGTCGCGACCTTGACGGAAGGTGACACCGAAGTGTCTCGGGTAGAGGCTGAGCTCAGACCCACGCGGGCGCGGCGCCTCCGACAGGTGGCAGACCAGCTGGTCTCCGAAGAAGTCGAGCGTGATGCGGTCGGCATAACGCCGCGCCAGCTTGCACCCGAGTGCACCGACGTAGAACGCCTCCGCCTCGTCCAGGTCGTCGACGGGGATCGCCAGGTGGAAGACGTCACGGCCTTCTCTCACGACACCGCGCTCTCGAAGCAGTCCAGCGTGTCGGCCCGGAGGCCGAGCCGGATCGTCTCGAGCCCGAGCAGCGCGCTGGACGGGATGTTCCCGAGGTTCACGTCGGAACCGATCCGCCGCACGAAATAGCACTGGAGCTGTGTGGACGGCGCCTCGAAGAGCAGCTGCGAAGGGTTGACGTTACTGTCCAGGATCTCCTCAATGAGGCCGAAGCGGAGCTCGCCGTTCGGCCGGCAGATGCCGGAGCTGCCGCTCTCGCGGGACTCCAGGGTCACCAGGCACGCCCCGGCTTCGAGATCCTCCTGGATGCACTCGATCCAGCGGTCCGGTGCCAGGAGCTCGGAGCGCTCCGAATCCTTGAAGCCGACTTCGGAGACGACGTTGAAATCGCCCGCCAACTTCCTGACGTAGCCGGCCTTCTCAATGTGGGGGAGGTCGATGGTGCCGTTCGAGACCTCCACGTGCTGGCATCCGTAGCTCAGGCAGAGGTCGCGAAAGTCGTCGAAGCGGTCCTGCAGCAAGAACTTCTCGAACAGGGTGCCCCCGAAGTAGAAGTCGACGCCGACGTCTTTGAGCACGTCGATCTTGCGCTGCAGATCCGTCGTCACGATCGCCGTGCCCCAACCGAACTTGACGAAGTCGAGGAATTCGGCGCCGCTCTCCACCACGTCCTGGAATTGACGGGTCGGCAGACCGCCGTCGACCATCATCGTCAGGCCATTCGTTCTCGGCTTGCTGGACCTGTGGGGAAGTTGCAACATCGTTGGTCGCATTACACGCTCCTTACTGTCTCTTCTCGACTTCTCGACTGCGCTACGGCGCTACGGCGCTACGGCGCTACGGCGCTACGGCGCGATCGCAATGGACGTCTGGGGCCGGCTGAGGCCCCAGACGCTTGCGTTGGGCACCGGGCCCCAGTCCATGCCGGTGGCTGGAATGCCGTTGCAGTAGGCCTGGGCGACCCGGATCACTCCGCCATGCGTGACCACGAGCACATCGCCCTCTGGCACACGCATCTCCAATTCGTTGATGAACGCCGCGACACGCTCGTAGAACTCGGTCAGGGACTCCCCGTCCACCGGTCGGGCGTCTGCATCGACGACCCGATCGATCTCGATCCCCGACGCCGCCGAGAGCAGCTCGCTGTGCGGGCGCCCCTGGGCCTGTCCGAAATTCCGCTCGCGCAGCGCGGGTTCGCTCCGCGGCACCATCCGCAAGGCGCGCCCGACGATCTCCGCCGTCTCCCGCGCCCGCTTCAAGTCGCTCGAGTACATCGCGGTGAAGGTGGCGCCGGCGAGACGGCCGGCGACGTTCGTTGCCTCGGCGCGGCCCTTGCGCGTGAGCACCGGCCCGTTCGCCTGTCCCTGCACGAACCCGGATGCATTCCAGGTGCTCTCCCCGTGGCGTAGGAACCACAGCGTCTGCTTCGTGTCTGGAGTGGTCACCACTCTCAACAATGCCCAATTCGTCTGGGCCTGTACTGGGAACGGGGCCAGAAGTTCATGAGGATCGTGTAAGGAAACAATGAGCATTTCCTGAGTTAACGCTGAGTTTCTGCGCCTTTCACGCTCCCACCGCGGTCCGTCAGCGCGGCGCGACGGCCGCAGCGTGAGGCAGTCAGACGCGCGCCGGCGTGCGCGCCGGTTCGATGACGACCCTCGGCGGGTCGACCGCTGGACTCGTCGTCAGGATCTCGGGGCCAAGGCGGGCGCGTTGCTCGGCGCGCACGGGGCCCGTGAGTGCCCAGCGCAGAGGCGTGCGCAGCATCAGCGCGGTGAACACCGCGGCACTGCCGATCGTGAGCACGAAGGTGACCGCCACGGTCCCGGCCCAACCCAGGTGTGGCGTGATGCCCGCATCGCCGAGCCAGGTACGCACGAGGTTGATGAAGAGCACGTGGCTCAGGAAGATCCCGCCGGTCAGGCCGGCGAGGTATTCCGCTGAGAAGAACCCGGGCGCGCGCCCCGGGTGGCGCGCGCTGTGCCGCCACCACATCCACGCGCCGCACTCGAGCGCCGCCACCGCCACCGTGAACCAGAGGAAGGCCACCGGCTGGTAGAGATCCGAGGCGCGGCCCGTGGGCGACCCCGTCCAGACCGCGATCAGGAACCACATGGTGGCGATCGCCCCCATGAGGACCGCACCGGCGATCACCTGGCGATACCAGCGCTCCACGAAGCTCCGCACCTCGTCGAAGTGCAAGGCCACGAGGATGCCCGCCACGAACTGCTCCTGGTACGTGATCGGATTGCGCGCCCAGGGCCACTTGCTGGCGATGTCGAGCGTCCACTGGCCCACAACACCGAAGGAAGAGGTGTAGTGGAGATCAGCCGCCAGCAGCAACGCGAACAGAAGGCTCCCGAGCATGATGGCGCCGTGGTGGGAGGAGGCCCGGATCACACGGAGCAGCGCGGGGAAGACGGCGTACAGCAACAGCAGGACGACGACGAAATAGAGCTGGTAGTAGCCGTACAAGGTGTAGTTCCACAGAAGCGACCACGCGTGGTCCCATGCATTGCCGGTGATCATCGTGAAGACCCAGTAGACGAGTGTCCACACCAGGAAAGGAATGCCGATCTGCACGTACCGGCGGTGCCAGAACCCCAAAGTCGAGCGCGGCCTGGTGATCTGGGAATACGTCAACAGGAAGGCGGCGAGAAAGAAGAACGCCGTCCGGCTGAAATGCAGGAGCATGACGAGGGCCCACGCCGTCGTGTTGCCGGCCTGGACGTTCCACAGCAACGAATGTTGGAGCACGACGGCGCAGCAGGCGATGACCCGGAAGGAATCGAACTGGCTGATGTAGCCGCCGCCCGCAACAACCGTCTGGTCGGGGCGCGCCACGGTCTGGATCTTCCCGCACCATCCTCAAACCAACCTGTGTGCGCGCCGGGAAAGCGCGCTGCGTTATCCCAGCTTCGTCAACGCGGCACGCAGGTGGCGCACGGCCTGGCCGATGCGCTGCTCGTTCTCGATCAGGGCGAAACGGACGTGGCCGTCTCCGCCGGGCCCGAACCCGACCCCGGGCGAGGTGGCGACGCCCGCCTCGCTCACCAGGTACTTGGAGAACTCCAGCGATCCCATTTCGCGGTAGGGCTCGGGGATCGGGGCCCAGACGAACATCGTCCCCTTCGGCGGCACCAGGTTCCAGCCGATCTTCTTGAGCCCGTCGCACAGCGCGTCGCGGCGAGAGCGGTAGATCTCGTTGATCTCCTTCGGATAGTCCGGCGCCTCGTTCATGGCCACGATCGCCGCGATCTGAATGGGCTGGAAGGTCCCGTAGTCGAGATACGTCTTGAGCTTCGTCAGCGCCTGCACGATCTCCTTGTTGCCGACGACGAAGCCGACACGCCAGCCGGCCATGGAGAACGATTTCGTCATGGTGTAGATCTCCACCGCAACGTCAGTGGCCCCCGGTACCTGGAGGATGGACGGCGGCTCGTAGCCGTCGAAGCCGAGGTCCGCGTAGGCGAAATCGTGCACCAGCACCACTTCGTGCTCGCGGGCGAAGGCCACCAGGCGTTCCATGAACGACAGGTCGACGCAGGCGGTCGTCGGGTTGTGCGGGAAGGAGAGGACGATGACCCGTGGCTTGGGCCACGACTCCTCCCAGGCGTGCATGAGGCCGTCGAAGAACGCCTCGCCCGGGTGGTCGGGCGCGTCGACGGAATCCACGTCGGGCCCCTGCAAAGGGACCTGGCGCACGTCCGCCCCGGCGAACAGCGGCCCCCAGATGTGGATCGGGTACGAGGGCGACGGCACCAAGGCGGTGTCTCCCGGGGCCACCAGCACCCACATGAGGTGCGAGAAGCCCTCCTTGGCCCCGATGGTGGTGACGACCTGCGTCTCGGGGTCGAGCGTCACGTCGAACTTGCGCTGGTAGAGGTCGGTGATGGCGCTGCGCAACTTGGGGATGCCACGCGAGGCGGAGTAGCGGTGGTTGCGCGGGTTCTGGGCGGCCTCGGCCAGCTTGTTGACGGCCACGTCGGGCGAGGGCAGGTCGGGGTTCCCGAACCCGAGGTCGATGACGTCGCGTCCGCTGCGCCGCGCTGCTGCCTTGAGGTCGTTGATGGTGGCGAACACGTACGGCGGCAACCCGTTGATGCGGCGGAACTCCATCGTGGAAGTCTAGGACCCGGGTCGCGCGCCGCTGGACCCAGGGGCTCAGCCCAGGTGGTGCGCCGCTGCGGCCAGCTCCTCGACGTCGACCGGCCAGCCGAAGACGGCCCACGTGGCGCCCGCCTCGTGCAAGGCACGGACCGTCGCTGCGAGCGGGGGCGAAGCCGAGGGCGGTGGGCCGGCCCAGGTCACCTCCACGCCGTGGGGACCCGCCGTGCGTTCGGCCACGAGCGCGGGCTCGGCGTCCCACACGGTCAGCGCGGCACCGGCGGCCCGGGCCTCCTCCGTGCGCCCGGCCCTCCCCCCGGCCATCCAGACCGAGAGGCCCTGCCCGCCCAGCTGGCGCCCCAGCTCGGTCATCTCCGCCCGCCGCTCGGCCGCCGGCGCGAACGGGATGCCGTAGGCGCGGTTCTCCTCCTTGCTCAAATTGTCGCCCGTGCCGAGCCCGGCGATCACCCGCCCCGGGGCCAGTCGCTCCAGCGCCACGAACTGCGCAGCGAGCACCGCCGTGGGGACCAGGCCGACCCGGGCCACGAGCGTGCCGAAATAGGGCCCCCCACCCGGACCGGCAGGCGGGCCGAGCATGGTCGCCAACGCACCGAGTAGGGGAAAGGGCGCCAGGGCCGGCCGCTCGGGCTGGCCGATGGGCCAGATGTGGTCGTAACAGAAGACACCGTCCACCCCGGCCGTGACCGATGCCGTTGCGGCCGCGAACGCCGCGTCGGGCCTGTCGCGGAACGTCGGCAGCACGACGCCGGTGCGCATCAGCCCACGCCGCGCTCGCGTACGGCGAGTGCACCGCCCACCGCACCGGCCCGCTCCCCGAACGCGGCGGCGGCGATCAAGATGCCGGGGCGCCGGTCACCGCCCTCGACGAGCTCGGCGAAGGTGGCGCGGGCAGACGTAAGCAGGAGTTCGCCCGCCTGGATCACGCCCCCGCCCAGCACGAAGCACCCGGGGTCGAGAACGGCGGTCAGGTTGGCGAGGCCGAAGCCGATCCACCACCCGACCTCGCGAATGACCTGTTGCGCCGCCGGGTCGCCCGCCGCGGCCGCGGCGGAGACGTCCTCGCCCCGCACGCGCTCGGGGTCGCCCCCGGCGAGCCGGCCCACCACGCCGAGCCGCCCCGCCAGAGCGGCCTCCCGGGCCAGCACGCCGAGCCCGGCGCCCGAGGCGAAGCGCTCCCAGCAGCCGCGGCGGCCGCAGGGGCACGAGGGGCCGTTGGGGTCCACCACCATGTGGCCGATTTCGCCGGCGAAGCCGGCGGCGCCGACCTGCACTCGACCATCGATCATGAGGCCGCCGCCGATGCCGGTCCCCAGCGTGACCATGACCACGTGGTCGTAACCCCGGGCGGCGCCCAGGCGTTGCTCGGCCAGCACGGC
>Ga0302325_10031471_pt1 | contig 10916 bp, 9 predicted proteins | sample Palsa_T0_2_FD_201948 | JGI IMG/M metagenome (GOLD analysis project Ga0302325, IMG submission 201948) | Peat permafrost microbial communities from Stordalen Mire near Abisko, Sweden - Palsa_T0_2 | ecosystem: Environmental > Terrestrial > Soil > Palsa > Peat permafrost | place: Sweden: Abisko... | reverse complement strand
CAAGGTTGCCCCGAAGTATCGGCACAAAGGCGAGGATCGTATCGGAAAGCCGGCTTGGCGCGTTACCATTGCACTTCCAGAGCAGTTCAATCCGTTTCGCCTCGACCGAAAAGCTGAGCGATATCGTCGGCGGCCAAAATATCCGCCTTGCCGCGCCATCGTCGATGTCATTCCGCTTGAGCCCCGGGAGATGCAATGCATCTCGGTCGATGCTCCAGATCACCTTTATATTACTGACGACTTCATCGTCACGCACAATACCGTTCAGGTCATCGCGCACGTGCAGCGGCGTAAGGAGACGGAAGGTGCGTCGCCGGTTCTTGTGATTGCTCCGACGTCGGTGACGCATACGTGGGAGAACGAGATCAAGAAGTTCGCGCCGAGTCTGCGCACGCTGCGGCTTCAGTCGGGCAGCGATAGGGCGGCGAAGTACGACACGATCCACGACTACGACGTGGTGGTGACGTCGTATGCGCTGGCGCGGCTCGATGCGCATCAGCTCGAACGGTTTCGCTTTCGGACGCTGGTGCTCGACGAGGCGCAGAACGCCAAGAACCCCGCTTCGCAGATCGCCAAGGTCGTGCGCGGGCTGCAGGCCGATCATCGGCTCGCGCTCACCGGTACGCCGGTCGAGAACTCGCTGCGCGACCTATGGGCGATCTTCGGCTTCGTCGAGCCTGGGCTGCTGGGGTCGGAAACGTCGTTCCGCCGGCGCTTCGAGCTGCCGATCGCCGACGGCGACGAAGGCGCGGCCGCGGTGCTGCGTTCGCGGCTCGAGCCGTTCCTGTTGCGGCGCACGAAGGAAGACGTCGCCAAAGAGCTGCCGGAGCGAACCGAAGCGGTGATCGAGTGCGAGCTGACCGCGCTGCAGCGCCGCATCTACCGCGGGATCGCCGAAGCCGCGCGGCGCGACGTGCTCGCGAAGTACGACGAGGACGGTGCCGAGTCGACGACGGTGCACGTGCTGGCGGCGCTTACGCGCCTGCGCCAGGTGTGCGCGCATCCCGGGCTGCTCTCGCCGGAGTATCTCGACGATCCCGACGCCAGCGGGAAGTTCGACGCCTTCATGGAGACCGTCGACGAGGTGCTCGACGGCGGCCACAAGGTGCTCGTGTTCAGCGCGTTCGCGTCTATGCTGCGCATCATGCGCACCGCGTTCGACCGGCGCGACTTGCCGTACGGCTACCTGGACGGTTCGACCAAGGATCGCGACCGGCAGATCGAGGTGGAGCGGTTCATGGGCGACAACGGGCCGCCGGTGTTCTTGTGCTCGCTCAAGGCGGGCGGCGTCGGCTTGACGCTCACGGCGGCGAGCTACGTCATCCTGTACGATCCGTGGTGGAACCCCGCGGTCGAGCGGCAGGCCATCGACCGGACGCACCGCATCGGTCAGACCCGGCCCGTCACGGCGTACCGGATGGTGACCGTCGGCAGCGTCGAGGAGAAGATTCGGGCGTTGGCCGAGCGCAAGTCGGCGCTCTCGCGGGCGGTCGTCAAAGCCGACAGCGCGGTGGCCAAGACGCTCACGCGCGACGATCTGGCCTTCTTGTTCAGCGACCCGGAGTAGTACGTAAAGCGGCCCAGTAAGCGCCGTCACAGATCGCGCGAAACGCGTGCATTCACGCTCGCGCGTACGGTAATCTGATGGCGAGGCAGCCGCATATGCGGCTCCGCGTTTCGCGTTGCGAGCTGCCTCGGAACTGACGCCCGACAAGGAAGTGCACCATGAGAAGGATTCTCTTGGCGTTGCTGCTGGGTTTTGCTTGCGCAGCGCCGGCCGTCGCCGATTTCTCGAACCTCGCTCCGGCCGACCGATATTTCGGGCGCCTGAAGATGAGCATTCTGGGCGTGCGGAACTCGATCAACGATCTCTCCGCGCGCGCCGACGCCCATCCCGAAGACGCCGAGCACGTCTTCGACAAGGCGGTGCTGGTCGAAGATGCGCTGCGCGACTGGCACGCGCACTTTCCGCGCGATCCTTGGATCCCGCGCTACGCTTACAGCCTCGCGCAACTCTACGGCAAGCTCGACATGGACGAGGCGCGCGTGCGCCGCAACGACATGCTGGATTGGCTCGGCGCTACCTATCCCGAGTCACAGTACGCACAGCTGCCGCGCGACTGAGCCGTCGCGCGGCGCTCACCGCGCCGGCGGTGCCGGTGGTGCGACCGGTGCCGGCGGCGCGGCGGGCGGAGCAGCGGGCATCGGCGGCATCGGCGGCATCGGCGGGATCACCGGCGGATGCAGCTCGAGCTCGCGCAGCTTGCGTTCGAGCTCCGGCGGAATCACCGGCGGGAACTCGGCCAGGTCGCGCAGCCGTCGCGGAATCCGGGCCGACTCGGAACCGCCCGGCCCGAAGTCCACGCCGCGCAGCGAGATGCCGTCGAGCTTGGCGCGCGCGAACGACGTCCCCGACAGCTGCACCCCGATGAACTTGGCGTTGCGCAGATCGGCGTCGTCGAACCGAGCGTTGTCGAGATCGCAGCCGGTGAACGTCGCACCGTTGAGGTTCGCGCGCGAGAAGTCGACGCCGCGCAGATCCGCGCCGACGAAACGCAAGCCGTGCAGGTCGCGCCCGTGGAGATCTTTGGGGAACCGGCAACCGACGCATGCGTTGATGAGCTGACGCGTCAGGTCGTCCTGCGCGGCGGCCGGGGCGGCGGGCACGGCCAGAACGAGCGCCGCGACGGTGAAGATGAGCATTCGAAGCATGGGTGTCTCCTTATCAGCCAGGGGCGAGGGCGCCGGTGAGGTCGGCGTGCGCGATGTCGGTGAGCTCGGCGCGGGTCACGGCTCGGCAGTCGCGCGCGCCCGACGATTCGTCGTCGGTGCAGTGCCGTGCGGCGCGCAGGTCGACGCCGTGTAGGTCGACGCCGCGCAGATCGGCGCACGCGGTGCGCGGCCAGCTGGCGGAGCCGCGGTTGTCGGCGCATAGTATCGCGTCGCCGACCGTCGCGCCGGCGAGCCGAGCGCCGCTGAGCTTCGTCGCGACCAGCTCCGCGCCGCGCAGATCGGCGCGCGACAGGTCGGCGTCTCGCGCGTTCGCACCGACCAGGTTCGCATCGTTGAGCCGCGCGCCCGCGAGCTTGGCGTCGCGGAGGTTCGCGCCGACGACCTTGATGCCGCGCAGATCGGCGTCGTGGAGATCGATCCCTTCGAGCGCGCAGCCGGTGCAGTCGCGAATGATCGTGAGCCCCAGCGGACTGTTGGCGTCGTCGGGGTCCAGCCGGACGCCGACGAACTTCGCGCCCGCAAGATTGGCGCGCGCGAAGGACGTGTGCCGCAGCCGCACGCCGACGAGCTGCGCGTTGCGCAGGTCGGCGTCGTCGAAGCGCGTCCCGTCGAGGTTGGCGCCGGTGAACTCCGCCGCGTTGAGGTTCGCGTGCGTGAGGTCGGCGTCGCGCAGGTCGGCGCCGACGAAATGCAGGCCGTGCAGGTCGCGGCCATGGAGGTCCTTCGGCAGCCGGCAACCGACGCACGCGTCGATGAGCTTGCGGGTGAGATCGTCGTCGGCGCGCACGGGGGCCGGCGGCAAGCCGATCAGCAGCAGCGCGGCGGCAGCGACGAGGTATCGAATCACGGCTGGTCTCCTCATGTGAACTATCGAAATAAGAGTGAACGGCAAGAAAAAAGCACGGTGGGTCAGCCGTCCAGCGAGGTTCCGTGCATCGTCATTCCGGTCGTGTTCGCGTCGCGCAGCGCCACGCCGCGCAGATCGCAACCGTCGAGCTGCGCGTTGCTCAGGTCGGCGCCCGACAAGTCCGCGAAGGACAAATCGACACCCATGAGATGCGCGCCGCTCAGGTTGGCAGCGCGCAGGTTGGAACGGCTGAAGTCCGCACCGGTCAGGGTGACGCCGTGCAGATCCTGTCCGTGCAGATCCATGTGCGAGAGATCGCAGCCCGTGCAGTGCAGCAGCAGCTCGCGCAGCGAGACGCCGGTGACGCCCTGACCGCGCAGCGAGATGCCGACCAGGCTCAGGTCGTTCAGCCGCGCGCCGGTCAGCGCGGCGCCGCGCAGCTCGACACCGTTCAGACGCGCGCCGCGCAGGTCGGCGTTGGACAGATTCGCATCGCGCAACGAGACCCCGGTCAGCGTTGCGCCGGCCAGGTTCGTACCGCGCAGATCCGCGCCACTGAGATCGTCGCCCCGCAGGGTGATGCCGTGCAGGTCCATGCCGCGCAGGTTGGCGTTGCGCAGCGCGCAGCCGTTGCACGCGGCGAGCAGGTCGCGCGTCAGCTTCGTACCGGACGGGAGGTGATGTGCGCCCTTGACATCGTCTTCGTCGACTTGCGCGAGCTCGCGCGGCAGGCGCGACAGCGAGCGACCGACGGCACCGCCGATCTCTTCCCCGAGCGCCGATCCGAACGCAGCCGCGGCGGCCGCGCTCTTGCCCGCGGCGGATGCGGCGGCCGCGCTCTTGGCCACAGCGCGAATCGCTGCCGGTGCGGGCGGTGCTGCCGGCGCGACGGGCGTGACGGGCGTGACGGGTATGACGTGCGCAGGTTGCGGAGCCGGCGGCGCGACATCGGATGAGTCGTCGTCGTCGGAGTCGTCGCCGTCGCCGCTCCGGGCGACCGAGCGGCGCTGCGATGCCATCGCGACGCGGCTCGACGCCGCGGTTTTCGCGGCACCTACCTTCGATGGCACGGGGACGTACACGTACACCGTCCGCGTCGACGCAGGAGCGGGCTTCGCGGCGGGGGCCGACGGCTTCTTGGCGACGGCAACCTTCACGGGCTGTTTCGCGACGCGCGAGGGCGCCGGAACGCCGGCGTCGTGCCGGGCGACACGCTCGGGGAACTGCGCCGCACGTTGCGGCTTCGTCGACGTCTGCGTCGCGGCGACGGCGTCGGGCTTGGCCGGAAGCTCGACGGCCGGCGCGCTGGTCGCGACGAACGCCACCGCGACGATTCCCGCCAGCGCCGTGGCGAAGGCGACGGCCGGCGAGGGATGGCGGCGGTTGCGGTCAGCGGCGAGCAGCTCCTCGATGCGCACCGCGATCTGTTTGCGGGTCAGCAGCGCGCCGGGGGCGACGACGGCATGTTCGGGCATCCGCATCTCGCGCGCCAAACGCCACAGCGAGGTCGCGTATTCGTGCGCTCGGCCGGTCTTTTCGACGACCGCGTCGTCCGAGGCGATCTCGCGCTCGAGCGCGATGCGGCGGCCGACGAGCCAGACGATCGGGTTGAACCAGAACATGCGCTCGATCGTGCGCTGCACCAGATTCGTCCAGTCGTCGTAGCGCCGCAAGTGCGCGTGCTCGTGGAGGACGAGCGGTTCGAGCGCGGCCAGACCGCCGTCACCGGTGAGCTCGGTCGGGATCAGGATGACCGGGCGCCCGAAGCCGATCGCCACCGGCGTCTCGATCTCGTACGACAGGCGCAGGTAGATCTCGCGACCCGGTCCGGACGCCGTCAGCCACGGCAGCTGGTCGGCCAGCGCGCCGTCGAGCGGGCTCGACCGGCGCTTGAGGCCCCGAATGCGCACGACGCTGAAGGCGAGGCCGATCATGCCGATCAGCGCGCCCAGCGACCAGATCGCCACGACGCCGAGGGCCAGCGCGCGCGTCACGCGCGGCGACCACGCGGCGAGCGCGCCCGGAACCGACTGCACGGCAGTCGCATCGACCGGCGGCGGGAGCGTGCCGGCTTTCGCGCGACGATTGGCCGCCTCCGGCAGCGCGTCGCCTGCCGACGTCGTACCGGCCGAAAGAGCGCGGCCCGATCGGTTCGCGACCTGCACCGCCGGCGCGCCCGCGGTCGCGGGACCGCCGGCTGCCGCAGGCGCGTGGGCCGGCGTCGCGCGGGCGAGCGAGACCGCGACGCCCGCCAACGGCATCGCCGCCGTCGCGATCATGGCGGTCGTCCACAGCGCGTGCCGCGTCGCGGCGGTGAGCACCAGCCGGCGCGTCACGATCAGCACCATCCCCGACAGAACGGCACCGAACAGGACGCTGGCCAGAATCGCGCGCAGCGCGACGCCGACGATCGCCTCGAGCATTACTGCTGCCCTTTGGCCTTGTCCAGGAGCTCCCGCAAGCGGTCGAGCTCCTTCTCGTCGACCGCCTCGGACTCGAGCAGGTTCAGCACCAGCTCGCGGGGCGAGCCGTCGAAGAAGCGCGACAGCACGTGGGTGACGACGCTGCGCTGCGCCTCGTCGCGCGCTACGACCGCGCGGTAGATGAAGGCACGTCCGGCCGCTTTGTGCTTCACGTACGCCTTCTGCTCGAGGATGCGCAGCGTCGTGAGGACGGTGTTGTAAGCGAGCGGCGGGTCGCCGATCGCTTCGACCACGTCGGCCACGCTGGACTCGCCGCGGTCCCAAAGAACCTGCATGAGGCGATACTCCGCCTCTGTAAGGGTCGGCGACTTCTTGCGGGGCATATTCCGATTCTCGCACGCCGCCGCCCGACTGTCAACTAATACTTTAAGAAGAAGGGTTGCCGGCCGGCCGAGTAGGCGCTTCTCGCGCCCGCCCGGCCGGCGGAACCGGCTACTTCAGCGAGATGACCGTGTAACCGTCGCGCGCCGAAATCTTCTCCGAGGCGAAGATCTTGCTGGCCGCCGTGCTGTCGGGGTTGGAGCACGACTCCGCGGCGTACTCGCCGCCGACCGTCGCGCCGATGGTGAAGTACTCTTTAGGCGTGCGGCGCTTGCTCTTGTCGACGATGACGCCGGCGTAGGTCTGCTGGATCGCTTGATGGTCGCAGGCGCGGAAGTACGCGCCGGCCTTCTTGGCCGCGTCGTAGTGGAAGTTCTCGAACGCCTCGACGAGCTTCGCGGTGTCGGTCGAGCCGACGTGCTCGAGCCGGTCGATCACGTTGCGGGCCGTCATGTAACCGAGGTACTGCCGCCAGTCGACTTCGTCGACGCCCGGCTTGAGCTTGTTGTAGACCGTCATCGCGTCGCCGCCCGACTCCGGCCCCCAGACGTAGCCCCAGATCGAACCGACGATGTCGTCGACCGGCATGCCGACCGCGACGTCGTTGCCGCACAGGATCCCGCCGAACTGCATCTTCTTGTTGAGCCCGAGCTGCACCGCGGCTTTGGTGGCGTTCTGGCAGTCCGGGCCGTAGTTGCAGAAGACCAGCACGTTCGCGTCGCTGTTGCGCGCCTTGGTCAGGTACGACGAGTAGTCGGTTTGACCGAGCGGATGCAGGTCCGCGCCGATCTCCGCGCCGCCCTGCGCGAGCAGGATCTTCTTGAAGCGATCGTGCGCGTCGGTGCCGAACGCGTAGTTGGCGACCAGGAAATACCACTTCTTACCGTGCTTGAGCAGTTCGGGCCCGACCGCGTTCGCGAGCATCGCGTTCGAACACGTTTGCCGGAACGTGACTTTGTTGGCCTTCGGGCCGGTGATGTTGGTGTCGTGGGTCCCGATCGCCATGAAGAAGACGCCGGCATCCTCGCATATCGCCGAGACGGCCAGCCCGACCGCCGAGCTCAGTCCACCGGTCAGGACGTCGACTTTCTCCTGCGAGATCAGACGTTTCGTCTCGGTCGAGCCCGTTGCCGGGACGCTCGCATCGTCGCCCTTGACGATCTCGTATTTGATGCGGTTGTTCTTTCTCATCGCCTCGGCGACGCCGATTTCCATGCCGTGCTGCTGTGACGCGGCCGCGGCAGCGTACACGCCCGAGAAGCTGTCGATGTGGCCGATCTTGACGGTGGCCCCGCCGCCGGCCGCGATCACGTCGCGGGGCGGGACGAGCGGGGCGGCGCCCGCCGGGCGCGACTCGAGCAGCGGGAAACCGAGCACCGCGGCGCCGGCGATCCCGAGCGCGCCGGTTCGGCGAATGAACTCTTTCCGGTCGACAGAGGTGTCGGGGCGTTGGTCGGCCATGGTGCTCCTTACGTTAATTATTGCTGGCAGCTTTTCGGGACCGTTTCTTCACGCTTCCGAGGTGCCCTACAAGCAGCGCACGGACGTTGTGCGGAGACGACGAAGACCAGGGACGTGGCGGAAGAACGGCCCGAGCCCAAAGTCGTCCTTCTCGTCCGTCTGCTGAGCGCGATCGACGAGGGCCGGTTCACCTTCGAAGAGCTCAAAGGCGAGATCGGGGACGAGAAGCCGCCGAGCACGCGGACCTTGCGGCGCTATCTCAGCGTGCTCTCCGACGCCGGCTTTCCGTGGTTCTTCGACCGCCCCACCGGGCGCTACCGGTTCGCCGAGGGGTACAGCCTGCGCCGGCTCAACCTCTCGCACCGCGAGCTGCTCGGCCTGGTCACGCTCAAGCGGCTGGGGTCGTCGCTGGGCGGTACCTTCGCGGCCGCGATCGAGGAGACGACGGAGAAGCTGCTGCGCTCGAGCGATCGGCGCGCCGAGGTCGCGGTCAACAGCTCGTCGCTGGCCATCCGTTTCGAGGCGGTCTCGATGGATGCGGCGGTCGAGCGCGTCTTCGAGCAGCTCCAGGGCGCCGAGCGCGAGCACCGGCGCGTGCAGTTCAACTACACCGACAAGAACGGCGTGCGAACGCAGCGCCGGATGGATCCGTACGGCTTCATCGTCTCCAACGGCCGGGTCTACCTGGTCGGCTACGACCACACCCGCAACGACATGCGCGTCTTCGCGGTCGACAACGTGCTCGACGTCGCGGTCAGCCCGCAAACGTTCGAGAAGCCGGCCGATTTCAACCTCGACACGTACGGTGCCAATTCGGTCAGCGGTGTCGTTCACGGCGCGACGCTCGACGAGGTGACCGTCCGGTTCTCGCCGATCGTCGCGAAGGCGGCGGTTGCCGCGTCGACCGTCGCACGCGACCGGCGCGTCGTGCGCCGCGACGACGGCGGCGTCGACATCACCTACCGCGTCGCCGACCCGCTCGAGATCGTTCGGTTCTCGCTGGGCTGGGGCGGCGAGGCGGAAGTCCTCGCCCCCGATCTCGCGCGGCGCGCCGCCGCCGAGATCGCGCGCCGGCTGGCGGAGCGCTACGGCGAGCAGGAACGCGACGCCTCGGAGACGCGTTAAGATCAGCGACATGAACCGCTCGAAGCAATGTGCGCTCGCGCTGGCCGCCGTCCTCGCGCTGATTCTGCCGGCCGGGGCGCAGGCCGCCGTCCCCGCCGGTCAGCCCGTGGACGGCATTCACTGCGAGCAGATGGAAGGCTCGGTGCTGCACATCCATCAGCACGTCGCGATCTTCGATCACGGCAAACCGGTGACGATCCCCGACGACGTCGGCCGGCCGATCGTCGGTCAGTGCTTCTACTGGCTGCACACGCACACGCCCGACGGCATCGTGCACGTCGAGTCGCCGAACTACAAGACGTTCACGCTCGGCAACTTATTCGACATCTGGGGCCAGCCGCTGAGCAAGAGCAACGTTGCCGGCGCGAAGCCGAAACCCGGCGAACACGTCGCAGTGTGGGTCGACGGGCAGTCGTACGCCGGCAACCCGCGCAACATCGAGCTCACCGAGCACCTCGACGTGACGATCGAAGTCGGGCCGCCGTACGCCAAGCCCGCCCCCTTCACCGCCTGGAACGGAAATTAGGTGTGTGTTCGGTCCTAACGGACCGAGCCACACTCGCGTTCGGCCCTTCGACGAGCTCAGGACCGATCCGCCGCTACCTGCGGTAGCGAACGCAGCAACGAAGCCGCCGGCGAGATGCCGAGCGGCTTCGTGATGCACGAGAATCGATCTGCGCGTGTCCTCGCCGATCGGGCGGCCAGGAGGGCGACGAATGTCGTCTCGGCGGTGTCGTATCCGTGGGGCTGGCGCCTTCGGTGATCCGATCCGTTCCGGCGAGCTTCTCGCTGCTCGCAGTCGACCTGGAGTCGACGTGCCCGCATCATAGCGGCGAGTCTTTTGCGCTTGCAATACCCCTGCGCCGAGCATCCACAAGAAAGTTGCGCTATCCACGGCGTTTCGCCGCAAATCGCGCATTCCACAGGGCACCGCCGCTGCGCGACGACCACCAGCGCGAACGACAGCCGGAACACGAACGCGCGCGCGAAAGCGCAGAACGCGACAAAGCCGTCCAAGTTTCCCTGTCCGGCTTTGGTCAGCACGAGAATCCGATCTGCGAGCGTCCTCGCCACCTTGCGATGGCCATTACGTCGTCGAACTTCGTATGAACGCTTCCTCGTCTGCCCGCTCGGCTTGCGCCGCTCGAACCTTCGCACCTGCGTCGCGAGCTTCTCGTAGCTCGCCCGTCGACGTTGCCACCGACGTGAACGCATCATACGGGGTCGGTCTCGCAACGTGCAATAGGCCAAGGACGCCAACGGCCGCTTGTCCACAAGAAACTTTCGTTCTCCACGGCGTTCCCCAACAATCCACGCAATCCACAGGCTAGCTTGATCCGGCGCAGCGATTGTGGGCCTGCTCGCCGAAAAGCCGGTACGCCGTGGTTAATGCCACCGAAATCGTCCGTCCGCACGGATACGGCGGCTTCGCCGACGGTACCAAAAACGTCGCGAACCTGGAACGCTATCTCGCCGACCATCGCATTCGATTGACCTGAGCGCTGCGCGATCGCGCCCGAGAATGCGACAAGGCCGTCCGGGTTTCCCCGGCCGGCCTCGATCAGCACGAGAATCGATCTGCGCGTGTCCTCGCCGATTTGCACCGGCCAGAACGGCGTCGAACTTCGAATCGGCGTTTCGTTCAAATGCAGCTCAGCTTGCGCCGCTCTCCATCGTTTCTGCGCCGGCGAGCTTCTCGTCGCTCGCCCGTCGTCGTTGCCTCCGACGTGAACGCATCATACGTGCACGCAAATGCAACGCGCAAGAGGCCAAAACCTCAAATCAGCCTTTGTCCACAAGAAACTTGAGATCTCCACGAAGACTCACAGCAAATCCCCGCAATGCACACGTCGTCTCTTGGGGTCGACGGTGGTGATGTGCTGCAGCCGGGACGTTCGCTGCAGCGCATCCTGCGCTTCCGCTCACTCGGTTCTCCGCTCGCTCCC
>Ga0302325_10031470_pt1 | contig 10917 bp, 10 predicted proteins | sample Palsa_T0_2_FD_201948 | JGI IMG/M metagenome (GOLD analysis project Ga0302325, IMG submission 201948) | Peat permafrost microbial communities from Stordalen Mire near Abisko, Sweden - Palsa_T0_2 | ecosystem: Environmental > Terrestrial > Soil > Palsa > Peat permafrost | place: Sweden: Abisko... | reverse complement strand
TGAGCGACCTGGCGGGCGCGCGGCGCAAAGCCCTGACCATCGCCTTCGCGCGCCTGGCGGCCGGCCGGGCCCTGGCGGTCGCCTCCGGTTAATCCCTGATTGCGGGCGCGCGCCCTGGAGGCCTAGGCTCGCCCGACAATCCCGAGGAAGTCCCGCCATGGCCGCCGCCAATCCCGCCTTCATCACCCGCCTCGAGCCGCGCGACGAGTTCACCCACGATCCGGGCGAGGCCAAGAACTACAACGAGAGCATGTATTTCAACGTCTTCGACTCGGTGGCCCAGACCGGCGGCTGGTTCCGGATCGGCAACCGGCCCAACGAGGGTTACGCCGAGGTCAGTGTCTGTCTCTATCTGCCGGACGGCCGGGTGGCCTTCACCTTCGGCCGGCCGGCGATTTCCGACAATGCGGCGATGAACGCCGGCGGCCTGAAGATCGAGGTGGTCGAACCGTTCAAGCGCCTGAACGTCAGCTTCTCCGGCAAGGCCCTGGTGCTGGCGCGGCCGCTGGAGATGGCCGATCCGAAGAAGGCCTGGCGGGAGAACCCCAGCCTGCCCTGCTCCGTGGAACTCGACTATCAAGGGGTTTCGCCGATGTATGGTGGCGAGACGCTCAAGGCCGACGGCTCCACCCTCGACATCGACCCGGAGAAGTCCTTCGCCAAGGCCCACTACGAGCAGCACTGCGCGGCCATGGGGGTTGTTACGGTCGGCGACGAGCGATTCGAGATCGACGGCTTCGGCCTGCGCGACAAGTCCTGGGGCCCGCGCTACTGGCAGGCCATCGACTGGTACCGCTGGTGCCCGATGAACTTCGGCCGCGACTTCGGGATGATGCTTTCGACCATCGGAGATGGGAAGGGCGGCGCCCGCGAGGGCGGCATGGTGTTCGCGGACGGCGCCTACGACCTGATCACCAGCTGCGGGATCGACAGCGACTGGGACGACAACGGCTACCAGACCGCGTTGCGGGCCCGCGTCGGCACCGCTGGCGGCAAGTCCTATGAAGTGACCGGAAAGGTGCTGTCGCTGATCCCGCTGCGCAATCGCCGCACCGCGCCGGACGGGACCGAAATGACCACCCGCATCACCGAGGGCATGACGGAATACCGCTGTGGAGACCTGGTCGGCTTCGGCCTGAGCGAATACCTCGACCAGATCGTCGACGGCCAGCCCAATGGAAAGGCGGCGGGGTTCTGATCGCGCCCGGAACCCGGCCCGTCAGGCCGGCCAATCCTGCTCTAGCGGGGCGCGCGCTTGGAGAGGATGCGCTGCAGGGTGCGGCGGTGCATGTTCAGCCGTCGCGCCGTTTCGGAGACATTGTGGGCGCACAACTCATAGACCCGCTGGATATGTTCCCAGCGCACACGATCGGCGCTCATCGGGTTCTCGGGCGGCGGCGGTGGCAGGCCGGTCTCGGCCGCCAGCAGGGCGTTGACCACGTCGTCGGCGTCGGCGGGCTTGGCCAGATAGTCGACCGCTCCCGCCTTCACGGCGGCGACGGCTGTCGCGATGTTGCCATAGCCCGTCAGCATGATGATGCGCGCATTGGGACGATGGGCGCGCAGCGCGTCGACGACGGCGAGGCCCGATCCGTCCTCGAGCCGCATGTCGAGGACCGCGAACGCCGGCGCTCGATTGCTGATGGCCACGAGGGCGTCCGACACCGACTCTACCTGTGTGATCTCGAACCCACGCGCCTCCAGCGCCCGCGCCAGACGGCCGCGCAACGCGCCATCGTCGTCCAGCAACAGGAGGGTTCGGTCAGTTGGATTGACACCGCTCAGATCGTCCATCGTTGCGCCTCTCGACCGACTCCAAGGGCCAGGTTGACACTGTTTAACAAAGCTGCGGCATTATGTCGCTGTTTTTCTGGTTCGGACAAGGGCGGATGTTACGTAGTCGCGGCGACTAGTAGGTCGCGGCAGGGGCCTCGAGCCGTGATCGCGGCCAGCGCGCGGTGACGATCGCTCCCCGCGACGCGCCATTGGCGAACGCGACCCGCGCGCCCGAACGCTCGAGCAGGGTCTTGGCGATGAACACGCCGAGCCCCATCCCCACGTGTCCCGTCCTCGAACCTTCGGCGCCGGGCCGACTGGTCACATAGGGTTCGCCGAGCCTCGCCAGGATCGGCGGCGAAAATCCGGGGCCGTCGTCGCGAACCTCGACCGAAACCGTCTCCAGGTCGAACCGGGCCGTCAACAGGATCTCGCCCCTCGCGAAGTCGAAGGCGTTTTCCACCATCGTGGAGATCGCATGCAGGATTTCCGGCCTGCGCCAGAGGTCCGGCGCGATGACGTCCGGGGGGCCCGTCACCACGGCCTCGACCCGGACATCGGAGGCCTTGGCGTAGGGCTCGACGATCTCCCGCACGAACTGCATCAGGCTCATGCGTTCGTGCAGGGCGTCGGGGCGCTCGGGCTCCTCGGCCAGACGACGCAGGATGTCCCGGCAACGCCGGGCCTGTTCGACCATCAGGTTGGCGTCGTCACGCATCGGCCCGGCCGGCGCCTCGCGCGCCATTTCGGTGGCGACGATGGCGATGGTGGCCAGGGGCGTGCCGAGCTCGTGGGCGATGACCGCCGACAGGGCGCCCAGGGCGGACAGGCGCTGCTCGCGCGCCAGTACGGTTTCGGTCACGTGCAGGGCCAGTTCGCGTTGTGCGCCGCGGGCGGAGGACCAGGCGGCGTAGGCGGCGGCGAACACCAGGGCGACGATCAGGGCCAGCGAGCGGCTGAGGCGATAGGCCCCGACGTCGGCGGTCATGGCCGCGGTCACCATGTGCGGCGGCGACTGCAGCTTCAGGGCCGTGGCCGCGACGATCGCCAGCGCGCACAGTCCCGCGGAAAATCTTGGGGGCAGGGCGTTGCCGCCTACGGAGATCGGGAAGATCAGCATGACCGCGAAGGGATTCAGCACCCCGCCGGTCCACCACAGCAGCACCGTCAGCTGAACGATGTCGAAGGCGAGGACAACCGTCACTTCCCACGGCCGCGCTTGGCGCTTGGCCATCGGCGACAACGCCAGCGCGACGTTCAGCGCGATGCTGGCGGCCATCAGCCCCAGGCACGGCGCGGCCTCGAACGGCCATTTGAGCACCTGCCAGATCACCAGCAGGATCGTCAGCTGGCCCAGAATGAACAGGCTGCGAAGCATGATCACGGTCCCGCCGTTCATGCGGCGCCCGGCCCCGACCCGCCCTTGCCAGGCATCGGCGCCGGGGGTATCGCCACGCGCCGCGATCGCTCCGGGCGATTTCGGAAGATCAGCCACGAGGGTTCAGCCTTGACGCCATGGTCTCCAGAATGCGCTCAATTTGGCGGTTGTGCGAGGCCGGGCGGCAGCCCGGACGCGACGTGAAGCGGTGGCCCATGGTCGCGGCCGGCGCGGCGCTGGTCGTGGCGCTCCTCGCCGGGCAGTTCGCCCTGCGCGCGCCCGCGCCGTCGGATATCGGCGGTCCGTTTCGACTGGTGGACCAGACGGGAGCGCCGGCGGATGAACGGCTGCTGAGGGGCAAGTGGTCGGCGGTGTTCTTCGGCTACACCTACTGCCCCGATGTCTGCCCGACCACCCTGGCGAACCTAGGCCAGGCGGAGGTCGCGCTCGGCGACCGGGCCGGCCGCTTTCAGGTCGTTTTCATCACCGTCGATCCGCAGCGCGACACGCCCGCGGCGCTGCGGTCCTACCTCGCGAGCCCGACCTTTCCGAAGGCGACGATCGGCCTGACCGGCGATGCGGGCCAGATCGCCGCGGTCGCCCGCGCCTATCACGTCTATTACCAGAGGGTCCCCCAGGGTGACACCTACACGATGGATCATTCGGCGGTCGTCTATCTGATGGACCCCAAGGGTCGCTTCGTGGCGCCGCTGGATGTCGGCGCGCCGCCGCCGGGCGTGGCGCGACAGATCCGCGCGGCCATGGACGGCGGGCGGCCGGCCTGAGCAACCGGCGGGGCGCGCCGCTGGACTTGAATTTGCGGCGGGGCCATATCGGCGGGTTCAACGGGGGTGAAAAAACATGCTCTACGCCTTGCACGATGGCGCGTATCGCTCCGCCGCGCCGCTCAGCGCGGCCGCCCGGCTGATGCGCGACTTCTGGCGTTCGCCGCTCAATCTGGCCGGCGATACCGAGTTCGGCCGCAACCTCTACGCCTCTGCCGACATGCTGACCAACCTCACCCGCCGCTACGGCAAGCCGGACTGGAACATCGACACGGTCACCATCGCCGGCGCCGCCGTGCCGGTCTCCCGCGAGACCTGGTGGTCCTCGCCCTGGGTCAAGGTCCGCCGGTTCCGGCGTGACCCGGATGCGCTGCGCGCCGCCGGCGCCGAACTGGAGACCCCCGCCATCCTCCTGGTGGCGCCGCTTTCCGGCCACTTCGCCACCCTGCTGCGCGGCACGGTGCGGACGTTCCTGATCGACCACGACGTCTATGTCACCGACTGGTCGAACGCCCGCGATGTGCCCATCGTGGAAGGCCGGTTCGGATTCCACGACTACATCGACACCGTCGTCGACATCCTGGGCGCGATCGGCCGGCGGGCCCACGTGGTGGCCGTCTGCCAACCTGGTCCGGCGGTGCTCGCCGCCACGGCCCTGATTTCAGAGGACGACCACCCGATGACCCCGGCCAGCGTGACCCTGATGGGTTCGCCGATCGACGCGCGGCTTTCCCCGACCGTCACCAACAAGCTGGCCGAGGAGCGGCCGTTCACCTGGTTCCAGTCCAACATGATCTACACCGCGCCGTGGCCCTATGCGGGCTTCCCGCGGCGCGTCTATCCCGGCTTCGTGCAGCTCTACAGCTTCATGTCGATGAACGCCGAGGCCCACCAGGCGGCCCACCAGCGCTATTTCGAGAACATGGTGCGCGGCGACGGCGACTCGGCCGAGAAACATCGCGAGTTCTACGACGAGTATCTCAGCGTCCTGGATCTCACCGAGGAGTTCTACCTGGAAACCATCGACGTGGTCTTCCAGCGGTACCTGCTGCCCAAGGGCGAACTGACGCACGACGGACGCCGGGTGGATCTCTCCGCCATCCGCGAAGTCGCCCTGATGACCGTCGAGGGCGAACGCGACGACATCTCCGGCGTCGGCCAGACCCAGGCGGCGCACGCGCTGTGCGGCGCCATCCCGGAGGGCATGCGCGAACTCTACGTCCAGCCCGGCGTCGGGCACTATGGGGTGTTCAACGGCCGGCGCTTCAACGAGGAAATCTATCCGCGCGTCCGCGACTTCATCGCCCGCCGCGAAGCGACGCTCTAGGAGCGTCCGCCGTGGGGCTGTTCGGACCACGCTACGCCGACGGCCAGGTTCTCGACATCGGCGGCCTGAGCGTTCGGCTCAGGGTCAGCGGGCGGGCCCGTCGGATTTCCCTCCGCGTCGACCGGCTGAGGCGAGAGGCGATCGCCGTTGCCCCCTCGCCGCGCGGCCTGGCCGACGCGGTCGCTTTCGCCAGATCCCGCCACGACTGGCTGGCCGAACGCCTGGCAGAGACGCCGCCCCGCGAAGCGCCGTTCGTCCCCGGCGACCGGCTGACGGTGTTCGGGGCGCCCTGGCGGTTGCGGCCCGACGGCCGGCGGCCCAGGCTGGAACCGGCCGTCGGCGAAGCCGGCCACTGGCTGACGGGCTGCGGCGCCGGCGCCGTCGATCCGGGTCTGGTGATCCGGGCGATCCGCCGCGAAGCCGCCTCGGTCTACGACGCGCGCGCCGCCGTCCACTGCGCCGCCCTGGGCGTGCCCAGGCCGCCGATCTCGCTGACCGACGCGCACACGCGCTGGGGCTCCTGCACGCCTGCCCAGCGCGGGCGCCCCGCGCGGATCCGCCTCTCCTGGCGCCTGGCCCTGGCCCCCTATCCCGTCGCCGACTACGTCGTCGCCCACGAATGCGCCCACCTGCTGGAAGCCAACCATGGCCCGAAATTCTGGGCCCACGTCCGCGCCCTGGTCGGCGACGAGCGCCCCCACCGCGCCTGGCTACGGAACCACGGCGCGACGCTGCACGCGCTACTGCCGAAGCACACTCATTCAGCCTGACGGGGCTCTAAGCCGATCCCCGGAACGTCCCCTTCCGGCGGCCTGGGTCCCCTCGACGCGTCCTTCTCACCACCTGCGGTTCGGTCGCGGACATGCGCGGTACAGTGCGGCTAGCGCACCTCGTTGCGGCAAATGGCGAGGAGCCGCGTGAGGTCGAGAACTGTGATTTCAGCGTAGGCCAGACGGATGACTCCATCGCGCTCCAGGGCGTTCAGGTGCCGGTTCAACGTCTGCCGCGAAACACCGACCAGCATCGCCAGGTCCTCCTGGCGCATCTTCAAGACGGCGCGCCCATCCTGCGACTGTCCCGCAAGGAGCAGCGCGAGACGAATGCGGACGGGGTGCGCAACAGTCTGGGCTATAAAGCCGAGCGCTACCCGCTGATGCTGGCAGGCCAGCACGCCGAGATCGCGGTAGAGTTCCGGGGCCGCGGCGGCGGCCCGCGCGAGGGCGACCATAGGGAGATGCACAACACGGGCGGATTCGAGAGCAATCGCATCAGTCGGCCGCGGTAAGCCGTCGAGCGTCGACGTCTCGCCAAACCAGGTCCCGGGACTAAGGATCGGCAGGAGCAGTTCCAGCCCCGCCGCAGGATAGCCTTTCAACTGGACCTGCCCTTCGAGAACGGCCCAAAGCCCGTTGGACAGATCGCCGGCGCCGTAGAGCCGGGTGTCCGAGGCGACCGTTCGCACCTGGGCCTCGCTCAGCAGCAGAGCGCGCCGCTGCGGGGGGATTTGGCCGAACCAACTGTCGGCCTCGAGGATCGCCAGATCGGCAGGGGACACATCAAATCATCGCTGTCGTCCCGACTTTGTCAAGGTTGCGACATTCTTCCCATCGCAACCGTGCGACTTGCTGCGCGAGGAAGCGAGCGCCGGGCCAAAAGTCCGCCGCCGAAGGAGGATGGGATGGAAGCAACGGCCGATCTGGTGATCCGGGGCGGGTTGGTGTTCGACGGGTCTGGCGGCGAGCCGTTCGAAGCCGACGTGGCCGTGGTGGGCGATAAGATCGTGGCCGTGGGCGCATTCGTGGGGTCCGGGCGCGAGGAGATCGACGCGCGGAGCCGCATGGTCACGCCGGGCTTTGTAGATGTGCACACCCATTACGACGGCCAACTGATTTGGTCGGAGCGCTTATCGCCTTCTTCGTCGCATGGCGTGACCACGGTGGTGACCGGAAACTGCGGCGTCGGTTTCGCTCCGTGCCGGTTCGAGGACCATACGCGGCTGATCAAGCTGCTAGAGGGCGTTGAGGACATGCCCGAGGTGGTGCTGGCTGATGGACTCACCTGGGACTGGGAGAGCTTCCCGGAATTCGTCCAGGCTGTGAGGCGCCGCCGGCACGACCTCGACTTCGCTCTGCAGCTTCCGCACGCGGCGTTGCGTATGTACGTCATGGGCGAGCGGGCGGTCGATCGAGCCGAGGCGACGTCCGACGAGCTCGCGCGGATGCGGTCCCTGGCGCGCGAGGCCATCGAGGCCGGCGCCTTCGGCTTCGGCACCTCGCGCAGCATCTTTCACACGACGCTGGACGGCCAGGTCATCCCGACCGCGCATTCGCCGGAAGACGAGCTGACCGCCATCGCCGAAGGCGTGCGCGAGGGCGGCGGCGGCGTCATCCAGGCGATCCTAAACGACCAGGCCCCAGGACCCGACCTCGAGATGCTCCGTCGCGTGGCGGCCCGGACCGGTTGTCCGCTGTCGTTCACCCTGCTGCAGATAGGCGGTCCTGACCAGGACAGCTGGAGGGACCTCTTGGCGATGACGCACGCGGCGCGCGCCACCGGCGAGCTGGTGACCGGCCAGGTGTTCCCAAGACCCGTTGGCGTACTCCTCGGCCTCGACGCGTCCTACCACCCGTTCTCAGCGCACCCCTCCTATATGCGTATCGCCGACCTGCCGCTTGCCGCGCGCGTGGCCGAGATGCGCAAGCCTGAGATCCGCGCAGGTATCCTGGCCGACGCCCCGGAACCTCGTGGAATGCTGTTCTACCGGCTCGCGCGTGCGTTTGAGATCATCTATCCATTCGGTGATCCACCCAACTACGAGCCGGATCCGGCCACGAGCATAGCTGCAACGGCGGCCGCCCGCAGCGTCTCCGCGGACGAGGTCGCTTACGATCTGCTGCTTGAGAACGATGGGCGGGCGTTGCTCCTGCAGACAGTCGCCAACTACGCCGACCGAAACCTCGACGCCGTGCGCGAGATGCTGCTCGACCCGGCCACCGTGCCGGCGCTTGGCGACGGCGGCGCCCACTACGGCATGATCTGCGATTCGACCTACACGACCTTCATGCTCAGCTACTGGGGCCGCGACCGTAAGCAGGGTCGCCTTCCCTTGCCTGAACTCGTGCGCGCGATGACGTCGAAGCCGGCGGCCATGTTGGGCGTGGCCGACCGCGGTCGGATCGCGCCCGGGCTGAAGGCCGACCTCAACGTGATCGACTTCGACCGCATGACGCTCAAGGCCCCGCGGATAGTGCGGGATCTGCCCTCGGGCGGCCGGCGGCTGACCCAGGACGCGGTCGGCTACGTCGCCACCATCGTCAGCGGCGAGGCAATCCAGCTGGATGGCGCACCTACCGACGCGCGGCCCGGCCGCTTGGTCGAGCGCTCCTGCCGCGCCCGCCGGACATAGCGGCCGAGTGGTCGTCGAACCGATGGCGCCAAGACTGGTCCGACGGGGGACCCATGAGAAGGTCTGACGAATGAGCCGATGAGTATCCGCAGAGTAGCTACGGGAGAGACCGCTGACGGCGAATCTCAACTCGTGAGCGATGTTCTGGTCAGACCGGTTGAGCTCAAAGGCATTGCCGAAGTGGCTGTGCTCTGGGGCGCCGATTCGCCGCCGAACTTCCCGGTGAATGGTGAGAATCCCCCGCGCAAGACTTACTATCCGCCGCCGGGAGGGTACCGGTTCGTCGTGCTGACGCTTCAGCCAAGGCAAACAAGCTCTGCCCCAGGGCCCGAAGCTCTTGCCCCTGCCGGCCTTGCTCCTATTCATCGTGGTCGTCAGCACGATCTCCATCACCGCCTCGATCCTGATGTCGTCCATGATCGCCGATGTGGTGGAGGACAGTCAGGTCAAGACCGGACGACGGTCCGAGGGCCTCCTCTTCGCGGCCTCGGCGTTCACGGGAAAGCTCGTATCGGCCGGCGGACTGTTCTTTGCCGGACTAATCTTGGGGCTGGTCGGCTTCCCGATAGCCGCCAAGCCTGGGCATATGGACCCCCATATCCTGGCGCGGCTGGTTTGGACCTACATACCGATCTACGCCGGCCTCTCGCTCACGGCCTTCGGCTTCCTCCGCTTCTATGACATCAGCCGGCATCGCCATGAGGAAAACTTGCGGCGTGCGTCCGAGGCCGCCGCGGAGCGTGCCGTCCAGTGACGCCTCCGGCGCCCTTGATCTGGACGGTCTCGGAGCCGTGACGCTGCAGGAGTCGTTTCGCTCCGCCGGCGGTGTGGTTCAGAGTTTTACCATCCTGACGGGCGCGCCGGGGGCCGAAGTGAGTGGATTGAACGTCTGCCGCCGTCATTCTATTTGGGCGGAGCAGGCCGGAGGACGCCCATTGCCGAAGTCAGCGCCGGAGCGCGATCCCGCCCACCAGGATCGTCTTGCCCATTTCGAACGGCTGATCGCGACGATCCCGGGGGTGGAGTGCAAAGGCGCGGCCAACCCCTACACCTCTCTGAACGGGCACATGTTCTCCTACCTTCATCCCGGCGGATCGGTGGCGCTGAGACTGCCGCCCGGCGAGCGCGAGACCTTCCTGGCGCGTTTCCGGACCACGTTGTTCCACGCCTACGGCGTGGTCCAGAAAGAGTATGTCACCGTGCCGGACGCGCTCCTGGAGGACACGGCGGCGCTTGGTCCGTATTTCCGCGCCAGCTATGACTATGTGGCCCAGCTCAAACCGAAACCGACGTCGAAAGCAAAGCGCTCGGGCTAAAGCGGCACGCCCTCCGGCGGCGGCTCCCGGCAGCTCCCTGGCCGGGCCGGCGGCTGGCCCGTCTGGTCGTCGGCCGACGGCGCCTCGGCATCGCCGCCGGCCTCGTCGCCGGACATCGCGTCACCGGTCGCCTCGGTCGCCGCCGGCGGCGGCGGCGGGCCGCCGGGAATGGGCCGCGCGGCGAGGCGCGGCAGGGCGGCGGTCATGAAATTGCGCCAGATCTCGGCCGGCGCCCCGCCGCCGGTCACCTTGCGCATCGGAGTGTTGTCGTCCTTGCCCACCCACACCGCGGCGACGAAACCGCCGGTGAAGCCGATGAACCAGGCGTCCTTGTAGTCGCTGGTGGTGCCGGTCTTGCCGGCCAGGTCATAGCCGGGGATGTTCGCCCGGGCGCCGGTGCCGAAGGCGATCACCCCGCGCAGCATGCGGTCCATCTCGTCCAAGGCCGGCTCGCCGATCACCGCCTGCTGGGCCGGCAGGGCGGTGGCGTGGTCGTAGAGCACCCGGCCCGCCGCCGTGCGGATCCGCTCGATGCCGTAGCCGTGGACCCGCAAGCCGCCGTTGGCGAAGGCGTCATAGGCCTGGGCCATCTCCATGGGGCTGACCTCCACCGCGCCCAGCGCCATCGAAGGGTCGGTCTGGATCGGCGAGGAAATCCCCAGCCGATGGGCGGCCTCGGCCACCTTGTCGGTCCCCACCTCATTGGCCAGCCGTGCGGCGACGGTGTTGATCGACTGGGCCAGGGCGGTCTTCAGGTCGATCGGCCCCAGGTACCTGCCGGTGTAGTTGCGGGGCGTCCAGTTGTTGATGGTGATCGGCTCGTCGACCACCGGCTCGTCGGGCGTGTGGCCGTTCTCCATCGCCGCCAGATAGACGAACGGCTTGAACGACGAGCCGGCCTGGCGCCTGGCGGTGGTGACGCGGTCGAA
>Ga0302325_10031469_pt1 | contig 10917 bp, 4 predicted proteins | sample Palsa_T0_2_FD_201948 | JGI IMG/M metagenome (GOLD analysis project Ga0302325, IMG submission 201948) | Peat permafrost microbial communities from Stordalen Mire near Abisko, Sweden - Palsa_T0_2 | ecosystem: Environmental > Terrestrial > Soil > Palsa > Peat permafrost | place: Sweden: Abisko... | reverse complement strand
TAACCTTGCCGGTACCCTGGCAGGGTACCACCGTGCTCGTCGCCAACCTGAGGATGCTCACTATCGCCAACATCGTCACGATGTTCGGGATCGGCGCCGAGCTCGGGGTAGCGTTCGTCCTGACGTACTTTTCCGAAGCCATTCAGCCTTGGCGCAGCCTCATATTCGCCGCGATCGCGGCGGTAGCTCTCCTAGTGCTCGTCTACGCCAAGACCGCAACCTGCACGATGGCGGATCCCCAGCCGGGCTCGTCCATCAGTGCCCAGGCCGGGACCTCATTCACCCTCTAGACGCAAGTGAGAAGGCCAGGGGTATGTCCGGGGAGCCGACGAGCGGATTGGGGCCGCTGACCCGCCGTTTAACAGGAGGGCTCTATCATCCCGAAAGTACTTACCTGGAAAAGGCTCCAACAGCCCTGCTCACGCGCATCGACGCTGCTGACCGGCTATTTTCCGTGCCTTTAACACGCATAACAAGTGTACCGGAGCGTGCCGTTTCGTCCGTGGGATTTCTGTGGGGATCGGCCGCCGTGTCGCTGAGTTGTGGGGTTTCTGTGGGGCTCGCCGAAGCCCATGACTGGGCCGGCCGACCGGCACGGCGTACCCAAATCCCGCCGACTTCCGGATCCTGATGACCACTTCCCAGGTAACCCAGTGTCACTGGAGCGACCTGCCCGCCTGTCGTAATTCCGCTCCAAACGCCGAGTATGGCCTTTGGCGATTGCCTCCGTGTGGTACAGCCGGGTGCATTCATATCGGCCGGTTCTGGGCATGCTGCCGCGAATTACGCGAGGTACCCGCCATCGCCATGGTTGCCGACGACGGCGAGGGCGTTGAGCTGTATGGGGTCACCATTCCCCGTCGGACCTTCGACGTCACCAGCCATCGGCATTGCGTATTTGCCGAATGTCTTGACATTCTCGTACCTGAGGGTCGCGGCTCAGATGCCGGCGAGGCGGTCCGGGGCCGGCGCAGTGGAGTGCCAGCCCCGCCCCCGGCGTCGTGTGCGGCGTCATCGGGGCAGCTCGGTGTCCGCACCGACCAGGGATCCGATGTGCGCGGGGTTGAAGAACACTGGCACCGGCAGGGTACCGGCGAACATGCTGGCGAATTCGTCCATGGCCTTCTGGTTGCCGGCGATCGCGGCCAGCAGTTGCCGCATCTGCGGCGGCGGGGGCACGGCCAGGTCGGCGAGCTGACCGGTGAACTCGTACATCGGCAGCACCCGCTCGTCGCGGCGTTGCTGGTATTCGCCCAGCGCCTCGTGGTAGCTGCGGCCGCTGCGCCATGCGGTGTCGAGCGCGCCGGCGCATAGCTCGGCGTCGTGGAAGGCGTCGGTGATGCCCTGGGCGGTGACCGGGTCCTTGGCGTAGCCGGCGTCACCGACCAGCGCCCAGCCCGGCCCGTACGGTGTCCGGAACCTGTTCGGTACTCCTTCGCCCACGACCCGGGTTTCCTGCCTTCCGCCGTCGAGCCGGCCGCCGAGGGCAGCGGTGACCTCGCGCAGGTAGTTGCCCTGCAGGTCCTGTTTCACCTGGGCCACCTCGGCTTGCGGCCAGGCGGCGAGGACCAGCGTCAGGCCGTCGTTGGTGGGGATCAGGCCGTAACCGCGGCCGGGCCGGATCGTCCACTGCGCTCCGGTGGCGGGCACGCCGGACCAGTACGCGTAGTAGGCACTGGACAGTACCGGGCCCTCGCGGTAACGTGGCGCGTTCACCTGCTCGGCCACCCGCGAGTGCACCCCGTCGGCGCCGATGACCACGTGGGCGTACTCGCTGACCTCCAGGCCGCCGCGCGCGTGCCCGCGGACGCCGGTGACCCGGTCGCCGTCGATGATCAGTTCGGTGACGCTGAACCCCTCGCGCAGCTCGGCGCCGGCCTGCTGGGCGGCGCGGACGAGCAGTTCGTCCAGCACGATCCGGCGTGGCGCGTAGCTCCCGGCGGTGCCGTCGGCGGCGCTCGGCGTCCCGGTGATCACCAGCGGCCCGAAGTCGAAGGTGTACGCGGGCAGCCACGGGCAGCCCGTCGCGACGAGATCGTCCAGCAGCCCCCAGCGCCGCAGCGCCGTCAGTCCCGGCGGGTGGATCACGTGCGTCGAGACGGTGTCGGATGGGAAGCTCGCCCGGTCGACGAGCAGCACGTCGTAACCCTTGCCGGCCAGCAGCATCGCGGTCGCGGCGCCGGCGCAGCGGGCGCCGACGATGATCGCGTCGTAGCGCCGCGTCGCCGGCGCCGCGCGGTGTACCCTCGGGTCCGTCGAGTTCATCGTTGCCTCCTGATCGATCTCTGATGCCTGAAGGCTGCCAGTACCGGCTTTCACCGCTCTTTCATGGGTGCGAGGATAGGTACCGATGCAGGCAGCACCGGTGTTCCGGGTACTCGGGACGCTGCAGGCGGACCGGGACGGCTCTTCCCTGCCGCTGCCCAGCCGCCGGCAGCGGGCCGTGCTCGCCGCGCTGCTCACTCGGGCCGGGCGGCCGGTGCCGGCCGACGAACTGATCGAGGCGGCCTGGGGCGAGCGGCTCCCTGACCACCCGAAGGCCGCCCTGCAGACCGTGCTGTCCCGGCTGCGCACCACACTGGGCGCCGAATTGATCACCGCCGAGATTTCCGGATACCGGCTGAACGTCACCGCCGACGACGTGGATGCGTTGCGGTTCGAAGCGCTGCGCGTCCGGGCCGCGCACGCCCCGGACGCCGCCGCCGCAGGGTTCCTCGACGCGGCTCTCGCACTGTGGCGCGGCCAGGCGTATACCGAGTTCGCCGACCGCGACTTCGCCAGCGCGGAGGCGGCGCGGCTGAACGAACGGCGTGCGGCCGCGGTCGAGGACTACGCCGACCTCTCGCTGCGAGCCGGGCGCGCGACGGACGCGATCGCGCACCTCGAAGCGTTGCAGGCGAGCGAACCGTGGCGCGACCGGTGCGTGCAACTGCTCATGCGTGCGCTGTGGGGGTCCGGGCGGGCCACCGAGGCGTTGCAGGTCTACGACCGGCATCGGCGCGGCCTGGCGGCGGAGTTCGGGCTCGACCCCGCGCCGGCCTTGCAGGACCTGCAGGCCCGGATTCTCCGCAACGAGCCGCCCGAGGCACCTCGGCCGGGACCGCAGCCGCCGCGGTGGTTCGCCGTCGCGACGCCGTTCGTCGGCCGCGGCACCGAAATGGCGGCCCTGGCCGACGCGGTGCGCAGCAACCGGCTGGTCACAGTCACCGGCATCGGCGGGGTCGGCAAAACCCGGCTGGTCGCCGAGTCCCTCGGCGAACTCGCCGCTGATCTTACGATGCCTGTCGCGGTGGTCGAACTGGGCGCCGTACCGGCAGGCGGTGTCGACGGCGCCGTCGCCGCCACCCTCGGCGTGGATATCCGCGACGGCACGCCTCGCACTGCGGTCAGCGAGTACCTCGGCGCGGGCTCGCAACTGCTCGTGATCGACAACTGCGAACACGTGCTCGCCGACGCGCGCGAGCTGGCCGGAGCGCTGCTGCGCGCCTGCCCGCAGGTCCAGATCATCGCCACTAGCCGGCACCGGCTGGGACTGCCCGGCGAGCAGGTGCTGCCGCTGGATCCACTGCTCACCGAGGCCGCGGACGTCCCTGCCCAACGGCTGGCTGACAGCGCGCCGGTCCGGCTGTTCGTCGACCGGCTGCACCGCTTGCGTCCCGCCCTGCCTGTCACCGCGGAAACCGTGGCGCTCAGCGCCGCAGTGTGCCGCCGGCTCGACGGGGTGCCGCTGGCGATCGAGCTGGCGGCAGCGCAGGCGGCGGCCATCGGCCTGGCGCCGGTGCTGGACCGGCTCGGCGACCTGGACGTGCTCGCCGACGCCGACGGCGGCATGCGGGCGGTACTCGACCGTTCCTGGACCCTGCTCACCCGCAGCGAGCAAGAACTGCTCATAAGACTGTCGGTGTTCGCGGCCGGCTTCGACCTCGACGCGGTCGAGCATGCCGGCGGCCCGGCAGCCGCAATGCGCCTGGCCCGCCTGGCGGACGCGTCGCTGCTGCACGTCACGCACGAGCACGGCCAGGCCCGGTACCGGATGCTGGCGATCGTGCGCGCCTTCGCCGCCGAACAACTCCGCGCCCGCGCCGCGGCCGGGCCCGCGCGTACCGCGCACGCCCGCTGGATCCGCGACCTAGCGGAGGCCGCGGCCGCCGACGTCCGCGCGGGAGGCGCCGGCGAGCCGCTGCACCGGCTCCTGGAATATCGCGCCGATCTGCTCGCGGCGGTGCGCGGGGCGATGGACGCCGGCGAGGTCGAACTGGCTGGCTCGATCACCGCGGCGCTGGGCTGGTGCACGCATTGGGTGCTCGACGGCGAGCTGCTGAAGCTGGCGCGGGACGTGGCCTGCGACCCGCGCCTGCCCGCGACGCCGGTCGCCGCGCTCGCGGAAGCGTCCGGCGCGTTCCACGCGGCACAGCTCGGCGACCTGGACCAGGCGCACCGGCTCGGCACGCGGGCACTCGCCATCGCGTCCACGCCCGAGGAGCAGTACCTGGCGCTGAACGCGCTCGGGGTGACCTGCGTCTACCGCGGTGAGCACGGAGAATCGGCGCGTCACTACCGGCGGTTGCTCGAACTTCCCGGCCTGCCGGCGCCGCTGCGGGTCGACGCACACGCCGCGCTGGCGCTGCTTGCCTGTTTCCGGTCCGACCAGCCGGCCGCGCGGCAGCACGCGGAGCAGGCGCTGGCCGCCGCCCGGCAAGCCGGCCCGACCGGAGCCTTTGCGACGTACACGATGGGTGAGGTCCGGCTGCTGGAGGATCCCGCGGCAGCGGTCGAGATCCTCGAACTGGCCGTGTCCCAGGCCGAGGCCGGCCGTACCGCGCAGGTCGCCGAGGTCGCGCGCATCGCGCTCGTCTCCGCCCTGGTCCGGCTCGGCCGCCACGACGAGGCGCTGCAGGTGTTCCCCGATCTGCTGCATCAGCTGCGCCGCCGGGGCGGATGGCCGCAGCTGTGGACCAGCCTGCGCATCCTCGCCGAACTGCTCGAGGCACTCGGCCGCCCGCAGGACGCGGCACTGCTGCTCGCCGCCGCGAGCGCCGACCCGTCCGCCCCGCCGGTCACCGGGGACGACGGCCCACGCTACCGCGACCTGCAGCGCCGGATCGTCGGCCAGATCGGCACCGACGCACACCAGCGGCTGGCCGATCAGGCGGCCCTGCTCCCCCGGGTCCAGGTCCTGGACCAGGCGCTTGCCGCGCTCGCTGCAACAGCACGCGGATGACCCCACCGACAGTCGGACCACGCCCTACCGGCGTACAGATCAATCATTCGGGTACGACCTACGCACCGCCTGTCATATCGCTCGCCCTTCAGGCCACGCCACCTTGCTTCCGTGATTATTGTCGGGCAGCGTAGTCTTAGTCAGGCGTACAGGTAAGGCGCAAGCACGGCTGCGAGCTGGGCGCAGGCTAGGTAACTCTTGGCAGTATGTGGATCGAACGCGCCGATTCGGACGGTAATTTCATCGTCCACGCGGTCGAAGAAGTCCCGCAGTCGGCCGGGCGGCACGGCTACGGGATCTCCGATATCGGCGATATTGATCCACCGAGGCACGCCTGACGGAATTGCCGCCCGGCCGTAAGCCGGACTTGGATCCAGCCGGTCAAAAACTACCCTGGGCATAGCCAGCGGGCTGCCCATAGTGACCAGTAGCTCCAAACGCAGGCCCGGATCGCGGCTCAACGCTTCGTAGGCCACTACGCTGCCTAGGGAATGGGCGACAAGCACCCGAGGGCGATGCATCCTCAACGCCTCGGCTACCCGGTCCCGGGCTGCGCGGCGGCGATGGGCCTGAGCAGGATCGAAGTAAGTAGCGAGTTCAGCTACTAGCGCCATTACCACACGGCAGCTGATCTTCCCGAACCTCCGAGTCAGCCAGTCCGCAGCCTGGCGGACAGGCCAGGTGGAATAGCCAAGGGGCAAGGACTCCTTCGCTTTTCCTCCGGGGGAGCGTTGATTGCGTAGTTCGGCAACCCACTGCACAAATAGTTCTTGTGCGAACGGTGGCAAGTGTCTAGGATCATCCCCCTGGGGTACGCCTCGATCTAGGCAGTCGGCGTAGTAGGCGACGGGCAGAGAAGATGGTGCGGGAATTGCCATATTCTGCGTATCTAAACCGCGCGCGAGCCAACGGCCCCAGTCACGATTAATCGCTGCCTGAGCGGTGGCCAAGTCGCCGGATGCCTGTGTCCAGTATTTAATATTCCAAATTCCGTGAACTCCAACAATGGAAGCCATCAAACTCCCCTACCTGTGGTTCGGATCCTAATCAACGCCTACCGGCTTAGCTAGGCTAATCATCACATATAGATCAAACTAAGCGGCGCCGCTTTATAACAACGATCTCTTCTTCTGCAATAATTGCAACCCGATTTCCTGGAGCAGGAATAATCATCTCAACTCTTTTTCCCAAGGCCAGAATATCGCGCAACTGCCTGGAATGCAGGTCCCAGAAGCATACTGATCCTTCAGTGGTGCCTGCCAAGAGCGTTGGACGGTTGCCGAGTACACAAGACGCTAGCGCTGTTACCCTGCCGGGAGGAGCTTCCAATTGACCGTCTACTGGTGTGCCTGAGGTGGAGTCAGTCAATGTCAGCATACCGTTTTCATTCACGCTAATTATTATCATGCGGCCATTTATTACCGAAAGTGCCTGGAGTGTGCTCTGTTCTGCGCGATCATTTGAAGTAAACTGATATACCACACTAACATAACGACCGTGCTTGCGATATTCCTCATAGCGTGCCCGCGCCGCCATATAGTTATTCTCCCACTCTTCCATCTGGACCTCGTAGCCCTCTATCCACTCGCCAGCCTCCGGGTCGAAGCCCTCTGGAAGTACGTAGTTACCCTGTTCGTCGTAAGTCGCGAGCATTCCCCACTCTGTGGGATCCCAGTCCTCGGCGTCATTTTCCGACACGTTCGTAGCTTCGGCGCCATGTATGGCGTCTCCTTTAGCAACGAACCAGAGGATATCCTCGTGTGAGGTTCTCCCATCTCGGTCAACACTTCCTACGCCCAGACTTTTTAGAATAGAGTCAGGGTCGCTCAACGGTATAGAAACGTTGCCTGCGAGCTGATTTGGGTGAATGCGTTCTAGATATTCTGGCGGCCGGTTTCCAACTGCGAGGACGACACTCTGGCCGCCGATATGCACTTCCTTTAGTGCATCGATTTTTCCAACATGCGGCCAGGTGCTTAGGAGTTTTCCTGTGCTAAGATCCCAAAGGTATAGGTAACCTTTTGAGTCTGCTGCAATCAGAGCGGGACCCGTAGACAAGCCAAGGATAGTTGCGGTCTTTGCCCGGAATGATTTAGGGAATGGGCTATCACGCGAAATGGGACCCTGTGCAGCGTGGTCTGTGTCAGATTTGAAGTCATACTGTCTTGTATCAAGGCCATCGCGCCGCCCCCCGACCGCCCATACCGGTTGCCAGACAAGAGGCGGTTGGCCAGGCGGGTTGGCTAGTCCGCTTGCCAGGTCTAGCATCATCTCCCTCGCGGCGCCAAGCGCCAGTGCCCATCTGCGCTCGGCAGGATCGGCGTTATTGATCCGTTCAAAGGCTGAGCGGTAAAGTCTTGCCACCGAAGACAGTTCCGAGATGGAAGTGTTCTCCAAGAATGGGCCAACGACTGAAGGGCTCGCGTGAACGAGAAAGTCGGGATCGAAGATGACTGATGAAGCCTGGCCTGCAGCGAGCGCGTGTTGCAGCAGATGTCGAAGCAAATAAGGCTCAGCAAAGCTCCAATTGTGTCCTACTTTAGAATTGTCATCCGCCGAAGCGGGCAAACCACCTAGGAGGTAAGACAAGAACGTCCGAGCTGTAGCGAGCGACTCTGCCGTATCATGCGGAGCAACGGGGTGCTGCCGCAAATAGTCGGCCAGCCCTTGATGGAACAACCGGTAGAGTGAGGTCCCGTCGGTGTCTGGAGCTAGCCGCAAGTAGAATCGGGCCGCTTCCAGCGCAGCGACTATGTCGCTGCCGGACGGCGATGGCTCTCCCGGCCTGAACGCGGGTGCGGCCTCCCGAATTAGGCTGGCGGGCATGCCCTCGCCAAGTGCATAGGCTAGTACTGCGAGAACGGGCCGCAGCCACGGGATGCCTCCCCGATGTCGTAGATCCAATTCCAGCACATCAGGAAGTTCATGCGGGACCTGAAGTCCGAGTGCGTCCGCCTCCTTAGAATCCGCGATCGGCTGATATGCGGACAGCAGATGGTGTGTGTAGAGCGCCGCGATTAGGAACTCGCCCCAGCGTCGACCCTTCCGGCGGGCGACGAGGGTTTCGGCTACCGCAGCCGCAAAGGCTGCACGCGCCGGCGCGTGTGGTCGCTGATCGTACGGGCGCTGTGACTTTAGCAGCTTATCAACATACTCCTCTAGATCGCGACGAAGCCTCTCATCTTCCACACTATCGAGGTCGATCAGACCGCTTTCGGCTGCGGCAGCTTCGCGCAAACCCTCAAACTCAGGATCAGAACGCACACCCACGAGTAGGCGGCAGGCCGGAAAACCATCCGCGTCATGCGCGCTCGCCAGCGGAAGAAGTAGTTGCTCAGTCAAGTCCCCAGAATCAAGTGCCTCATCTACCGCGTCAACGACCAGCATCGGGCGGCTGGATGATCGGCAGACTCTCTCGATAAAACTGCCAACGGACAGCGAACTCGGGAAGCCAAGCTGCCTCGCCAACGACTCTGTGATCTCCGCCAAGCCACGTTGCCTCGCGTGGACCGCAGCCATATGAGCGATCTGCCCGGGTACCCGGGCAGCGCCTTCCCAGACAATCCGAGTGGGTCGACGCAGTACTGAATGGGCAGCGCAGACAAGCACTCCTATCAATGCTGACTTCCCAACTCCTGCACTTCCAGTTACCAGCCGGAATGCTCCGCCATCGTCGCCGTTCATCCAGTGGGTCAAGGCGAGTAGCTCATGATCCCGACCGCTAAAGCAGCCTGAACCGATGCGGTCAGCCATGGGGCCATGTCCAGTTGCGCGGCTGATAAAATGCCGCGCGTCGAATGCCTCATCAAGGTCATCCAAGAAGGGAGCTAGCGCTGCGTCAATCCGCCCGCGGATTTGATAACGCTCGTCCTCGAGATAATTTGGGTTAGGGAAGAAGGGAAGCTCTACTTCGGCCGAGATATCGATAACGCTGCACGTAACCTGTTGCGGCAGGCTGTCACTTGCCGTGGAGAGTCGGTCGACTTCCCGGCGGATCTCACGCGCTACGGCGGTAAGCGGAACATAACGTACCGATCGGTCGATGTCCATTTCCCCCTGGCGCAACGCACGCAATACATTCGCGACGGCTTGCGTGAATCTGCCATCGAACGCTTGGCGGTCGGGCTGGCATGCTGCAATAACCCATGCCCGACTTGATCCGTGGGCCAGGTCGGTTTGCCAGGGCAACCGTGCGGCTATTCCGCTATGGCATAGGTCGAGTAGAAATAGCGTGTACGGCCGACCCTCGAAATTCTCGACCCTCTTCAACCATTGCTCTACGTCCGTCAAAGCATCGGTACGGCCATCTGGACCGACGACATAGAGTGCCCCGCTATCGGCGACATGCCCATGGCTGAGGACATGTACAATAAGTACCTCGTTCGGTCCAGTAGCATCAATGGCATTCTCAACCGCCCGACCGAGATCTTCAGCCGACGCGCGAGTGGAATTTATGTCACGCCTTGAATAGCCAAACAGCCCTACCGCCTTACCGAAGGATCGCGCCCATCGGTGGGCGAAAGGCAATGGTCGCAGCGCATTCAAGATGGCATCCGAGCGGCCGTCACCACTGAAGGTGGCTACGCTGAGTGTCAGCGACCATCGTCTCCTCTCGTCCGTCGGCAGCTCGTCGAGGCGCACCGACTGTCGATTCGGGGTCACGCGGGTATCCAGACGCGCCGCGGCCCGGTGGACTGACGGGACCAAGTTCGTCCTACTCTCAGGAGCATCGCCAGCCGCGCGTACAGGTGCGGCCGAAGCGGCTGATCGGGACCGCTCGAGCTTAGGTGTTTCACGCGTCAACTGCCTAGGCGCGTCCTGCTGCTGAGCCTCCTGTGCGAATGCTTCTTTCAGCCGACGAACGACTGGTGCCTCGATAGTCGAGGATGCCGAACGTGCAAACTCTCCCATCTCATTGAGCTTGACCATGACGGCCTTGCTCTCTACGCCGAACTCTTTGGCGAGCTCATACACTCGGACTTTGGCCACCTACTGCTCGTGCCCCCTATGATCTGAACGGTCAGGACCGTTACTTTTACGAGGTAGGACTGCGCTCAGGAGGACCCGCAAACCGGGTGCCGGACCTAGGGACCGCCGCGTGCCGCTGTCAGAGCCCAAGATAGCACTATAGCCGCTTTCGCGGTCGAGATCGTACACAATGGTCAATCGACTCCTTCGAGGATAGCTATTCGTCCCGGTTTCTTATGAACGTTTGGCTTTTCTCGCGGGATCAGATAGATCCTGCTGCTGTTGGACATGCGACCCGACTTACGTGAAGATCAGGCCGACTATTGGTTCCATCTCAAGGCGGAAGAGTTCGCATACAAGGCGTTCCAGGGGTGGGTGTATAGCGTGCGACGCTGGCCAGGCAGCGTGGTTTGGACGCTGACGGCCAGGCGGTGGCCGAGACGTCGCTCTGGCGGAGACGCTCGTCAGGCTGACCCACGAACTCGACGGGCAGGCTGTGGTCATCGGTGCTCACGGTTATCGCGAACTCAGAAAGCTAGTGCCTGGGAGCACATTGAACGGCGCGTTTGTGCCAGGCAGTATGGCAGACCTGGTCTGCGGTGTGGCGCAGGGCTCCGGCGTGTTCCGGACTTGCCCGGTTCTATGCGATATGCGGTGGCGGGGCGGTTTTGCGCGGGTTGTAGGCACGGGCATGCCACGTTGATCATGTAGGTCTTCGAGGTCTACGT
>Ga0302325_10031468_pt1 | contig 10917 bp, 13 predicted proteins | sample Palsa_T0_2_FD_201948 | JGI IMG/M metagenome (GOLD analysis project Ga0302325, IMG submission 201948) | Peat permafrost microbial communities from Stordalen Mire near Abisko, Sweden - Palsa_T0_2 | ecosystem: Environmental > Terrestrial > Soil > Palsa > Peat permafrost | place: Sweden: Abisko... | reverse complement strand
CCACGGTGCAGGCCCACGGATACAGCGGCTTGAGTTTTCGCGAGCTTGCAAAGGAGATCGGCATCAAAAGCGCCAGCATTCACCACCACTTTCCAAGCAAGGCCGATCTCGGCGTGGCGCTAGCCAGGCGCTATTGGGAGGACTCGGCCGCCGTGCTGGAGAAGCTCTTGGATAAATCTTCGAAACCGATTCATGCCCTGCGCCAATATCCCGCTACATTTCGCAAGACTCTTGAGAATCATAATCGCATCTGCCTTTGCAGCTTCATGGCTGCCGAATACGATGACCTGCCGGAAGCGGTGAAAAAGGAGGTCCAAACCTTCGCCGATGTGAATGTTGCGTGGCTGAGCAAGGTTCTATCCGCCGCGAATGTGGTCAGCTCCGAGGAGAGCGAATCGCGGGCTCGCGCCATCTTCTCTGCCGTCGCTGGCGCTCAACTCATGGCAAGGAGCCGCTCAGATATCTCGCTTTACGACTCTCTGATTGATTCCTACCGGGCGGTCGGTCTCCTACCGGCGTAAGCGGTACAGTGTTCCATAGCCAAAGATCGTGACATGAACCGGGAGTTCGCATTTGCCAGGTGCTCTTTCCGAAGACGTGGTGCCGGCAAGCCACACCGCTGTGGTCGACTATCCAGCGTCGGTTGAGGCGCTAAAGAGAATCTTGCACGAGCATTTGAGGCGCGTCGGCCTAACTCGACTCTCCGCGGAAAGAGAGATCTTTCTACTCCGGGTGATCAATAAATGCATGCCGACCTGTCTTGGGTCGACGACTGCTTATACGATAGGCGCAGCGTCGGGCACCGTCCAAGAGGTGTTCAACGCGCTCGACTCGAACATTTCTCCCGAGCACGTGCTCGAAAATGGCCTTTTCTGAGCGGCAAAAGCCAGCACATGCGCTAGCCGCCGCGCAGATCGGGCAGTGATTCTCTACCAGAAGGTAGCTTTCGCCCTTCTCCTTTTCCCAACTCGCCATGTAACCTTCGATATTTCGAATTTCGGCTAGCCGAGCGATCTTTCGGGGCAAACTTTGTTCGCCGGAAAGCAGTGCGTCATACCGTTTGCGCGTTCCAGACTCTCGGACCTCGATCAGTTTTTCCATCGCAGCTTCCCCCAGCACTTCTCTGATTTCGCCGATCAATTGGGCCGTCAGCTCCGCGTGGGTATCCGGAAACCGTCCTTGCGCGGCAGGTGCAAGATGGTAAACCTGCACCGGCCGCCCTACTCCACGAACTTCGGACTTGGTGTATACCATACCTTCAGCACTTAGCCGCAGCAACTGCTGGCGGGCCGCCTCCGACGTGATTTGCAATCTCTGGCCGAGATCAAGGGCAGTCTGCGGTCCCCTCGTTTTAAGCAAAAAGAGCAAACGATCCGCGGGAGCCAATTTCTCGACTTCTTTATTTTCCAAGTCAGTGCTTGACATATTCAATTGATGGATTTAACAAGACTATACTTTTTAAATTAATGCCCTCATTTGTCAAGGCAACTCAACGGGGGCAGCGGAGAAACTTCATGAAACAGTTAGCTGACAAATTTGCGCTTATCACCGGTGCTTCGCAGGGCCTTGGTCGTGAGCTCGCTCTGGCCTATGCACGGGAAGATGTCCGCGGGCTTGCCCTGGTCGCTCGCGGAAAGAAACAATTGAAAAAATTGCAATCGGAAATTACTAATATCGCGCCGACAGCAACAGTGGAAATTATTCAGGCGGATCTCGGCTCGATCACTGATATCGAAAGGCTAGCCGCGATCACCCTGGAAGCGTGCCGCGGGCGTTTGGATATCTTAGTCAATAATGCATCTACCCTCGGACCAGTCCCGATGCCTTATCTGCTGGATTATCCGGTAGACGATTTCCAGCAGGTACTGAACGTCAATCTTGTTGCGCCTTTATTGCTGATCCAGAACTTGCTGGCCGCGATGATCGACCATGGCGGATCCATCATCAACGTGACGAGTGACGCTGGCCGAGTCGGCTATCCCGGATGGGGCGCCTATGGGATCAGCAAATTCGGTTTGGAAGGCCTGTCGCAGACATGGGCTGCTGAACTGGCGGAAACGCCAGTGCGAGTCAATTGGGTTGATCCAGGGAACATGAATACGGCCATGCATCGTGACGCGGAGCCTGACGAAGATCCGACTGCTTGGGTGGATCCTGCAGCGGCCACCGATATCTTTGTCTTCCTTGCTTCGGAAGCAAGTCGGCATGTGCACGGCAAACGTCTGGAAGCGCAGTCGAACTGGCGCGAGATGATAACGAAAGGATGATCTATGTTGCTGCCGCATGACCCACCTCCGACTAAAAGCGTTCGCAAGATAGCACCTTTTCACTTACCTTCAGCATTAAGCGCCGATCGACCCCCGGAGCGTCGCGGTCTGGCCCGGGATGGTGTGCGGTTGTTAGTGCTCGATCGCTATACCGGAAATGTGACCCACACGCGCTTCGACCGGATCGCGGAATATTTCGAACCTGGGGATTTGCTGGTCTTCAACTCCAGTCGAACGCTTCCAGCGACATTGGTTGGCAGGTGCAAAGACTCCCCATGGAAAATCGAAACGCGCCTAGCGGAGTCGCTGCCGGATGGAACATGGCTTGGGCTGCTCCTGCCCGAAGCGGGGACGGAAACGGGGAATTTGCCCAGGGAGGCCTCGATCCTCGATTTCGGAGGCGGCCTCCATTGCCAACTGCTTGAGCAGGACCAACGGATACCACGGCTGTGGAAGCTACAATTCACGAAGAGGGGGACCGAGTTTCTCGACCTGCTTTATCGCCTCGGACAACCGATCCGTTACCGTTATCTCTCCGCGCCCTGGCGACTCGGGTACTACCAGAACGTTTACGCGCTGCAAGCCGGGGCTGCGGAAATGCCGAGCGCAGGACGAGCATTTAGCTGGCGGCTTCTTCTGCAATTGCGAAATCGAGGCGTCGAAACGGCCTTCATCGCTCTACATGCGGGATTATCTTCTTACCTGGACGACGAGATCGACCGCCAACATCTTGCTTCTGAGGAGGAATATTGGATTAGCGGAGAAGCGGCTACCAAGATTCGGCGAGCGAAAAATTCTGGACGACGCATTGTGGCGATCGGGACAACCGTTGTACGAGCCCTAGAGTCCGCCGCGGCAGAGTCTGGTGGCGAAGTACGCGCCTGTCACCGGTATACCCAATTGCACATCACCGCCCAATATCGCTTACAGTTTGTCAACGGTCTTCTCACCGGACTGCACGAACCAGAAGCGAGCCATCTCGACTTGTTGGCCGCTTTCGTCCGGCCACCGATCATTTATGCAGCCTATTCGGAGGCGATCCGTTTACGCTATCTCTGGCATGAATTCGGCGACCTGAATTTGATTCTGTAAGTCGGTGCCAGGGTCGAGAGATGCCGCTTGAGCCATGGAGAGCATAGGTACGCGCCAGAATGTTTAAGAGCAACTAATATTGGTCCCCGCGGTTAACGTCAACTATAGCCGCTTCTTCGGGTAGCTTGAGGCTCTTCCGGCGTTTGAAGTCTTTCTTTCCCCACTCGCAAAGTGCCTTCAGGATTGGCTTGAGGGTGAGACCGTAACTGGTAACCGAGTAGACCACTTTGGGAGGTACTTGAGGATAGACCGTACGGAGCACAAGGCCGTCCTTTTCCAATTCCCGCAACGTCTGAGTCAGCATTTTCTGCGTGGCTTCAGGCAGGCACCGGCGCAGTTCACTGAAACGCAAAGGGCCAGGTTTGAGATAATAAAGCACAAGAGGTTTCCATCGCCGACCCATGAGCCGGATGGCATGGGTCACGGGACAATTTTTTGAGTAAAGAACGGGTAACGTCTTCATGGTGCTGCCTTGGTATCAAAAAAGTGCCTACTGGACAAATGGATACTCTCGTTCAGCTTGTAAAGGTGGCTGGACCCTAACTCGTTTTCGTGAATATGCCCAATAATACCCCCGTTGTTCCCGCTAACGCCGATCCCGGACTTAGCCTGGAAGAAATGAAGATGTACGTGCGAAATCATTTCGAGGATTTCGTGAACCGAAAGAAATCCGAGGTGGCTCTAAAAAATTTTAGCGAAGATTTCCTCGATCACGATGAGCCCGGAGGGGTTGCCGTTGGGGCGCTGGCCGCCAAGACGATGATGGAAGGTGCCTACCAGAAGTGGCCCGACCTCCACGTCTCCGTTGAGGACATCTTGGCCGAAGGCGACAAGGTGATGGTGCGCAATACCTGGAATGCGACCGATCAAGCCACCGGCCAGAAGATCGAATTTCACGGCTTTGTGCTGTGGCGCTTCGCTCACAGGAAAATTGTGGAAAGGTGGGCCACCATAACTCCACCCAAGTCAGTCTAAAAACCCAACTCAATAGCGAAATGAATGTCACTCTCTTTGGCGCAACCGGCAATGCTGGTGCGCGTATCCTCAAGGAACTTCTCGAGCGCGGGCATCAAGTCACCGCCATCGTTCGCGATCCTGCGAAACTTCCATCTCAGCCCGGGTAACGGTCCGCAAGGGCGATCTCACGGACGTCGCTCAGGTAGCCGAGGCTGTCCGGGGAACCGAGGCCGTGGTCAGCGCCTACGGCCCGGGACTTAATTCGCCCGGTGATCTCGTCGGCGCGACCGAGAGACTGGTGGCTGGGCTTAAGCAAGGCGGAATTCAGCGTCTGCTCATGGTCGGTGGAGCTGGAAGTCTGGAAGTGAAGCCTGGCCTGCAGTTGATTGATTCCGGTTACCTGCCGGATGAATGGAAGCCGATCGCCCTGGCGCATCGCGGTGCACTGGAAGTCCTGAAAGCTTCGGATCTTGATTGGACTTCGTTATCTCCGGCGGGCTATTTCGAGCCGGGGCAGCGTACCGGCATTTTCCGTCTCGGCAAGGACAAACTGATCGCTAACGAAAAAGGCGAAAGCCGCATCTCCATGGAGGACTATGCCATCGCGATGGTTGATGAATTGGAAAAGCACGCGCATCCCCGCCAGCGCTTTTCGGTCGGTTATTAGTGCGACCTACTCAATCCCAAATCCTCTGTGAACGAAAAATCTGTCGCTTACTCGATCTCAAAAGCGGGCTGATCGCCTTGACCGTCAAGCTTAGGAACTCGCCAACCTGGAAGCCAAAAATCCGCGCTATCCTTTCAATCAGTTCGACCGTGCAACGGTCTCGGAGTCAGATAAAGCACTATACCACTCCTGCTGAAGGGGGACACTTTCCGATGCTGGAACGACCCGACCTCTAGATGGAAGATCTCCGCGTGTACGCTCAGACTCTCAAATGAAAATAAGAAAAATAACATCATGAAAATTACATTTATAGGTATTGGCAACGTTGGTTCAGCGTTAGCGGATGGGCTTGCCCAAGCCGGCCATTCGATCGTGATCGCCGCCCGTGATTCCAGCTCCCAGACAGTCGAAAAGGCGCTTAAGCAAAATAGCTCTTTCCGCGTCGCATCGCCCGCCGAAGCCGTTGACGAATCGGAAGTGGTTTTCCTGGCCACACCGTATGAGGCCGCGTCCAAGGCGCTTTCTGGATTGAGCTTGAAAGGGAAAATTCTCATTGATTGCACGAATCCAGTGGGTTCTGGGGTCTCACACGGCCTGCAAAGCAAGAACTCGGGCTCCGAGGAAATTCAGAAACTGGCCCCTGACGCAAAAGTGGTAAAAGCCTTCACCATTGTTGGGTACGAAAACTTCGAAAACAGTTCCTATCCCGGATATGGCGAACTTAAGCCGGTCATGCTGATCGCCGGCGATGACACGAAAGCGAAGGAAGTCGTATCACAATTTGCCGCTGAACTGGGTTGGCGCGCTCAAGATGCGGGACCACTTTCATCCGCTCTGCATCTCGAACACATCTGCCTGCTGTGGGTTAAAATTGCGCGGGTGCAAGGCAAAGGGCCAAATTTCGTATGGTCAATACTCGAGCGGTAGAATCGGTTGGCGAGTGCAGGTGAAAACGCTTCAGCGGGTGAAATTGCCGAAGCGATAGAGTTTGGCGAAATCATTTTCCTTTCAATTCCCTATTTCGCCCTTGAGCAATTTGGGAAAGATCATGGCCGGGCGCTGGCCGGGAAAATCGTGATTGAGACTGGTAATCCCTACCCCGAAAGGGATGGAGCGATTGGGACGGAAGTACGCGAATCTCCGTTCGGTACAGGCCACTATTCAGCGCTGTGGCTGCCCGGAGTGCGACTGGTTCGGGGATTCAACAGCGTGTGGGACGGGACCTTGGTCAAAGAAGCTCATCGGTCGCCGCCCCAAGTGGGCATTGCCTTGGCCAGCGACGATGCGGCTGCTATGGAAATCGTAGCGAAGCTCGTTGGCGAGGCGGGCTTTGATCCTGTCACTATCGGAGGTTTGAAGCTCAGGCGACTGGAAAGATCGTCGTTACCATCTGAGGTCAAGTGAAAATAGGGTCGTCAATACCGGCAATATCGGTCGCGCCCTGGCGAAGCCTTGGCTGGAAGTCGGGCATGAACTCTTCCTTGCCAAGGAGGGCAAGCAGGAAAAACTCGCATCACTATAAGGGTGATTATTCGCGCCTCGCCCCCACTTTCCTGCGGGCAGAACATAACAACCAAGCGGATGGAAAATAAGCAATGAGTTCAAAGCCTGAACGTATGGGCTGAGGCGACGCAAAACGAACATATTTTGTCCGCTCTCACGGGTTCCGTCTTCGAACGCTGGAAAAACTCCAAATTTTACTGAAATAGGCATCAAGAAAGCCGCAGCCCTCCGTCAATCTCCAATACGGTACCGTTGACAAATCCGTTTGTAACCAGGAACGCGATAGCACTCCCGAGTTCCTGAGGCGAGCCGTTGCGTCCGACAAGCGAGGCGGCAGCCGATTGTTTCAGCAACGTCTCGCGAAGGTTGGGAGTGAGCTTGTCCCACCACGGTGTTTCGACGACACCCGGGGAAACCGCGTTGATCCGCAAGGGCTTCAACTCGCGGGCCAGCGGTTTCACCATTGACTCGATTGCGCCGTTGATGGCCGCCAATCCTACCGTGCCTGGGTTGGCCGCGCGGGCGGAGATTGCCGAAACGAAGGTAATTGAGCCATCTTTTTGGAGAAAAGGAAGTGCCCTTTGTGCCGCGTGGAATTGCGCGAAGAATTTCTGTTGGAATCCCTCATGAAGTTCCACACTGCTGAGCTGAGCGAACGGCCCGGCTCCCTTCGCCCCGCTGACACAAAGAACAAGATCGCCGATGGATGCTTGCGATTGATAAAAACTATCCAGCGCCTCGACCGACGTGGCATCGACTATTTCCACGGCCAGCTCTGGGTTCTCCTGCCGGACCTTGGCGGCCCGATCCTGGTCCCGGCCGGTGACCACCAACGAGGCTCCCAGAGACGCCAATTGCCGGGCCGCGGCAAGCCCCATGCCGGAGGTCCCGCCCATGATAACGATCTTTCTGCCGGACACTTCAGTCATTTTTGATCTCCTCGTTTTATATGATACGATACAAAGAGTAACGTATCAGAAAAGTGAATGCAAACGAAGAATCGACCCTCCAATAATCCCGCGGGGCGACCGCGGTCCGGGGATGTGACAGACCGCATCCACACCGCTGTACTGTCACTGATGAAGAACGGCTCCTACGGGGATCTTTCCATTGAAGCCATCGCTGCGAAGGCAAGGGTGAGCCGTCCGGCCTTGTACCGCCGATATGCCACCGTCGGGCAAATAACGCTGGGTGCGTTGCAAGCGGCCGGAAGCATATTTCTCCCCATGCCCCAAACAACCAATGTTGGAAAGGATCTTTGCCATTATTTCAACTCCCTGGTCACTGCCATCGCAGCAGATACGGTGACCGGCCGCGCCCTGCGCGGTGTTCTGGCGTCTGCGTTAACCGATCCCGGCTTTGGTCCGCATTTTGCGCGCTTTATCGAGAACCGGCGTGAACCGGTGCGGCAACGGTTGGCGCGTTGGAATGAGGCTCTTGAGGCCGCCCAGTTGGAAGAGGCATTGGACGCAATGTTCGGGCCAATATTGTACCGACTACTCATTCGACGCGTCACGGCTAACGACAGTCAGATCTCAAGAATAGTGAACCATGCGCTCAGCGGGATAAACTGCAAATCATGAACCCCGCAACGAGAATAGCACTGGGGGGTCTTAGTGGAGGTTGCAGGTGGGCCAGGCTAAATAGCCAGTCCGCCGTCGAACCCTCCTGCATCTGCTGTCCGTTCAGAAACGTGAAAAAAGGGTCAGTCAATGGGTCAGTTAACGAATCTTGACAAGTCAGCGTGTATCCCGCAGCGATTTATCCTGTCATGGCAAGGCAGGCTTTACGAAGGTTCAGGGGTACCTCTCCTGAGTGGTAGCGTAATCCGCAGCCTGCGGGGATCAATGGTGACAAGAGCTCCCGTCGATAAATCCTCTGCGGCGGCTTCAAGCGCGAAGAAGACAGCATGTTCAGCACTTGCCGGTCGGATATCCTCCGCGCGAATCTGAATCTGCAAGGGCGTTTCGCGCTCCTCGGATCGCCAGGCAGCGTATGCTACCCCCGCCGGAATATCCTCGGATTCCAAATAGGGATATCGGATTGGCAGCCAGGGTGGCCGCAGCCAGATGATTGAAACCTTTCACGAACTTAGCGCCGGTGATGTTTCTCCGATCTCGTGTTAGAACTAAAGTTCGAGAAGCGACCGCGCCGGGGTCAGACCTGCGCCATGCCTCCATCGACGGCGAGATCCACGCCGGTGATGAAAGAACTTTCATCGGAGGCGAGGAACACGACGGCGGATGCGATTTCCTCGGGCTTGCCTCTGCGGCCAAGCGGAACTTGCGAGGCGAACTGAGCTGCCGCCTGTTCTGCCTGTTCAGCGGTAAGGCCCGCGTTCTCCAAAGCCGGAGTTTCGATTGGGCCAGGACTCATCGAATTCACACGAATCTTGCGATCCTTTAGCTCCATCGTCCAGCCGCGAGCGAAGCTGCGCACGGCTGCCTTGCTCGCGGCGTAGGCGGTAAAGGTTGGCACACCCATTACGTTTGCGACCGAAGCGTTCAGGATAATCGAGCCGCCGTCTTTGAAGAGGGGAAGGGCCTTCTGCACTGTAAAGAACAGTCCCTTCACGTTCACGTCGAAGGTCTTGTCGAAGTGAGACTCGGTCGCCGTTGCAAGCGGCGCGACTGTCCCTCCGCCTGCGTTCGCAAAGAGAATGTCGATGTGACCGTGCTGCTCTTTCACAACAGCAAAGAGCTGGTCCAGATCTTCCAAGCGCGACACGTCGCCCGCGACCGTCGTAACGTTTCTCCCGATAAAGGCTGCAGCTTCTTTCAGGTCTTTCTCTCGTCGGCCAGTGATCACGGCGTGCGCACCTTCTTCCACGAAGCGCTTGGCTGTGGCCAAGCCAATCCCGCTGTTTCCGCCTGTGATTACTGCAATTTTTCCCGCCAATTTTTGTCCGTTATTATTACTCATATATTTTCCTCTTTGTTTTTGTTCTTCGTTATTTTGAAAATGTGGGATTTACGCGGCAGCATAGAGTTTTCTAATGATTTCTTCATTACCAAGACTCATCTCGGAGGCCCGCGCCAGTGCTTGCGTGTCGATATACTCCCGGATGTTCGTCAGTTTCCGATTTCGAACGGTAATGGCGAAGACCCAATCGTCCTCGAACGTTTTATTCGTGGCTATGATTTTCCCTCTAGCGAAGCCGACGACCAGAACCCGGTCTCCCTGCGCTACGAATTCAAAGGGCTCTGGGTATGAAGTTTCCAACGTTTCGGAAGCCTTCTGAAGCAAATCGGCCAATCCCGCATGTCCGCGGTGCGTGCCGGCCAGCGGCCAGCCATTGCCCGGAATGATCCATTCAATATCTTCGGCAGACAAGGCCAGCAGAGCTTGCATATCGCCGCTGCGCATTGCTGCAAAAAAATCCTTCACAATCTGGACATGGTTATTACTCATGCGTTCTCCTTTGCTTTTGTTCTTCGTTATTTTTCAGAATGTGAGATTTACGCTTTTCCTCCAAAGCTGACACAGTCATCGAGTTCGCCGAATTCGAACCAGGTTTTGACGTCTTCTCGGGTTTTGGAAAGATACGTCTTCTCGATCCTTGCGGATAATGCCGATTCGTGATTGCAGTGATGCAAAATATGCATCACTATTTCAATCGTGCTGGAAAAGCTTCGTTTGTTCTTAGTGGTCCTTGAGGAAGGCAGCCTCCGTCGTGCGGCTGACCGTCTGCGCATTTCTCAGTCCGCCATCACGCGACAGATGCAATCACTCGAATTCGATCTCGGTGGGCGCGTTTTGGAACGAACATCGGCCGGGGTGCGTTCCACGAACGGAGGACATGCCCTTGCCAAAAGGGCTAAAACGCTGCTGGCAGATTATGATTCTACCATGGCTGAGGTCCGCCGGCTGAATCGCGGAGAAAGTGAACGGTTGCTTATTGGCTATATTGCGTCGGCCGTCCAGGAGTATCTTGGGCCGGCTCTGGCCGTGCTGCGGCGCACTTACCCGAGGCTGAAAGTCAAAATGCTGGATCAAACGCCCGGCGAGATGATTACCGCATTACGGCAAGGTAAAATTGATTTAGCACTGACCTTGCACGGTATAGATCTGCTCTCGCGCGATTTCTATGTTCGTAAGTTGGCGACTGTTAGGAGCCTTGTTGCGCTTCCCGTCAGCCACCGGTTCGCGACCGAAAGACAGGTGTCTCTTTCACAATTAAAGGGCGAAACGTTCGTGCGGGGATCGGACGATGTGGTGCCGGGATACACGCAGACGATCGTTCAGCTCTGCCGCAAGTATGGCGGCTTCCGTCCTCGCCTGGCCTCCATTGGCAAAGCAAATGGTCTTGTGGAGTCTCTCGCCCTGTCAGCGAATGAAGAAGCGATTTCGATTCAACCAGCCTTCATTTCTCACCTGAACGTTCCGAACGTGGTAATGGTTCCCATCGCTGACGCCGGTGCAACCTGGGAT
>Ga0302325_10031466_pt1 | contig 10918 bp, 7 predicted proteins | sample Palsa_T0_2_FD_201948 | JGI IMG/M metagenome (GOLD analysis project Ga0302325, IMG submission 201948) | Peat permafrost microbial communities from Stordalen Mire near Abisko, Sweden - Palsa_T0_2 | ecosystem: Environmental > Terrestrial > Soil > Palsa > Peat permafrost | place: Sweden: Abisko... | reverse complement strand
GTTGCAGACGGCGCAAATCCCGAGCTTATCTTTCACGTCGGTTAGCGCTTGGGCCAGCCGCTCAGCCTCTTCCCGCGGGTTACGCAGCACATGAAAAGCGAGCCGCTGCGCCGACTTCTGGCCAATGCCGGGCAGCCGTTTGAACTCCTGAATAAGGCGCGCGAGCGGTTCGGCGAAATCCGGCATCGAGTGGTTAGCCTGAAAAAACGGCGGTTAAAACATCCCCGGCGGCAATCCAAGGCCGCCCAAGAGCCCGCCCATTTTCTCCTGCGTCGCGTCGTCCACTTTCTTGGCCGCTTCGTTGAACGCCGCCATTACCATGTCCTGCAGCATCTCGACGTCGCCGGCCACTTCCGGATCGATCCTGACGGCCGTAACATTCTTCTTGCCGTCCATGTTCACGGTCACCATGCCACCGCCGGCCGAGGCATCCACGCGAATCAACGCGATCTCCTCCTGCATCTTCTTCTGCATCTGCTCGGCCTGCTTCATCATGGCCTGCATATTTCCGGGAAGTTTCATGTGCCCTGCCTTTCCTTCAGATCGCGCACTACACGGACCTGCGCATCCGGGAACGTCTCCTGGAACCGCTTGACATCCGGATGCCCGAGCGCACGTTGGGTGACGTCGTCCTTCGGCTTGTCTTCTTTGGGCGTGCCCAGCGGAGCTGCCACGACGGCCGGCTTTCCGAGAGTGATCTTGATCCGCATCGGCCGGCCGGCAATCTTTTGTACGACCTTCACAATATCCTTTTCGTTCATCGCGAGGCCAAACTCGTCAGGTGTAACGAACTGTAGCTCGCCATTAGACTCGGTCACCTGCGAGTGCTCCACGGCATCGGCGGTAAACTGCATGCCCACTTCAAGCAGCGCGCTGTGCAGCCGGTCGCGCCAGGGACCCGAGGGCGGCGTGATCGCCGCAGGCGCCGCAGTGGCCGTTATTGGTGGCTGGTTGCTGGTTGCTGGTGGAACAGGGGGCGTTATTTTTCGAGCCGAAACAGGCTTCGAGCCGCCGCTGCCACCAAGATCCGCCAGCGCGTCCTCGATCGGCCTTAGCTTGCCCGCTTGAATCAATCGCAGCAACCCGATCTCGAGATGCAAACGGGGCTGCAAGGAAAATTGCAAATCCTTGAAAAGATCGAGCGTGAGCTGCAAATAGCGCGTTAAATCCTCTTCGGAAAAACCTTGCGCGACCTCCGCCAGACGATGCTGTTCCCGGCCTGAAGCCGCAATTAACCGGGTATTCGCCCCCGCTAACTTCGCCACCAGCAAATTCCGGAAGTAACGCGCCAATTCCCGGCAAAAATGCTGCAAGCTGCGTCCATTGCGCTCCAATTCCATCACCAGATCAAGCATCCGCCGGGAATCCTCGGCCGCCAGCGCTTCCGTCACTGCGCCCAGCGAATCCAGCGAAAACAGCCCAAGCATCCCGCGAACTTGGGCCGCGTCCAGCTTCTCGCCGCAGCACGCAATGGCTTGATCCAGCGCCGACAACGAATCGCGTACGCTGCCTTCACCGGCCTGCGCCAGCACGCTGAGAACCTCCGGATCCGCCTGGATGCCTTCTTTCCCGCAGATCTCTTCCATGCGCTTCACCACTTCGGCGAAATCCACCGAGCGGAAACTGAACTGCTGGCAGCGCGACGCAATTGTGGTCGGAATCTTGTGCGCCTCCGTCGTGCAGAGGATAAAAACGGCCCACTCAGGGGGCTCCTCCAGCGTTTTCAGCAGCGCGTTGAAGGCTTCGCTCGTTATCTGATGCGCTTCGTCGACGATGAACACTTTGTAGCGATCGCGCGCCGGCCGGTAGCGGACATTCTCGCGCAGTTCACGCATTTCGTTGATGCCGCGATTGGACGCCGCGTCGATTTCGATTACGTCCGGCGAATTTCCCCCGGTGATCTCCAGGCAGCTCGCGCATACGCCACAGGGCGTCGCCGTCGGTCCTTCGATGCAGTTCAAGCAGCGGGCCAAAATGCGCGCCACCGTCGTCTTACCTGTCCCGCGCTGTCCCGAAAAAATGTAACCGTGCGCAATACGCTGCTGCGCGATGGCATTTTCTAGCGTGGTGCGGACGTGCTCCTGGCCGATCAGCTCCGCAAACGCTTGCGGCCTGTATTTCCTTGCGATGACCTGGTACATGGAAGAATGAGCGGAGTATGCTAGACGCCAAAGAGTATGCCAGACCCCGGGTGATCCGCGGCACACGGATTAAACCATTACCGTTGCTTCCTTCCGGACCTGGCGGGGTTCACAGCCATCCGTTGCACGAAGCCCGGAGCCTGACAACTCCTCATGCTAGCATGCGGGGCAAGTGCGTCTATACCCGAGGTAGTTTCGGCAGGAATAATTGCAGCAGAAAGTCCTGAGCGGCTCCTGATTTGTAACCGAATAGAGCCGGGTGGCCAAGCGATTCAGCTCGTCGCCCGCCCAATCACTGCCCAGAAGGCAGTCGAAACCATGCTCTGCGGCGCTCCAACATTGCTGTAAGGGCTGAACACTTCGGGAAACGCTGCGCGGCCGCGCAGCAGCAAGTGAGTTCCCGGTCGAACCCGCGGGCTCCCTATGCTATCATCCCGTTAAGAACATAAGTTCGATTCACCGTGTAACGCGACCCTCTGAAAACCTTGATCGCGTTGGAGTTCCGGCGATCTCAGCCGATCTATCTAATGTGGATATATGGGTTAGGGCGATGATTACGATCACCCGGCGGTTCGTCAGCCTTCTAGTGCTGGCCCCGGGCCTGCTCTTGGGCGCGCCCGCGCCGGCAAATCTCACCCTCCAGCAGGCCGGATCGCGCATTGGACGCGATTTTATCCCAGCCTATGTGGATCAGCAAGTAGTGGTCACAGGCCAAATCTCGGCCCATCCCATTTGGATTACCGATGCCTACTACTTGCCCATCCAGGACGAAGCAAACTATGGGATCTTGCTCAAGCCCTCCATGACCCAGTTGCAGGGCTTGGACCCGGGCGATTGGGTAGAAGCTCAAGGCATCATCACTAACCGGGCTGGATCCCCCGTCCTGGTGCCCGATACCCTGCGGCAATTGCGCCACCTTCCGGCGCCGGCGCCGAAGCTTGTAACCGCATCGGACCTTGCAACCTTCCGCTACCTGGGCGTGTTAGTCGCCACCGAAAACCTGGTGACGGGCAGAGATCAAAATGGCGGTGGGGACGCGCTGTTGATTGGCCCCAAGACCCAGGATCTGTATGTGTTTTTGCCCCGGGCGCGGCGGGACTCCGGCCCTCAGCTGAGCGGATTTCGGATTGGCGATCGCATCCGCGTGACAGGCATCGCAAGTCAATACTGCACTCTGCCGCCCTATGATCGTTATTTTGAGGTGCTCGTTCCCAGCCCGAGTTCCATTGCGGTGATCGAGCGAGGTTGGGTGATTCAACCTCCGGTTCTGCTGGCCGCGCTTATTCTGGCCGGAGCCCTGGCGATCGTCTGGTGGTTCCGCGAGCGCCGTATGGCCAGCCTTCGCCGGCAGATGCGCCTGCTCAATTCGCTCGGTGAACAAGTGATTGGCGCGACATCTTCGACTGAGATCCTGCGCCGCCTGACGTTGCATCTCGGCGCGCTCTCGAATGCTACCGGTGTCGGCCTCTACATCCATAACCGGGGAAGCAAGGTGCTGGAGGGCATTCATACGTCGAGCGCGGCCATCACGGTCGTCGATCCGGAAGCTCCAGCCAGTTCCATGGCCTGCGGAGTCGCCGAGTGCTTCAGGAAGCATACCGTGCTGGCCATTTCGGATACGCGCCGCAGTCCTCACTTCCGCCGGGAAGAGGCCGCCGTATCGCCGCGCTCCGTGCTGTTCGTTCCCATGTTCGCGCAAGCCGAGCTGATGGGCGTGCTGGATATCCATCACACCAATCACTTCCATTATTTCAGTGAGCCCGAGCAAGCCGCGATGCAACACCTGGCCAACCAGATCGCGACCGCCCTTAAGTTGCAGGAACAGCATTCGATGCGCGAACAATTGTTCCGCAGCGAAAAACTCGCCGCCGCGGGACAACTCATCTCCGACGTCGCCAATGAGCTTCGCTCCCCCCTGCAATCGATAGACATGCTGGCCACCGCTCTGCGCTCGCAGAACGGCGAGGCCTCCCATCCGGAGTTGGAATCCATCACCACCGAAGCGCGCCGCGCCAATGAGATCGTCGGCCGCCTGGTCTCCTTCGCAAACGTAGAGCAATCGCAGGCCGAACCGCTGGATCTCAACGCGATTCTTTCTGGTCTGCTGAAGTTTCGCGCGCCGGAATGGAAGGTGAAGGGCGTCGAAATCAAGTCTCACCTCGCCGTCAAGCGCGCCATTGTAGTAGGGTCGCCGGGACAGATTGAACAGGTGCTGCTCAATCTCCTGGTGGATGCGGAAAAGTCCGCCGCTGAGGCCCGCGACAAAGTCATCACCGTCTCCAGTAGCCTGCTCGCTAAGCGAGTTCTGGTCGAGATTGCCTATCCCACGCGCGGACCCGATAATCGGGGCGAGTCCACCGACGGCGATCACGCCGGATCGGGCGCTCTTGGCCTGGGCGTTTGCCGAGGAATCATTGAAGGTCATGGCGGCGAGTTTCGCGTGGTACGCACGGCTCCGGGCCAGGCGCGTTTTGACATCGAGCTGCCCGTGATCGAAGCCCGGCAGACTAGTTCCGATCCTTCGCAACTCTCCGAGGCCATCCGCCAACTCACCGTTTTAGTGGTCGAGCCGGACGGCAAGGTGCAACGGAAATTAGTGGAGATGCTCGGCAATCGCGGCGATCGTGTCGTTCCGGTTTCCAGTGCTGAGGAAGGTCTGGATATCGTTGAGCGGCTGCGGTTCGATATGGTTATCTGCGCCGTCCGCTTGCCCGGCATGAATTGGGTCCAGTTCTGCGAGCGCGTCCGCCTTCGCGTGGGTGGCTTCGTTTTGCTCACCGATGCGTTTAATAGCGACGTCGGCCGCGCATTTCGCAACAGCGAAGGCTACGTTCTCACCAAGCCGGTGGATGACACGGATTTGTACCGGATTTGCCGTTCCATCGAAGACAAGACCAGCTTGCTGATCCGCGAATGACGTTCTCCGCTTCTTATGACCGCACCACCAAAATCATTTCCGTAAGTCTGTGTCTCCTGCTGCTCGCTATCATCGCCGCCACTCACATGCTGGTCGTGGCCGTGCCTTCAGTGGTCATTATTCTCGTATCCTACGCGTACTCGCCGCGCAGCTACGTCATCGGCGGGCGCTCCATCGAAGTGCGGCGTCTGGCCGGTCCGTCCCGCATCTCGCTGGACGACGTTCGCGAAGTGCGGCGCGTCACGCCGGACGACTTCCGCGGTTCCATCCGCATCTGGGCTAGTGGTGGAGTTTTTGGATACTACGGACTGTTTAGCACCACCAAGCTTGGCAAATCCACCTGGTATGTGACCAATCGCAGGAACAGCGTGGTCGTGATCACCGGCTCAAAAACAGCTCTCTTCAGTCCGGACGACATGGACGGTTTTCTCAATGCGATCCGGGCCTCGGGCCCCATCGCCGGCGATCATCGCCCGCCCACCCCGCACCCCTCCCGGGCATTCGGTGCCATAATTGGCGCTGCCATTGGATTGGCCGCTATCGGAGTGGTGGCGGCCTCGCTGTTGTATTCTCCCGGCCCGGACAGCTACACTCTGACGCCAGGCGCGCTCGCCATCCACGATCGCTTTTATCCCGTGACATTGCTGGCGGACAACGTAGACGTCAGCCAGATCCGCATCGTCGATCTTACGCAAGAGCCCGAATGGCGTCCCGTCGCACGAACTAACGGCTTCGCTAACTCGCATTACCAATCCGGCTGGTTCCGCGTCGCCGGTCAAAAACAAGTGCGCCTGTATCGGGCCGGGGGCCAGCGTCTGGTTTTACTACCGCCCAAAGCCGGCAGCCCGGCGGTTCTTTATCAACCCGAGGATCCGGACGCCTTCCTGGCCAAAATTCAAGGCGCCTGGAATACCGTAATAGAGATCTCACCACCACCCAGCCACGCAAAAGCGAGAAAATAGAAGTCACCATGCGTTACAAGCTCGCTTTCGCGCTCCTGATCGCCGGTGCTTTGTTCGCCGCGGAAAAATACAGCGGCCCCACGCCACCCAAGCCCGATATCCCGTACCTGGTGCACGCGTCCAATCTCATCGAAACCGAGGTGGCGCAAGCCCGGCAGGAAAATCATAAGGACGACTCCAAGTTCGCCATCGCGGGTGCTACGTCGTCCGCGCGAACGCCCCTGGCCGAGCCCGTTTTTCTCATTGATGCCCGCCAGCTTTCGCCCGAAAGTTTTGAGCTCTATCGCCTCGACGTCAAGGGCGGCAATCGCGAGGTTTCGGTCAACTCCAGCCGCCGAAAGGGCGGATCGCATGCTTTGCACCTGGCCGTGAAACAACTCTCCGGTCATCTCTATCGTGTGGAAGTGGACGAGCCGCTCGAGAATGGCGAGTACGCACTTTCGCCGAACGGCGACAACCGGGCCTTCTGCTTTGAGATCTACTGATCTATCTTGAATTCCGAGCGCATCCCATTTCTGGCGACGCAAGTGGCCGCGCCCTACCAAGACCTGCGCCCGATTCCGGTTTCCGTGCTGCTGCACAACGTCCGCAGCCTTTATAACGTCGGCGCTTTCTTCCGCACCATCGACGCCGCCGGATGCGGCAAGCTGTATTTGTCGGGAATCACCGGCCGCCCGCCGCACCCGGGTCTGTCGAAAACGGCTCTTGGATCCGAGGAGACCGTCGCGTGGGAACATCACTCCGAACCCGGCGCCTTGATCCGGCAACTGCGCGAGGAAGGGGCGGAAATCGCCGCCATCGAAACCAGCGTACATGCCACTGATCTTTACGATTGGCAGCCGCGCTTCCCGGTCTGTGTCCTGTTCGGCCACGAAGTGGATGGTCTGGCGGAGCCGCTGTTGGCGCTGTGCGACACCCACATTCGCATTCCCATGCTGGGCCGCAAACACTCGCTCAATGTGGCGACCGCGGGCGGCGTCGTGATCTACGAACTGCTCCGGAAATACCGGGCGCTGCTCGACGCCTCCGCAGTAAGGCGGTGACTACATCGCAGGCGGAGCCTGGGCCACCACAGGAATGGTGACGATGTTGCTTGTGAACACATTCTGGGCGATGTACAGCTGAGTGAATAGATTGGTTGGCAGCGAATTGAGCAGTTGTAGCTGTACTTTGTAGACGCCCAGAAAGCCTGGCACCAGTCCCGCGCTGAGGATATTTGCAGTAGACCCACCGACCTGCGCGTTATCCACGGGGGTCACGGGAACATTTAGGGCCGGCCCTTGATAGACTTGTCCCGTCAGGCCTGCAGGCGTCACCCCATCTTGCAGCGTCACCGGCCCGATGCCAGTGGCGTAAATGGTGATCACTTCGCCCGGAACAGCGGGATTATCGTCGGTGATCCGCGCGCCCGCTACATTGGCGCAGCAAGTTTCACCGCTGTCCAGAGGATCGATCACCTCGGTGGCGTTGGTAGTCGCCGAGGCAGTCACCGGGATGCCGTTCCCCGCCGGCCCGCCAACCTTCGCAGTCAGAACAATATCGGTAAACTCCCCGCCCGACGACGCAGTCACTTTCTCGTTCGGATTCGCGTTGATCAATGCGATGAACGCATCGCGAAGGCTTTGCAGCGTATCGATTTGCTGAACGGTGTAGTTGTAGCTGTTATTGTCAACGGTCAGCGTGACGACATCGCCCGCAGTGGTAGTTCCGTCGATTGCCACCGCCGCGATTGCATTTCCGCTGGTATGGTAAGCGTAAGCCACGCGTGGATCGCTACCCCCTTCGGCCAGGATTCCTGGATTCTCCCCCACCACCGGAACTCCAATTGCATTTGTGGCTGTGACACTCCCGTCGCTATGCTCTGTGCGCACAAATGCACTGACCCCGGCGCCACCGTTCGGGGTAATTGAATTGGATACTTCGTAGGGAAGCTGCGCGTTGATCTGACTGGGCGAGACGTATAAAATCGGCGAACGGATGCCGTCAAAGTACACTTGCACGCCGTCGAACGTTGTGGGGTAATTGCCGGTCGCGCTTGGAACCGCTTTGGCCGTGGTATCGGCCAGATCGTGTCCGAAGATTGTCACCAGGCTGCCAGGCGCCAGTTCCGCCGCAGATGCACCACCTGCCAGATTGGCTCCGGCGGCAGTCGCTGCCTCGGTGGGGGTGCCGGTGCTTGATGCCGACGCTGCGGCAGCGGTATAGCCGATGTTGTTGCCGTTCAAACCCGGCGCACGCGCGGTCAAGTTGACTACATAGAGGTCGCCAACAATGATGTCGGTGGTCGCAATGACGTTCGGATCCGGCGTACCGCCTCCCACCCCGTTGATCAGGTTCGCCAGCTTCTGAGTGATTGAAACCAGCGTGTCCGTCTTGAGCACAGTGTAGGTGTAGCAGGCCAAGCCTGTTGATGGGCAGGTAGTGGCCGAAACGCCGGGCGAGTTGATGTCGATCGTAATGGTATCGGTAGCTGTGATCGTACCGGTTATGCTTACCGATCCTACAGCGTAGGAGGCCAAACTATACGAATTCGTGACGCCGGTAACCGGAATATTGGGCGATGCCGGTGTAAACACAACTACGCGGAAGTCATCCGGATCCGATACATAAAGATTCGTCCCATCCCAGGCGAGACCGGTCGGCGAACGGAGGGTATTTGGCGCGGACTCCAGGATGTTGCCATCTGGCCGGAACGTGTCGATGGGGTTGCTGACTTGATCGCTAAACTCGTCCACCTGGCCGAGGTTTCGATCGTATTTCGCCCCATTCGTGGTTGGAATGCTGTTATATACGAGCACGCGATCGTTGCCGGCATCGGCAATGTATAGGCGCGTTCCGTCAGACAGGGCAAAACGCGGATAACTCAACGTGTAGCCGCAACGTACGGGATAAAGTGGGGTACCGGCGCTGTCGATACTACTGGGAGGGCAAAAGGGCTGGCACCCCGCGGCATAGGTGGGATTGCCGTCGGAGTCAGTACCGTTCATCACGCAATTGGGAAGAGCGTCGTTCTGGTCTCCGCTGGTCATGTTCGGCTGGCCCACTACGACGTCGGCGGCTTGCCCGTTCTGCGTCGGAATAGAATTCCAAATCAACACGCGGTTGTTACCGAGGTCGGTCACATAAAGCCGCTGGCCATCCGATGTCACAGAAATAGGATCAAAGAGGTTGCTGGCGGTGGGCGCAAGATTGCTGGTGGTGGCCGGCGGAGCCGTGGTGAAGTTAGGCTCGCCCAACACCACATCGGCGGGTTGATTATTGGAGGTTGGGATGCTGTTCCAAATCATCACGCGACTGTTGTCCGTGTCGGCCACGAACAGCTTCGCTCCTTGCACCCAAACGCCTTGCGGACCGCGAAACGAGGAACTGGTAAGCCCTATCGCTGAGGTAGTGAAATCTGCTTGCCCGAGCACAATATCGGCCGGCTGATCGATGGTGGTGGGAATCGCCTTCCAGATAAGAACCCGGTTATTGTCGGTGTCGGCTAAAACCAAAATCTTCCCGTCGGAAGCAATCGCGGTGGGGTTACGGAAGCCAAATTGAGTCGTAAATGGGTTGGTCGAGGTTGTGAAATCGGGTTGGCCCAGCACCAGGCTGGCCTGACCCACTGAAGGGTTCCCGATGCAGACCGGGCAACCGCTGCCCTGGGGAATCTCGGCCGTCGGCGCGTACACATATTTCGAAATATTGTTGTAAATCAGGACCCGATTGTAGTTCGGCGACAATAGCCCGTGGGCATTGGAATCAACCACGAATAGCATATTATTCGCGTATGCCACGCCATCCACTGCGCCCAACTGAGCGGCCGATGGACTGGGATTGCTGCCACCTTCATATGTAAAAGTCGGCTGGCCAAAGACTTCCCGCGCGGCCTGTCCCGTGAGAAAATCCACCTGCGCATGTGCCGGAAAAGCCACAGTTGTGGCGAAAAATATAAGAGCGAGATGCTTCATGATAATTGAACTTGGGAGACGTACCGCCCCAGTATAACAACCACCGGCGAGTCGGGAACAGAGCCGGTTTCTACGCGAATCTTAGGACGGCTTTACCTTTTCACGCACGTTGAATTCCAACTTCCAGCGACGCCCATCGCGAGCCACGGACCAGAGTTGCAACATACCGGTTTCGGTGACCACGGTCTCAAGCGTCACTGGCACGAATTCCCCGGCTCTGCCGACGACCTCTCCCAGCTGGCCGGCAGCGGCGAGGGTCACTTCCACGGGCGACAACTCTTCCAATTCGTCGCCAGTGTCATCGAGCAGCGCGCCCGCCGCATCATTCTTGCGCACAGCGGATTGAAAGAAACGGAACTCGGCCGGCTCTCCGACGATCAACCCGAACTCGCGCCCGCGCAGGTCAAGAGAGCTGCCCTCTTCCATTCCAAACGGCGCAACCGTGAGTGCCTTCAGGGGAGTACGCATGCCGGGAACCGCGGGCATGGAGCTTTCGATGCCGACATAATACGTGCGAGGCACTCCCCCGCGAATGCGCACACCGCGGCCCTCCCGAGCGTGGCCATAATAGGCGGCCCCGCGGGCTACCGCATGCATTAAATCCTCGCCCTGTAGCGGAGCCACGGGACTTAGACCCTCCTCGGTCAGCCAGCCATTTAAAACGTCGATAATTCTTTTCCGTACTACGTCGGCGCGCAAAACCCCACCATTAAACAAGACGTGCGTGGGTGCAGCCAATCCACTGGGCCCCCGGCGCACCGATCCATGTTCGGATTGCGCGGCCTGCTGCCGCAAAAAACGCGCGAGATGACGTGTAATCGCAGCGTCGGCGGCGTAGGGCAGCCCGATCTCGGCGAGCCCCATTTTGCGCCGCTGCGGCATGTCATGACTCGAAACCGCCGGCAAGAACCCCTGGTCCAAAATACGCTCGACATCTTCGGCGGC
>Ga0302325_10031465_pt1 | contig 10918 bp, 11 predicted proteins | sample Palsa_T0_2_FD_201948 | JGI IMG/M metagenome (GOLD analysis project Ga0302325, IMG submission 201948) | Peat permafrost microbial communities from Stordalen Mire near Abisko, Sweden - Palsa_T0_2 | ecosystem: Environmental > Terrestrial > Soil > Palsa > Peat permafrost | place: Sweden: Abisko... | reverse complement strand
GGGCCGGCTGGTTGACGCGGCCGGCATACGACGATCATGACGGGATCCGGTGTGGCTGACCAGGCTGATCAGCAGGCGGCGGTCGCTGACCTGCGCGGACTGCCCGATGTCGCGAGCCGGGTGCTCGGCGGCTCGGTGCTGTACGCCAACGACGAGTTCTACGCTGATGCGCACAACCTCATCCTCGCCCAGCCCGCCACGCACGACCCGGCGGCGTTCGGGGTCCGGGGCAAGCTGTATGACGGCTGGGAGACCCGGCGGCGCCGCGACGTGGGTGAGGACTTCGCCATCGTCCGGCTGGCCGCGCCGGCCGTCGTGCGTGGCGTCAACATCGACACCTCCCATTTCACCGGCAACTACCCGCCGTTCGGGTCGATCGCCGGTGCCACGCTGCTCGGCTATCCCTCGCTGGACGAGGTGCTCGCGGCCGAGTGGACGCCCCTGGTGGACAAGACCGACCTCGCAGGCGGCTCGGCCAACCTGATGCCGGTGAACGTGCCTGACCGGCTGGTGACCCACGTGCGGCTGACCATCTACCCCGACGGCGGGGTGGCCCGGCTGCGGGTCTTCGGCGAGATCATCCCCGATCCCCGGGAGCTGGGCGGGCGGGTCGACCTGGCCGCCCTGCGCATCGGCGGCCGGGTGGAGTCGTGCAGCAACATGTTCTTCGCCACACCGGCCAACGTGCTCTTCCCGGGGCGGGCCCAGGTGATGTCGGACGGCTGGGAGACCGCGCGGCGTCGCGACGACGGCAACGACTGGCTGGCGGTACGGCTGGCCGTGCCGGGCGTGCTGCATCACGCTGTGATCGATACGTCCCGTTTCGCCGGCAACGCGCCGGGGGCCGCGCGGCTTTCCGACCCCGGGAGCGGGGCGGAGTTGCTCCCGCGGACCCGCCTGCTCCCGGATACCGAGCATCGCTTCCGCATCCGGCCGGCCGGTCCGGTGCGGCTGGTACGGCTGGACATCTACCCCGATGGGGGGATTTCGCGTCTGCGGCTGGCCGGGGTGGTACCCCCCGCCGAGCAGGAGCCGGTCGCCCGGCGGTGGCTTGATCTGCTTCCTCCCTCGGTGGCGGCCGCCGTCGACAGGAGCGCGTTTTTTGACTGATGCAGACGCGAGAAGCCACGCGACTGCGTGACTTCGACCGGGACGGCCGTCTGCGGTGGACGACGTTCGCTGACCCCGAGGGCAACGAGTTCGACCTGATCGCGGGGTGATAGGCCGTCAGGCCGGAGTCGCCGCCGCGTTCCCGATCTGATCCCCGCAGTCATCAGCCGGCACGACCCGGTATTCCAGGGCCAGGATGGAGCGAAGGGTCTGATCGACCATGTTCCGGTCGTATTCCTTCTCGGATTCCGGGAGCTGATCGTAGGGCACCAGGCACGGGTGACGCTTGCTCCGATCGTCCCGCCCCGGCCCGTACCGCCACCCGTCGCGCAAGCGCTGTGCCGCCCAGACATCATGGGCATTCTCCGCCAGCGCTTCCGTCAGCTCACGGAGATAAACAGGCAGCGAGACTCGGGAAGTATCAATGGGCCGCGGCTCGTACGTGTAGATCTCGTCATCGCCGCTCACGTGGCACCTTCCTCTCTGACTGCCGGCCGTCTCCGGTCTGCGTCTCTATTTCAGCCGCTGTCAGCATGCCGTCTATATCAGCTACGATCTGATGAACCTGATCACGGACCTGGAGTTCACTCAGACGTCTCCCCTGTTCAGGGATGTCATGAGAGTTTGAGTCAGTCATAAAATACGGCACAATAGTGAGCTTTCCTTCCGCCGCCTGCTGGCGGGCGACTTCGTATTCTTCACGGCAAAATTCGCTTTGCCAGTATCGGGCCGTGATCAATGGCAAGAAGTACTGGCAGTCCCGGACCCTTTCTGGGAGCTTCTCGCGCCATGCCGTGGCCAGCTCGATATTATTCTGGTAGCGGTAGTGGAAGTGCGGGATGTTCTCCCTGCTGAAGGCCCTGCTGAGCTGGCGGCCAACTTCGTTCATCTCGCCGGCATTGCTGATAAATATCCGGGCACGGCGGCGCCCGAGGCTGCGGAAGTAGCGGTTACCCTCCTCCAGTGAAGCAAAATGGAAACGCTCTTCTCTGAGCCTTTCGATGTTCCTGGCCAATTCGGTCTTCAATTCGCTGAGCGTCTCGTAGCACGTGAAGATCTCCTCGGGCGTGGCTACCGTATTGAGCAGGTCGCTAAATTCCCACGGGGGTGAAGCGGCCAGCCGGCGCCCTTCGGCCAGCCTGGAGCGCAGCTTGACGATGGGGATGAAGCGCCCGCCAATGAACGGCAGAAGCCAGGCCGGGGGCCTGCACGAGTCTGTGTCGAGGACGATGAAGTCCAGTTCATCTAGCTGAAAGGAAAGGTGCAGGGCGTCGACATTCTTGGTCTCAAGCTCGACCGGCGAAAATCCTAGGCTCCGGATCAGGCTGTGGATCACGCTGCGGACGCCGCGCTCTTTTCCGAGCAGCAAGCCGACCTTACCCAGGCCGTGACCGAGTGTTGTCGCCGCTGCGTCGCTCCTCTTGACCAGGAGCTTTATCCGTTCTTCCGCCCCGGCCTTGACACTGGTCAGCGCCTGCCGGCTGAAGTACATGGTCTGCGGTCCCTCCGGGAAGAAGTCCTTGGGGACACCACTTTCAACGAATACAAGCCTCGCCTTCTGGGCTTGGAGGGCCAGCCAGTGCTCAAACACCATGAAAGGTGAGCACTGATATGTCTCGCGGTCAAATCGCCTCGTGACAATGCCCACGAAGGCCGCACTCCGCTTCATCATGAGCTCTAGGTATGGAATGCAGAGGGGTTCAGATTCCGGATCCACCGCAAACGTGACGCCGTTCGCCCAGAAAAGCCTCCAGAAGAACTCGTTTATCTGCCGGTCCTCATGGCGGTAGCTGTGGCTCAGATAGGCAGATATCCTTTCAGTCGGCATTTTCCTCCCCAGGCCGCAGCGCGCCGTCAGTTCGGGCCGGCCAGCTGCTTCGAGGCACCTAGGAGCTTCTGCCACGTCGCCAACTGCGCGTCGGTGTAGGCCAGGAAGTACACCCTGTTCAGTGCGCTGCCTGGGTGGGCCGTCAGGTAATCCGTGGCCGCGGAAAGCAGCGCCCGGGCCGTTCTCTCCTCATCCCCGCGGCCCTGACCGGCTCCCATCAGGGGGAAGAGAACTGACCGGAAGGGCTGATTTTCGGTCTTGTTCCGCTCGTCCAGGACGGTGAGCGCGTTGGTAACGCAGGAGCCGATGCCTTCGATCTGCCGGTAACCCACTCCTGGCTGCCCTTGTACCGCCGCCACATGAAGGATGCCGCGGACCCCGTGGGTCCCGGCCAGGTCGCCCGGTGTCGTGAGGCGGACGGTACCGGGAATGACGAAGAGGTTGCCGTGCATCTGCTCGGCGAGCGCATCGCCTATGAGATCTTCGGTGGGCAGGCCACTCACCGGGTCTTTCCTGGCACCGAGATATCGGATGGCCCCGGAGATGGATCGGTCAAAGAAGCTCGCCATCTGCATATTGGTATTTTCGGAATTGACCCAGATGTCAACAAACTTGACATTAATCAGGTTACCGGTGACGATGCCGATCGACTTGTTTTTCAGCTGGCGGATGTTGTAAAGATGCTGCACGGTCTCATCAATAACGCGCGGGCCGCCCTGGGTTTTCTGTACCTTAAGATCCCGCTCGAGGCCAGCGATGACAGCGTTCTGTGCCTGGATTTTCGCTTTATGGTCATCCGTCTCAGCCGCCTTGATGCCAGCCTGCGTGCCGCGCCACCACAAAAAAACGAAGGCGGCGATCGCGCCACTGGCACTCACGCCCTTTGCGATGCCTCCGGAGAAGCTACTGTTCGGGAAAAATGAGAAAATGAGAAGAACCGGGAACAGTGCGATGAGCAGCCAGGCAATGAGGTTCGCGGTCTGGAGGTGCTGATCTCGCCCCGTGATGCTGAACCACATGAAAATGGCAATGCCCACCAGCAGGCTGGCGATGGCCATTACAAGGACGACCGGCTGGATGGTGCTCACAGATAGCGCTCGTGACGCTGGCGAAGCCACTGGAGGGCGATGATCGTCTTCGCGTCGTTGATTTCCCCCCGGTCCAGCGCGGCGAGAGCTTCCGGAATCGGATACTCCCGGACGGCGATATCTTCGCCTTCACTGGCCAGGCCGCCGGCCGAGCCGACCCGGCTGTCGCTGGCCACCTCCCCGTAGAACAAGAAGATCCTCTCGGAGGACCCGCCGGGGGACAAGAAAAACGTGCTGACCGGCTCGATATGGGTTAGCTCGTAGCCAATTTCCTCGCGGACCTCGCGGCGCATCGCCGCTTCCGGGGTCTCGCCGGGATCTATCATCCCGGCCACCACCTCAACGATCCAGCCGTTTCCGACGTCGAGGGTGGGGTACTTGAACTGGTCCACGAGCAGGACCGCTCCTTTGCCGCTGTGCACCACCAGGGAGGCGACTGAATCACCCCGGTCGAGCCGGATGCGGCGCACCGGCTCACTCAGCGAGCCGTCGAACCGCTCATACCTCAGGGTGGCGGCATCAACGCGGAAGAAGTCATCGAGCAGGATTTCGCGATGAAGGATCTCCACGGCCTTAGGTGCGTTGCTCATCGGCCGTACCGGCGGGCCGACCCGAGTGTCAATTCTCCGGTCATCGGAATCCCTTCCCTGATCCTGGGAGAAGCCCAAGCCGATGTCGCCCCCTAGTGCGGCCAGGCGGGACATTGCCATTGGTTGCGAAGTAGGCTGAGCCCACCCATTAGTGGCAGGTATGCCACGAATGGCCATGGCAAAGAATACACCCTGGCCGGTTCATCCGAACAGGTCAAGTCAGGTCAGCGCGGCCGGGCCTGCGGACCTGCATCGCGCCTGAGCGGCGCCATACCAGCGGCATGCCGGTGGCCGGGGCCAGATCGCCGGTCGTGACGAGGTGCTGCAGGTGGGCCAGCGTTTCGGCGAGCGCCATCCGGCGCATCATGCCGTGCAGCGCCGCCCAGCCGCGTGACCAGGTCAGCTCGGCGGCGATCGCCCATGCCGTCGGCTGGGCCAGCCGGTCGACGGCCCGGAGTATTTCGGCTCCGCGCTCCTGGTGGTGCGCGATGAGATCGGCCACGCGGATGTCGATGCGGCGGAACCGGTATTCGTGCGCGGGCAGGGCCTCGTCGGCGCGGAAGCTCGCGGTGGCGTCGAGCGACGCCAGGTAGGCGGTCAGCGGGTCGCCAGCGCGCCCGACGTCCATGCCGATGTTGGGGCTGATCCGGGGCAGCAGGTGGTCGCCGGTGAGCAGGATGCCGGCCGCGGCGTCGTGCAGGCACAGATGACCGGGGGTGTGCCCCGGCGTCCAGATGGCCCGAACGTCGCGGCCGGCCATCGGCACGCGGTCGCCGTCACCGAGGTACCGGTCCGGTTCGGCCATGCGCAGAACCTCGGCGATTCGCTGCGGGTCGGGGCTGAGGGCATCGCGGACGTCGTCCGGGACGCCGTGACTGCGCAGCCAGTCCTCGTTGGTGCCGCCCCGGGACTGGCGCCACAGCCGGCCGGGCAGAGTCTCGGCCTCGACGGGATGCATCGCGATCCACGCGCCGCTCTCCTCGCGAAGCCAGCCGCTCAGCCCGTGATGGTCGGGGTGGATGTGGGTGACGACCACTCCGGCCACGTCGCGCACCGCCGCGCCCGCCACGGCCAGGCCGGCGGCCACGGCCTGGCGGCCATCCGCCGTGTCCCAGCCGGGGTCGACGACCACGGCCCCCGCGTCACCGGTGAACGCGTAGCACAGCGTGTACCGCAGCGGATTGTGCGGAATCGGCACCGGCACCGACCACAATCCCGGGCGGACCTGCTCCACCGGCGGAAGCACGCCCCGCCGCCAGGCGTCGTGTTGCGCGGTGCCGGTGATGTCGATGCCGCTGACCGCGGGGCGAGGGGTCATGCGCCGTCCGGTGCGGGCGCGGCGACCGCGCGCAGCAGGAAGCTGACCAGCCGCTCGGCGTGAGTGCCGATGTTGCGGGCCAGGTCGGGCCGCTTGTCGGGCGGGGTGCTCAGCGCGTGCATCATGGCTCCGCCGACCAGCGTGTCCAGCAGGAGCGTGACCGACGTGCCGGGGGCGAGTTCGCCGCGGTCGAGGCCGCGGCGGACGAGGGCGCGGGCGGCGCGGGTCTGGGCGCGCCGCATCGCCTCATAATGCTCGGCCACACCCGGGATAGCGGCGGCTTCCAGGCCGAGGCGCAGCGCGGCGCGGCTGGTATCGCCGGCGTAGATCTCGAGCATCTGGGTGGCCAGCTCGACCAGGTCGCCGTGCAGCGTGCCGGTGTCCACATCAGCCACCCGGGCCAGGCGCAACGTCACCGCGTCGGTCAGCAGCGCTTCCTTGCTGCTCCACCGCAGGTACAGCGAGGCCTTGCCCACGCCGGCCCGGCGCGCGACGGCTTCCATGGCGAAGCCGGCCCAGCCCGCGTCGGCGAACAGGTCGAGGGCCGCCTGGGCGATGCGGCGGTCCACTTCCGGATCGCGCGGGCGTCCCGGCGCTACGTGCGTCGTGCTCACCGCGCCCATCCTCCGCCTCGGCCAGGGGACCGATATTGCTGAACGTTCCCCGTCAGGATACGCTTCAGTAAGAGAACGTCAATCGTTCAGTTATTGAAAGACCTTCCTGTCTGGCGCGTCGTATCTCCAGGAGCATCTTTCAGTGGACCAGCGGCAGCGCGCCGGGGGCCGTGATCTGCGCACTCCGGTCGTGGTCGGGGTCGGGCAGGCCTCGGAGCGCCTCGATGATCCCGGTTACCGGCGGCGTTCGCCGGTCGAGCTCGCCGCCGCCGCGGCCCGGGCGGCGCTCGCCGACACCGGCGCGGACGTGGCCGCGGTAGCCAGGGCGATCGACACCGTGGCCGGGATCCGCCAGTTCGAGAACTCCGTGCCCGGCGCGCGGGCCCGGCTCGGCCGGTCCGACAACTATCCCCGCTCCGTGGCCGGCCGTATCGGCGCCGCCCCGGCCCGGGCGATCCTGGAGGTGGGCGGTGGCCAGGGGCCACAGCACCTGGTCAACGAGCTCGCCGCCACGATCGCCGGTGGCGCCAGCTCCGTGACGCTGGTGTTCGGGTCGGAGGCCATCTCGACCATCGAGCGTTACGCGCAGGCGGCCGGCCGGCCTGACTTCACCGAGCATGCCGACGGCAGCCTGGAGGACCGCGGGTACGGGCTGCGCGGCATGGGGTCCAGGCATCAGGCCGCTCACGGGCTCACCGACGCGCCGAGCCAGTACGCGCTGATCGACAACGCCCGCCGCGGCCGTCTCCAGCAGAGCCGCGCCGAGTACGCGGCCTCGATGGGCGCGCTGTTCGCGCCGTTCACCCGGGTCGCGGCGGCCAATCCGCACGCCGCCGCGCCGGTGGTCCGCAGTGCGGCCGAACTGGTCACGCCGACCGGCGGGAACCGGCCCATCGCCGACCCGTACACCCGGTACATCGTGGCCCGGGAAAAGGTCAACCAGGGGGCCGCAGTGCTGCTGATGTCGCTGGCGGCGGCGCGGCGGCTCGGCGTCCCGGCCGGCCGGCAGGTGTTCCTGCGCGGGCACGCCGACGTGCGCGAACGGGACCTGCTGGACCGGGGTGACCTGTCGGCCAGCCCGGCGGCGGTCATGGCCGCCCGCCGCGCCCTCGAGGTGGCCGGCGTCGGGGCTGGCGATCTGGCCACGATCGACCTGTACAGCTGTTTCCCGGCCCCGGTGTTCAACATCTGCGACGGGCTCGGCCTGGCCGCTGATGACCCGCGCGGCCTCACCCTGACCGGCGGGCTGCCGTTCTTCGGGGGCGCGGGCAACAACTACTCCATGCACGCGATCGCCGAGACGGTCCAGCGGGCCCGCCAGTCGCCCGGCTCGTACGGTCTGGTCGGCGCCAACGGCGGCGTCATGAGCAAGTACTCGGTCGGCGTCTACTCGACCGTGCCGGGTGCCTGGACACCGGACCACAGCGGCGAGCTGCAGGCCACGGTGGACGGCTGGCCCGCGCCAGCCCAGGCGGCGCAGGCGGACGGGTGGGCGGCCATCGAGACCTACACCGTCAAGCACGGCCGTGACGGCGCGCGCACCGGCATCGTCATCGGCCGGCTCGACGCCGATGGACGCCGGTTCGTGGCCCGGGACGACGAGCGTGACCACGAGATCCTCGACCTGCTGGCCACCGCGGCCCAGCCCATCGGCGAGCGGGTCTACGTGACGTCCTCCGGCTTCGGCAACCGGGTCACCATCGGCCCCCCCGGATAGACCGGGGGTGACCGCGGTCGCCGGAATGGCGGCCTTAGTGGTGCGACCGGGAGACCCGGGGAAAGGCCTCCGCGCCCGGCGGGCGGCCGGGCAGCTGGCAACATCGCGGCCCGCGGACCGCGTGGGCGAACCCGGCCGCGGGTCCCTGGAACCCGGCCCCCGGCCGCCGGAACCGGGCCCCCGGCCCGGCCGTCCCGCTCCGGCCGGCCGGCCTCGGCCACCAGCCCTTCCAGGTGCGGCCTCCGGTGGTCCACGGGAATGGCGTGGCGGGCGGCGCGGTGCCGCCGGTATACGCGGGGGCCGGTGTGGTGGCCGGTGTGGTGGCCGGCGCGGTGCTGCCGGTGGGTATCAGGGTCGGCCCCGGCGTGGCGCTGACCGCGGGGGACGGCGTGCCCTCGGTGGCCGGCTCAGTGCTGAGCGTGGGCGACGGGGCGACCGGGGGCACCACGCCCGCCGACCGGCCATGGGCAGCCGGGCTGGGCTCGACCCAGAGGGGCACGCTCCACGGCCCGGTTTCCTCCTGGGCCGGAGAGGGGGCGGAGGAGGGACCGGACGGGTGCTGGCTCGTGCTGGAGGTGCTGACGGAGTTGGCTGGCCTGACGTACTGGTGGATCTGGCCGAGCGCGAACGCGGCGGCGACCACGATGGCCACGGCGCCGGCGATGGCCACAACCGGGCGCAGCCCGGCGGCCAGGGGGACCCGGCGGAGCCGGGTGGTCGCTGCCGCCCGGAGCCAGGGCCCGAAGGTGCGGGCCCGTCGGCTGGCGCCGTGCGGTGCGGCGAGCCGGCGACGGATCCGCTCCAGGCCATCGCTGGCCGGCTCGACGGCCTCCGCCGCCGCGTGCAGCGCACGGCGGATGATGGCCTCGTGGTCGTGATCGTCTGATGTCATACGTCTCGCCCAGGCCCCCCGCCGCCGCTGCGGCCCTGTCGCGCGTCATTGCGCCGTCTGGTTCACCAGGGCGGCGTCTCGGGCCCACGCATCCGAGTCGCCCGGGGAAATCGCTGTGACGCAATGCGCCCTGGGTCCGCAATCAGTGTCACCATATATGTCAGGCCTACGCCAAAACAGTAATTAGATTGGATTTGCCTCGCGCGTGGCGCGCGAAAGGCGGTCGCGGCCGAGGCCACCCCGCTGGCCCGCGGCTGGGGACGCTGGCTAAAGATGCCGCAGGCGCACGTCCAGGGAGCCGCTCAGCTTCCCCGGTCAGTTCCTTGGCTACGCTTCCCTGGGATGGCAGGAACGCGGAGGTCAGGGTGAGCAGGGTAAGTATCGTTGCGCTGGTGGGTAATCCCCGGGCCGGGTCACGCACCCATGGCCTGGCCCGCACGCTCGCCGCCGAGCTGGCGCGGGTCCTGCCGGACGCGCACGTCACCGAGGTGGATCTGGCCGGGCTCGGGCCGCGGGTGCTCGATCCGGCGGACGCGGCGGCCTCGGCCGCCGCCGGGCAGGTGCTGGGAGCAGATGTGCTGGTGGCGGCCAGCCCGACCTACAAGGCCACCTATTCCGGGCTGCTCAAGGCGTTCCTGGACCGGCTCGGCACCGGGAGCCTGCAGGGGACGAGCGCAGTGCCGGTGCTCCTGGGCGGCGCACCCAATCACCAGCTCGCCGTGGACGTGCACTTCACGCCTCTCCTGCTGGAGCTCGGGGCGAGCGTCCCGGTGCGCGGCCTCTTCGTGCTCGAGGCCGACGTGCCGGACTTCCCCGCGTTCGCCGCGAAATGGGCCGAGGCGAGCGCGCCGGCCCTGGTCGCCGGCTGATGGCCAGGGGCATCCGGATGCGCTGCGGGCCGCCGCGGGCCGGCCGGGGAGGGCCCCGGTGATCGGCCTGATCGCGGTGACAGCGGCGGGCCGGGCGGCGGCCGCCCGGCTGGCGGCCGCCTGGCCCAGCCAGACCTACAGCTATGACGATCCCATCCGGCAGGCGCTGCCCCGGGCGTGGGCCCAGTGCGACGGGCTGGTGTGCTTCCTGGCCGTCGGCGCGACCGTCCGGCTGATCGCCCCGCTCCTGGACAGCAAGTGGACCGATCCCGCTGTGGTGTGCATCGATGAGTCGGCGCGTCATGCGGTGGCGGTCGTCGGCGGGCATGCGGCGGGCGCGAACGCGCTCGCCGCCCGGGTCGCCGCGGTGTTCGGCGCGGACGCGGTGATCACCACGGCGACCGACGCGGTCAGCATGCCCGGGCTGGACATGCTGGGCTGGGTGACGGAGGGCGCCGTCGGGACGGTCAGCCGGGCGCTGCTCGACCGGGAGCCGGTCCGGCTGGAAGCGGACGCGACCTGGCCGCTGCCGGCCCTCCCGGCCACGGTGGGCGAGGCCGGTGAGTACCGCATCCTCATCACCGACCGGCTCGTGGCCGCCGATGCGCATACCGCGGTGCTGCGCCCGCCGTCACTGATCGTCGGCGTGGACGCGGGCAGCGCGGTGGTGGCTGAGGATCTGCTGGCGCTGGTGGGCTCCGCCCTGGCCGAGGCCAGGCTCTCACCCGCCTGCGTGACCGCCCTGGCCACGGTGGAGGGCGCCGCCGGGGCATCCGGGGTCGCGGAGGCCGGCCGGGCGCGCGGCTGGGTGCTGCTCACCTACCCGGCCAGCCAGCTCACGGCGGCCGAGGTGGCCCGGGTCAGCCGGAGGGTGCCCGTCCGGACCGGATCG
>Ga0302325_10031463_pt1 | contig 10918 bp, 10 predicted proteins | sample Palsa_T0_2_FD_201948 | JGI IMG/M metagenome (GOLD analysis project Ga0302325, IMG submission 201948) | Peat permafrost microbial communities from Stordalen Mire near Abisko, Sweden - Palsa_T0_2 | ecosystem: Environmental > Terrestrial > Soil > Palsa > Peat permafrost | place: Sweden: Abisko... | reverse complement strand
GGTCGCGCTCGTGTGCGCTTTGACCGGCCGCAGTTCGCCGCCGTCCTGCCAGAGATTTGCGAAGGGCGCCGCACCCGCAGCCTGGATGACGGCGATGCGCGGAATGCGCTCGATCAAGTCGAGCGCGAGCGCTTCGCGAAAACCCTTTCCGAACGCGCTCGTATTGCCGAGGTTACCGCCCGGCAGCACGAGCCAATCCGGCGCAACCCAATCGCGCGCTTCGAGCAGCGCGAACGCGGCACACTTCTGACCTTCGATGCGGTACGGGTTGACGCTGTTCACGATAGCGAAGCGCGTCGGATCGAGGGCTCGCACGACTTCCAAGGCGCGATCGAAGTCTCCGTCGAGAGCGACCACCTTCGCCCCGTAGTCGAGCGTCTGCGCGAGTTTTGCTTCGCTAACGCCACCCGCGGGCACGAGGACGAGGGCGCTGATGCCGGCCCGCGCCGCGTAAGCCGCCATCGAAGCGGCGGTGTTTCCGGTGCTCGCACACACGACGAGCCGCGCTCCACGCGCCTTGGCGTGGGAGATCGCGACGCTCATCCCCGCGTCTTTAAACGAGCCCGTCGGATTGCTGCCGAGGTGCAGGTACGTCACTTGGGTGGCGTCCGCGTATGCCGCACCTGTTCGCGCATCCAGCACGGGAACGACGTTCTCTTGGAGCGTCACGGCGTCGCCGCTAAGGGCCGGGAGCAATTCGCGAAAGCGCCAAACGCCGCTGCGATCGAGTTCGTGCTGGGAAGTCCGGCGCAACGTGAAACGTCGCAAGAGCGTCGACGCCGGCGCGGGCGCTCGTTTGAGCGTGAACGCCAGGAGGCCGTCGCACGACGCACAAAACATCGCGCCCTCGAGCGCCGCAGCGTTGCACTCGCTGCAAGCGAGAACCATCACCGGAAGCGTTCGGTCGCCGGTCGCGTAATCGCTCCGTCTGAGGCCGACGAGACGAGGCTTGCGTACTTCGCGAACACACCGCTCGTGTAGGTGGGGGGATGCGGCGTCCAAGCGGCCAGACGCCGGCTCAATTCGCCGGCCGGCACCTCGGTATCGAGCCTGCGGCCGGCGATGTCGATGATGACGATGTCGCCGTCCTCGAGTGCGGCGATCGGGCCGCCGGCGGCGGCTTCCGGCGCGACGTGACCGACCATCAAGCCGCGCGTTCCGCCCGAGAAGCGTCCGTCAGTCATGAGCGCGACGGTTTCTCCCAACCCCGCGCCGACGAGTGCGCCGGTGATCGACAGCATCTCGCGCATTCCCGGACCGCCCTTCGGGCCTTCGTAGCGAATGACGACGACGTCGCCGGACTGGACGAGCCCGGCTTCGATCGCGGCCATGGCCGCCTCTTCACGATCGAAGATGCGCGCCGGACCGCGATGATACTCGCGTTCGTGTCCCGCGATCTTGACGACGGCGCCCTCGGGAGCAAGGCTGCCGCGAAGAATGACCAGACCGCCGGTCGCTTTGAAGGGACGCTCCGCCGTCGCGATCACGGCCTGACCCGGCGTCTCAACCGCACTTGCGGAATCTTGCGCGAGGGTTCGTCCCGTCACGCTGGGCTGATCGCCCCGAACGAAGTTGCCCTCGATCATGCGCTTCATGATCAGTTCGATGCCGCCCGCGCGATCGACGTCGAGCGCAACGTACGTTCCGCCCGGCTTAAGATCGGCGAGGATCGGCGTCCGCCGGCTGATCTGGTCGAAGTCGTCGATCTCGAGCGGCACGCCGGCTTCGCGCGCCAGCGCCAGGAGATGCAAGACGGAGTTCGTCGAGCCGCCGGTGCCCGCCGCCGCCGCAATCGCGTTTTCAAAGGCTGCGCGCGTGAGGAGATCGCGAGGCCGCAAACCGCGTCGCAGGGTGTCCATCACCAACACGCCGGCTTCGTAGGCCTTTCGTTCCTTGCGCGGATCCGTTGCGCCGGGCGAAGCGCTTCCCACCGGGGAGAGGCCCATGAATTCCATCACCATGGCCATCGTATTGGCAGTGAACTGGCCGCCGCAGGCGCCCGCACCCGGACAGGCATGGTCTTCAATGTCCTTGAGTTCGGCGTCGCCGATTTTCCCGGCAGCATGCGCGCCGATCGCTTCGTACACGTCGACGACGGTGATGTCGCGCCCGGCATGCCGCCCGGGCGCAATCGAGCCGCCGTAGAGCAACACCGAGGGAACGTTGAGCCGGACGAGCGCCATCGCCGCGCCGGGCGTCGTCTTGTCGCAGGCCACCAGCGCGACCATCGCGTCGAACATGTGGCCGCGTCCGACCAGCTCGATCGAGTCGGCGATCACCTCGCGACTGATGAGCGAGGCCTTCATGCCTTCGGTGCCCATCGTGATGCCGTCGCTGATGGCGATCGTGTTGAACTCCATCGGCGTGCCGCCGGCGTCGCGCACGCCGCGTTTGACGTGTTCGGCCAGCGCGCGCAGGTTGAAATTGCACGGCATCGTTTCGATCCATGTGTTCGCGATGCCGACGATCGGTTTGGCCAGGTCCTCGTCGGTAAATCCCATGGCCTTGAACATGGCTCGCGCACCCGCGCGATCGCGTCCGTTTGTGATAACCGCGCTCCGCGCTTTGATATCGTAGCTCATGCGTCGAAACCGGGGTTACGCGACGATCGAAACATCACCGCCGGTTTCGACCTGCAAGCGCCGGAACCATCGCACGATAAGCGTGTATCGCACGCATTCGAGATAGATGAAGCTGAGGTAGAGCAGGGGTGCGACCGCGTACAGCGATTGCGGCAAACGCACGTAGAACACGATCATCGCGACCAACTCGAGAAAAATCGGCACCACCAGGATGATGAGCGAGAGCGTCACCACGCCGAGAGTCGTTGCAAAATGCCGGCGCGTGAGCGCGAAGGAAGCGCTAAAGGCACGTTTGATACTCGCCGCGACCCCGCCGAGCGTCGGCTTCTCATTGCTCTGAATCAGCGCCACGACCAGGCCCTGCGAGAGCAACACGCCGAGAATCAGTCCGGGGATGACCGCTGCCGCAATCCCGACGTCGGTCACCAGGCTTATGGCCGCGAGAACCACGGCGGTCAGCAGAACCCGGCGCAGAGTCATGCGGAAATCGGGTCGCAAACGACGGATCGCCGTCGGCAGAATGAAGAAAATCGCTAGCACCGCGCAGCCGAACCACACGCGGAAGACCGGGTAGTTGAGGAGGTTCACCGGATCGCCACGTACGGGTAAGGCTGCCGCAACGCCGCAGACGACCGCAAAAAACGCGTAGATAAGCCAGCGCTCGCGCATCAGGCGAATGCCGTCAGCGAACAGACCTGAAAGGAGTCGATCTTGCGCCGGCGTCCCGGCAGTCATGACTGCTGCCATTAATCCATACCGTTCGACACCTACTTTATCGTCCCGCGGACGTCCCCATTCGAGGCGGGAGGGTCGTCAGGTCACAGCTTGAGGCGGAGCCGGCTCCCTCCGCACGGCGCTTCCAAGATAGGCCCGGCGCATCTCGTCGCTGGCGAGCAGTTCGCCCGCTTGCCCGCTGAGCACCACCCGGCCGCTTTCCAGGACGTACGCGCGGTTGGCGATTTGCAGCGCTAAATGCGCGTTTTGCTCGACCAAAAGCACCGTCACGCCTTCGCGTGCCACGCGGGCGATCGTTTGCATGACGTCCGCGACGACCAGCGGCGCGAGTCCCAACGACGGCTCATCCAGCAGTAAAAGCACCGGTTTGGCCATCAGTCCCCGGCCGATCGCGAGCATCTGCTGTTCTCCGCCGGAAAGGGTCCAGCCCATCTTCAGTTCGAGCGCGCGCAGTTTTGGAAAGAGCTCGAGGATGCTCTCGAGATCTCGCTCGACCTCGGACTTCGTCGCGCGCCGCGGCGTCGCACCGAGCCGCAGGTTGTCGAAGACGCTCAGCCCCGCGAAGATGCGGCGCCCCTCGGGCACGTGCGCGATGCCGAGCGCAACGACGTCTTCGGGCGCGAGGCCGAGTAACGACTTGCCCTCGAACCTGACGCTGCCGCTGCGGGCCTGCAGCAGCTGCGAAATGACCTTGAGCGTCGTGCTCTTGCCGGCGCCGTTGGCGCCCAGCAGCGCCACGATCTCGCCCCGCTCGACCTCGAGCGATAGATTGTTGAGCGCGCGAACTTCGCCGTAGTAGGCGTCGACGTCAGCTAACTGCAGCAACATCGAGCGTGCCTCCTAAGTACGCGGCGATCACGTCGGGATTGTGCGCGATCTCGTCGGCCGTGCCTTCGGCGATATGCGTTCCGAAGTTCAGGACGGTGATTGCGTTTGAGATCGACATGACCAGATTCATGTCGTGCTCGATAAGCAAGAGCGTGATGCCGCGCTCGCAGATCGCATGCAACAATTCAACCAGGTTGTCGGTCTCGGTTGGGTTCATGCCGGCCGCGGGTTCGTCGAGCAACAGGAGACGGGGTTCGACGGCCAGCGCGCGCGCGATCTCGAGCTTCCGCTGCTCGCCGTACGGAAGGCTACGCGCTTCGGCATCCTTCGCGCTCGCCAACCCAACGAACTCGAGCAATTCGAGCGACTTGCGGCGCGTCTCGTTTTCTTCGCGGGCCGTCGCCCCGAACGGCCAAAGTGCCCCGGCGAGATTCGTATGCGTGTGAACGTGAGTGCCGATCTTCACGTTCTCGAGGACGCTGAGGCGGCCGAATAAACGGATGTTCTGAAAGGTGCGCGCCACGCCCAGCTTCGCGATCTCATATGGCGCGCATCCGGCTAACTCGTGTCCGTCGAAGCGCACCGATCCGCCGTCGGCACGATAGAGGCCCGAGATGACGTTGAGGGAGGTCGTCTTTCCCGAACCGTTTGGGCCGATCAGCGCGTGGATGTGGCCGCGTTCGACGGTCATGTCCAAACCGTTGACCGCGACCACGCCGCCGAACCGCTTCACGAGGCCACGGACTTCGAGTAAGCCTTCGCTCACGTCGTCTCCGGCTGGGCCGCGCGCAGCGGCGGCGGAGGCTTCACCGTCCGCTTTGGAAGCCGGACGCGCCACAAGCCGGCCAGGCCTTGCGGCATGAAAATGACCATCGCGACGACGGCGGCGCCGTAGACCATGATGTATGAGGTCTTCAGCGGACGCAGCCACTCCGGCAGAAAGGTTAGCGCGATCGCGCCGAGGATCGCGCCGCCGATCGAGGATGCGCCCCCGATGACGAGCATCACCAAGAAGACCACCGAGAGATCGAACGAGTACGTATCGGGACTGACGAAGCGCAGGTTCGTCGCGAAGAGAACGCCCGCGAGTCCCGCGTAGGCGGAAGCCAGGACGAAAGCGATGATTTTGTAGCGCGGCACGTTGATGCCCATCGCTGCGGCCGCGATCTCGTTTTCCCGGATCGCTTCGAAGGCGCGGCCGACGCGGGTCTGCTTGATCCGCACGGCCACATACGTGCACGCGATCAGCAAGACGAGAATGACGTAGTAGAACGCGTGGTAGTCGTCGAGATTGATCTTGCCGAGCGTGCCGGCCGTGACGCCGGTGATGCCGTCGGGCCCATTCGTCAGATCTTTCCAATTGATGAAGACGATTTGGACGATGAAACCGAAGCCGATCGTAGCGAGCGCCAAATAGTGTCCGGAAAGACGCAGCGCGGGCCAACCGATCAGAAAACCGATGGCAGCGGCGGCGAGCGTCCCGGCCGGCAGCACCGCCCAAAACGGCCATCCGTAATGCGTCTCGAGAATCGCGGTCGCATACGAGCCGATTCCGAGAAACGCAGCTTGGCAGAGCGACATCTGTCCGCACAACCCGAGCAGGATGCCGAGGCCGAGCACCGCGATCGCCTGAATGCACGCTTCGTTGAGGACGTAATCGTACGGGCGCGGGACGAAGGGACCGATCGCAAACGCGATGACGATCAACGCGACAACGGCGAGCGTCCGGCGTGACTTTGGGTCGCTCAAGCTTTTTCCGAGACGCGCTCGCCGAACAGGCCTTGCGGCCGCAGGAGCAACACGCCGATGAGAATGACGAAGGCGATGGCATCGCTGTACGCCGGCGAGATGTAGAAGGCGCCCAGCGCTTCGGCGATTCCAATGACCAGACCGCCGATGATCGCCCCCTGAATGCTGCCGAAACCACCCACCACCGAAGCAGCGAAAGCTTTGAGCGCGATGAGGCCGCCCATCTCTTTGGTCACGGTGAAAATCGGTGCGACGAGCAGACCTGCGATCGCGCCGAGCAGCGCGCTGTAAATGAAGGTGATCGTCACGACCCGGTCTACGCGGATTCCGATCAAGCGCGCGGTGGTGCGATCCTGCGCCGTGGCACGCATCTGCTTGCCGAGCGTGGTCCGTTCGAACAAGTAGTATTGAAACGCGATCAACACGGCCGCGACGGCCAAGATCAGCAAATCTTGCGGCCGGAGGTGCAGGGGGCCGGCCTCGATGCTCTGCATCGGAAAGAGACTGGGGAAAACCAGCGGCTGACTGCCCCACACGAGTTGTGCCAGGTTCCGGAGAAAAATCGAAACGCCGATCGTCGAGATGACGACCGGCATCCAGCCGCGATCGCGCAGCGGGTAGTATGCGATCCGGTTGAAGAGCACGCCGAGCAGCACGGTCAAGAGCAGCGCGACGGCGTAGACGGCGATGATCGGCAGCTGCCAATGAACGAGCGCGCCGAAAAGCACCACCGAGGGCAAGGCGAACGTGATCGCAATATAGGTCGGAAACATCGCGAAGTCACCCTGCGCGAAGTTTACGACGCCGACTGCGTTGTAGATGAGCACGAAGCCGAGCGCGACGAGCGCATAGATCGAGCCCATGGCGAGACCGCCGATGAGCAGCTGCACGTTCGATGCGAAGTCCATCGCCGGGCGTTCTAGCCCTTCACCGTCTTGACGAGCTTGACGGCGCCGTTCTCGATCTGAGCGATGCCGAGTTCGTGCAACATGTTCCCGTCGGCGTCGCACGTGTAGGTCCCCATCATCGCGTGATAGTCCTTGGTGGCGTGAATCGCCGCGACCGTCTTGCCCTTGTCGGTCGTTCCGATCTTGCGATAGACGTCGGCGAGAAACAAAACCGCACTGTACACCCAGCCCTCGCCGCTGCCGACCTCCGGTTTCCGATGATAGACCTGTTCGAAAGCGACGGAGAAGGCTTGCGTGGCCGCCGACGGGATGTAATCGATGGCGGCATAGTTTCCGTTGGCGTTGGGGCCCGCGGTCGCGATCGCGTTCGCATCGCCCAGCCCGGGCGAACCGATGAGGGGAATCTTCAGATCGTTTTGGTGCAGTGCGGCGAAGATCAACGCGCTGTCGCTCGGGTTCTGCACGTAGACGATGACCGCGTCGGCTCCGGCCTGCTTGATCTTGAGCATTTCCGGCGTGAAGTCTTTCGCCCCGACGGGCCACGACTGACGCGAGACGGCCTGCATGTTCAGTTTCTTGAGGGCGAGCTCGCACTGGTCGCCGCCGCCGACGCCGAACACTTCAGACGACGTCATGATCGCGATCTTGCTCTTCTTCAGCTCCCCGACCGCGAAGTTGACGAGGCCGGCGGCCGTCAGGCCATCGGAGGCGCGAAAGCGAAAGAGCGATTCGCAGCCGAGCAGCGTGTTCTTGACGTTCGTTCCGCCCGTGAGCCAGGGCGTGCCGGTTGGTTTGACGAGCGGCTCCATCGCTTGAATTTGCGTGGAGAGGACCGGCAGCGCGATCGCGTCGACGTTCTCCGTTAGGAGCTTATTCATCGCTGCGACCGCGGTCTGGTTGTCGCTCGTCGCATCTTCAACCACGAGCTCGAAGGGCCGGTCGTCGTAGACCTTTCCGGCGCGCGCGTTGATGGTGCGCACGGCGAACTCGGCACCATCGTGTCCCTCTTCACCGTTGAGGGCGTTGCCGCCGGTCAGCGGTGGTATCACTCCAAGTCGAATGGGCTCGCCTTTTCCGAGAACGATGTTCGGAAATCCGGCGGCGGCCACGGCGGCCGTTGCGGATGCCGTTCCAACAAAAGCGCGACGGCGCATCCGTTACCCCTGCACTTTCTTGACGAGCTTCGGCTTCTGGTCGACGATCTGCACGATGCCGACTTCGTGGACCATGTTGCCCTCGGCATCGCACGTATGATCTCCGAGTATTCCCTCCCAGCCTTTGACCTGGTGTAAGGCGTCGATGATCTTGGCTTTGTCGGTCCTGCCGATCTTCCGAACGGTGTCCGCATAGAGCGTGATTGCGTCCACCACCCAGCCCGAGCCGGTTCCCACGTCGGGCTTCTCGTTGAACTTCGCCTGGAAAGCGGCTATGAATGCATCGGTACGCGGTGTCCCGATGATATAGTCCAGGGCGCCGTAGCAGCCGTTGGCATTCGCCTTTGCGGCCTCGAGCGCGCCTTCGTTGGCGAGCGAGGGCGAGCCGATCAAGGGAACGTCGAGTTTCTCCTGTTTGAAGGCAGCAAGTATGATGGCGGTGTCGCTCGGATTCTGAACGTAGAGCACGATGCCGTCGGCACCCGCCTGTTTAATGCGCAGAAATTCCGGCGTGAAGTCTTTCTGCCCAACGGGATATCCGATGTCGGCGACGGCTGTGAGTCCGAGCTTCTGCAGCGCCAGGTTGCACTGGCCTTCGCCACCCACGCCGAAGGCTTCGCTCGAATGTAGGATTGCGATCTTCGACTTCTTCAGCTCCTTGACCAAGAAGTTGATCATTGCCGAAGCCGTGATCCCGTCGGAGGCGCGAAACCGAAAGAGGTTGTTGAGCCCGAGTTGCGTGTTCTTGACGGCCGTGCCGCCCGTCAGCCATGGTATCCCGGTCGGCTTCACGACGGGCGCCATAGCTTGAATTTGCGTCGAGAGCACGGGCAAGACGATTGCATCGACGTTCTCGGTGACGAGTTTGTTCATCGCGGCAACCGCAGTTTGGTTGTCGCCGGTCGCATCTTCGAGCACCATCTCGAAAGGCCGATCGTCGAAGACCTTGCCCATGCGTGCGTTGATTTGAGCGACTGCAAACTCCGCGCCCTCGCGGCCTTGCTGACCGAGCAGTGCGTTCGTCCCGGTGAGACACGGAATGACGCCGAGCCGAATCGGTTCGCCCTTTCCAAAGACGACGTTCGGAAAAGCGAACGTGCTCGCCGCGGTAGCTCCGGCTGCCGTGGTGCGCACAAGAAAATTCTTCCGGCTCTGGGTCATGAGACTTCCTTTCGGCGGGATGAATAACCTTAATTCGACGGGATGAAGAACCTTAAAAAGACGGACCGATGCGATTGATTGCGAAGTCGCGGAACTCGAGTTCTTCGGCCGCGGGTTTGCGTCCGTTGGCGGCCGCAACGATCCAGTCGAAAATTTCATCGCCGACCGCTTCGAGCGAACGAACTCCGTCCACGATCGTGCCGGCGTTGATGTCCATGTTTTCGCGCATGCGCCCGAAAATCGCGGAGTTGGTCGCGACTTTGATGACCGGTGCGATCGGCGAGCCGGTCGGCGTGCCGCGGCCGGTCGTAAAGACCACGACCTGCGCGCCGCCGGCGACCATACCCGTCAACTGCTCGATGTCTTGTCCGGGCGTATCCATCACGACCAGGCCGCGCTCGCTGGGACGCACTGCGTACTCCACGACCTGACGCAGTTCGGAAGACCCGCCCTTGTGGATGCAGCCGAGCGATTTCTCTTCGAGGGTTGAGAGACCGCCCGCGATGTTACCCTGCGTCGGGTTCCCGTAGCGGATGTCGACGTGCATCGCCGCCGCTCGCTGCTCGACGCGCGCGATCAACTCGTACAGCTGGGCGCTGACCTCGGGGGTCGCCCGCTCCGCCAAGAGATGTTCGGCCCCGACGAGTTCCGGCAACTCGGCCAGAATGACGGTCCCGCCTTCGGCGACGATCCGATCGCTCGCATGCCCGAGCGCCGGATTGGCGCTAATTCCGGAAAACGTGTCGCTGCCGCCGCACTCGGTGCCGACGATGAGCTGTTCGAAGCCGGCACTGCGCCGTTCGTGACGTTCGGCTTCCTGCAGAAGGTTGCGCGCAATTTCGATGCCGCGTGCGATCGTGTTGTTGGTGCCGTCGCTCTCCTGGATGCCGATGACTTCGACCCGTTGGCCTCGCGCCGCAATCTCTTGCGCCAGCGCCTTGCTTTCGTTCGTTTCGCAGCCGAGCCCGACGATCAGGACCGACGCAACGTTGGGATTTGAGGCAAACCCCGCCATCGTGCGTTTCGTCTGCTCGAAATCGGCGCCGATCTGCGAGCAGCCCGTGGGATGTTGAACCGTTATCGCCTCGGGCAGTGCGCGACCGATACGATCGACGACGTGATTCGCGCACATCACGGACGGCAAGACCAGGACGTGATTACGAATTCCGACGGTTCCGTTGGGGCGGTGGTAACCCTCGAACGTCATCCGCGCTTCTCCGTGCCCGCCGGGGCCAGATCGCCGCGACCGCGCAGGCCCTCGACGTTGTGCACGTGCACGTGTTCGCCGCTCCCAATCGTTTCGGTCGCACGGCCCATGACTTGGCCGTACTTCAGAATTGCTTCGCCGCGGGGAATCTCGCGCAACGCGAGCTTGTGGCCTACCGGGATCGGCACGGCCACAACGACGCGCGTCGCTCCGGCCGCAACCGTTTCGCCCCGTTCCAGCGCGCGTAGCGCGACGGCGACGTTATCGATCTCGGCCAATCTTAAGATATCGGGCGTCGAGCGCTCGAGCATAGCGAGGCTAGGGGTTTCGAAGTCATCATACAACTCCTCCCGAGTCATGCGCACAGCGACGACGCTTTCGCGCCGCTTGCACCACGACGTCGTCGAGACGATCGTTGGTCGCATCGTGTCCGGCGAATTGCAGCCTGGTTCGTTTCTCCCAGCCGAGCCGGAGATGAGTTCGCAGCTAGGTGTGTCTCGCACCGTCATACGGGAAGCGTTGCGCGTCCTCGCAGGCAAAGGCTTGATCGAAGTTAGACACGGGGCGGGCACGCAGGTCACGGACGCGAGCCGC
>Ga0302325_10031462_pt1 | contig 10918 bp, 12 predicted proteins | sample Palsa_T0_2_FD_201948 | JGI IMG/M metagenome (GOLD analysis project Ga0302325, IMG submission 201948) | Peat permafrost microbial communities from Stordalen Mire near Abisko, Sweden - Palsa_T0_2 | ecosystem: Environmental > Terrestrial > Soil > Palsa > Peat permafrost | place: Sweden: Abisko... | reverse complement strand
CGCGCTGCTTGCGCAAGGCGAACAAGTACATGTTGCGACCTATCCACCAGCATGGCCCTTCCGCCGCTCGGCAGGTGACGTCCGCGACTACAATCTCGGCGAGGCGATCCGCGTCCGCTCGGCCGCTCATGCGTTCGAAGGGAAAGTATTCAACGTCGTCTCGTCTTGCGCGCTGGACGCTGATGCCATTGCGCAACTCTCGCAGGCGGACTGCAAGATGAAGGAATTGCTGCAAGCGGCTCCGGCTCCGGTGTCGATCATCGTCGGGCCGGACGGCGAACTGCTTGCCGGCCCTGTGACGGCGGGCGAAGGTATGGTTGTGGCCGAGATCGACATTGCTCGGAGTATCGAGCACAAGATGCTCCACGATATCGTCGGCCACTACAATCGGTTCGACATTTTTCATCTGGAAGTTGACCCCACCCCTAATCGCGCCGTGTGGATGAAAACGCCGACGCGGAAGGACGAACAACCGCCGGACGAGTCACCTCACGTCTCAGAAGACAAAAGCGCGGATTCAGTGAACCAGCGGCCTGTGGCCTTAGGCCAGGCCAAAGTTTCATGAATGGCGAGGCAGGAGCGATTGGGTGCGGCGGAAACATGGGGATTCTGGGCGGTTAGGAAGGGCAAACCGGAGGCAATCCGCCCCAAACAAAAGCCGGTTTTGCAGTTTTACGAAACGGCTGGCTGGGGATAGCCGACGAGATCAGGGTCTGCGTAGCCTCAGACGCAGCGCGTTCACCCTGCCTGCGGGCACCCGCACTATGTCAAGTGCCGCGGTCTCCGCCATGGCTACACCGCGTGTCCCTGAAGTTCAATCCGCATACTCCGGCTGGTGACATTAAGCTTCGGCAACATCATGCTCATCGCACGCCAGAGAGCTGTGACATACTGCTTCACCTCGCTGGAGTCAATGAATATAGGGGGCTGGGCGTCGTTGGAGACGCGAGATGGAAGGCTTGTGGCAGTTCGCACCAACTTGGTCCGCCTCGTGTATGTGAACAGAGTACCCGTGATTGAATCCAACAGCAACATCAAGGTGACGTCGTGGTCCTTTCGGTGCACATGGCAGTCACAGATCTAACTGAACGCGATGCCCTGTTATTGACAGATGAGTTCAACTTCCTTCCGATCAAAACTCTCATTGCAAATGCATTCGGCCTATTTCCAGGGCTTGAGAGTTGGCCACAACGACTGCGGGTCTGGAGTCAATCCAACGCAATGATAAATCGGGTAGTTTTCGTCAGGGCGTGCATAGGGATCATTGGGACGCGCAACCAGCTTGAGAGACTTGCAGTGCTCGGCGTACTTCTCCGGTGAATCCTCATCCATCAGAATGAGGCTCTCGCCGCTGTAATTGCGCGGGCCCCATATCCAATAGTTATTCGCGGTACTGATTGCTTTGGGCAAGCCGTACTTCGGTCCAAAGAGATCGACCGCCCCGGCATCGCCGTAATTGGAAGCTCCAATCGCCGTTACTTTCTGTTCGTCCGGGGGCAGAGAGTGAACGTAGTCCGCCACGATTCTCACCCGATCTTCCCATCCCACCATGTCGGCAAAGAGCTGCGGAAGCTGGCTCTCCGGCTGGTTCTCGAATTTCTGCTGATGAATCCCCAGCTTCTTCGTATATGCGATGTATCCCTCGATGGAAAGCATAGGTATCGCGGTGGGCGCAATCAGAGCCCCAACCAGTAGCATCGTCAGCGCATAGACTGGTCGAAACCACTTCAGCACCCGCACTTCCGTCAACCGCTCAAAGAAGACGGCGCCCGGGGCAAAGACGACCGGATAAGCCGGCGCGACATAGTAGAACTTGCCCTTTAGCAGAAGCATGCATCCCAACACGCTTAAGAAGCCCCAGGCAAGAATTCCGTAGCGCCTGCCCCGCGGAGAAATCAGATACCAAAGAGCCAATATCACCAGAAGCGATGAGACAAAGCCCATCATCTCCGACTGTTGCGCCAAATATGGCAGCGGTGGCAGCATAACATCGCGGCCGTTTCCCCGCACGCCTCTGACCAATTGCACAAAGGGGAAATTCCAATGCATCTGCCAAAGGAAATTCGGCAGCGCAATCAACGTGGCAATGAAAACGCCGACCCAGAACCAGGGCCGTGACAGACTGCGCCGTGTTCGCGAAGTTGCAACGCCTGCGAGAAGCCCAACGATGAAAAACAGGACGCCGTATTTGTTGAGCAGCGTGACGCCCACTAGAACTCCGATCCAGATCCAGTTTCTTTCGTTCCCGGTTTGAACAAGATCGACAAGAAGCCATGCAATCAGCGTCCACAAGAGCGGATCGAAGGCATTCATCGTAAACAGCTGGGAAAACGCCAAGTAGATTGGCGCAACCAGCAAGGCTAGCGAAGCCAGAAACATCGCCCAGCCACCGCCTCCCAGCTTCCGGGCCAACCGTGCGATCAGCACGACGGTGGCTACATCGGCCAACATCGGCAATAGCCGCAGTGCATAAAGCGAGACCCCGATCGTATGCTGCAGCAGCCAAGCTATCCACGCAATAAGAGGAGGCTGATCCATGTACCCCCACGCTGGATGTTCCCCGCAAGCCAGGTAATACATTTCATCTCGAAAGTATCCGTAGTTCGGGGCTGCCACGAGATAGATGGCGACGCGAACAAGCGCAACGCAGCACACAGCAGTCATACCTGGCGTCAGACGTTTTGAAAATGAATTGAAACGGGAGATCAGAGCGTCTTTGATTTGTCTGCCTCCTCATTCACAATTGGAGCGGGATTGGCTCTCATACCATCCTGCTTAATGCGGGTCAACGCTGAGTCGAAGCCGGGATATCGAGAAGGACCCGATATTTCCTCGTACTGAATACGCGCGTTGAACGGATTTGGTTCAATGGAGTGGAGATAATTTCGAAATCGCCGGTGAATGATCTCTCAACCGGCTGCATGAACTCACTTGGCGCTAAATCGCTGAAGAACTCACTGGGAGCAGTAACAATGGGTCATCAAATCTCGCCGAATTGCTCTTCTGGATTACAAAACATCCGGGTCTGCGCATGGTTAAGCATACGCGATGGGTCGCGTCGACCGGTATGGACGAGACGAATGGCTCTGCGGACGGCGGGCAGGTCGAGATGAGCGCGTTCGATCATCCACGGAGCGAACTTGATGATCTGCCTGGCTGGAAGGGTTTTCTGCATCACGAGCCTGCGGACCACGGCATCGCTGACCTGCAGCGCGGAGGCAGCCTGTTGCATGGTCAGCCAACGACGTTGCTCCGGCGGCGGGCATGCCGGGAAGCCCTTGGTATGGCGAACATGTTGCACGCGCTTCTCCGTCCAAGTATTTCCGTTGCCAGTGCGATAGCACAGCCGGTTCAGAATAGAAATCGATGTATCTTCACAGACTAAAGCGAGCTCACGAATCAACTCGGTTACTTCCTGGGAGTTGATGTGGTTGTGATAGCCGGTCCGGTTCTTGGGCACCGTGAGCCCGGTGTGTGAACCCCCAGCCCAGTGCAGCTTGAGGTGGACGGCAGGAGGATCATCGGCAGTATCGGCGATCACTTCTTGCAGTACGGTGCGTAGAATGTGTTTCTTCAGTGTTGCAGAGGAACAAGGATGGACCCAGAGCTGTTCGAGGTCATCACCCAGTGCCAGCGGCGTTGTTCGGCAGTGAGTTGTGGTGCCAAGGCACTGGCTTCTTCCACACGCCGCTCCATCTCGGTGACGTGGGTTAGCGCGTCGTTCCATCTCTTCTCCAGTTCGGCTGCGACCAAACGGTTCTCTGGTTCCGTTGCCTGATACTACCGTTCGATACGGCTGGCCTCATAGCGCGCCTTCTGAAGAGCGAGCTCCAGTGAACGCCTCTTTTCATCGGTCTGGTTCTTAGTATGATCCAGTGCATCGAGCGCGGCCTGCACGCCAAGCGGGCGTAGGGCTTCGAGGACTTCGATGGCGACTACCTGGTTCACGCGTGTGCCCGCGAAGGTAATGCAACTGCGAACCATCTGCTGACCTCGATCTCCGGCGCACCAATAACGCGGTAACAAGCCATGTTGTTTGCTGCGGACATAACAAACCTGGAGCGCGCGTCCGCAACGGCCGCAGCGCAATAATCCTGCCAGCAATGCGGGACCGTTTCTCACTGCGCCATTCGGACTTCCCATGCGTGCATTCCAACCAGCGTTGGCGCGGATCTGTTGCTGATTGCGCATAAACTCTTCCCGCGTAATATATCCTTCGTGGTGATTCGGAATGGTAACTTCCCACTGCTCCGGCGGCTGAGCGTGGCCGCAGGTCTTGCGTGCGCGGCCGTCCACAATGGAGGTGCGAGTACGGTTTCTTCCCCAGACGAAAACACCGGCATAGGTCGGGTTTTTCAGGAGGCGGTTCGATCCAGATCGCCTTACGGCGACCGGACGCGCGTGAGAGTGCCGGGATCAGCAGTTTCTCGTCGCGATACCAAAGCAGAACTTGGCGCACACTGCCCAACTCGCGAAACTTACGGAAGATGCCAGCGATGGCTTCTTGAATCTGACGATCTGGAGTCTTCTCCATGCCCTCGTCTTCAGTGCGGACATAACCGACGGGAACCTGGGTCAGCACCAGGCCGCGACCTACTTTCTGGCGGCGCGCCTCCATCGCACGCTGTCGGAGCAAACTGATCTCGAACTCGCTCATCGTCCCTTTGAGGCCGAGCAGAAGCCAGTCGTTAAGCAAACTGGGATCATAGATGCCGTCGTGATCGATGACCAGCGTATCGGCCATGGCGCAAAGGTCGATCAAGTGGTGCCAGTCTCGGTTGTTTCTGGCCAGGCGAGAAGCTTCGAGCGCTAACACCGCTCCCACTTTCCCTGAGCAGACCGCGGCCAGCAGACGACCGAAACCCGGACGCTCTACCGAGCCAGTTCCGGAGCGGCCCAGGTCTTCATCAATGACAACCACCCGCTGGAAACCGAGCGCCAGTGCCCGTTCTTGCAAATCATACTGGCGCCGTTGTCCTTCCAATCGTGTGCGCACCTGCTGCATCGACGATTGGCGGAGATAGACATAGGCGTCGCGTTCAGTGTGACTCGGTTGGATCTTCTCGCTCATCACGCTCCTCCTCTTTGTTGGTCGGGGTAGTGTTCACGGCTGCCAGCAGCAAGTGAGTTAGGAACTCACGGCAACGCTCTTGCGTGGCCTCCGGCAGTTGTTGTGTGTGGGGAATCTCCCAGAGAAAGACTCCCCTGCGTGGTGGACTCACGAGATGCACCTCCTGGCGAAGATGCTTCTGAAGCTATCGTGCCTGAAGGTTCAGGAGTGCGCGGCTGCGCATTGATCAGATCACGCAGCGATAGGAGAGCGGTGATCGACAGAAGCGGGACATTCCACAATCTCCATCCCATGGCAGAGATCTTCATCCAGCATCCACTCCGGAATCAGAATCTGACCTCCAATGGGAAGCGCCACCTGTACTTGGTTCGGTCCGAGGTGAGAACACTTTCGCACCATCGTCACGGTGTGGCCATAGTGCGGATGGTTAGGGTAGTGGATCGTGGCAGTGCTCGAAACATGGGTAGTGTGTGGGTGCTTTGCAGACGCCCGATGCTACCAAGGTTGCCGGATTTCGCATTTGGAACTCGCTTGGCGGCTTCGTCAAACGGGAAGAAAAAGGCATTTTCATTCTCGCCGCGATGATCGGACGACGAAGCGCGAAGGAACGCAACAAAGGAGGGTCAGCGGGCGCTGCGCGGATTCCGGGCCGTCTACGTTTTCGACAGATTATCTCCTGATTTGTGGCCCAGCCTCTGCGCGCTCGGGCCGATTTCAACGGCGGCGCGAACGGTGCGGGCACTTTCTAAGGGCGGCGTGCACGGAACCTGGTTCTGGGTCGATCCCACCTATGACATCGTCGTCGTTGGAATGCTCCAGCAACAAGACGGGGGAAATCCGATGACTGGGCGCCCTTATCCGGTGCCGGATGTGTGCGGAACATCGCGGTCCATCATCTACGGAGCGTCGGTCGATCCCGAGCTCTAGCAAGAACAACATCCATTACAGAGAGGAGAAGCCATATCGGATACGAACTACCCGGTAGAAATTTCAGCTATGTTTGAAGGGCATGCCATGTGCGGGTTCCGGCCTTTTTGAATCTCGCGATTCCTTCTACATAGCTAAGCTAGGTACTGATGGATGAAGGCGATGGCCATGCTGCCCTCGCCCACTCCACTCGATACTCGTTTTATGGAGTTGTGGCGCACGTCACCAGCCGCGAACACGCCGCGCAGGCTGGTCTCCAACGGAAACGGATGGCGATCGAGTTTCCAGGTAGTAAGGTCGCGCCCGGTGCAAATATAGCCGCGTGGATCCCGCTCCAAATCGTCTGGTAGCCATGACGTGCTGGCATCGGCGCCGATCATCACAAACAAGGCATCGGCTTCATAGCCAAGAATCTTCTCCATCTCATGAGACGCTTGAACACGAGCCTCAATTCGTTCCAGGCGATCTTCGCCGTCAACCGAAACGACCTGGGTAAAGGGGAGCACCTGGATGTTAGCCTTCGATGCAACTTGATCAATCAAGTATTGCGACATGCTGAGTTTCAGCCCTTCGCCCCGAACCACTATCTTTACTTCAGCCGCATAGCTCGACAAAAACATGGCTGCTTGTCCTGCTGAATTGCCGCCTCCTACGATGAATACCTTCTTGCCGACTACATTTGCCGCCTCCTGGCGGGCCGCTCCATAGAATATGCCGCGTCCCAACAGGCGGTCTTCACCCTTCGCCTGTAGGCGACGCCAGTCCACACCTATAGCCAACACTACAGCTCGGGCTAAGACTGTCTGGCCTCCGTCAAGCCCGCACAGATAGCCTTCACTCGAGGAAGTAAGCTTTTCCACCGAACGCGTCAGCGCAACTTCCGCGCCGAAGCGAGTCGCCTGCTTGAATCCGCGCCCGGTAAGATCGTCCCCTGAAATTCCCTCTGGAAACCCCAGATAATTTTCGATACGGGACGATGTGCCAGCTTGGCCGCCGGCGGCACAGCGCTCGACGATCAGCACGCTAAGCCCTTCAGAACTCCCATAAACGCCGGCGGCCATACCGGCCGGTCCGGCCCCCACAATCACCACGTCATAACTGTCGTGATTGGGACTGGTTTGAAGTTGCAACGCCTCTGCAATTTCCCTTGTTGTCGGCGGCTCACTGAAAAGCTTGCCGTCAACACTTACGCCCGGACAATCGGGGTCGTCGGACAAGCCGCCCGGCACCCTGTCCGGATAGACATCCCGATCAACCCACTCATAAGGAATACGATTCGCTGAAAGAAATGCTCGGATGTTAGGGCAGTCCTCATCCCTGTCGCGGCCGAAGATGAGCACCCGTCCTGTTGGTAAAGAAAGAGAACGTTGCTGGATCAACAAAAGCCGTTCACCCAGCGTCTCCAGAATCATGGTGCGGGCCGCTTTTGAGTCCCGAATCAAGTGATGAAACTGCTGCTTATCCAGGCGCGCGATGCGGCACAAGGTTTGGGCTAGCAATGAGCCGAAGGTCGGAGTGCCCATCAGAAGAGGCACTTCGCCTAAGAAATCGCCCTGTTTGAATTCGTACTCCGCAAACTCAGTCTGCTTTCCGTGAACATCTAAAACTATCCGCAAACGGCCTTCCAATAGCACATAGAACCAAGCGGGCGCGCCTTCCCGAAAGAGCCATTCTCCCGGCTCGAGCCGCACATCGGCGATAGTGTGCGCCAATCGAGCGCATTCGGCCTCGTCAAGACAGGCAAAGATTTTGGCTTGCCGCAACTCTTCTGGAGTAAACATGAAACCTGCCTCAAATTCGGCATAGATAATCGTGAAAACTTTTGTACCACAGAACGCTATCAATGTTACCCACACCGACGAACGCAGACACACTCCGCTCCGCGAAAGTGGTCAGTATATCGGCCGCTAGCAGCCTGGGGGGCGCCAGCAGCATCTTCACGTCGGGAATCGTTCTCGCCAACTCGTACATGCGCACTCCCTGCAGATCGAGAATTGTTTTAGCGTTCGTCTGCGGCGAAGATTTCGGCACCGCCGGCAACGGCTCACCTGCCAGCGTTGGCAGGCAATTTTCTGGCCGGGCTAAACTGGAAGAGGCAGCGTGCCGCGAGTTGCTCCTCCAAAATGATCTCCTTCTCAAACATTAATAAGCAGTATGGCAAGCAGTTGCTCTTCGTGGATGCTTCGTTTCAGTTGAATCCCGGCGAAAAAGTCGGACTAGTCGGTCCAAACGGGTCGGGCAAGACAACGCTATTCCGTATGGTGGTCGGCGAGGAAACTCCCGACGAGGGCGCGGTCTCTGTCCCCAAGAAGTTGGCGATCGGCTACTTTCGCCAGGACGTCGAGGAAATGCAGGGCCGTTCGGTCCTGGATGAAGCGATCGCAGGGAGCGGACGCGTCGGCGGTCTACACCACGAGCTCGAAGCCTTGCAGCGGGAAATGTCCGACCCCGACAAGGCTGATGACATGGACCGCATCCTTGATCGCTTCGGTCACGTTCAGGAGGAATACGAACATTTAGGCGGTTACGCGCTCGAATCGCAAGCCCGTGAAGTGCTCCACGGTCTGGGATTCAAAGACGATCAGATTGACGGCGACGTGGGAGCTCTCTCGGGCGGATGGAAAATACGGGTTGCTCTGGCACGAGTCCTGCTCGGAACGCCGGATGTATTGCTGATGGACGAACCGACGAACCACCTCGACATCGAATCCATCATCTGGCTCGAACAGTTCCTCAAGTCATTTCCCGGCGCGTTGCTTATGACATCGCACGACCGCGAGTTCATGAATCGTCTGGTCTCAAAGATTGCAGAGATCGATGGCGGCGAGATCATCACCTACTCGGGTGACTACGACTTCTACGAGCGCGAAAGGGCGGTGCGAGAGAGCAATCAGCAGGCAGCATTTGCCCGGCAGCAATCCATGTTTGCCAAGGAGCAGCGCTTCATTGATCGTTTCAGGACGCATGCCGCCAAAGCGGCCCAGGTGCAGAGCCGGATCAAATCCTTGGATAAGATCGAGAAGATCGAACTACCGAAGAAACGCCAAGTGGTGAAGTTTGAGTTTCGTGTCCCCCCACGATCGGGCGAACAGGTGGCCGTCCTTGAGAATCTGCACAAGAGTTACGGCCCACGTGTGATTTATGAAGGATTCAATCTCATCATCCGCCGCGGAGAACGCTGGGCCGTCATGGGGAGAAACGGCGCGGGCAAGACCACGCTGCTCAAGATGATTGCTGGGGCCAGTACTCCAGATGCCGGAAGCGTGCGGCTCGGCGCCAGCCTGTATATGGGTTACTTCGCGCAACAATCCCTGGACGTGCTCAATTCCGATCTCACAGTCATCGAACAGTTGCAGCAGGATTTCCCCCAGGACGGTCTCGGGGCGCTGCGGAACCTGGCGGGAGCATTCCAGTTCTCCGGCGAAGACGTGGATAAGAAGATCCGCACACTCTCGGGCGGAGAAAAGTCGCGGCTGGCAATAGCACGCATGCTCTACAACCCGCCGAACTTCCTGGTGCTCGACGAACCTACCAATCACCTGGATCTTGCGACCAAGGAGATGCTGGTGGACGCGCTCAAGGATTTTGAAGGCACGATGATCTTCGTATCGCATGACCGCATGTTCCTTCGCGGTCTCGGCTCACGTGTACTGGAACTGGGGGGCGAGAGCGGTACGGGCCGCCATCCCACTGTTTATCCTGGGTCATACGTTGAGTACGTGCAGAAGCTTGGACATGAGGCGCCTGGGATCTACTCGTAGGGCTTGCAGGCTTTTGTGCAACGACTCGCCGGGTGACGCGAAGGATTCGTCGCACCAAAACCAGCAAAGGGACGCGGCACAGCGAAGAGCCGATCATTGCGATCTTGAAGCAAAAAATCCGTCATCGAGATGCGTTGTGCGCTTCGGAGCAATTCGAGATAAAATCCCAGCGATGGTGCGAGGAAGAGTTGCAGATGCATCGAGCACTGATTGTTCTCTGGACCATCACGCGAGTCGTTGCCGCAGTGCTGTTTCTGGGTTGGGCTTCTTTGCATCTGCGCAGGCTGGATCCGGTCATCGGCCCGGTGCTGCCGGAATGGCTGAAACCAGTGGGGATGGTACTGCTTTTGACGGGCGGAACTGTTGTCCTACTTTGCGGCGGAATGCTCAGTACACCAGGCATTACACCAACCAAGTTTATCGTTCTGGGTCCCTTCCGCTATATGCGGAACCCGATGTCTCTGGGTCTTGTGACCACGATGTTTGGGTTGGCGCTCTTTTGTAGGTCGATTTCGATTTTGCTCTTCTCGGTGACTCTATTTCTCGTTCTGCACGGGATCGTGGTTCTCTGGGAAGAGTCCTTTTTGGAGAGGCGGTACGGCGAGAGCTATGTGCAGTACAAGCACTCGGTAAATCGTTGGCTTCCGACCCTTGGGCGTAAGCCAGGCAAAGTCTAACTGTCGAGATATCGCAGTTACACTCAAAACCTGTCAATGAGGTGAAGTCGTGGTGTGGCGCGCGGTTCTTAGGCGCGGCCTTGCCGAGTGCGGTTCCTTAGTTAGCCAACCGACAACGCCGAGTAACGCCGAGTATGGAAACTACTGACCCAGCCCCCAAAAACTGTACCATCGACAATGTGAGTTCTCCGGAACCAAGAATAGAGGAGAGGAAAGTAGTAATGGCGGAGGTATATTTTTAGAGCAAGCGGGGGGTGCTGTGGGTCGAGGAGGTTGGGAAACGTCGTTCCTACGCGATCCTAGTGTTGTGTATCATAAATGTCTTTACTAATAGACGGGGTTGGGGCATAATGACCGCATCATGCCGCTACCCCCTGCTCCTGCACTCCGACTGAGTTCATCGCAGCACCAGGAACTGATGAAAATCACTCGCCATCCCAGCACCCCGCAAGCCATCGCACTCCGTTGCCATGTGGTGTTAG
>Ga0302325_10031460_pt1 | contig 10918 bp, 11 predicted proteins | sample Palsa_T0_2_FD_201948 | JGI IMG/M metagenome (GOLD analysis project Ga0302325, IMG submission 201948) | Peat permafrost microbial communities from Stordalen Mire near Abisko, Sweden - Palsa_T0_2 | ecosystem: Environmental > Terrestrial > Soil > Palsa > Peat permafrost | place: Sweden: Abisko... | reverse complement strand
GCCGCTGCATCACGCGCGCGGTGGCCGCCAGGATTTCTGCGTCGGAGGTTTCGCGGGGTCGCGGGGACATTTGTAGTAGCGCTCGCTTGCCGGTCAGCGCGGCACAAGAATACCTGAATAGCCATTTACTTTCCACTTGACATTACTGAATGTGTGTTTATTATTGCACCCGTGCTTCCATTCCGCCACCACCGGAAGGCCGCGACGAACAAATGACCCTCCACGAATTCAAAGCTTCGCTCGCAGCGCAACTCCCGCCCGCCGCGCTGGACGCCCCCCTCGCCGCACTTTGGTGGGACGCCAAAGGGGACTGGGCTGCCGCCCACGCGCTCGTTGACGAACTCGAAACCGCGGATGGCATGGCCGTTCATGCCTACCTGCACCGCAAGGAAGGCAACCCCACAAATGCTGAATATTGGTACGAGCGCGCGGGGCGCGGCTTCCACCGGCCCGCGCTCGATTCCGAGTGGGACGCGCTTGTCGAAGGACTGCTTTCGCACGCGAGGAAACCATGACCCCCAAAACACAAAAATCCGCGCGCGTAATTGCGAACGATGAGCGCGCCGCCGCGCAAGCGACCGAGAACACCTCGAAAAAACTGGCAGGCAAGATCGCTCTGGTGGCCGGAGCCACCCGCGGAGCCGGCCGCGGCATCGCCATCGCGCTCGGCGAGGCGGGTGCCACCGTTTATTGCACCGGGCGCAGCTCCCGAAGACGCACCGGCGGAAAGAAGCCTACGCCCGGCCGCCCGGAAACCATCGAAGAGACTGCCGAGCTCGTCACCGCCGCGGGAGGAAAGGGAATCGCCGTCCGCGTGGACCACACCGAGCCGGCCCAAGTGAAAAAGCTCGCCGCGCTGATCAAGCGGAAGCACCAAGGCCTGGACATCCTGGTCAACGATATCTGGGGCGGCGACGCGCTCACCCAATTCGGCAAAAAATTCTGGGCCGCCAATCTCGATAATGGCCTGCGCATGCTGCAGCAAGCCGTCCACTCGCACATCATCACTTCGCACTTCGCCGTCCCGCTGATGCTCGAGCGCCGCGGCGGAATCATTTTCGAAATCACCGACGGCGACTCCTTCTACTACCGCGGCAATATTTTTTACGACCTGGTGAAAACCTCGGTCATCCGTCTGGCCTTCGCCATGGCGCTCGAGCTGCGCAGACGCGGCATCGTTTCGCTCGCGCTCACTCCCGGTTTCCTGCGTTCGGAAGCCATGCTCGACCGCATGGGCCTGACCGAAGCCAACTGGAAAGAAAAAACGCTGGCGAAAACGAAGACCAAGGCGGGGAGCCAGAATTCCGCGGACCAGAACGACGCGCCCGACGATTTCATGTTTTCGGAATCGCCGCGTTACGTGGGCCGCGCGGTCGTTGCGCTCGCGGCTGATCCCGACGCGATGAAAAAAACCGGCCGCGTCTTCAGTTCCTGGGGGCTCAGCCGCGAGTACGGTTTCACCGACCTCGACGGCACGCAGCCGCACTGGGGCGATCACGCCACCGAAAAATACGGCGCGTACAAAATCTGCGACGACGAATTCTATTCCTACTGGACTCCCGGCCTGATCGAGCGAATTTTCCCGGACTGGTTCTGATCGGCTTCGCTTCGCAGGGCCGCTTGCGTCCGAGGCGGCCGCGGGCGTACTATCAGCCGGCCAGATAACCGCGGTAAATTCTGGAACATCAAACTTCACTTGCAACTGAATTGGAGGAAACAAATGCGAATTAAAGTAGTTGCGTCTGTAGCGGCGTTGCTGTTTCTCGCCGGGCTCGCGGTCACGTCCTCGGTGCGCGCCGCCGACGATCCTAGCAACGGAACCTGGAAGCTCAACCTGGCGAAGTCCAAGCTCGCCACCGCGCCGAAGAGCATGACCACGACGATTAAAGTCGAGAACGGCACCGAAACGTACACCGCCGAAGGCACGGACGCTTCCGGCAAAGCTACGAGCGGGTCTTTCACCGCCAAGCTGGATGGGACGGACGCGCCGGTCACCGGAAACCCGTATGGCGACACGATTTCGATCAAGCATCCGTCGCCCAACCGCTTTATCGCCACAGTCAAGAAGGACGGCAAGGTGACCGTGACGGTGCACGTCGTCATTTCGGCCGACGGCAAGACGCGCACGGCGACGTACTCGGGTAAAACCGCCGAGGGCAAGGCCGTCAGCGACGTGTACGTGTACGACAAGCAGTAGCTTTTCGCCATCGGGAGCCGGCCGACGACGCAAGCGCGTCGCGCCGGCTCTTTTTTTTTGCATCGCAGGGCCAAGATGCGCCGCCGTTTTTGTGTACAATTTGTGGCTTTCTGAGTATCGATTAGAAAGTTTTCGGTGCTTTGTTTTGTGTGAGTTACGGAGATTTCTATTCGAAGTCACTATCGATTAGAAATGCCGGTGGAATGGGTGCAAGGCGGCTCACAGTCGACAGTTGACAGTTAACAGTTGAAAGCCAACTGCGAGTGCCCATTTTTCCTGAGCGCTTACGCGGGGGCGCTGCGGAATTCGCGGCGAAGGTAGGCACCAACGCCACGAGGCTCTTACGCGGGGGCGCCGCGGAATTCCGCGGCGGTGGTGCGAAGCGGGATCGCGGTGCGAATCTTAGGCGTGCGGGCGTTAATCCGCTCGGTGCGGCGGCGGTGGTGTTGGCGGGCCGTAGGCCGCGAAGCACGTTTGTGGCGGGCGACACGGATCCCGCGTTGCATTTCGCTCCACACCGCGCGTCGTCCATGTCGCGTCCTCTCCTGGGCCGAATAGCGCCCCGACTGACGCTAGCAGAATTTGAAAATGAAATCTATTCGTAGAAATACGGACAGGAGTAAGTGCAAGAAAAGGGGGGAGAAGCAGTGGCTAGTGGCGAGTGGGGCGAAAAGTACATCCCCCACCTGGGTTGCGGATGACAATGCTCTGGGCAGGATGGCGCGTTACTCGGCGCTCGGGTGCCTGCGTGCCAGCAGGGCATCCACCGAAAACACATTCTTGTCGCGGAAGGCGAGGAGCGCCGCATAGACCGCGGCGTAAATCAACTGCAGGCCGGCGGCGTTCCAATCCTGCTGTAGCGTGGAACCAAACGTGAGGGCGATGATCACGAGCGCGCCGGCACAGAGCGCAAAGCGCGTCGCCGCTCCCAACAGGATGAGAAAGCCAATGGCAGCCTCCACCCAGGGCAGAACGTGCGCGAAGGCGCTGACCATGCCGGAGGGAAGGGGAGTGGCATGGAACTGCTGCACCAGCGCCGCGACAAATTTGTCAGCGCCGGCCAGGATGCGGCTGAGTCCGTGGAAGAAAATATTCGCGCCGAGCGTGGCGCGGAGGAAAAGGTAGCCCAGGGCCGCGTCCTGGTTAGACGTGCGAGCCTGCCGGGGATCCATGGCGCCTCCCATGGCTGAGTGTACCGCGATTTGCGCTTTCGTTTTCCGGACTAAGGAATAACGTATCGGCGATCCCGCGGACATGCTATGAAAGCGAGGCGTCCGGGCCGAGTGGATTAAGAATTTTCCTGGGCTTGCGCCGGAAGGGCGCCGCGTAATTCGCGGCGAAGGATGTAAGTACACACCAGAGCCAAGTCACAACATCGAGACAGCGGGAAGCCCGCTGTCGTTCCCGGCGATCCCGCCCACATGCAACGGAAAGCAAGCCGTGCGGCTCCACGGACTAAAGAATTTTCCCGGGCTTACGCCGAAAGGGCGTCGCATAATTCGCGGCGAAGGAAGTGGGACACGCCAGATCAGGTCAACAGCAAGACGCCGACCTAAAGGTCGCCGCTACGAAACCTAAAGAGCATCCTTCGCCGCGAATTGTGCGGCACCGTCGTTCGCGTCTCGCGAAGGATGTAAGTGCGCGCGAGATCCAGGCTAACAGGCGAGGGCCGGGACGTGCGCGATGGCGTCCCGGCCGTTAGGCGCTGCGGCTAGTTGTCGAAGACCTTCTCGACTTGGCCGATTTTCTTTTGGATTTTGCCGGCCACCTTTTCGTCCTGGCCCTCTTCTTCGAGGTTGGGATTCTTGGTGGCGCGCCCGACCTTTTCCTTTACCTTGCCCTTCACTTCGTGGAACTTGCCTTGTGCCTGGTCCTTGGTGCTGTCTTTCATGATGGCCTCCGGGATTAGAGATTTATCAGACCCTTAAACGTGCACTGCGCCGAGCAGGTACAAAACCAGTACGATCAGAAGAACCGTGCCGAGGATGCCGAGCCCGCCGCCCGTTCCCCATCGGGAATAGCCGTAATATCCGCCGCCTCCGCCAAAGAGCAGAACCAAGAGGATGATGAGCAGTAGCATCGTGAGTCTCCTTTTCGATCAGCGAGTCAGGGCGCCGGTTTGCGCTTCTGCGCAATGGCTGCGACGCCTTGCTGGAAGCCGCTGTGCCCATCGCGGCTTCGCAGAGGAACCCTACCTTTGCGGTCGAATTCAGGCCATACATTGAACAACGTAGATTGTTGGGGGGTGTGCGGTAGGCGCGAGGCGAGTGACGAGTGGCGAGTGGCTAGTGACGATGTGGGCGAGAGGTCGCCACTACGACTCGCCACTTACGACTGTTGCTTACTGACTTTTCGTGGATTTGCCTTCCATTACTGTTACCCAGTCGGCGCCTTCGGGTTGCATCTCGTACTTGAAGGTGCACAACGCCGGGGAGACTTCCTTTACGGTGAAGCGGTTGGTCACTTTTTTGTCGCCCATTTTTGAGGTGCCGACGAGCGTCCAGGTGTCTCCCTTCACCGGGCCCTCGGAATACGTCGCTATCCCCGCGCCGTTGAAGTCATAGTTCGTGTACACCTTTTCGTCCGCGTTGTATCCCATCACGGAGAGTTCGGTCGAATTGCCCATCGCGCCGGTCCATTCCGCGCGCGACACGACGAAGTAGCCGCCAGCGAGCCACTCCTCGTGGACCTTGCCGATGACCTTCCCCGCGGGACCAAATCCCGGCTTGAATTCAAATTCCGTAGTCCAATTGCCCACCCAGTAGTCCATGCGCTTCACTTCCGGGGATGGTGTGGGCGTCGGTGGCGAATTTTGCGCCCCGACCGCTGCCGCAAGAACCAACACGACGAGAATGACAACTGCTGATCCTCGCTTCATTGAGTTTCCTCCGTTGCCCACCGAGTGTACCGCATTAAGCGTCCGATTGGCTTGCGTGGGAGGTCGCCCAGTCGCCGGTGCCCCTGAACTTAGTAGTGAACTATCGCTGTGGTACTATTGTAAGAGTGATGGTCGCTCCCGACGACTTGGTACCAGAAGCGAATCAACCGACTGTTCACCCAGCGACGCCTCCCGAGCAGCCTCAGGACGCTATTGTCGAAAAACTGAGTAGTGGCAAACGTAGAAAGTTTGCAAGATTCGTTGTCGCGGCCCTCAGCAGCATCCCGTGGATCGGTGGCGTATTCAGCGCGGCAGCCAGCTTCAGCGCCGAAAAAGATCAAGAGGGATTTAATGAACTTGAGGCGCTTTGGCTAAAGGGACACGAGGAAAAAATTAAGGAACTCGGCGAAACATTGACTGACATATTCACCAGATTGGAAAACTTTGGCGACGAAATCCAAGACAGGATCGAATCGCCAGAATATTTGGCCCTGGTTCAGAAGTGCTTTCGCTCGTGGGACGCGGCTGACACCAATGAAAAGAAGCAGATGCTCAAGAACCTCATTACGAACGCCGGCGCGATAAAACTGTGTCCAGACGACCTAGTGCGGCTTTTCATAAATTGGATCGACCAATATCATGAGACACACTTCCGCGTAATTAAGGAGATTTACAGAAATCCTCGGATTACAAGAGGACAGGTGTGGGATACGATCGGCGGCCAGCGACCGCGCGAAGATTCAGCCGAGGCTGACTTATTCAGATACTTGGTTCGCGACCTCAGCGTGGGCGGTGTTATTCGACAGGAGCGAGGCACCGATTCTGACGGCAGATTCATTAAGAAGGACACGAGGGGAACGTCTCATGAAACCGCGAGCCGCGTGATGGAATCTGCTTTTGAGGATACGAAACCTTACGTTCTGACGGCTCTCGGCAAGCAATTTGTGCACTACGTCATGGAGGACGTAGTTCGCCAAGTTAGCGGGCAGGAATCCTAACGAACGTTCCTGGATTAATTGCGCCGACTTAGCTCGCTGTACGCCATAGCTGTCATTCTTCCACCTTCTCCCAGTAGACCGTCACTGAGTGGACTAGCGCGCGGCGTTGCTCCTCGCCGAACACTTCGGTGCGTTTCTTGTACCGACAGCCCTTGTTGCCTATAGGAGCGAATAAGAAGTCGCAGTCCCTAGGTCTCTTTTCAATCGTGACGCTTTTGAACTCGATATTGTAACTGGATGAATACCACACCTTATCCGTCCACCGATCCAACTTAGAACCAGACCAACTCTCTAGAAGAAAAACGAGGAAGGCGAGCCACAAGAGCGCGGAAAAATCACTTCTGGACTTTAGCGTTGAAAGTATCTCGTTCAGCGTAGCGTGAACATCTTCGAGATCGCTAACCGCCCTTTCGTCGTTGTCGTAGTCATCGCCCATACTCTACCCCGAGGTCGTATGAGGTCACCGAGCCGATGGATAAGTGAGCCGCTAGCTGTCTTCTAGCTGCTGTGCTCGATCAGAAAATGGATTTTTTTTAGAAAGAGACGGGCCCGTGATTCACCTTTTTTTAAAAAAACGGGGACCAAAGCCGCCGCTAGCACCACGAAAGCTGCGATGAGGTTGACAATTGCTGAAGGATCTACATGCACGGTTTACTTGTAGCGTACGTTTTTGTAAATGTCAACACGGCCCGACGCGAACCGCAAGACCCGCTTTCGGAGTGTCGAATCTTACAGTATTTCTTTAGGTTTGTTCCTGGACAACTTCTCAAGGGCCACGCGAGTTGTCGGCTGTCCGACGGCGAAAATCTCGAAAGCACTTGAGCCCAGAGCCCGATAGTTCAGTTCACAGTGGACAGTATAGAAAGGCAGTTCACGGGCTACAGTATAGAAGGGCAGTTCACGGTCTACAGTTTAGAGTTAACAGTAAAGGCCAAGAAAAGGCGCCACTGCTTCGCGAGATGCCTCCCGTACTATCCGAAGACTGGAATATGCTTGACGTTGTGAGCGCTGGAATGTAGCTTCTCCGTGCTTCCGTAGATTGCTGCGCAGATCCTGAACGGGGAAGGGCTGACACTTGCCATACATGATGCGACACCTGACGGCGCGACGCGCGCCATATTTTTGCCTGGCGCTGATACTAATTGGCGTGCCGTTTCTGCGGGCGCGGCCTGCTGGCGACGCGCCGGCGGAATTTAACGTTCGCGAGCACTACACGAAGTACGAGTTCCGCATCCCGATGCGCGACGGCAAGCTGCTCTTTACCTCGGTGTACGTCCCGAAGGACCAATCGCGCGCTTATCCATTTTTGGTGCAGCGCACGCCCTATAGCGTGGGGCCCTACGGCGTGGACAATTATCGGAAGTCGCTGGGGCCTTCGGACGAATTCCAGCGCGCGGGGTACATCTTCGTTTTTCAGGACGTGCGCGGACGCTACATGTCGGAAGGCGCGTTCCTGGAAATGCGGCCGCACATTGACGACAAAAAATCGAAGAACGACGTGGACGACAGCAGCGACATGTACGACACGGTGGACTGGCTGCTGAAGAATGTCCCCAACAATAACGGCAAGGTGGGCATCTGGGGCATTTCGTATCCCGGGTTTTACACTTCGGCGAGCATCATCGATTCGCATCCGGCGATCAAGGCCGCTTCGCCCGAAGCGCCCATGACCAACCTCTTTTTCGGCGATGACGCGTATCACGGCGGCGCGTTCATGCTGAACGCGAACTTCGGGTTCTACGTTTTCTTCCGGCCGCAGCAGAATCCCACGCTGCCGCAGCGCGGGGAAGGGCGGTTCGATTACGGCACGCAGGACGGCTACGAGTTCTTCCTGCGCATGGGGCCGATCGGGAACGCCGCAGGGCTCGCCTTCAAGAACGACCCCAATTGGCTGTGGAACGATCAGGTGGCGCACGATACCTACGACGATTACTGGAAGGCGCGCAACCTCGCGCCGCACATGAAGAATGTTCATTGCGCGGTTCTGACAGTTGGCGGCTGGTACGATGCCGAGGATTTGCAGGGGCCGTTTTCGACTTACGCCGCGATCGGGAAGTACAACCCGGATATCCCGTACAACGGGCTCGTCGTGGGGCCCTGGGTGCACGGCGGATGGTCGCGGTACGACGGCAGCCGGCTCGGGAGCGTGACGTTTGGGTCGAAGACGGGGGAGTTCTATCGGCAGCATATCATTTTTCCATTCTTCGAGTATTACTTGAAGGGCGAGAGCGACGGTGGCGGCGGGAAACTTCCCGGGGCGTTTGTCGTGGAAACGGGGACGAACGTGTGGCAGAAATATTCGAGCTGGCCGCCGAAGAATTCGGTGAGTTCCACACTTTATTTTCGCGAGAATGGCGGGCTCTCGTTTGATGCGCCGGGCGGCGACGCGAAAAATTTCGACGAATATGTGAGCGATCCGAACAAGCCGGTTCCTTACGTGGGCTACGTTGCGCTGGATGTGCCGCAGGAATATATGGTCGCGGACCAGCGGTTTGCGGCGGCGCGTCCGGATGTGCTGGTGTACCAGACCGAGCCGCTAGAGCGTGACGTTACGATTGTGGGCCCGATTTCGCCGAAGCTTTTTGTTTCGACATCTGGCACTGACTCCGATTTTGTGGTGAAGCTGATTGATGTTTTCCCGAATGAATACCCTGATGAGGGTGCCGCTGGTGCTGGCGGTGCGGCCGCGAATGCGATGCCGAATGACGTGCCGCCGCCTGCGGTGAAGATGGCGGGGTACGAGCAGCTGGTTCGCGGGGAGCCCATGCGCGGGAAATTCCGGAAGAGCTTTGAGAAGCCGGAGGCGTTCACGCCGGGGAAAATCGAGGAAGTGGATTTCAGCATGCCGGACATCAATCATACTTTCCGGCGCGGGCATCGGATTATGGTGCAAGTGCAGAGCTCGTGGTTCCCGCTGGTGGACCGCAACCCACAGACGTTTGTAAATATTCCGGATGCGAAGCCGCAGGATTTTCAGAAGGCGACGGAGCGGGTGTATCGAGGACCGGGGCAGGCGTCAGGGATCGCAGTTCAAGTGTTGCATTAAGAAGCGGATTGTTTTTCTCCGGATGAGTTCGGCTGGGAATTCCTCAACTTTTTCCTGAGTTGTCGGCGCGACGACCGCGCGGTCAATAATAAACCTGCGCGCGCGGGGCGGGCTTGATCAAGCGCGCGAGCAGCATACCGAGGAGGAACCCTCCCACGTGGGCCCACCAGGCGACTCCTCCGAGATTCGCGGCGCGCGGATTATTGAGCGAGCCGAGGCCGCTCAAGAATTGCACCACGAACCATAATCCGATGAACGCGAGGGCGGGGATGCGCGCGGTGAACCAGATGATGAAGAGCGGAATGAGGGTCAAAATCTGCGAGGCGGGGAAGTAGATGATATAAGCGCCGAGGACGCCGGAGATGGCGCCGCTGGCTCCGATGGAAGGAAGCGTGGAGCCCCAGGAAAAAGAGGTTTGCGCGACGCTCGAACCGATGCCGCAGACCAGATAGAAGATTAGATAGGGAACGGGGCCCATGCGGTCTTCGACGTTGGCGCCGAAAATCCACAGGAACCACATGTTGCCGATGATGTGCATCCAGCCGCCGTGGAGAAACATGCAGGTGAAGAACGGGATGAGCGCCTGGGCCAGGGTGTAACGGTGACCGGCGAGGGCCAGGCTGATTTTTGCGGGAACCAGGCCATAGGTGCGAATGAAGGCTTCGGCCGCAGACGGCGGCAGGGAAATCTGATGAAGGAAAACAGCCACGTTAATGGCGATGAGGATGAGCGTGACGAAGGGGACGGAACGCCGCGGCGTCATGTCCTTCAATGGGATCATGCGGGGATTCTCTCGGCGGTTTCAAGTGATGGTTTAGATGTGAACAACGGCGCGGCGCGGTGTCTGGTCCTGGCCGAATCCGCGACGTGCTGTGATTTTTTCAGGCGAGCCATTGGAAGAAACACTGTAACCGAGGCGCGGAAATTTTCAAGGCGGATATGCGCGCCGAAAACTCGTTTAGCAATTGCGTGCGATGGCCCGCTGTGATAAAAAATTTTGTTCCGCATAGTGCGGCCGACACTCGTGATTGATTGCACTATCACTTTAGATGTCGGCCGGCCGACGCCGATGCCAGTCCACGAATCCGAAGCCATTGTGCTGCAAAGTTATCCGCTGGGTGAGGCGGACCGGCTGGTCAGCTTTTTGTCGCGGAGCATGGGGCGCGTGCGCGGAGTGGCGGCGGGAGCGCGGCGAACGAAAAGCAGGTTCGGCTCGACACTGGAGCGGCTTTCCTACGTGCGCGTATGGTATTACGAGCGCGAGAACCGCGAACTGGTGCGCATCAACCAGTGCGAACTGATTGAGTCGTTTCTCGACGCCTTTCGCGATTACGATTCGGGCGTGGCGCTGGCGATTCTGAGCGAAGTGACGGAGACGGTGCTGCCGGACCGGGAAGCGTCGGATGCGAATTTCCGGCTGCTTTTGCTGACGGCGCAGACGGTGAAACGGACGGGCCGGTCGGAACTGCCGCTGGCATACTTCGCGCTTTGGACGGTGAAACTGGGCGGCTGGCTGCCCTCGCTCGAGGCGTGCGCGCACTGCGCGAAACGGTTCAGCGCGGAGCCATCCAAAGGCGAAGCAGCGTTTTTTTCGCGCAACGCCTCGGCGATTTTCTGCGCCAAGTGCCGCAAGCCGGGGATGCGCGAGCTCTCGGCGGCGGCTCTGGGCGCGACGCGGAAAATGCTGGCCGAACGGCTCGACCGGCTGGATGAGAAAGCAATTTCTCAGGTCGCCGCGCGCGAGGTAACCGATGTTATGCTCGACGTGATCGAACATCAAATTGACCGCAAGCTGAAGG
>Ga0302325_10031458_pt1 | contig 10919 bp, 12 predicted proteins | sample Palsa_T0_2_FD_201948 | JGI IMG/M metagenome (GOLD analysis project Ga0302325, IMG submission 201948) | Peat permafrost microbial communities from Stordalen Mire near Abisko, Sweden - Palsa_T0_2 | ecosystem: Environmental > Terrestrial > Soil > Palsa > Peat permafrost | place: Sweden: Abisko... | reverse complement strand
AGAACTATCCTAGATTCAATTACCCAGACCCAACCTCAAGAAACAACGGAAACGAAAGCGCCAGAAGATCTCTTAGAACAGCAGGACACAGAAAATCATGCCAGACGTGCCAGTCATTTCCCGGAGCCCCCAGAAGTTAGATATCAGACCGGGATCTCAATTCCCCTACCCCCGACGGAAAAAGTAGATGTCAAATCACTGAACATCTTGACTCCGCAACCTGCTCCACAAATCCAAGCTCAACCACAGATCCCTACTCAACCTATGACCAGCTTTCAGCCCGGACCCACGCCCGCACCCACGCCCGCACCTACACCTACCGACCCCTCCTCATCGAAGCCCCGCCCAAAGACTCAGATACCCCTCTGGATCATCACACGCGAACCGCGCTTCACCGAAGAGCGCTGGGACGACGGCAAACTCTCTGGAACGCCCCTCACCGCCTTCATCGCCGGGATCTCTCAAGTAACCCAACGGCAACATATTGAAAAGATAAAGCTAACTCTGCGAACACCCATGTCGGACACGAAGATAACCATCTTCAAAGACGCCGAAGATTCCTGGGCATCAGCGAAGGAGATATTTGTGGAGAAGTTGAAGGAGGCGAGGTTGGAAGCGAGAGCGAGGAGACAGAATGAGTCTCTGAATTGTAAGATATTGGTTGAGCCGTTCTATGAGCAGAGTATATTGCCTTCTGGGAGTCTTGATGAGGATGATGAGGAGTTCGACATGTAGCAAGAACTTCAAATCAAGATAATCGATCACGACCGCGACCCCCCAACTTTCCCATCGACTTGAAATATTGTCCCTTCCTCCTCTTCAGCTCATTATCTAGCTATGGCCTTGAGGTCATCATCGAGTGATGAAAGTTCCAAGTCAAATTCAGCAGACAGCAAAGTCTCTTGGTTACTGCTTACTCAATGGAACAGATCTCTCACGCAAATGCACCACGATGCTTCTCTCGAAGTGGAAACTCGATTCTTTTCAACTAAATTAATGAGAATTTGCAGCCTGCGATGGACACTACTAGTGAATATCCAAACCTCTGATGCAAGGTGCACACGCACACAAAAGAACAAATCTCATCAAGACATCAACCCAGACCGAGCTCCCTGAAAAATCCCCCTATCTTAGGCTCCCAGCCTAAAAAGTCGCTCACAGTCTTCATCTCGTCCTAACTACCTCGATTTTCCAGAACCATCTGTCGGTATCTCCGGCCCTCCTTGTCGTCAATTGAGTCACGCTCGAAGACGGTATGGAACATATCGTCAGCAAAGACTTGGCTGTAGAACCACGGTCGGCAAGTGCTTCAAACCCGATTTAGAATCTACTACTATAGATACCTATAGTAACCAACATCATGCTCAGAGACTGCATGTCCGAAATTTGCTTGTCCGTCGCCCCAATCATCAGAATGTTCTAAGACCTCAGGACCATTGACCTTGGTGATTTCTCTTCGCGTCTTGTTTCACTAGTTCTATTCCGCCGAGATGTTGATACAAAAATTGCGGCATAAAGTGATGCGACTTCAGGGCATGAGCGCTGTAGGTCCACTGTAAGTCTACTGTAAGCAAGAATTTTAGTGAGAGACCACGCTGAAAGGTCCCATAAATTCAGGCTAGGTCCCTTGTAAGCCTTCTCAAGGATCGCAAGCCACTTCTAGAATATCTTCACTGTAATTACAGGGCTCTTGTCGCTTGAGTAGCCTATAAAACTGTACAGTTTAGTGTCTATCCTGTGGTTGCCCCGCCAGCCAGTGGGCATCATAGAGCCTGTAGCTACAGGGCAAATACGCTGAAGTCGCATCACTTTATGCCGCAATTTTCGTATTCTCAATCGCTTCATGCCTCTCAGGCTGCTAGACCATGATGTCAAAATAAGCTCAACTGTAGCGAACTCAGATGGAATAGTGCACTATGCACAAGTTTGGCTCGAAGAAGGCTCTCGATCATCTCATCAGGGATCTGTTCAGGGGGTTCCTACTCTCCCATTGATTGCTCTTCCCACGACTTCAAATATTCAGGTGAAAGATACGAACAATGTCGGCTGAGAGATTTCAGTGTCTCCGGTGTCCAGCACGAGTTCTCGAGCATCTGGCTAGGCGCTTCCCCAAAGCCTATGACGGTCATGGTACCGTGAATGTCCCTGTACAGCGTTTTGGAAACTAGATTGTGGATGCTATGTTTGAGCTCATAGAACAATGCTATTCTCACTTCACTGTGTCTCAAGAGACTGGGCTTCTTGGAAGTCGGCTTAGGGGAAGCAGCAGAGCAACGCGGTGGCGGGGTAATGGCGAGCCCAGTCCTCATGAATGAACCTCTATATGAAGTCAGACTTGATCTAGAACAGAAAATATCATGTATACTGGCTGCAGGTTGAAACCAAGAGGTATTTAGGTATTTACCCCATATAGGGAAAAGGTCTAGATAAAGATATCTAAAAAATCTACCGCCCTCTCCGTCACCATCCCAAACAGCAAAAAGCTGAACATCCTAGTGCTAAACAAGACCATTGCCGTTTCTAGACTTACTCAATTCATTCCTATCCTCGCTGGAAAGAAAGAAAAACTGTCTGTTCGAAAATAAGGGCAAATGAATTTTCGAAAATCCCCAGCATTCCCATGAGAGTCGTCTCCAGTGGAAATACTCCGCAATCTTCTGCGAGTCAATCGAATACTGCTTCTCTAGCATCCACCCCTTATAGAAAAATGAATCCCAGATAAAAAAGCTGCCATCAAACTCTTCTCTACTAGACTCAACCTCCACCCTCTTGAACTGCTTCAACTGTTCAAGCTCCCTCACACCTCCTGCAGTCAGCCTAGATCGCAAGCCATCCAAGAAACCATTCACAGCCTCTGACGTCTTCGCCTGTCAGTTGGAAATTACGTGTATTTACCTCTCAATGGGACTAGCCCCTTGCAGGGGTTACCACCCTATATATCCTCTCCGTAACTCCCTTCATAGCTCTACAATCGAGCCTTCTTCAACCCACTGACATCGCAATCTTCTCTTCAAGACGAAACTCCGCACGACTAGGATATCTAAGAAGATGAGCTGCCTCACCACACAGCGCCATCAAATCCTTGAATACCGGCACGTTCTTGGGACATTTGTTCTCATATCAGATCTGAATGCGCCTGCGGGTTTCACTGTTCTTGCAATATCCAATCACCAAGCTGAATGGTTCAAAATGGAGAGTCAGTCGAAGCCTGCCCTCATTCTGTCCTGTACCTTTCTCCAATTTAGTCAAATCATCAGCAGATAAACCCTCTAGTTCCTGAGGAAGGAACCAAGCGCCACCGCTCTCCTCGCTCTAGTTCTTCCGAAGTCAATCTTAAGCTGACTTATCCGTTGCTTGATCTCCTTGAACCTCTCACATGGAGCTCCAGCAGACAAACCTAATCCATCTCGGATATAGCCCTTCCGTTCTTTCTCTAGCAAGAGATGAGATTCCGGATCGAGGTCTTCGTTTTCTAGGAGACGGCGTTGATGAGTTGGAATAGATTTTCACGCATCCCGGTTTCGAGGTAGTGGTCATTGAGGACCTGCTGCACTCTGCCTGATGCGTTCCTCAAGTTTGGATCTGAAGAGACGTATTTTTAGAAGCAGAGAATGTTGGAATCAGAGTGGAAAGCGTTTCTAGAATGGGCGAGGGGGAGCAGCGCATTTGCGAAAGTTGCTGAATCGGGGTGAACATTCTGTGAAACTTGGTCCTGCACCTTGCGTGCACCGGAGATCAGACGCTTGGCATCCTCGATGATAGATGTTGGAGTCCTGTTGAAAAGAGGAGGTGCCTGATGTTGTTTTCGCATGTTGTCATCTGATGTTTGGGGGAATTCATCGGCCGTCCAGGAAGGTTCTCGACAAGGTTTTTTGGTTCATTAACTTAAGAATCTATTCCTTTTCTTTGGGCGTATATTAAGAGTGTAGCGCCACTTATTTGTAATTGATGAGGAGTTGGGATTCTTGAGGTTCAGCTTAGATCTTGGGTGTTTCACGGAATTGGGATGATACTTGTGTCTCAGCTAATTGCAAGAATTTGGGACGAAAATGATCATGTCTGATATTGATCGACTATATAATCAAGGCGCCCCGGCCATCACTATGACGAAGTTCTCACAGTAGCCGTAATCCCTTCTAGGTGCGGCGTCATAAAGATCTCACTCAATCCCATCCTGGGTACCCTATTCTCACTTTCTATGTCAAGGCTGACTGGGGTGCCAAATTCTGCGTCATGACCCCCATGCCCCCCCCTCTTCGAGAGATTATACTCACCACCAATCTCATAATCCAGAATGATATCCTGGTCGAGAATAAGTCGAAATGGTTCTTGGGGAATGCCCCTGATCTTGCGATATAGCTGATTCACGATCTCCATACAAAGTAGGACAAGGAAGGTTCCAATTCCTGACCAGGCCATTCCAAAGAGCCCATCACTGGCTTGAATTCTATCCAGTACGTGTTAGTGCTGACGGAGAATTATAAACTTTGAGAGGGGCGACAAAGACGAACCCGAGCTGCTCCCATTTTTGGTTCACAATTACGGTGTAACCATCCAAGGCCGCCACATCTGATCTGATTAGAACGTTAGCAAAATGAATAGATGTTCTGAAAGGAGTCCGTTACCGAGCCAGCCCAGCTGTCAACATCATGCCGACCCAGCCACCAACGGCGTGGGTAATAAATATCCCATTAGTATCGAAGTAAATCTCACTGAAATCCCCAAAGAAAGCCACACAAAAACTGCCCGCAATCCCGAATATTGGAGCGGACCAGCAAGGTACCTATATCATCAGTCCAAGGAATTCATATCCAGGAAGCTCAGACGTCACACTCACATAACCAGCAGCAGGCGTGATAGCCACGAGCCCCGCCACAGCACCGTTACAGAATCCAAAAATTGAGAACTTTCCAGCCTCTCCCTCTCTCTTCGACGCGGCAACGTACTCTAGCAAGGTTCCCATGACCCCACCGGCACAAGCAGCTAGATGAGTCGAGATACATGCTGAGACTGCTCTCAGATTTGCCCCAAGGGCAGCTCCGCCATTAAATCCAATCCAGCCAACCCACAGGAAAGCTGTCCCAAGTATCACGTAGATAACACTATGAGGCTTGCTCACCATTCTTAGATTGTTCTCTTCCTGATACTGAAGAGGCGGTAACCTGAAGATATGTCGCCTCCATTTCCAGAAAATGGAATAAACTGCAGCAGTGGTAGCGGCATTGATATGTACGACGGTCCCACCGGCAAAGTCGAAGACCCCGCTCGTCTGTCCTTTCCAGCGAGCTGCCCAGCCTACCGGATTCCACGTAGTCCGAGCGATAGGGTTGTAGATAAGAGTTGACCAGATGAAGATAAATATTAAAAAGTGAAGAGGCCGGCCTTTACGGATCATAGCCCCACCCACTATAGCCGCTCTGTTGTCTGTGTCAGTTCAGTGACCAAACCTTCGTGATAGGTGATACAAACGTAAAGCAAGCCACCATTCCTTCGTAAAATGCATAGAGCAACTGTGGGATTTTGGTCCCAGGCTTGTTGCCCCAGGGTATCGTAAGGTCATTGTGGAGAACGAAGCTGTCCGATCCTCCCCACAGGGTGCCAGACCCTGTGAAAGTAATTGTATAACCCCAAAGAAACCACTTATAGACAACATTAGTCCATCAAGCAACATTTATCTAGAGGCTTGAGCAAGATCTCACCTGAATGCCGATCAGCGAGGTGGTCATCAGGGACATCCACATCATCGAGATCGCAGATGATCGCTGAGAAATCCCTGAATAGAATAGACCCAGTCCCGGAATCATGAGAAGAACAAGTGCGGTGGATACCATCATCCATGCTAGGTCTCCTCCCTGTCCCACGTCCGTTAGTCAAAGAAGATTCAAGTCGCAGATGTCTTGAATTGGGGTGAGGCTGACCTGGTAGAACTCATTTGGGTTCTCAGCCTTGAACCCTTCCAGCGAAATATTCAGCCTCGATGCGTTGAACGCAGTCACCACCTCGAATTCAAAGTTTTGTGACATAATGAAGGCCAACTACGACTAGAATGTTGAAGATGAGGAAGGAGTGACGAGCAATATGAGCCGTCAAGCGCATTGCCTCCACGAATAAATTGGTGTCGTGAGCGCAATATTGCTGGTCTGAGACAACGCCAAATGATGTATGTCTCACTAGTCCTATTCTATCACCGAAGAGGCTGAGAGTGGCTGCCAAGCGTCTCTGCTCAAGCCTCACGCCGCTGATTACCTTAAAGGCGCATCGACGTTCTTTTCTTTGAAAGCAATGGGTGCGGTAAGTGAGCTCGACGTGCGACCGCTTCTGACGTTGACACATGACTGACAATACACGAGCATCGCGACATTTCTATATAGGTAAGGTTATTTATTATCCCTCAGCAAATGTTCAAGGCTCCTCACTGAGTTGAAATATGCTAATGACCAGCAGGCTGTCGCTGGCCGGCACGGAGTTGACAATGAGCGAAAGCCAGACAACAAATGGCACGAGTCAAGAGCAACTCAGCGAAGGGGACGAAGGATTCATAAGCAGCCCAAATACGACACCTCCCCCAAGAGCAGACGAAATAGATCAATGGCGGTGCCATATCGCCTTACAGCGATTTGGGCGGGAACTTCAAGAGGCTGCTAACAATGCCTTTCCCAACACAACCACGTCGCGGTACACAAATGTGTATGTATTACTGCTTAGCTGGGAGGACGAAGATCCGCAACTGCCTGTATCGCTCGAAATACTGGAGCTTTTCAGGGTGTTCAAAGACATATATCGGTTTGAGACTGAAACTTGGCATATTCCCGAGGACGATTGCCATGCCGAAGTGTGCCAAAAGATTCTCGATTTCAAAAAGGTCGGAGGAAACAGCCAAGAGCATCTCAAAATTGTCTATTATGCTGGCCACGGCAAGCTTGAACGAAATCGGTTGTTGTCGTGGACAAGGTATGGAATGAAGTTTCTCATGGCAGTTCAGTGCTAATTAAATCTATGTTGAATAGCTGGCGTAACCAAAGCAGCCTGAAGGCAAAATGCCCAACGGTGAAATGGGGTGGCATACAAAGCATACTAGAAGAGGCAAAGAGTGACGTCCTGCTTCTTTTGGATTGTTGCCACGCTGGTACGGCCAATACAAATGTAGGCGAAGGGGTCACTGAACTGATCTCGGCGTGTGCCTGGAACTCAGAGGCGAACGGCGTTGGTCCATATTCTTTTACAAACGCACTAGTTATAGAGCTCCAAGACCTTGTCAAGAAACCTTCTTTCTCGACCGGAGAGCTTTATAGCAACATCTTCAGCAGAATCCAGGCCCGCATGCCAGAGAACGGTGCTGAACGCCATCCTGCCCCAGTGCATCTTATCTTGACAAATGATAGCAATTATCGACGAAGTATTCAGCTCTCACGACTACTGGTCTCGGAAGATATTGGAATTGATGGCCCTGAATTATTGCCACAGTCGGAAAGTCATCCAATTGGCACAGGTGAAGGACGGCAATTCCCAATGCGTGGCGCAAACATCTCGAGCATCGCCAACGGTCATGGACTCAACGATTCGAGCGCGGTCGAAGAGGCCAATACTCTGCCGTCAACCATCCAGGCCAAGGTTCCTAGGCTTGCTTTTGCAATCAGATTGAGTGATAACTTTCAAGTCGGTCAGCTCTCGACTGATCTTTTCCTGGAGTGGCTCCGGCATATCCCTACGATTGCAGATCAGGTGAAAGTTGAAGCCGGCTTCGACAGCTTCTCCTCGCTCCTAATCGTGTCTATTCCTCTGTCACTTTCAGGGTACTTGCCGCCAAATCGAGCCATTCTTTCCCTGGGACCAATTACTTCCTCAAATTTGATTCCAAGCCCGCGCGTTGATCTTCCTTCAGCAACTCTTGCGCCTCACCTGCCCGCAATGGAGACGGTAAATCCTGTCTTATCAGATGAAGATGAGATGATTGCGAGCTCGAACCGTCGAGTTGCCGTACCTGTGATCTCGAAAAAGGTCACTCGATTAGATCAGATGTCAGATGCACATAGCATCAATGTCAAAGTCTTTGATCCTAAGGTCATAAAAGCTCAATCCAGTCCGCCATCGACCCAAGGCTTGCCCTCAGATAAGGAATCCGCACTGCAAGAGGCAAATCGCAACATGCCTCCAGAAGCATCCGTCCAGAAACGAAATACGACTATTGCCCCTCATTGGATTGATCTGCGGGGCAAAAAGCCTGTCCTTGACCTGCGCCACGAGATTCAAATTTGTGAAAGCCCGAGTATGAATGTCATATGGCACAAAATTATCGACGCGCCGCTGTCTATCTCTGGATATTCACGCAGACTAGGACGCCTAGTTGAGATGGATCGATCCGCTCCGTCACCTTCATCTGTCTCGCGAGTATATCCAGGGCAAAAAGCGACCCGAGAAGCTCTGATAACCATAATATCTGTCATTCCAGGTCAAAGCGACGACCAGTACCCACAGCCTGCAAGCAGTAACACGGATGATGGCTTTACACAACTCCTCGAGTTGGCAGTTGCCTGCTGGGAGTATGACTGCGCAATTAGTGCAGCGTTTCTTTATTTCGTCGTGGAGCCCGTGAGAATATGGAGAACACTGCAAAAATCTTCACCTAGCACGGCCATATCGTTATGGTCTGCGAAACACTCCCTGAACTGGATGTTTGTCGCGCTTGTTTTCAACCTTGCGGACATATTCGAGACGATATCGAAATATGTCCTTAACCAGTACAGTCCCGAACGACTGGAGCACTTTGTCCGTTATAATGAGCATCTCCCGAATGACTTTTTACGTAAGTTGTCCGAATAACAAAACACTCTTTGACTGGTTCTAATCAAAATGCCAAAACCTACAGACCTGGTGGATGAAACAAGAAGAAAGATAGCCACCAGAACATACAGCTATATCCGAGATACGTGGGCCGCGTTAAGTGAGCATAATAAAGCACAGGGATCTAAAAAACGTAGCATATACCTTCATTTCAAGGACCGGCTCGGTATAGATCTGCGCCAAGCTGCGTCGGAGGGTTTGCACCAGCAAATCGCTCCCAACACTCTTCTCCTTGAATTTAAGATGAGTGTGATGGAAGAGCATAACGCGCCATTTGAGCGTGTTCACCACATTCCACCGCGAAACTATGGACGAGGCGGGGCATTTTCGATCACCACTCGCATGGTGATACACGTAGGACTCGAAAACGCGAAGAAAATGATCAAAATTCACACCCCTCCAGAAAGCTCGAGTAGTGGCCAGAGCGTTGGTCATGGAAAAGTTCGTCGGGGGATCACCTCAAACATGCAGGTCGATGCAGAATCCTGGTGTACGATGTACTTGACTGGAATGCAACTTTTGAATTCGAGCTTCTGGGAGCTTCGGGGCAAGCATATTCAGCACGCTAACCCTGACAGCTCCTCTCTGGAAGTCTCTGAGCAAGCGCAATCAAGCGTCCGTCCCCCTCCGATATCCTTAGCCAAGGAGCGAACAAAACAAACTCCACCACTTGCAACGCCTGGATAGCACCGCAATTGACCACGAACTACGGCGAGTCTTCACACGTCCTCGTTTCGCAGCCTATCTAGACACTTTCCAGATTGCCAAGAAACTTCAAAAACAACTCCGCACAATCGTATGGATACTTAATTCTCAAGTCCAGAAGTTGTACGAGTGTTAAGAGGGAGTTTGTTGAGACTCTGGACAAATTGGACCTTAATGAGCTATGACAAGGGAATCAAAGCAATGGAAAGTCGAGAGGCTAGACAAATTGGGCCTCAATAAGCTGTGACAAGGGAACCAAAGCAATGGAAAGCCGAAAGGCTGGACAAATAGGACCTCAATGAGCTATGACACAGGAATCAGGAATAGCAGAAACAATGGCCGAAGCGTCACAAGCCGAGAGCGAGACCACATGGTTATCGCAAACCATCACCATTGAACCAGTGTCAATGAAGTGGCGTTGCGTGCTGCCCGATGAAGTGCGAAGCGAGTACTATACTATCCCCCCCTGAACAATGTGCAGTCACGGTATTTACAACACCACGCCTGCACAGGCCAAATCAAGGGTCTTCAGCCAATAGTATCTCTTAAGAGCACTTGATATTCCTTAATTCGGGGATATTAACGAGGTTTTAAGGTGGCGTTACCTAAGGACCCACCGCGCTTTGTTCAGGGGGGGGATAGTATGTGCTCACCCGAAGCCGCGGCTAGCAGGATATTTCCACGTCCAAATCGCCTCCGGAAAACGACCAACCCACTGAGGTGCAATTCCTCCACGAAGAAAGATTCTAGAAATCTGCCGAAGCAGCTTATAATCCGAGAAAGCAATTCGCAAGGGAGATGAGAGACAGATAATGGCACTTGCCAAGCCAGAACGTAGTCCCCGCACAAGATCACGCATAACCCTGGTGACGTGTTCGGAGTGTCATGGGTCTTCATTTAATCTATAGAGTCTATGTCGTTGATTCCCCGTGCTTGCCCCCAAGACTCTGCTCAATGAAAACCATTCATTTGTCGCGAATGCCATCGCAATTATCCTTCCATCGAAAATCTCACGCCCGTGACGCCCATGATGCAAACCCATCCAACACAATCCAAACATAACGCTGCTAATCCTCGCTGTGCGGGCTTCGCAGCACCGCTATCATGCAATCTCAGGCGAAACTTCGAATTATGCTTCGGCTTCCAGGCAAGCCAACTCCGCCTGCACCGCTGTCTTGGTTCCAATTTTCTTCATTTGAGTGTCCTCCAATTTCTCTCCGCCTGCAAGCCGCATCTCCAGATCCTCGATTGCGCGGATCTTTTTCTGCAGTCCTCTCAGTTTCTTGGCATTGGGGCTGCCGCCTCCTGGAGATGTGACGGAGAGCTCAGGTGTATCTTGAACACGGGTAGAGGTTAGGTTGATTGATAAGTTA
>Ga0302325_10031457_pt1 | contig 10919 bp, 11 predicted proteins | sample Palsa_T0_2_FD_201948 | JGI IMG/M metagenome (GOLD analysis project Ga0302325, IMG submission 201948) | Peat permafrost microbial communities from Stordalen Mire near Abisko, Sweden - Palsa_T0_2 | ecosystem: Environmental > Terrestrial > Soil > Palsa > Peat permafrost | place: Sweden: Abisko... | reverse complement strand
CCACACCAACTCCGCACACTTCACAGCACTCGTAGGCTGCTTATCTCCCAACCACGTCACCATCCTCTTCGCATGCAACGCTGGCGATGTAGGCTGAGAATACGGCTCACTCGCCGGCTTAATCAAAAAGTGTCCCCAAGTAGGCAAAGGATTCGAGTCCCAATCCGGCTCATCCCTCCTCACCAACCCAGGCTCCACCAACGTAGCCTTAATATTGAACGAATCGATCTCGTACAACATCGCCTCAATCAGTCCCTCGACCGCATACTTCGTAGCACAATACGGCCCCAACCCAGGAACGCCCAACGCCCCACTCGTCGAGCTGAAGATCAAATACCGCCCAGCACCCTGCTCCCTAAAATACGGCAAGCTCAATTGTATAATATGCACCGTCCCCATAAAGTTCGTCTCGAACTGATTCCGCATCTCATGCTCATCCTGGTCTTCGCAGGCGCCGATGACGCCGTAGCCTGAGCAGTTGGCTATTACGTCAACGCGGCTAAAGTGCGTGATGGAGGTCTCGATTACCTCGGCGACGGACTCGCGGGCTCGCACGTCGCAGAGGAGACCGAGGCAGTTTTCGTGCCAGTTTTGCATGGAGGAGAGGGTGTTTTCGAAGGTGCGGCCGACGGCGACGACGAGGTCGCCTTGGTTGAGACAGGAGCGGACAAGGGAGCGGCCCATGTGTCCCGTGCTGCCGAAGATCTGGGGGTGTTAGTGGGATTGTATCCATATATCATGCTGTAGACTACAATTAAGGATAGAGATCCCGCACGCGGAACGGAAGAACTCACAATCCACACAAGCTGCTTGGCTGGATTCCCCGGCCCAGGGGGATCGCAGCTCATGGGCAGCTGTAGCTTCGATACTTTGCTGTCGGCAAGAGACATTGCGGCCGCATGCCCATTCTGCTGTTCGAATCCACGATACACTCCAATTCCAACTCCATCTTGGATCTCCATCTCCTGTCAGAGGTGTGCGGTGATCATTGGCTGCATGACTGGATGGCGGAAAGTTGAGGTGTTGATTTGTCGAGGTGCAGGGGGTCGGTGCGGATGCGGGGAAGCGCTAGTGAGGTAGCTTGACGGGGGCTGGACTACCGATACAGTCAATGCCACTTACGCGCGACAAATTAACCTCAAAATTAACTACTTTTACAACCACACCAACTTTTCAACCACAACGCCGAATAATAAATGCTAGTATCTGGAAAAATATAACAGAACCTTACGAATAAAAAATATTAACCAGAAATTTTATACGATGTGTGGTTGTTGTGCAAATGAGACTTAAATTGCACGGACCTTTTGCCACAATTATGGTTTTTGGCCAATTTATTTGGGCCGCCACACATGATATTACAATTTAAATTTCATTCTCAATTAGAAATAGGCCTTTGCGCACACTTTTATTAATTTAGAATTACCATATGAAGTGGTGGTGCTTAATTACGGTAGTCGGTTGAAAGTGCTAAGAAATGGCCATTTTTGGTGCCGTATAGGATAACTTATTTTGTCTCGACTCCCTTCCTCTTCTCTATTTAATTGCAACCACCACGAGTCCTTGCAAGTTGAGATGGACCTTTTAAGATGTCAAATTTAGTGTCTCCTAGTGCTGCGGGAGTTATTTATAAGTTTAAGCCTTAATGGGTCATGCTACAAGTAAAAGACATTTGCATATGACCTCGATAGGGGGGTACCCCCCCTGTTGACTAAAATATTTGAGCCAAAATTTAGGGATCTTAGTTTTTTTTTCAATTACCACGTATAATATAATTACTCTAATTATATATTCAATTGGAAGTAAGGTCTTTTTACACATTTCCATTAATTTACATTTAGCATACGACGTTGTGGTGGTCGGTAGTGGGGTGGTCGTAAAATTTATCGCGTTTGGGTGGCATCGACTGTAGTTGACTCGTGAGCCGTGAAGGCGCTTTTTGCATAAACCCGAAAGGTCGAGCAACGTCAACTCAAAAGTTGTTGCATGCAGTAAAACCTCGAGATAAGCATATTCAATACTAGTATACCTTTATACAAGCTTAAAATCTCTTTCCCAAATTTTTACAGTCAATATGCTACCTCAGTGTATGCATAGGTTTTTATCGTCCGCCCCGCACGCTTCCGTTCTGGGAGTTCGAGGAAAATACGAACCTGCAAGGCTCGGCAACGATACCGACATTGCATATTTTAATATGTATCAATGCCAGAATCGTAAGGTACCGAAAAGAATCGATTTAGAATCGATTCTTAGCGAGGTCAAGCGCCCCTAGTCAAGAATCGAGATTTCGGATCTTTGCGAATATGAGCTAAATATAAAGTAAAGATCTATTTAATTACTAGTATTTATATATTGAATTAATCAAGTTGTCTTTAAATTAAAGATATAAGCTTTTATAATAGCCTTTTATATTTTAAGTTTACAGTTTATAAAAAATGAGAAAGCGAAGAGATAGTATAAAGTTTAAAGTTTAAAGGAGAGAATCGATTCAGTATCAATACATATCGATACCTCAAGTATTATTTCTGAGCCTGGTACTACTTGCTGCCTAAGAGGTTTAAAAGTTTCGTGGATAATATACCATGATTTTATGTTAGGCGCCTTAGAAGCATCTGGGTCTTTTATCTTGGGAGCTTTCCTGTGATCAACAGCATCTTCTGTTTCCTTTCTGCGATATGGAGAGGGTGGCCTGTTTGAAGGGAGGCTGAAGTGAGTTTAGCGGGGTCATTTAGCGCCCGACAAGGGGTCACAAGATATAATTCGTTCTTCATCTCCAAAATCTGTTTGTAATCTTACCAACCCACAACCATCCCAGACATTTCAACCAACTACTCCATCGCTCCAGCTGCAGCCTTGGAAGCTAGCTACTGCTACATCTCATCACTTTCTGAATTTCGCGAAGAGTGATTTCCCTCCAGGCTGTCATCAGAGACCTGCCGAGCTACAGTAGGCGCTTCTCAGACTGAATATTTTCCGGCGAGGTTGAAGCATTTGGATCGTTTGTGTCATCCTTTCTGTTCTAATGACAGATATTGCTAAGACTCAAACAAAGTGTTTCCAAGATGTCTTCAAATAAAAGTACGAAACGAAAGAGGGCGTCCAACGCATCGTCCGAAGCTACTCCAGCAAAGAAAATAGCATAGAAGCCACGAGGGCCGAACTTCTCATACGTCCTATGGTGTTGTTGAGCGATGGAAATAGCTGATTATCCCCAGTGCTCCAGCACAAATGGTGACTTTCTTCATAGGGAAGGAAGGAGAAGACGAGCCATTCTCTGTCCATAAAGGTGGGATTGACCGGAGACACGTGATGTGAGAGTGCTAAGACTTTGTAGAATTTGCTTGTCACCATTCTCCTGTCCTCAACGCTGCCTTTAACAGCAATTTCATCGAGGGGGAAAGCCAAAATTATCGCCTAGAAGATATCAGCGCTTCTGCTTTTCGATTTTTGGTCCAGTGGTTTTATGATCAGAAATTCGATGTCTTTGAAGCGAAAGATCTCGACTGCCCTAACGACAAGGATGATCTAGATATCGAGAAGCTTTGGGCGAATCAAGATATGGACTTGATACAATTATGGATCGTTGCGGAAAAACTTCTTATTCGCCCCCTTCAGAATGCTGTCATCGTGGTACTTCAGGGATTCTGGGAGGGGTCTCCGGATGACTCGCCTGCACGACACGGAGGACTCGGCACCTCTTGGATTCAATACGCTTATGATCACACTGTTCCTGGGAGTTCATTGATGAATTTTGCGGCTGATATATGTGCATATAAGGTTAGTCCAGAAGGCTTTGCTGACCATCCCGAGCACTTCCCAAAAGAGGTTCTTTATGGCTATCGTGCTGAGCGAAGCTGTTACGCTATGCGATGACGAGCCTGAAGATGAGGAAGATGATGACGAAAAAGATGAGAATGAAGAAGATGATGGTGAAGAAGACGACGAGGACGCTGTCGAGGAGGATAAGGAAAGCGACGAGAGTGATGATGAGGAAGAAATCTCCGAAGATGAAGTTGAAGGGGGGGTTATCGAAGACGTCCCGATACACCCAACGTATGAGTGTCATAGAGCATGGAGAAGTTATCTTGTTCCAGAGGACGAATAGTAATTTGGCTTTTATGTCGCTGGGTGCTATACGCAGCAATTTCTCGGAATGCTGTAGAATAAGGGTTGGCCATGGTGTGAATACACATTTTCAGAAGCCAACATCGTCATCTCGACTTCCTCGTCGAATATGCACATTTTTAGGTTCGGGCAAGATACTGGTTTTTTTCTCATGTTTCTTTAGTAAATATGAAAACTGCATGCAGGAGCAAGCGGTTTGCTGTGGCTGTGGCTGAGGGGATGAAGTGGGGCAAATTAGCGGTTCGCGATTCCCACGCGCCTCGAAGTCAATTTGAACGTTCCTTCCTCTGTACCAGACTGACAGCTGATTGGGCCTTTCTAAGGTTCTCTTCCGCATCTACAGACGCATATCCCGCCAAAATTCCGTCGAGTTCGATGGGTCTAAAGGTCTAGGCTTTATTTCCCGATTTGCGTCCGTCCACCAGGTCTTGATCGCAATGGCTCCCGAAAACCCATCACCTAAAGATAAATCCGAGAACGCCATCAGCATCGTCTTCACAAGATGGCTCGCCTGAGAAACGCATGAAAAAGGCACCAAATTTGTCGTATGAATACCAGAACAATTCTTATCATACTGCTTTCTAATTTTGTCGAAGCAAGTCGTAGTGTTATAGAATTCACCTTGTGCGTGGTGCGCGACGCACCACGTGACTTCCAAATTAGGTTTAGGCTCTCGCTTGGGGCCGGCAGAAACCCGCTCCCGCTGCCGCCCGCCAGGCAGCGTTTTTTTTTTTTCAGAATAAATAAAGAAGTCCGAGAGCAACGCCGTGGGAGGAGTGTGTCCCAAAACGCCATATGGATTCAGCGAGCATTAGCCTAAATTAGCCTGATTTATATTATACCGTATTACAGCCAAGACTCGCTATATTTTAGTCAGCCACTATTCTAAACATGGTCACGAGAGTGGCGCATTATAGCAGGTTTCTCAGCTGCATATGACACGTCAGTCCTTACTAGCGATATAATTTCAAATGTGACTCGCATCTTGATATGCTTCTTATGTGGTTTCAACAACGAACAACGAAGAATGAGACCGGGTGCCCGCAAGCCGCACCTCACATTCTCTGATCAAGATGCCGGGCACACTGGTTTGGCGGGCAAGTACTTCAGGGGCCCTTCAGCAAGTCCAAGTAGGAGCCTCCGATTTGGTTGCCACATTCGGTGCGGCCCAGTCAGCGTGGGGATGGCTCGGGGGTCTAGCTGGCGTCCGGCGTTTGCTCAACACACTCAAAACCGGCTTGCAACAAGATCCATTTAGTTCTCTGCACTTGAACAGCATAAATATTCCAGCTTCAGTATGCCACATGTTGACTACCAACGGTATGTTGTTCCTACAGGAAGACGATGGCCGGTCGGCATTTGGAGGTGACCCTGTCACACAAGCAATTGGACTCACGATATGTGCCCTGGAGCATGAATGCCGTGGCCCTGTTGCTGTGGACTTGTTCGTGCGATTCATCGCCAAGTCCTTTACTGAAGGGCCTAAACCTGTACCAGGATTGTCAGAATGTCTTTATCAACAATTGGTAGATCACCTGCCTGCAATTATTGGCGAAGGCGCTTCCCGGGGCCTACCTGAGAGATTTCTAAATGTTGCGGCCAACCTTCCACAAGCAACAAGAAAGTGGCACTTTAATCCCGAGCTGCTCACAAATGAGCCTGATAGCTTACAGAATTTTGAGCTCTCTCTTCTGGGTGGTCTGCTTCTTTGGCTGAGCCATCCGGGCTCTGATCCATATTACACGAGGAGTTCTCTTGCAGCACGCAACGCAGCGTACTTGAAATCTGTTGGCTACGATATTGGATCAATATGTGTGTGGAATGGTCAAGGTCAGACTCCAGAACCAAGGCCAAGGGGCGTAGTGCTTGTTATAGGAGGAGCAATCGAAACTGATCACGAACATTCGGATTTCACGAGGATCTCTGGAGCAAATGGTACATTTTCTTCGAACCTGAAATTCTACTTTCGTCAAGAGACAGTTGGCTCGATGTTGGTCAACTCATTAGGCATTCGCACAGAAATCCCCCCAGAAAGTGTTCAGGAAATGTTTTTGTTCGTCCAGTCAACCATAAATATCAGTATGTCCAACAGCTGGGAGGCTAAGCCTGTTTCTACTAATAGGGCATCTTCAACATGGCAAACGGATGACAGAGATGGATTGACATTATACAACATTTTCCAGCGCCAAAAACCTTACCAGAAGTCGAATCCCATTTGCATTAGGCTTGCATCGGTGTATTTTCCGCTCTCGGCAGAGATGGTTGCAGACTGTTACACGCGCATTGCGAATGATTCAATCCTTACCTGTATTCGAGAGGAAAAGCTTTCTGAGTTGGAGTTTGTTGATTCTGCAGACCTTGCATGGTTTCGAATTGTAACAGCATCAATAATTCTCGCTATCGGCGAGCGCCTTGCGACAACAGGCTTTAGAGAACTCTCTCATGTTACGCAGATGTATTTGGGATCAGCAGACTGGTTAGAGGCGGTTACTGAACGGCTTGACAAGTCTCTCCAACCTGGTATTCCTTATTACGAGGCTGCTATAATCATAAGCAGCATTCACTCAGCCGCGCCAACAGATCTTCTTGGCTTGGAGACGGCGCAGAGATCGACCATCCTTGGCTTCCGTCATGGAACACATGCTGTCGTACCCGCACTACTTGCAACTATGAGTGTAACGCTAGCTGGGATTGGAATTACGTGCTTCGATAAATTCATTGCGAATGTGCCTATATTTCCTGATGGGACAGTACGTGGAGAGGATATGACGGGGCCATTGTGGTCGCCCCCTGAGAAGAGCCAACCAGACACAAGTTGGCAACAGCTAAATAAAGCTGTGGATTCCGCGGCTGACATTCCAGTTTACGTCGGGATCGAACGAGCACTCCTTAGCACTACGCCAAAGATAGTTCTCTGCGCACGGTTCCAGGGAACCGCTGCAGGGACGGCCAGCATTAAAAGAGTGATGTGGGTAATTGCCAAAAGCGCCAAAGCTAGAGAAAAGTGTCAAGGTCACAATGATGAAGAATCAGTGATTATGCTTCGCCCTTCGACATGGGCAATACTTGGACAGGATCGCTGGGATAGGTTTGATAGCAGCTTGTCGAAGTCTCATCACATGTTCCTCCCTGTGCTCGGTGATAATTCATGGGTAATGTACGTTGCTGGCTCGGCGTCTGAACCAGAGAAAGTGGCCATTTCATATGGATGTTTTAGTTGCGCAGCCACGGTAATTAAGGACCCAACACAACCATCAGTGATATGTGGCTTTGGGGATTCCAATTATACCGAAGCTCCTTTAGGTGCCCTAGTTAACCAATAAGGAGACAGTTATTTATTTACTATGATATATGTAGTTCCGTGTCAGTTGGTCGAGCAGTTGTTCCAATTCATGAAGAAGGTAAAAATGATTGAAGTTGTCTACTATTCTACAGTGGAAGGAAGCCTGTATTTATAGGGACTTAAGGCCCCTATAATTCGGTGTCATATGCTATAATACGGGTATAGCTCCCTGTACAGCTAAGCTATTTCAGCTGTATCGGCATCACTGATATCTAGTTTTAGGGCTATGTTCGGCATCGCCGATATTCTAGCCTGTACAGCTGAATCCCCTGTAAACACGTGATTTCCAACTGACAGCTCTGGCTGCCACCTTACAGGCCCCTTACGGGCCACGCTATGTCACCTGACACCCGCTGTATATATATAGCCTACCTCTCCCCTCCTTCACCCACTTCTTCTTTCTCTAGCTTTAGATCTTCGCAATAAAGGGCCTTCGTACGAGAGCAGGTTGTAAACCTCTTCCCCACCCGTGAAGTGTATCCTGGAGACTCTTGTTCGGCCCGTCACAGATTGGGTGTAAAAGATTGATATTGAAGCTGCCTGAAGTTCTAATAAGTGTGGAGGTTGAGAGGCCTTATATGCGTTCAAATCAGAGGCTAATCCCCTTATAGAAATGATACGATACACATGATATTCATTCAACCGACACTCTTACCGTGTTGACCCCGGTATATTGTAATATCAGGAGAGCTGCGGTAGTTGTTGGTTTAGTGCAGGCTTCAGAGTACAGACTTCAGTTCTACATAGGTTATTTGAGATGGCTATTTCTATTTTCATTAAATGACTCACTATTGCAGTTGCCTACCAGGCAATAGGATCATATTCTGCTTAGAATAGGCTTCCTTTAGGCTTTAATCGGGTTTCATTATTTAGATTCGGTTCCATTTACTTCTCTCCTTTAGTATATAACTAAGGAATGCCCTCATAAATGAATAGAACTTCAGTCTTCTTCAATATCATCATTTTGATCCAACAGTAGTCCCTTATCTGAAAGTCGCCTTCTAGGAAAATTGAGTTCTAGGGTTACTATAGCAGTGACTAAGTGTGACTTAAATAAAACTTGAAAGTGTGCAAAGAGGACACCGGAGTCAAAGCCCACTGTAGATTTTAATCCTTAATATATGAAAGAAGCAAAAGGCAAGTTTATTCAAAGAGTATAAAAATAAACACTTAAAGACTAATTAGCGTACTGCCTCAACGGAAAATTGCTATCTTGCATCGGCACAATGCAATAAACCCTCTCCTCCTCCCCCTCAAAAGCAGCATCCCAATCCCTCCTCAATGCCTCCGGGACCTTCCATCCCAGCTCCCTACTCCGAGACTGCAATCTCACTAAAAGTCTCTTCCTATCACCGTAGACCTGGAAAGATTCGCGGCGATGCAGTAGCGAGTGGTTGTTCACGAAATGCATATCGCCGACTTTAGTATCGAATTTGACCGAGTGTTTCTCGGCGATAGCTTCGACGGCATCGAGGGCTTCGAGCTGCCGGGGGGTAATGGAGGGGAGAGTGGAAGGGCGTGGGTGAGCTTCGTTGCCGAGGAAGCAGACGCGCGAGAAGTTAAAGATTATCTTATTGTCGTGGTGGAAAAGGATGGGACGGAGCTGGTAGTGTGGCCTATTGTTTGGAGTTATGTCAAGTGACAGCGCGGCATTGATAAATTGGAACACTTACAAAGCGAAAGGCCAATCTGCCTGAGCAAGAGTTTGGATTATATCCGGTCTGGTGGCTGCGAGCTCGTTGTAGATGGTGTATGTTGAGGCCAGAATACATCCTCCGCCGCTCACAGCAGAGCTGCGGGTCTGCCAGGACAGGATACCGCCGATATAATCAGTATGGAAAGGCTGACGGTGAAAATTAGTGTATGGTAAGGAAAGCGCTGAGCGAGATATCTTACAATGCTAGAAGTTGAATGCCTCTGGTGGGAAGCCCGTGCTGGGTCTGGTGATGGAGTAGGATCGGAGATCACATGGACTTCAATATTGTTAGTGATAGCTGAAATCATTTCGAGACTTTAACGAATATTTCAAAAAGTCCATATCCACAAGCTGAGATGAGATAAACCGAACGAGAATACATACTCAAGATATTTCCCTGATCATCTTGCCGAGCCCTCTGCTCCGCGATATAACTCTGAATGCCCAAAAAGATGATGGTGCCATCGGCGATGGAGTATTTTGGAAGGTCGAGACCCCGTAAGATAAAAAACCCTCTCCCGTTATGGACCTCGAGACTGAGTTCGCGAAGAACATGTTGGAGAGTAGGTAGGTGAAAATTGTCACGGGAGACCTTGTCGCCGTCAAGTTCGTATTCTAGAAGGTTAGACTTGGCTGGTAATAGAATTGAGCTTCCTAGGGCCAACCTTTGAATTTCGTGAGTGCCGCATCGATTTCAAGTTTCTCATTGTTGGTGAGGTGGTAAATATACTTTGATTCGTCTGCTAGATCTATACCAGTCCATACCATCTTGGAGTCAAGGCAGCTAGGAAATCCTGGGGAGAGGAGAGTAGATTTATTCACCACGCTATTATCATTGGAGCACTCTTCAGCAATATCCTGCTTCTGGAAAAGGGAGAGATCCGAGCAAAGATCGACTCGTGCAGCCTCGACTTCCATGGACGCCATATTCAGTGCTTAGAAATTTATAGTAGATGGTGTTTGTTAAAGAACAAATGTAAATAGCAGATAGATCAGAATCTGAAAGATTGAGCATTCAGGCTTATCCGTTGCGCTACTTAAATACACACAGGCCATGGCGCACCAAGTGGCAGCGCAACGAGGGGTTCACCGTAGCAGGGACGTTCTCCTAGTTGGAGGCAAAAACGTCCCGAGCGCCAAAAATCGGACGTTTTTTCCTCAGACCAAGAGGTGTTGCTAGGCTAGAGGCTTGGCGCTTACCCCTGCTAGCTGCAAGACATATGGCCGCGTTATCCGTAATTGGCTAGGGAAAAGTAAGATGCAACGTAGTATGTCTGCTAACCGTGGGCATTAGCGATACGGTCAAAAATCATCAATACAGTCAAAAAACCGGGTTCGTGCTTTTTAATACTTAATTTATTAATAATTTATTAATAAAAAAAGTACTAAAGCTATTATCTTATAAAGTGCGCATTGCTATATATTAAAAATGAATATAATATACACATTTTAATATTGTTGCTAACCTTTTTAAAATTACCAATTCTTAAAAAGATTTTAATTAATTAATAATAATGCTTTTATTTGTATACCCGATAATTGTCTTAATGGTATTAAGGTCTAATTTAATTATATAACTAAAACCATTGTTATAAAATAAAAAATAAAGCGCATTTAATGGTTTAAAATGGCCTATCTTGTGGGCTTATACTCGCACTTACCAGTGTGTCAAAGAACTAATCAGACTAATCAACTAATCTGATTAATTAATCATGATTAGTTGATTAGATTATGATTAGTAGGGTCTGAAATTTT
>Ga0302325_10031456_pt1 | contig 10919 bp, 11 predicted proteins | sample Palsa_T0_2_FD_201948 | JGI IMG/M metagenome (GOLD analysis project Ga0302325, IMG submission 201948) | Peat permafrost microbial communities from Stordalen Mire near Abisko, Sweden - Palsa_T0_2 | ecosystem: Environmental > Terrestrial > Soil > Palsa > Peat permafrost | place: Sweden: Abisko... | reverse complement strand
CGATGCACGATCCGCTCACGTCGGGCACGCTCATGCCGAGGGCGAGGGAGTAGACGAGGTTGCCCACGACGACGTTCTTGCCCTGCACCGTCTCGTGCTCGGCGAACCACGCATTGGTGTGCAGCGGATGATGGTTCATGGTGATCATGCAGAAGAGGTGGTCGTCGGCCTCGGTCACCGTCTTACCGGGCCAGTGCCGATAGATGTCACCGGGCACGAAATCCTCGAGGTACCGCCCGAAGGGGCGGTCGTAGATCGTCATGGCTGCGTCCCTCGCAAAATTCGGCCGGCGGTGCGTGTTATTCCGGCGGTGCCTGGCGAGGGCGCGTCGTGAACCCCAGCGACGCCCCGGGGAGCGAGTCGCCGTCGATGGTCAGGCGCCAGGCGAACCGGGTGGCGGGGGCCAGGGGGATCGGGCCCAGGTTCACCGCCAGCGCGACATCGATCGGCGAGCCCTCGGGGATCTCGGGGGGTTGGCTGACGGTGAACTCGCCCCGGACCTCCACCGGCTGCGTGCCGTCCGGTGTCTCCATGAACACGGGCCGGCCGTCGGCGTCTTCGAGGAAGAGCTCCCAGTGGTGCGACGTCTCGGCTTCGTGCCAGTCGACATCGATCTTCAGGGCGACCGCGGAGGGGACCGGATCGGGGCCGGTCATGCTCCACCCTCCCCCGAGGATGTAGAGCTTTCCGTCCGACACCTGGGCGGCATCACAGAGCAACATGGTCACCTTCACGGCACGCAGGTTACCGGTCGCACGGGTCGCCCCACGACCGGCGCCCGATCCCCCCGGCACGGAGGGACACGGCGGCGCTCGGTTCTTCCCGTCCGTGCACCGGTCGAGTGTGTCGGCGGGATGCCGGTGCGGTACCGGCCGTAGAGTGCAGAGCCATGAACCCACGAGCCGGAAGGGCCTCAGCCGTGAGCGAGCTCACCGGTTTGCGTGACGACGTCTATCGCCGGCCGCTGGTCACCGCGTTGAACCGGCTCGGGCTGGGGCCGGGTTGGCGCTGTCTCGACGTCGGCGCCGGAGGGGGCGACGTCTCGGTGGCACTGGCCGAAATGGTCGGGCGCGACGGCCGCGTCTACGCCGTGGACAGCGATCCGCTCTCGCGCGACGAGGTCGCCCACAGTGCGGCCGCCTACACCCAGGTCATCGCCCTGACCCAGGCCGGAGAGGACCTGATCCTCCCCGAACAGGTCGATCTGGCCTTCTGCCGTTTCCTGTTGCTCCATGTCCTCGACCCCGCCGTCGTGGTGCGACGCATGGCCGCCGTGGTCAAGCCCGGTTCGTGGGTCGTGGCCCAGGAACCGATTACCTCGGCCGGCCGAATCGACGGCAACCCGATGTCGATGCCCGATGCCCGCCACCCCGACGTCGGGGCGGTTCTCCCAGCGCTGGTCCGCGATGCCGGGCTCGAAGTCATCGACGCCTGGGCCGAGGCACCGGCCGGCGTGGGTCCGGGCGCGGTGGCGCGCTATCTCGAGTCTTTGACGGGGGTGGACCCGGGCGACGATCCGGTGGTGCTGCCCCCGCTGGTGACCGTCATCGGGCGCCGTTCCCCAGATGGGCGCCCCGAACGCAGCCAGTAGGGTCGGGCACATGACGCAGTCCACATCCCCCGGCCTGGCCGCCGCGGCCGGCGCCGTCGAGCTGGCACAGCATCTGGTCGATTCGAGTTGCGCGGCCATCCGCGCCAACGGCGGCGTGGATGCCAATCAGGTCGTCGCCTACGACGTGGCCCACGCCGCGGCCGCGGTTGCCACTGCACGCGCCAGCCTCACCTACGGCGCCCTCGGTGAAACCGAGGAGCTCCTCGCCACCGCGTTCGTGGCCGACGTCGTGGCCGATCTGATCGGTCGCGTGGCCGGCCGGGAAGCGGACTGGGGCGTGGAGGCCGGATGGAGCGCCCCTGCCGCCGACTTCTTGGCCGCCCGCCGGGATCCGGCCGCCCTGGCGGCCCTGGCGGGGGTCGAGGGCCCGCGCCACCTGGGGAGTGACTTCGAGCTCGTCCGCGAGACGTTCCACCGTTTCGCCGAGGAGAAGGTGCGCCCCCACGCCGAGCACGTCCACCGCACCAACGGCGACATCCCCGAGGAGATCATCACCGGCCTGGCCGAACTGGGCGGCTTCGGACTGTCCGTCCCCGAGGCCTATGACGGCTTCGCCACCGGTGGGGAGAGCGACTACATGGGCATGGTCGTCGCCACCGAGGAATTGAGCTGGGGATCGCTCGGCATCGGCGGCTCCCTGATCACCCGGCCCGAAATTCTCACCCGGGCCCTGGTCTACGGCGGCACCGAGGAGCAGAAGAAGCTGTGGCTGCCCAAGCTGGCCTCGGCGGAAGTGCTGGCGGCTGTCGCGGTCACCGAACCCGACTTCGGTTCGGACGTCGCGGGCATCGTCACTTCGGCCACCCCGACGGACGGGGGGTGGCTCATCAACGGGGTCAAGACCTGGTGCACCTTCGCGGCCCGGGCCGACGTGCTGATGCTATTGGCCCGCACCGATCCGGACCGCTCCGTGTCGCATCGGGGCCTCTCCCTGTTCATAGTGGAGAAGCCCCGCGGCGATGGCCACGGCTTCGTGTTCGCGCAGGATCCCGACGACCGACCCGCCGGAAGCGGAGCCGGCCGGCTCGAAGGGCGGCCCATCGACACAATCGGGTACCGGGGCATGCACTCCTACGAGCTGTCCTTCGAGAACTGGTTCGTCCCCGACGCCAACCTGGTCGGGGGGTCGGGTGGCCTGGGGAAGGGCTTCTACCTCCAGATGCAGGGCTTCGAGAACGGCCGACTGCAGACGGCGGCCCGCGCACTCGGGATCATGCAGGCCGCCTACGAAGCCGCCTTTTCCTACGCGGCCAACCGCACGGTGTTCGGGTCGCCGATCGGCGACTACCAGCTCACCCGGGCCAAGCTGGGCCGGATGGCGGTGATCATTGCGGCCACCCGGCAGTCCTCGTACCACGTGGCGCAGCTCATGGCCCAGGGGGAGGGCACGCTGGAGGCTTCAATGCTCAAGGCCTACGTGTGCCGGGCGGCAGAGTGGGTCACCCGCGAGGCCGTGCAGATCCACGGGGGGATGGGGTACGCAGAGGAGTTCCCGGTGAGCCGCTACTTCGTCGATGCCCGGGTGCTGTCCATTTTCGAGGGCGCCGACGAGACCTTGGCCCTCAAGGTGATCGCACGCCGTCTCATCGGCTGAACGTCGGCCGGGAACTTGAGGGTCAGCCCGGGCTGCGGGTCAGTCCGGCCCGCTCACCACGGCTCACGAACTTGATGGCCATTTTGCGGCTGGCCTCGTCGATCATCTCGTCACCGAACATGACCGCCCCCTTGCGATCGCCCTCGGTGGCCTGCTGATAGGCGTCGAGGATGTCAAAGGCCCGGTCGAACTGCTCCTGGGTCGGCGAGTAGACCTCGTTGAGCACTGCCGCCTGGTCCGGGGTCAGTGCCCATTTCCCGTCGTAGCCCAGCATGCGGGAACGCAGGGAGTACTGGCGGAGCGCATCGAGCTCGCGCACCTTGAGGAAAGGGCCGTCGATCACCTGTAACCCGTTGGCGCGGCCGGCCATGAGGATGCGGCTGAACACGTAGTGGAAGTGGTCGCCGGGGTACTCGGGGATCTCGATGCCGCCGGTGAGCACGGGCATTTCGATGCTGGCGGCAAAATCGGCCGGTCCGAAGATGATCGCCTCCAACCGGGGCGAGGCCGCGCAGATCTCGTCGACGTTGATGAGGCCCCGGGCCGTCTCGATCTGCGCCTCAATCCCGATGTGGCCGATGGGCAGACCCGACTTCTTCTCCACCTGGGTGAGCAACAGGTCGAGGGCGACCACCTCGGATGCCGACTGCACCTTCGGCAACATGATCTCGTCCAGCCGCTCTCCTGCGTTCCCGACCACTTCGATGACATCGCCGTAGGTCCACTCGGTGTCCCATGCGTTGACCCGCACGCACAGGACACGATCGTCCCAGGGCAGGTTCTTGATGGCGTCGACCACCTTGGGACGTGCGCTCTCCTTCTCCAAGGGAGCAACCGCATCCTCCAGGTCGAGGAAGGTCATGTCCGCCGCGACCGTGGGTGCCTTGGCCAGGAATTTTTCGTTCGATCCCGGGGTGGAAAGACAGGACCGGCGGGGAAGATCACGCGAACGAGCTGACATACCCCATGGTAACAAACGCGATCCCCGCCCCCGCCGGGGCCACCCATACCCTCTTTCGTGCTGACCACCTGGTAATTTCTTCATAACGACGGCGCGAGACCGTGACCAGGGTGTTCCTACCGGTAGTAGCAACACGAACGACCACCCAACGTGCGTTCGGCTTGAAACTTGCGGCCACCGGAACTAAACCTATGCGCCATCGTGACAGACGTAGAGCGGCCATCGCGCCACTCCACGCCCCGGTCAGCTCGGAGCGCTCGGGTGCCCCGGCGGGTGATGGTGCCCGTTATGACCCTGGTCGCAGTGCTCGCTGGCACTGCGGTCCTGGCCACGCGCCCTGCCTCCGGCGACTCGGTCGCGAGTGCGCGGGCGACCGCCGCCGCCATTGAGGCGAAGCTGGCCGCCGCCCAGAACGAGATGTCCGCACTCAGCCAGCAGTACGACGCGGCCAATGGCCGACTGCAGTCGATCGACTCCAGCATCGCCACCACCAAAGCCACCATCGCCGGCGATCAAGCGCAGGTGAACCACGACAAGAACACCCTCACGAAGGCGGCGATCGCCAACTACGTCTCGGACGGTTCGGCCTCCAGCGACAACCCGATCTTCAGCGGCAATGAGAAAACGATCGGGGCGGCGACCGAGTACAACCACATAGCCGAAGGCGACATCAACCTCGCCATGGACAATCTGCACACGGCCGAGAACACCTTGAACGCCCAGCAGGCGCAGCTGCAGGAGCAGCAGGGGCAGGCTGAACAAGCCGTCCAGACCGAGCAGAACGCGGTGGACCAGAACAACCAAGAGATACAGGTCCAGAAGCAAGCGCTGGCCCAGGAGAACGGTGAGATCGCCACCTTGGTCCAGCAGCAACAACAGCAACAGGCACAGGCCGCGGAGCAGGCCGCACAAACCCGGATTGCCGCGGCGGCCGCCGCGGCGGCCCTGGCCCCCGGGTTCAACACCGCCGCCCCGCCCCCGACCGCCTCGGGCGGCCTCGGCGCGGTGCAGGCCGCCGAGAGCCAGCTCGGAGTCCCCTATGTGTGGGGAGGCGAGTCCCCCCGGGGATCGGCCGACCCGGGGTTCGACTGCTCAGGACTCACGGCGTGGTCCTGGGGACAGGTGGGCGTCGGTCTCCCCCACTATTCCGGAGCCCAGATGAGTGACTCCACCCCGGTGCCGCTCAGCGACCTGGAGCCGGGTGACCTCCTCTTCTACGGCGCCGGCGGGTCGCAGCACGTGGCCATGTACGTCAGTGCCGGCACCATGATCGAGGCCCCCGAAACCGGGGAGTCCGTGCATCTGACCGGCCTCCGTCTCGGCGATGGCTTCGTCGGCGCCGGCCGTCCCTGACGCCGGGCGCGCCCAGCGCTCACGTCGTCTGTCGTAGCCTGGCGGCGGGCCTGCCATGAGACCGATACCAGTCGTCTTCCACATTGGGCCGCTCCAGGTCCACACCTACGGCATCGGCCTGGCCCTCACCTTCTGGTTCGGGTTCACCTACTTCGAGCGGCGGCTCAAGCGCTACGGCTACCGCACCGACTGGTTCGTCGGGGTGTTCTTGTGGATCATCCTCTCCGCGGTGGTCGGGGCCCGTGCCCTGCACGTGCTGTCCAACTTGAGCTACTACACCCACAGTCCGGACCAGGTGCTGGCCATCTGGCACGGCGGGCTCTCCTCGTTCGGGGGGCTTCTCTTCGCGGTGCCCACCGGCATCATCCTCACGCACCGACGCTGTCCGGAATTGCCCATGGGACGCGCCCTGGACATCGTCGCCCCCGTGCTGCTGGCCTCCTGGGCCATGGGCCGGTTGCTCGGACCCCAACTCATGGTGGCCGGTGGAGGGCATCCGACGCATCAGTGGTTCGGTATGTACTACGCCGGACAGGCCGGCCGCCGGCTGCCGGTCCCCATCTTCCAGGCGCTGGAGGACTTCTCCGTATTCCTCGTCCTGATCTTCATCGAGCGACGCCTCGACCACTGGCCCGACGGGTCGATCCGCTCGGGGTATCCCACCGGCACGGTGATCGGCACCGCCATGGTGCTCTGGGGAATTGAGCGCGCCCTCGATGAGCACCTGTGGCTCGGCGAGGACGGTCACCTCGGTTCGCTCCTCGTGCAGATCGCGGGGGTGTTGTTGGTGGTGGGAGGAGCGGCGGTCCTCCTCCGGACACGCCGGCGCTGGCGGGAGTGGTCACGCCGGCACGGCCCGCCGAAGGAGGCCGATGGCGCCCTCCTGGCCGGGCAGCATCCGCTTTAACGCGCGTCACGCGCCCTGCGGTGGGCTGCCACCGGTCCGGCGCCCGCGTAGTTGCCGTCGCGCGGAACATTGCTCTAGTTTGCGCTGACGCTGCCGTTCGAACCGGCCCCCCGAACGGGCCGTCCGAACCGGCCAAATCGGCCGTACCGGCCACACCGACGAAGGGGGAACGCGTAGATGGGTGATCTCGGTTTTTGGGCGCTGGCCCAAGAGGATCCCGACTATCTGGCCCTGGTCACGCCCGACGGTACCGAGGTGCGGGCCGGCGAGTTGCTCGGCCACGCCAACCAACTCGTCCACGCCCTACGGGCACAGGGGCTGGCGCGGGGCGACGTGGTCGCCACCGTGCTGCCCAACGGTGCCGAAATGATCGAGATCTACCTTGCCGCGCTGCAGGCCGGTTGGTACCTGGTGCCGATCAACCACCACCTGGTCGGTCCCGAGATCGCCTACATCTTGAAGGACTCCGGCGCCAAGGTGTTCGTGGCCCACGAGCGCTTCGCCGACGCCTCGATCGCGGCCGCCGACGAGGTGGGCCTCCCCGCGACGGCCCGCATCGCTGTCGGGGCCGTGAAGGGTTTCTCGTCGTACCACGAGACTCGGGACGCGCAGCCGACCACGCTGCCCGAGGATCGGACGCTGGGCGACGTGATGAACTACACCTCGGGAACGACCGGGAACCCCAAGGGCATATTTCGCAAGCTCCCCGGGGTCACTCCCGAGCAGGCGGCGGCGGGTTTGGGCGGCGTCCTCCACCTCTTCTCAGTGCAGCCCCACGACGACAACGTGCACATCATCGGCTCGCCGCTCTACCACACCGCGGTTCTGCGCTTCGGCAGCGCGTCCATGCACTTCGGCCACACGGTCGTCCTCATGGACAAGTGGACCCCCGAGGAGATGCTCCGGCTCATCGCCCAGTACCGCGTCACCACCTCGCACATGGTGCCGACCCAGTTCCACCGGCTGCTGTCGCTACCCGACGCGGTGCGTGAGAAGTACGACGTGTCCTCGCTGCGCCACATGATCCACGCCGCCGCTCCGTGCCCGATCGACGTCAAGCACAAAATGATCGCCTGGTGGGGCGACGCGGTCGACGAGTACTACGCCGCCAGCGAGGGCGGCGGCACGCTGGTCACCGCGGAGGAATGGTTGCAAAAGCCCGGGACGGTCGGCAAGGCCTGGCCTATTTCGGAGATCGCCATCTTCGACGACGAAGGCAATCGTGTCGATGAGCCCAACGTGATCGGCACCGTCTACATGGCGACGGGCACGGCGTCATTCGAATACCACGGCGACAAGGAAAAGACGAAGAAGAACCGCATCGGCAACTTCTTCACCGTGGGCGATGTCGGCGTGATCGACGAGGACGGCTACCTGTTCCTCCGAGACCGCAAAATCGACATGATCATTTCCGGGGGCGCCAACATCTACCCGGCCGAGATCGAGAACGTCCTGTTGTCCCACCCCAAGGTGGGTGACGCCGCGGTCTTCGGGATCCCTCACGAGGACTGGGGCGAAGAGGTCAAGGCGGTCATCGAGCCGGCCGAAGGGGTCGAGGGCGATGACGCTCTGGCGGCCGAGATTCTCGCGTTCTGCGCCGACAAGCTGGCTCGGTTCAAGACGCCCAAGTCGATCGACTTCACCTCCGAGATGCCACGCGACCCCAACGGGAAGCTCTACAAACGCAAACTGCGGGATCCCTACTGGGAGGGCGTCCAGCGCGCTCTCTGAGCGGGCCGCATCACGCGGGGTCGGCACGGGGGGGTCTGGTGACGTAGGATTGGGTGAAGGACCATCCCGCTCACCTCGGGCCTGTTGCCGTCCTTCCGGCTTGGCGTATGCCCGCACCGGGCCCGCCGATGGATCGGAGGATCATGATCTCAGCCGAGTCATCCCAGCTAGGTGCGCAACTCGATGCACACCATGCTCCCGAAACGAACGGGCGGATGTCCGTGTGCCGCCGGTGTGGAGCGCTCACCGACAGTCCGGCCGGCCTCCAGCACACGCCGCACACGAGCCAGGTGGACAAATCCAACCAGTGGCTCACGGCCCAGTCCCGGCTGCGACAGATCGACCGGGCCAGGGACCTGCGGTCGCGCTGAGCAGGGTCCGGCAGCCGGCGGTCCGGCAGGCGGGCGCTACGTGAGCGCCCGACCTTCCAGCCGTGCCGCCAACCACATCCAACACTGCCACTACACCGGGCCCGGCGTGCCAGACTCGCTCGGCTGACCCGGGTCCCGATGTGGAGGTTCTCCTATGGTCGACGACATCGATGATCCCCGCCGGCAGGAGCCGCCGTTCACCCTCGGTGAGCGGGAGATGCTCGAAGGTTGGCTGGATTACCACCGCACGACCCTGCTTCTCAAATGCGAAGGGGTCGACGAAGCCGGGCTCAAGAGCCGGCCCATCCCTACTTCCAAGCTGTCGCTCCACGGTCTGGTGCGCCACATGGCCGAAGTCGAGCGCGGCTGGTTCCGGCGCGTGCTCCTGCGCCAGCCCGACACGCCTTCCATCTGGTTCGACCCGGCCGTCGAGGACAGCGAGCTCGTCCCGCTCGACGACGCGGACTGGCCCACCGACCTCGCGGCGTGGCAGACCGAGTGCGCGGCCAGTCGTGCCACCGCAGCAGGGCACTCACTCGATCACACCGGTCTCCGCTTCGGTGATCCCTGCTCCTTGCGGTGGATCTACAACCACATGATCGAGGAGTACGCGCGGCACAACGGGCACGCCGACCTCATTCGCGAGCTTGTCGACGGCAGCGTCGGTTGTTGAGCCACGCCTCGGCCAGGAGCCCGCGTTCTTGGCGATGAGTTGGGCGAAGTCGTCATCGATCACCTGTTCCTCCGCCGCGCGGGCATTGGTGCTCGCGATGTCGAGCAGCCGGTTCGGATCCATCTTTATGAAGATGCCCTCAGCCTCGGCCGTCAGCGCACCGTCGTAGTAGATGCCGGCCCAGGTGAAGACCTTGCGCCGTTCGGTCCCGGTGAAGCGGGCGACGATGTCCAGCGGAGCGAGGAGGGGGGTGGGCCTGCGATAGCGCACGGTGAGAGTGCCCGTCATACCGGGGTTCTCGGTGAGGATGTTGGCCGCGCCCATCACCTCATCGAAGAGCTCGGCGATGATCCCACCGTGGACGCAGGTGGGAGGGCCCTCATACGCATAGCCGAAGGTGACCCGCCCCCGGATCTCCCGCCGGCCGCCCTCACCCTGCACCGACCAGATCTCGACGGGCGGGGCGATCGGGTTGGCGAAGCCGATCATCGGGCTCATCGGAAAGAAGTCCTGGGGATGTCCCGAGGGTTGGATGCGGGGACGCTTGGACGCGGCGGCGTTCCTCTCCAGCCCGTCGGCGATCCGGACCAGCTGATCGGCGGCTTCGGCGATCTCGCGGTCCGGCACGGGATGCCCCACCGCGGCGGCGCTGATGCGTCGAACGGCGTCCGCCAGCCGATTCAGCGGTTCGTCCCCGGTCGAGCGGGGCGACCCGTCGAGTCCGGGAAAATCGTTACCGAGAGGAGGCGGCGGGTGGCTCACTGGCGGGTGAAGCGCGCTGGTCTCTTTTCGGCGAACGCCTTCGGTCCCTCGGCGGCGTCTTTCGTCGAGAAGATCGGCCAACCGATTTCAAGCTCGCGGGCCAGACCGTCGACCTCGGACATGCCCTCGGTCTCGCGTACTGATCGCTTGATGGCCTCCACCGCCAACGGGCCGTTCTGACCGATGACCGCTGCGATCTCCAGTGCCTTTTCGAGGGCGGTGCCGTCGGGCACGACGTAGCCGATGAGGCCGATGCGCAGCGCCTCCTCCGCCGGGACCTCGCGAGCGGTGAGGAGGAGGTCCATGGCTACGGTGAAGGGGATCTGCCGGCGCAGGCGGACGGTGGACCCTCCGAGCGGGAAGAGCCCCCGCTTGGCCTCGAACACGCCGAAGATCGCCCCCGCCCCGGCGACCCGGATGTCAGTGGGCTGGAGGATTTCGGTTCCGCCGGCAACCGCCCATCCCTCGACGGCGGCGATCAAGGGCTTCTTGACGTCGTAGTGGCGCAGCAGGGCCTTCCAGTGCAGGTCGGGATCGGCCTCCCGGCGCGCCTTGTACCTCTCGTTCTCGGGTGAGTCCCCCATCGACTTGAGGTCCATGCCGGTACAGAAGTTGCCGCCGGCGCCGGTGAGGATGGCGCACCTGATGTCGTCGTTGTTGTTGATCTCCTCCCAGGCGTCGGCCATGCCGACCAGCATGGGAAGGCTGAGCGCGTTCTTCGCTTCCGGCCGGTTCATGGTCACGATGGCCGTGGCACCCTCGCGGGCGTAGGTCAGGTGCTCAGTCGATTCCACTTTGGTCTCCCCGTTCCGGCGGCTGGGCCAGTCGCCCCTGAGGGGCAGATATAGAACCTGTTCTAAAGGTACCACCCTGCTCAAACCTGCCGTGAGGCCGGAGCGACCCTTGAAACCCGGGCTGACATCCTTTCACGAGATAACTATCGAAAGAAAATTTT
>Ga0302325_10031455_pt1 | contig 10920 bp, 11 predicted proteins | sample Palsa_T0_2_FD_201948 | JGI IMG/M metagenome (GOLD analysis project Ga0302325, IMG submission 201948) | Peat permafrost microbial communities from Stordalen Mire near Abisko, Sweden - Palsa_T0_2 | ecosystem: Environmental > Terrestrial > Soil > Palsa > Peat permafrost | place: Sweden: Abisko... | reverse complement strand
ATTCCACCCGGAATTCGTGTACTCCCAATGCCACAAATTCCCACTCATATCCTCCACAATCGCCTCGAGCGCCATATTAAAACTCCCATGCACCAAACTCCACACATTCTTCACATTATTCCCAAAAGTCAACACATTTACCCAACCCCCGGGTCCACCAGGCTGCGGCGGATTGCTCTCAATATCCGTATTAATCCTCTGCCAATGCTGCACCTGACCATCCACCGCGACCAACAACTGAAACCCGCCAGGCGTCCTCTCGTCCTCCGTTCTCCAATAATCTTGGACCATGACAGGAGCAGTGTCGCCGATGTCAGCGCCGAAGATTTCCGTGGGGATCCAAGTTTTGTTGGTGTTAGGGAGGTTGGAGGAGGGGCGGTAGAACATCTGCATCTTTCCGGAGGCGAGGACTGCTACTACGTAGAGGTTTCCGGCGGAAGTGGGGTCGTCGAGGTCGAGGTTTACGTTGGATTGGATGAGCGCGGGCCCGGATTGGAGGATTGTGGCGGGGCCGGAGATCACGGATTCGAAGGTGAAGGCGCCGGTTTTGGAATTGCGTTGGGACTGCTTTTGTCAGTTCTTGTTCCTACAGCTCGAGAAAGGAGAAGGGAAGGGGTTGGAGAAGAAAAAGAAGTGAAGAACCTACCTCCCACAAACTCCCATCCGAATTCCTCACCACAACCGCAAAGTTTGAATCATCAGTCTGCACAAATCCCGGATACCCCGCAAACTGATTCTGAACACCAGGCCAGGGATAATTCAGCGTCCCAGTAAAGAACCAACCTGGTCTCGTCTCGCTATAATACCAATGATTCAGCGTTCCATGATCGCCCCAGAACAGGACCTCGAAGTCGCGGTTGAAAGATGAGCCGAGCATGGACGGCTGCCCGTTGACGTATTGGCCTGTTTGGGGAGGCGATCCAGCAACGAGTTGGTTCGCAACGGCCCAGGAATAGGGGGCATCGCCGTCGCGCCAGACTTGGGTTAATCCGCCTGATGGGTTTGCTCGCACCATCTCGAAGTTGCGGTGAGTGGCTCCGTTTCCGCCTTGGTATAAGCAGCCGTTGTGGTGGCGCTTGCGGGTCCATGGGTCGGGGTTGACGTTCGTGATGCCGAATTTGGTCCAGTTGTCGATTTGAGCTGTGCCATATCTATCCCAAATTCATCGGCAAAGTTCAAAGCAAGAAAGGGGGTGGCTACTCACGTCAAGTTCCCATACCCATTGACACCCCAGTACGGACCCCACGAGTTGCGCATAATCCAAAGCCCGGCATTATCATCATACCCCACAAGGAGAATACAATGACCTCCGTCGAGGCCCGATGTGCCGTCGTACTTGTAGGGACCAGTAGCCCAGTCCCAGCTGAAAAAATCATAATAAACATTAAAACAAGCAGAAATCGGCCCCACATTAGCAATCCACTGCTTCTGATCCGCCACCGTATTCAAGCTCGTGTACTGCGGAATCCTCAGCGTCCTCCCCGCCCGATCACCACACGGAAACCACGGCTTGTCATCCATATCATACTCATCGCACTGCTTATCCGCCACCCCGCCTCCAGTCGTAGCTGCCCAGTTGAGAGCGAAGTCTGGTCCACCGGGTTGGCCGCAAGAGACGCCCATCTGGTCGTGGAAATCGCCTTCCCCGCGTTTCGACCACATGCCGTGTTGGATTCGCACCATGGATTCGATGAGCGCGGTCGCGGAGAAGACCCAGCAGGATTCGCAGCCGCCTTGGTCCTGGATGCTGGTTAGCCAGTTTAGGCCGCCGCGGTTGCGCCAGTCGACGGAAGCAGGGAGGCCGCGCTCTTCAATGTCATCGCGTGGGATGATGGTCGAGTTCCGCGGGATGGTTGTTGCTGTTGGTGCGGAGCCAGGTGGGCCCACCGGGATGGTAAGATTTGAGACGGCGATGCTGGTCCATATCATGGGTTCAAAGGTCTCCGTGACGGTGAGTGGGACGGTGGTACCGCCTAGGCCATGGGTGACTGCGGTGGTATTTTTGGGGCCGGGACCTGGGGTTGGAACACTGAGAGGTGGTCCCGTTGATTGTACTGATGGTGGTGGAGTTGATGTTGATGCTAGGGATAGGGGGATTGATATGTGGATAGGGGGAATGATCGTTGGGTGGGGCTGTGGGCAGTTAGTGAAAGTGTTAGGAGGGAAAGGCTCAAGGCTGATGGTGGCATATAACTTACGATGATGATTCCCTCGCTCAAGCTGGCGAGGAGGGGTATAGCATACCCCAACCTTGAGAGAAACATTACGTCAAGCGAACAATAAAATGAATGTAGAATGTATTGTAACCGCAAGAGGAATGCGGATCCAAAAACGAGTGGGATCAAGAGAGCTGAGAGCGATGCTGTCCTTCTCCACCTCGAAGGGAAAACTTCCCATCTTTATATACCACTCCTTGATGAAGCATCATCACGACTTCGACAAAGATTCAGGAGATCTCTCAGGCTGTGCCTGTCCACATCTCCGAAAGCATACATGCTGTTCCTGAATCCTGAAAACATGAGATGAATCCAACCGCCAATGAAACCCCTCAAACCATCACTCACGAAGTCTGGGGAAATGAGACCTCACCATCTCGTGAGGCTGTGTCTGTCTCTCCCAGAGCCATTTCCGGCATCTCGAAAAGTAACAGGAAGATCAAGGAAAAGGCTGCATCCTGCTTTAAAATTATCACTAGCTAAACAGGGCCAGCGAGCTCTTAACTCCGAACAGCCTCGCGCGCTATGCTGAAAAGTTTAAAATGAGAGCTCCCTCAGTCATCCACTCAGAATCTCGGATTTAAGGGAAGGACGAAGGGGAAGGGGAGGCGAGGCTCTTAGCTGCTTCGCCACTTTTTGTCTCTCAGCCTTACGGAGAGGATGTAGAGGTAGGATTGGTAGGGGACGTTTCGCATATCATGTGTTCCGGCCCCTTTCATGCGGAGACCCGTGGTATAGGTCATGTTGAAGCGCCAACCCAATCCGAAGCGTGCTTTTGCCGCAAGAGCAACTTGTTGATGGGAACATGTAATTTCTTTGCTGTCTTCGCCAAGGGTTTAGGAGTGAGGATGAGGATTTGGGAGCAGCCATGATCGTGGTGCATTCTGTCGCGGGGAAATGCGGTGGCTATTTTTAGTATCTCCTGCTGCGCCACGGGTATTTTCTACCGCCTGATTGGTCTGTCAGAATTGAGGTTAATTTAGCGAGTGAGACCCCTTTTGACGAGCGTCATGTCTGAATGTTCTATGCCGCATGGAACTCTCAAGCTTCTGCCTCGCCAAATCTTCTGTGCAGTATGGGACAAACTTGTTGTTCGGCGTTAGTGGGATCAATGTTCCGAACTGGGCTGGAACATTAGGTGGAGGAACGAACGCTGAATGATCTGGATTGAGCGGGACACTGTCACATTGATACTCGTATTGTCCCAGTTCAGTGTGGACATTGTGTGTTATGAAACCACCGTATTGCCTTTTCTGTCTACCGTAAACGCCTGGGTATTTTCCATTCCTTCCCTATGCAAAAATCATTGTTAAATCATCATCCAGTTGCACGTGACGCCGGTTCTAAAACTACTCCCGCGTCTCCGCTCCTCTACTCTAAGCCTCAACATAGCCCGACGTAGCACCTCTATCGGCACTCTTCTTCGCTGGCGAGTCAAGATCTTCAAACTCCTTCTTGGCAATGTAGCAGTTCTCCATCGCAGAGTTGAATGTCTCTTCGCCGGGAGGGAGGCTGACTGCAAGGTAGGTGTTCGTAGTGAATTTGATGATGAAGAGTGAGAACGTGCTCAGCTTCATCTCCAACAAGGCAAACTGCTCTGCACTCTTTGGAGTACCGGTATAGCGACTGGTGGTCTGCTTAAAATTCTTGATGATGTTGCTGAGACGCTCGAATCGGTCGGTTGTGGGGTTCATTATGCCGATGTTTGATGCCCAGGAAGAAACGACAAGGAATGAAGAGCGCTCGAACAACATGACTTCCTCCGCTGTGATAAGCTTGCCAAGACTGCCCAGATGCTTTTCGATTTGGTCGAGGTTGGGGACGAGATCGTGGATAATTTCAGCCCAAGCTTTGTAGAGAGATTGGTCCCAGATGGAGGTAGCAAAGGGGGTGATCTCGAAGGAATCGGATTTGGATTTGATAGAACCAACGCGCTCATTGTAGATGTCTTCGCGCTGGTTCGGGACAACGAGATCCATCTTGTGGACTAGGATGTAGATACTTGCGCCAGGCGAGAATTGACTGAGGGCGGTTATGATCGAGCGGTAAGTGAGAAGGTCGCGTTCGAAGTCTCGGGACTCGATATCGAAGACATAAATGAGGACTCCGACATTAGAGAAGACATGTTGGCGTTGTTGGGAGAGGTAGTTTTCCATGAAAGCATCTTGACTGCAGGGAATTAGCTTTGAGCTGGAAGCTTCGGACTCAATAAAACATTGCAAAGGAGGTTGAATAGAGCCTTTTCAAGCTTGTTAATAGCGGCAGCCTGCAGGAGAGTTATGTGACAGGCCATGTAGACGTCTGCCAGTAGCTCTTCCTTGTCTTCTCTCACACCTGCAGGGCGAGGCTGAAAGAGGTGTCGTTTGTGCCACAATGGCCAAAGAGATTGCAACTTACCCTCCACAGTCCCAGAGATTGAGTGTCAGGTTGCCCAGGAACTTGACATTGCTGAGATCAACATCAATGGTAGCTCCCAATCGGCGGGTGTCCCTCGCGACGTAGTTGCTGAAGATGATGCTTCTCATGGAGCTCTTACCAGAACCCGACTTGCCCATCAGCAGAACTTTCTTCTTCTTCTGCTTGCGCGGCTCGGAAGCTGGGGAAGCGGCAGACTCAGGGATAGGTTCATCTTGGATGTTGAGGGCTCTCATTTGTTCCATTTTGGCAAAGTGTGCTTTGTATCTTCTGTGCCAGTTGTACGCTTGGCAGCCGCAGTTCAAGAGGGCAAGTCGACGAAGACCCATAGTGACACTAGCGGCTCCGAGGTTTAGCCGTTATCGCTGCGATAAGACTTGGTGTTGAGGGGGCGGCAAGAAACGGTTGTAGCCGGCAAGAGCCGGGTGACCAAGCAAGGACGAGCTACATAAGGTAGCGCTGACTCTATTGTCAGTGCATGTAATCTCTTGCTCAGCCTCGCTCAAGGCGGATAGGAAAAGCGACACTGGTTTTCATTGTCTCATACCAAGTTGGAACATTGAAATCAAGCAGAACGAGTGCCGACGTCTTCAGTCTCTGACGCTCCCCTCGATGACACTTCTCTTGACAACACCTTTCTCAACTGTGGACTTTCATTGTCCCACCCCAAGCTGGAACACTGAAAATCTAGCAGTGCTGCCATTTCTGCCCACAACCAGTCTCGTCGAGCTCCTGTCGACCACATCCGCTTCGACCGTGTCATTTCAATGTTCCAACTTAACGTGGGACATTGAAAATCAGTGCTGCTTTTTCTGTCCTCAGCCAGCCTCGTCAACCCCTGACACTTCTCGACTACCCCACCCCGCCCACTCCATATTATCACACCTTGGATATGAACTCTAAGCTATGTGCTCTTTGCCAAGCTGTCATCGCCACTACAACTCCTTATGAACTTCATAACCATCATCCCGATGCCAAGTCGGCCGAAGTTGGTTAGCATCAAGTGGGGGGCTTCTTTGCTCTATCTTGCAAGTTATGACAACTTCCAACCCCCGTTTTCCTGGCGTATCCCAAGTATAAGCAGTTTAGCCTGTGTTCCGGATCAGAAGTACTAATCTGTCGCTCGTTTCAGGGGCGTCACTGAATACCCACATCCTTTATCCTAGCCTGAAGGAGTTCACTCTACCACTCGACGACTCGTCATGATTCAAATACTGGAAGTCAAGATCGAATTATTTCACAGCTGACAGAACTAGGCAGGTGAAGGGAGGATATTTGAAACTCCGTGGATGGTTAAAAAAGCTGTCGAGCTTTAAAATGAGAAAACTCGAGCCTTACCTAGGGCTATCAACTACCTAGAACATGGGTCTCGTTGCATATTTCTACACAGACGGGGTCTTTGGACCTAACAGCAAGGAATTATTGTTTTTTCTGCCTATCAGTTAGCTTCATGATCGTGGCTACTCCCAAACGGTCCAGAGGTCAACGGTCTAGTATTGGCCGCTACTTCCCAAGAAGAACAGTACCGAAGAGTTGGAATGTTTAAATAAGGTATATCCTACGACAGAGGTCTATTCAGCATGCCACTTTACCCAACGACTCCAGACCTGACGCGCTCAATAGGTATCAAAAAGCCGTGTAACTACGTATCAAGATAACAGTGGTGTCGAAAGCCAGGGAGAAAAGATGAGGCAACTGAGAACTGGTGGTGTGAAAGATAAGCAGCAACTTCCTGAACATATTCCAATGGAAATTTATATATTCGGACGGTCCCCAGTCTCGCAAGAATCACGAAGATAAATGCAAGGGAGCTGGATGGGTTGAATCCGTAATCACAATCATCTGAGAGTCCTCCGGCCAGGTTTGCTCTTCAACTCAGCATCCGCATCATCAAAGTAGTCAGCTGCATCGATACATCATCCGCCACGATCCTCATTTTCGGGTACATATAATGCCCCCAATCTGCCTTGCACGCGGCTGCAGATGACAGCCACGCTTATGTACTCTGGAAAAGTCGTTAGCCCAGAAGTAATCCATTCCGGATCAAGCAATTCTGCCAAGCCGTGCGGGAATGACGTCAGGTTTGTGATGGGAGCTAGGACGAATCTAGCTCGCAGGTGCCTGCCGCCTGTTATAGTTTGGATGGACTTAGTCTCCGCTAGTGCTACGAATGGCCTTGTATCAAAAGCCTTATCAGCCGCCTTCCCATTTCCGGAAACCCGTGAGACTTGCACTTGCGCATTGTACGTTAGGGTAGCAAGGTAGGGCCATCTCCACAACTTCTGGACGACGAAATACTCCCTCCTTCCCCACGAACTCTTAAGGTCTGTTCTACTCAAGTCTCAAGCCCCATCCTGAACCTACATGACTGGTGGACACTCCATTTCTGCTTTCACTAAAAGTTTGAAAGCTTCTATCTACGGAATAGCTATCCCTAGGAACTCCATACTTTCCGAGTTTGAAATCTTCACCTGGAGAGAAGACTTTGTTGCGATTCGTTTTTGTCATAGGTTGGTAAAGCTGGATCAGCCCACCGAGTACCTAGTAGCAGACTAGTGTAGCTCAAAATATGGTTGATTTTGATATATGCAGTCAAAATCCTTGCTCCTAGCGTGAGGGCGTCAAATTAAAATCGCGCCTAGTGGCTGTCAATTTGCCAGATCAAGCTTTTCAATATCTCAGGACTCCAAGTGCAGCGATGAAGTCTTTCACCGTCGAGGTTATGGACGCAGGAGAAATGCTTGTCCGTGAATTCCAAGTCCATGCCCAGCATGAATGATCCTTGGTGCCTTTCAACCCCCCTGTCTTCCCTCTCATCACAAAGATACGCACTAAAACTGTTTCCTTACTTGCTCTAATAATTGGTGCCCTGGCTGCTCCTGCTGCTACCAATGGAACTACGGCCAGCTCGAATCCTTGTGGCTATTTGACCCAGCGGGTTGTCGAGTTCTACAGCAATAACTCGAGTATGTTCAAGTCAATAACTACACACCCATACCCTAATTGTTTGCAGATATGACAGCGTGTTCACTTTCCCTCCCTCTCTTAGGTTAGCATACATCCAGTCCTCCGCTATCAATAATGAGCTCGCCGCAAACTATGCGACTGAAGTCAAGTACTTGGAATTTCAATCAACTGTTGGATATCTGAAGGGTAAGTAGAGTTTACTCTTCAAATATCCTTAGGCTACACGGCTGATAACTCTGAAGATCCTCTCTCTAACTATTCTTACCCACCGATTGATCTTTTCGGGGGCATCGATCATTGCCAGCAAAGCAGCTACTGGTGGCTTTTCAAGTTAGTATGAATTCGATTTTACCCCAAACCAACTTATTGTATCTACGCACGAGAGACATCTTTTTATTTCCACATGCACGTCTGGAAGCATTTTGTATCAACGGGGCTATCCGGCACGTTTGCAACTGGTCTCTGTTTCTGAAGATGGTCTTCAGCTCCCACAAATTTACATTTACAGTAAACAATTCAAGCTCCTGTTATTGAAATACTTGATTTGCTTTACTGACATGGAACATAGACAATTTGTTTGCTGCGGCAAACAACTTTACCACCTCAAATATCGTGAGCATAAATGGCCAAGACGTTACGGAATATCTCGAGAAGTTTTACCTCGAATGAGCTTTCGGACTCTGATGCAAGTTTTAACAGCATTTTGTGGGACTATGGTGCTACACCTTCGTCAGGGTACGTCAAATTGCCCAAGTTCACCTTATACGAGCCCACAGATATCTAGAGGATTTGATGGATCGTTTACTTTGCCTACTATCTATCAGTATCCCGAAGATTATACCCATTTTGCCTTTGCAAATGGAACGATGCTCCCGGTGGAGAATTATGCCTTTTTTACTTCCAGTACCTGGTTCACAGACATTGTCGATTGCAAGACCTTCACAGACTTCTTCTGTGTCACCCCTGCTTAAGAAAGCACATCATCCTCTCCTCTTTCGAATGCCACGTCTACGCCTTCATCTACTCCTATATCCAGAATGGCTACGGGCGCGACCGCTCCAACACTTCTCAGGTATCCTTACAGTGCTGTTACCAAAGATCCCAACAATCAGGTTGCTTGATATTTTTTGAACGGTACTGACTTCGATGATACTGCTATACTTCGTATTGCTTCGTTCGCGAACGAAACTGCAGATCCAACCTCGGCGGCTTCGACATTTGCAGCCTCTCCCGAGTCCCGACAGCGCACTAGCAATAAGGGACAGTGACAGACCGACAGTAGCACCGCGGTACTAATCAAGGAAGTCATCTATACGTCGCCATGGGACTACGAGCTGCCTTGACAGCCGACTTGCAGAACTTTACTTGTTGGTCTGACTGCGAACTACCCTACTTCCTACCGGTAGTAAACAATGGAGATCAATTTACTGCCCTGGGAAGAACCCCCCTGAATAACTCTTTATACAACAATGTTACAGACGCAGTCATTCCCTACGGCTTTGCTAGCCAACCAGAAGATCTCCAGCCCTTCGCAGCCGAGAACATCATCCTCTTGACTGATGGAATTTGCACTTCTAGTGAGAAAATCCTGGCCCCAAACCAACCTGTCCGCGGATTGTAGGGGGGTTTTTTTTTCGATGAGAGTGTGAGTAGTCCGAGGACATTGTGGGAGCAGGTTTGGGGTGTAGCGTGGCGTGGGGGAGAGTGTGCTTGGGGTGGAGTGGGGGCTGGGGTGAGGGGCGATGGGAGTAGTGCTGGGAATAGGACTTTGGCTTCTCCTACGAGTGGTGGGGAGGCTGCGAGGGGTGGGATTTTAGGGGTGGTTGTTGGTGTTACTACTTCTTTCGATATTTTGTTATAGATACGTGGGGTCATTTAACTAGTGGTTGAAATTGGATTGATAGAAGGGGAGAGTGAGTTCCATTTACTAGGTAATGGAATTGAAACAAAGTCGATTGAGAATCCATAAACTCCCCGTACACTTACTTCCCCATCTGATTTATTTCCCTGCGCATTTGTCAAATCCGTCAATGACCTGTTGTGCACGAAGCTGTGCCTCCATTACAACCTCGTATTCTCTCCCAGCTATATAGCAAAAGCATCGTCAGCAAAGTTACTTGTGTTCGTGAAGGCTTTCATACCTGCTGAACGATAGCCCGGGGTTGTGTGTGTAGTGTCATCGAGGTAGTTTGCAACAGCATTGAATGGGGGTTTCTGCTCAGCACATGCCTGTGAAGTTGATTGAGCTGGGTTGCTGGATCGCGCCGTAGCATTCGACGAGCTTTGCTTTAATTTTGATTTTGATTTTTCGCGTTGACTTTGAAAGATAAAACATTAGTTATCTGGACGCTTTCGCCAGAAAGGTTTCTTACCTCGAATTGGAGCCCCAGGTTGCTTGGGTAGACATGGCTGGCCGGAAACTGATACCGTGTAGTATCACGTGAAACTATCAAGTCAGGTCTTGTGATTTTTTCCCCCTGTTGTTTCTCGACAATTGCAGAACAGCGATGAGGATGGGGTTTCTTAAAAATCATGGTGAGAATTCTTAATGGCTTTATATCTGAGTGGTTTTACAAATGTTGCAGTCTTCAATTGCAGGAGAAGTGCAAACGTTGCAACGATTGCAGCACAGTTTGAAGCGCAAAGGGTGAGAGATGTCTTTGGCGCATATCACAACTCCCCACCCCTTGGGCCTCCCTGCAAGAAATAAACAAGCTTCGAGAATTATGCGAGACATTGCGCCCATGGCGGCAGGCCGGTGGCTCAAGTTTCGTTGCAGAGCCTCAACTCAAGACACATGCCCTTGGTGCATTATTGCTTGCGTCGAGTGTTTCTTCAGGGGGTTCCTCGTGGTTTGATGATCCCAGTGTGAAGCGCCACTCAATAGTACACAGACGCCAGCCAGGGTTTAGCGAGTAAGCTCATAAGACCGATTAGTATTCCTACGAAACCTTGCAACTTTCTAAGTTACGCTTGAAGTTGAGATAGGTTTGGTGCAATTATTCCAAGGACAATTGGGCACTCTGGATATATATATGTACTTTGCACAATTCTAATAAAGTGGTGGAAGGAAAGATGAACCCTGAAGTGGCGGAGAGCGTCGCCCAACGAATCACAATCCCTGCAACATCGAATCCCCACCAATCTTATTTCTACCCCCAATGTGGCCGTTACATTTCAGAATTGAGGCCTAACATAGACAAGACTGCACACTTTGCAGTGTAAACATCAAAATATGGCCGTACCCCTTGTGCGACGCGCCGGAGACATCACTTCCAGGACTAAAGCAGTCGAAAGTCTTTGACTGGATGTTCAGAAAAAG
>Ga0302325_10031454_pt1 | contig 10920 bp, 10 predicted proteins | sample Palsa_T0_2_FD_201948 | JGI IMG/M metagenome (GOLD analysis project Ga0302325, IMG submission 201948) | Peat permafrost microbial communities from Stordalen Mire near Abisko, Sweden - Palsa_T0_2 | ecosystem: Environmental > Terrestrial > Soil > Palsa > Peat permafrost | place: Sweden: Abisko... | reverse complement strand
ATCCCGGTGGCCGGGGTGGCGCACCAATCCGGCACGTGCCGCTTCGGGGACGACCCCCAGACCTCAGTGCTCGATGCCAACTGCAAGGCTCACGAAATTGACAACCTCTACGTCGTCGACACGAGTTTCTTCCCGAGCATCGGCGCGGTGAACCCCGCCCTGACTGCCATGGCGAACGCCATCCGGGTCGGCGAGCATCTGACCGAGCGATTGGCCTGACTCCCACCCGTTCTGTGACGACGTCGTACCCTGTGGGCCGGGCCATCACCACTCTGCGAAAGGAGCTGTCGTGAGCACAACATCACGCCACCGCGTCGTCGTCGTCGGCGGCGGCTTCGGAGGCCTGCCCGCCACCCGGCTGCTGGCCGCGTCCGACCTCGACATCACGCTCATCGACCGGCGCAATCACCACCTGTTCCAACCACTGCTCTACCAGGTGGCCACCGGCATACTCTCGCCGGGAGCGATCTCGCCTGTGCTGCGGCACATTCTGCGCCGGCGCAAGAACGTCAACGTGGTTCTCTCCAAGGTGACCGGCTTCGATCTGGAGCGACGTATCGTCCACACTGAATCCGTGCCGGGAGAAATCGCAGAGTACCCGTACGACAGTCTGATCGTCGCCGCCGGCGCCGGGCAGTCCTACTTCGGGCACGACGAGTTCGCCCTCCTCGCCCCCGGGATGAAAACGATCGACGACGCCATGGAGTTGCGCCGCCGCGTCTACGGGGCCCTCGAGATCGCCGAGAACCTCGCCGACGAGGCGCTCCAGAAATTCTTCATGACCTTCGTTATTGTCGGCGGCGGCCCGACTGGAGTGGAGCTGGCCGGCCAGATCCGCGAGCTCGCCTACCGCAGCCTCTCCAAGGACTTCCGCCACATCGATCCCGCCGCCGTGCGCGTGCTCCTGGTCGACGGTGGCAAGGAGCCGCTGGCCACCTTCGGCGGTGAGCTCTCGGGGCGGGCCCGCAAAGAGCTCGAGAAGATGGGCGTCGAGCTGCGCATGGGGCTGCGTGTCGTCGGTGTCGATGCCTTCGGCGTTGATGCCGAGAGCTCAGAGGGCGCAAAGGAACGCCTCGACTGCGGCACCGTCATCTGGGCCGCTGGCGTCCAGGCCTCGCCGCTGGCCGGGTTGCTCGCCGAGGCCACGGGGGCCAAGACGGATCGCGCCGGGAGGATCGCCGTCCTCCCCGACCTCAGCCTTCCCGGACACCCAGAAGTCTTCGCAATCGGCGACATGGCAACCGTCAACGACCTTCCCGGCGTCTGCGAGGTGGCTATGCAGGGAGGCCTGCATGCCGCCAACACGATCAAGCGGCGACTGAAGGGCGGCGAGAGCGCTCCGTTCAAGTACCGGGACCTCGGGAGCGCCGCCGCCATCGGCCGCTTCAAGGCCATGGTCAGCGTGAAGGGCCTGCGCCTCAGCGGCTTCCCCGGATTCATCGTCTGGATGTTCGTACACCTGGCCTTCCTCAACGGGTTCGGCTCCCGCTTCATGGCCCTTTGGCGGTGGGGTGTTGCCATGATTGGACGTGCCAGGCCCGAACGTGTGTTCAGCGTCGGGCACACCGGCGGAGACCTGAGCCTGCCCGACGATGTCAAGGCAAAGGTCATGCCGAAACCCTTCCCCGTGCTCGAGGACCAGACGGGTTGGACCAACCTGAGGGCACGGATAGGGGCGGCTGCACCTGCACCTTCCGGAGGCGGCACAGGGGGATCCACCCCGTCCTGAACCGCCCGGCGCGCGCCCGGGAGGGGCCAACTACATTCGCCGGATGATCCTCGATCGATTCCTCGTCACCGACCAAGTTGCCATCGTCACCGCCAGCGGGCGCGGCATCGGCGCCGCCACCGCCGTCGCGCTGGCAGAGGCAGGGGCAGACGTGGTCTTGGCGGCCCGCACAGTGGACCAGCTACGCGCGGTGGCCAAACAGGTCGAGGCGGCCGGGCGCCGGGCGATCGTCGTGCCTGGCGACCTGACTGACTTCGACCTCATCGCCTCGCTGGCCGAGACGGCATTTCGCGAGTTCGGGCGGCTCGACATCGTGGTCAACAATATGGGCGGCACCATGCCTCGGCCGCTGCTCGACACCTCACCGCGCTTCTTGGAGGAGGCCTTCCGCTTTAACGTCTCGGCCGGCCACGCGCTGATCCGGGCCGCGGTGCCGCGCATGCTCGAAGGTGACCACCCCGGAGGGGCCATCGTCAGCATTTCGTCGGTAATGGGACACGTTGCCGGGCGCGGCTATGTCGGCTACGGCACCGTCAAGGGCGCGCTCGAGCAGTACACCCGGCTGGCCTCGCGCGACCTGGCGCCCCGGATTCGGGTCAACGCGATTGGCGTCGGCTCGACGGCCACCTCGGCCCTTGACATCGTCATGTCGAGCGACGAGCTTCGCACCGCCATGGAGGACGCCACTCCGTTACGGCGCCTCGGGCATGTCGATGACATCGCCTCGGCCATCCTCTATCTGGTGTCACCCGCGGGCGCCTATGTCACGGGCAAGATCATTGAGGTCGACGGCGGCCTGCAGTCGCCCAACCTCGAATTCCCTCTCCCCGACCTCTAAGGAGTCACCCTTGATGCCGTACCGTGTCGTGCAGTGGAGCACCGGTAACGTCGGACGCCATTCCCTTGCTGGCATCGACGCCCACCCAGATCTCCAGCTGGTCGGCGTCTACGTGTCGAACCCCGACAAGGTGGGTCACGATGCCGGTGAGCTGGCAGGGCTTGTCCGTACCTTCGGCGTGGCGGCGACCAGCGACGCCGACGCACTGCTCGCGCTGAAGCCGGACTGCATCGTGCACACAGCCATGGCCGATGACCGCATCTTCGAGGCGCTCAAAGATCTCGAGAGTTTCCTGGCCGCGGGCATCAACGTGGTCTCCTCGAGCCCGGTGATGCTGCAGTACCCGGCGCCCGACGATCCCCTGGCCGCTCCGCTCATTGCGGCAGCGGAGGAGGCCGGCGTCTCGATCTTCGTCAACGGGGTCGATCCTGGGTTCGCCAATGACGCGCTGCCGCTTGTCCTGTCCGGGGTCAGCGAGCGCATCGAGGAGGTGCGCTGCGCGGAGATACTCAACTACAACACCTACAACCAGCCCATGGTGCTCTTCGGCATCATGGGCTTTGGTGGTGCCATGGACGACGTGCCCTTCCTGCTGACCCCGGGTGTCCTCACCATGGCCTGGGGGTCGGTCGTCCGCCAGATTGCAGCCGGCCTCGGCGTGGCCCTGACCGACGTGACCGAGTGGTACGAGCGGGAGGCGGCGCCGGAAGACTTCGAGGTCGATGCGGGCACCATCAAGGCCGGGACGGCCGCGGCGCTGCACTTCGAGGTGCGCGGCATGGTCGGCGACCGCGCCGTCGTCGTGCTCGAACACGTGACCCGGCTGCGCGACGACCTCGGCGCGCAGTGGCCCCAGCCCGCCGGGCAGGGTTGTTACCGCGTGGAGATCAAGGGCGAGCCGAACTACACACTCGACCTCCAACTCATGGGCACCGACGGCGATCACAACACGGCAGGGCTCAAAGCGACCGCCATGCGGCTCGTCAACGCCGTGCCGGCGGTGATGGCGGCGCCGCCTGGTCTGGTCACGGCTCTCGATCTCCCCCTCGTCACCGGCCGGGGCCTGGTCGTCACCTGAACGGGAGTTTCCTTGTGTGCGAATCGCGCGGGCGCAATCACAACACACCGAACAATCGCCTTACCCGCCACAACGTAGGCAAAAGTACTGCGGCCCCTCGGTTAAGACATCCCCTCAGTAGGGCGACAAGAGGGTGTGTCCCCAAACGAGACTCCCACGCCGAGCGGTCGCCGGCATCGTCGCCGGAGGGCCGTCAACTCCGTCGTGGGAATCGGCGCGGGATCCGTCCCGACCACGCAGGGACGCGCCTTCGGGCGCGTGACTGCTGACGTGGGGCCGGTCTCCACCATCACCGCCAACGACGCCAGGAGTTCCCTGGTTGGTTGGCGAGCCACCGTCTCCCTGCAGACGGTGTCCGGACCGGACGCCGCGCGACTGGCGAGCACCCGGCTGTGCGTCTCCCCGCATCCGACCACCTTTGTGGCGGGGAACCCAGCCGAAGTTGTGCGCAGTTCGCCACGCGCGTGCGCCGGCCCGGGTGAGCCGAACAGGACGTTGCCCGCGGGCGAACGGCTTCACTGATCGTCTCGGTGAGCGAACCAGCCGGAGCGGCCAGAGCCTCTCCGACTGGAGCGTGACAATCAGCCCAAACCGGCCCTGACCCTTTCTTGGAGAGACCAGACTGGAGCCGTGCTTCTCATCGACGCGGCCAACGTTGTCGGATCCCGCCCAACTGGCTGGTGGCGGGACCGAGCAGGGGCAGCCCGCACATTCGTTGGACAGGTACGAGCGGCCGTTACCTCGGAGCGGATCATCCAGCCTGTGGTCGTGGTCCTCGAGGGCAAGGCTCGCGAGGGCGTACGGCCCGGCCTCGCCGACGGTGTCACGGTCGAGCACGCCGTCGGCAGCGGCGACGACATGCTCGTTGACATCGCCAGTCGTACGCCCGGTCAAAAGATAACGCTCGTCACGGCGGATCGCGAACTACGGCGGCGGGCCGAGGCACTGGGAGCCGACGTGGTCGGGCCGAAGTGGCTCTTCGAACGCCTCGAATCGTGAACGCAACACCAGGTCTATCGCATACCAAGTGACGCCCTCGCCACCAGCACAGACGGCTCCCTGACCCCAAACCGGATCGGTACGGGCGCATCTCAGATGTTCAGATCAAAATCATCCTCCACGGGTCCGCCTTCCTCGGATGATGCAAGGATCTCACCCGCAAGCACGATGCAATCAGGACAGATGTAAACCGACGGCGTCGGCACCGCGATCCCACCCTCCCGCAGCTGACCACAGAACGAGCAGATTGGCGCCGTCACCGCAAGATGCTCTCAGTTCCGCTTCGGATTGACACGGCGGAAAGCCCCCGCCCGGATCGCCCTGGCCCCTGGGATCCGAGAAGGTGTCTCTCCCTCAGTTGGTGAGCAGCCCGAACGATCTCAGACCTACAGGCGCCGCCATCACAACGCAGAGCGCTCGCTCCAGTGGACAACGCGCGGTTCGTTCCGTCCAGGCTTCACATGCCGATGGCGCACGACTTCCCGACCGACCTGCTGCAAACGCTGGTGGCGGGCTTCAGAGCCTGGCCGGCATCGTTGAATCGAGATCGGTGGGAGCCGTTCGGCCCAAGATGGCTACCGCAATCGCCATGACGCAGAAGGCCACCCCGGCCACGACCCTCTGGGCCGCACTGGCAGTGAAGTGCTCGTCGAAGATCCAGACGCTCAACACAATGGCGATGGCGGGGTCGACCACCACAATGAGAGGTTGGGACACGCTCAGCGGGCCGACCTGCAGGGCGGCCTGCTGCAGCACCGACCCGATGATTGCAGTGGCGATCAGTGCATAGAAGGGCCAGTGCTCCAGCGCCCCGACGATGCCCGACACCGCCAGCATGTTCGTGGTCTCCTTGATGAAGGCGGCCATGAGGGCCCATGTGATCGAGGCAGCGATGGCGTAGAGCGCAGCGCGTCGGACGGGAGATCCCCAGCGCGCAGCGACGGCCAACACGGCGACAATCCCGCCGAAGACCGCTGATGCGACAATCCAATCGGCCGCGTTCGGTCGCAAGTGGCCGCCATGGGGCTCCGCAGCGGTCAGGAAGACCGCCAGGGCTGCACACGTGACCACTGCGGCAATCCATGCGGACTTGGCTATGTGCTGTCGCACCCAAAATCTGCGCAGGACCAGTGCAAAGACCAACTCAGTGACGAGGAGGGCTTGGACCACCGAGAGCTGTCCCCGGTGGAGTGCGACCGCCTGGAAGACAAATCCCCCAGCTGCCGCTGCCCAGCCCAGCAGCCAGAGAGGCTGGCGGATCAGGAAAGTGACCAGCGCCCAGTTGCGGTGCTGGCTCGATACACCGACGCTGGCGGTGTGCTGCGTCATGAGGTGTGCCGCATTGGCCAGGGCGGCGGCGAGGGCAAAGACGATTGTCACCGTCACCTTGTGACTACTTCTGCTGCGACAGCGGCACCTGCACTTGCGATGCCCACGACTGGACGCAGGATCATCACGGAATCGACAACCGAGGACAATGCCGATCACGCATCACCAGAAGCACACTTCTCCTGGTCGGTCCGCGGCTCCACCCTCCCCTGCGCTTCATAGCGCTGAGACTAACCATGAGGCGACCACCCCTTTCCACCTCGCGACCGCTGTCTGCGTCTGGAGTACCGGCCCGGTGTCCGTGTGGGCGACCGAGGCGACTCTGTCACGGCTAGAGCGGGGAGGGTCGCATCGTGCATGCCCGAGCGGCGGCATGACGGCCAGCGCGACGGCCGAAGAAGGAGCCGTCCCCGAGACTGATGCCGCTGGCGTAATGACTGGCCGCCAGGCTGGCGGCCGTCCGGCCGACGGCGTAGAGCCCGGATATACGCCGGCCGGCGCTATCAACCGCTGCCCCGTCGGGGTCGGTGGCGAGGCCGCCGAGCGTGAAGGTGGCATAAATGGCCCCATGGTCCACGCGCAGGTCGATGGCGCCGATGCCACTGGCGGGTGGCACACCGATGGGCTGCAGGAACGGTGCGCGCTTGTGGAATCGCGGGTCCTCACCTCGGACAGCGGCTTCGTTGTAGTCGCGTACGGTGCGAGCCAGAGCCTCGGGCGGAATATCGAGTTCTACGGCGAGCTCCTCGGGTGTCGCGGCGGCAAATCCGACACGAAGCCCGAGAAGGTTCCGCTCGTGAATCACATCATCAGTGATCATGTAGACAAATCCGTCGTTGTCGCGGAGGGCATGGAGCCCGATCCGGCCCGTGTAGGCGTCCTCGTTGATGAATCGTTCGCCATGGCGATTGACCAGGATGCCCCTGGCCAGGCGGTGGGGAGGCCCGAGCGGCAACGCGCACTCGAAGCTACCGAGCCTGGTCGTCGCCGCGCCGGCCCCGACGCCCATGCGGATCCCGCGGCCGTCGTCGTTCGGGGTACCGATCCGCCATGCCGAGTCCGGCACATGGGCCAAAGGACACTCCTCTGCGACCATTGCTTCGTTGGAGATGAACCCGCCCGTAGCCAGAACGACCCCACCACGAGCCCGGATGGTCCGGGGGCCGTCATCGGTCCGCACCTGCACTCCGACGACTTCTCCGCCATCGACGACCAGTGCCTCGGCTCGGGTGTCCGCCATCACGCGAGCGGAGCTCGCCGCCACGGCCGCACCAAGGCGCTCCATGAGGAATCCTCCGGCAGAATCGATGCACTGCGGCTTGTGCCCACGTGGCACCGGGACGGCAATTTCGTCGAAGGGATAGCTGTCCTCACCACCGCTGAAGAGCAGTCCGGAATCGTCGGCTGATTCACGATTCGGCTCGTCGCAGAATGCCGCTCGGAAGGGGACGTCGATGGAGACCAACCAATCAAAATGATCGGGTGACCCCTGGCAATAGGCATCGACGCGGTCGTCATCGCCGCCAGGACCGAGAGCAGCCAGGAGGAACGCCGCCATGTTGTCGCGCGTGTCCTGAAAGCCGCAGGCCTTCTGGAGCGCCGTGCCACCTCCGAGGTAGATGAGACCGCCGGAGTTGGCCGACGTCCCACCCGGCGCAGTGGCATGTTCCACGGCCACGACGTCCACACCAGCCTGCCTCGCTGCCACTACCGCAGACGAACCTGCCACGCCGAGGCCCAGGACGATCACATCGACCGTCTCGTCGAAGCGGATCTCGCTGACCTCATATGCCGGGATTGTGTCCATGTCGGCATTCTTCCCGAAAGGTGCCACCCCTGTCTGCCCGATGGTGCGCCTCGGTTCCAGCGGTGTCTCCGCAACGCGGGCCCTCTTCCACGGACTTGCCATGGCACGATCGCTGATCGTCGCCGACGGCCTACCCGGCTGACGAGGGCACCTCGGGTGGTGTCGCCGGGTCGGTGAGGCTGCCTGCGAATTCGCCACTGGGGTAGTTCCGAGCAGTGCGAGGCCGAGCCTCAAGTTGGGCCTGGAAACGCCGATACCGCAGAGCGACAGCAGCTGCCACGTGCCCAGCACATATGACTACGACACCAACGACGCCATGAACCATGCCAGTGCAGAAAGATCCATAGGGTTCGAGAACGACGACTGCCCTTTTTGTGAACGTACGGACGATCACGAACACCAGATGCATCACATCCGGCGGCGGGAGCTGCACGACCTCCTCTATGGGCAGATTCCGCTGACGTATTACCCCCGGCATAGGGGAGTCCGCGGCCACTAGCAAGAAATGGCCTTGCTCGCCTGCGAAGTGCCGCCGCTTCGGGCTATCGAGGCTGCTTGATCCTGATGTAGCCGTGCTGGGGATGGGCGATGACGATCAGCGTCGGGGCGCTCGGATCCACCGCCCCGGTTGCCTTGTTGCGGATGTTGGCGGTGTTGGTGCTGGTTGCATCGATCAGCACGCGCCAGCCGTGCGGCACGAGCAACGTGATCCATCCCGTCCCGCAGCTTGCTTCGATGGTGACCTCGCGATGCGTACAGAACGCCTGCGTGAAATCGATTCTCATGAGCGACCTCGTGCACTTGGCGACGATGCGCTGTGGAACGATCCATCGACCGCTCTGCTTGAGATTGATGTTGGTCACCGTGGTGTCGAGGACCAGAGTCTCAGGGCCCGGAATCGTGTCGAACACAGCGGATGGGGATTGACCGGTCGGCAAGTCCGCCACCAGTTCCTTCAGTTCGCCGTAGGTCCTCGCTCCGAAAGCCCGTTCGAGCCTGTCCTCCAGCTCCATCAGATCGATACGGCCCTCTCCCGCCGCCACCCGCAATCGCTCCGCCACCGCCTCCCGATCACCGTCGCTCGCCCGGGCGGATGCCGCGGCAATGGGCTCCGTGGAGTCGATGGGCGGTCGCGGCTCGCTCATTCCCCAGATTTTAGAAGCCATCCTTCAGCGCGTTGCAGAGGACTCGCCGGATGAGGTCCGTCGACATCACGGTTCCGAGGTCCCGGACCACCTGGGATGGTGAGGAACGCCACAATCGGCGGGCACCGCACCCGGCAGGACCCTCAGCCAGATACCTTTTCGCTCCATGGAACAGGCGCTGGCCGACTTGGTCGGTCCCGACCTACGCGTTCTCTTCTGCGGGATCAATCCTGGGACGCTCTCGGGCGAGCTCGGTCTGCATTTTGCACGGCCAGGGAACCGGTTCTGGAAGCTGCTCCGTGCCGGCGGGTTCACCGATATCGTTCTCCCACCTGCTGAGCAGCACATCCTGCCCGGGCTTGGTGTCGGCATCACGAACCTCGTGGCGCGAGTGACCACCGCCGCGAGCGAAGTCAGCAACTCCGAGTTACGTGAAGGCGCACTAGTCCTGGAGGCCAAGGTGGGGATGATCCGGCCTCTCTGTGTTGCGGTGCTCGGGCTGCAGGCTTACCGGACGGCTTTTCGCAGGCCCCGAGCAACAATCGGTCCGCAGCCCGAACTCCTCGGGGAGGCCCTTCTTTGGCTCCTCCCGAACCCGAGCGGCCTCCAGGCTCGCTATCAAATGCCTGAGATGAGCGACATGTATGCATCGCTCTTCGTCGCCACTGAGGTGACTTGATCCGGACACCACCATGTGTCCGAGAATCCGGGCTGGTAGAGATCTCTTCTCCCCTCAGAAATGCCCGATCGAGGCGTGACCTCGTAGGCTCATCGAGTGGTCACGCGTCGAACGCATGGGACGATCGACATCGACGACCTCGCGGTCTTCTATGAGACCGAAGGCGACGGAGAGCCCATCGTGCTGCTGCATGGGGGGTTGGCGGACAACTCCACATGGGCTGCGCAGTTCTCGGGATTCTCACCACACCGGCGCGTCGTGGCCCCCGAGCGACAGGCCCAGGGTCACACCCCCGACCGAGCCGGCCCCCTCAGCTATGCGGCGATGGCCGATCAGACGATCAGCTTCCTCGTCGCCTTGGGCCTGGGTCCGGTCGATCTGGTCGGGTGGAGCGATGGGGGCATGGTGGGCACCTTGATCGCTGCTGAGCACCCCGAACTCGTCCGCACACTGACCGTGACGGGATCGGGATTCTCCAGCGCGGGATACGTTCCGGGCGCAATGGAGGACCTCGTGGCCTTGGCGCCCGACGACGAGGACATGGAGATGTTCGCCGCAATGTACGCCCTGGCCTCACCCGATGGTCCAGAGCACTTCCCCGAGGTGTGGGCGAAGATCCGCACCATGTGGGCGGAACCCTTCGACTGGACCGACAAGGTGAAACAGATCGAGGCACCGACCCTGGTCATTGTCGGTGATGACGATTACATCACCGTCAGTCATGCCGAAGACTTTTCCCGCACGGTTACGCATGGGCAGCTGGCCGTTGTGCCTGGCGCATCCCACATTCTCCCGATGGAGAAGCCTGACCTCTACAACCAAGTCGTACTTGATTTCACGGCAAACCCTCAGCCAGAGACGATGATGCCGCTCCGACGCAAGGCGAGCAGCGAAGGGCAATGATGCAGCCATGACAGCCGTAGCCCGCTTGGGCGCTGTGTCACTCGATGGTGACGACCCAAAGTCTCTGGCGGAGTTCTGGCGCAGCCTCCTCGATCTCGAGGTCATGTTCGAGTCAGAGGACTTCGTCGCCCTCAAGGGAGCCGGCGTGCTCATCACCACCCAACGGGTGGCCAGTCACCAACCTCCGGACTGGCCAGAGACGACGGTACCCAAGCAGATCCACCTCGAGCTGGCGGTGACCGACCTCGATGCAGTCGAGATGCGGGCGGTCGAGCTCGGCGCGGTCAAGTCGCAGACCCAACCAAATCCCGATGTCTGGCGGATGCTCCATGATCCGGCCGGTCATCCGTTCTGCATCACCACGATGATCCCGAAGGCGTAGGGCGACGGCAGTCGGCGGTCCACCGAGTTGC
>Ga0302325_10031452_pt1 | contig 10920 bp, 10 predicted proteins | sample Palsa_T0_2_FD_201948 | JGI IMG/M metagenome (GOLD analysis project Ga0302325, IMG submission 201948) | Peat permafrost microbial communities from Stordalen Mire near Abisko, Sweden - Palsa_T0_2 | ecosystem: Environmental > Terrestrial > Soil > Palsa > Peat permafrost | place: Sweden: Abisko... | reverse complement strand
TCACTTTGATCAGACCAACGACCGCAACGTTCGGACGATACTGCACGCCATCGCGCGTCTGCTTCAGCGGATAGCCTTCCGGCAGGGGGCTTGGTTCGACACTTTTCACTTCCTGCTCGAACATCATCGCGATCATCATCTCCTGCGCGGTTTTCACGTCCTGCGACACGCCCTGCCAGTCGAACAAACCCATGATCGCGTCCTTCTCCTTCGCCTTCAGAGCTTTCGTCAGCCGTTTGACCAATTCATCGCGAGAAGTGGGCGCATCAGCCGCCCACGCGCGCAATGCCGGCCAGACCGCGACCAGCGCGGCGAAAATCAAAATGTTGTGGACATACTTCACGGTGAATCTTTTTTGAAATGGTAACGGGGACACATACGCATGGCAAGCCCGTTACATTGTGTTCGATGAGACAGGCTGAGATCCCGGACAGCTTCCTGCCACCCTCCTCGTAGGAGCGATTTGTAATCGCGACCTTCCCGGCCTTATCCCCGCCGCCGGTAGGGACGCGCTGCGCTGCATCCATTGTTAGGTGCTACTGCTTGGTCAGCATAGTCTCTTCCGGCGGATAAGAATCAGCGTGGCTTTTGCCAATGTCCGGCTGAAGTAGTGACGGCGTATGCCCGCTGGAGCAGCAACATTGCTGTCGGATTAAGCAGGTCAATACATTTTAATCCGGTCATCCTCGATACTGTGCTGACTGCTGCTGCCCGTGCTATTCGAACTGTCTCGGTCTAGAAGCCATCTCATAAATATGAAAAAATGGCCATTTTACAGGGATTTTAAGGGTTTATGAGATAACCTCTAGTGCTGATAAAATCTCATTTGTTGTTTCGATCTTGGCTCGAATCCTAGACGGGTGATCTGTTCCTTCAACCATGAAGCTGTTTGTATTCTCTTTCGGCCTCAGTCTTCAACCTTCGTAGCGAATCGGCTGGCCCCGCACTCATTGCCCTGCCAAGTATTGTTTTTATAAGCCACCCCCTTATTCCGCCCTGAAAAATGATGTTGCAGTTATAATGGACTTCGCACGTGGTATCCGTGAGAGGCGCATACTGCAATTGTTCTTCCACCCTCATGCCTAAAACCGATTGTATCGGATTGCCTTTAGAAAGAAAAACGTCGTATCGTATTTCGCCGTTGATTTCATCTATGCCAACCACCTTTATTTTCGCCCTCCAAGTTAAACCAAGTGCTTTTGTGCAAAGATTCGCTTCCTGACCTACGACCATCCGACCTTCTGGCTGGACACTCTCTACTTTTCCGTCAATCCACCTACCCAAATTCTGCGGCTCCAAGAGCTTGAGAACGATTTCAACCGGGGTTTCAATTACTGCCGATGGACAAACTAATACGCGCATAGATAAATTGTATCAACCGACATTTCCCATATGACCTATGCCAGCGACCATTGCTGGCTGTTGAGGTTCATTTGTTGTCATTTTATCCTCTCCGAGGTTGTCCACAAGTTTAATTCTCCCTTTGCAAGACCGGATTGTCGCCTCCGGGAATATCTTTCCGGCACGCAAACAGGTTCCCCACCCTTTGTCGCTTCAACATCGACCAGAACCTTTGTTTATGGGGCTGAATTGTATGTCACTCACATTGACTTGTGAAGTGAATCCGGGGAATCTGGGTTTAAAGCAAAAACCCCGCTCCAGTTTCCCAGAGCGGGGCAATTGAAGGCACACTGACTTACTTCCGCCGGTGACGGAGCAGCATCAGGGACAACCCGCTCAACCCCACCAACGCCAGCGTGGCTGGCTCAGGCACCACGGTATATTGGTCAAGGACGGTTTCATTGAACTGGGCTGTGGCACTGTAGGTCCCGCTAGCTGACACGGAAGTTCCATTAGTATAATAGGTTCCACCTTGAACCGGCCCTGAAAGCGCCAGGTCGCCATAAGCGGTCTGACCGGGGCCGGTGCCCGTGCTGTCAAAGTCGAAATCGAAAGTTGAGCCGGCAGTCCAATTCAGATTTGTAAAATCGCTGAGTGGGACGGTGAAGCTGATGGAAGTCGGGTTGTTGCTGACGCCATTGACTATCGCGCCGCCAGTGGCGTAAATATTCATTTGCGTCCAGCTACTGCCAGTGAAGACCCAGTCGTTAAATCCGTAGCTGGTGTAGGGACTGGCGACACTTCCGGAGCCACCGGCCCCGAATAGTCCTATCATATCCGTCATCCCGCCAAAACCACTGTCAATGGATATGGCGCGGTCATATGCATTACCCAAGGTACTGATGTTAGCTGAGGTGTCCCCACCGGCGGAAGGATTGCCGGAGGTAATGGCCATGAGATAATCAAAAGCCCCCTGAGTTTGAATGTTGCCGTTTGGATTGAGAGCGAGTGTGATGTACAGATTATTCGCGTCATTGGCGATGGTTGCGGAGTAGATTTCCCGTCCCTTGTTGGCGCTCCCTTGCCCTATGTCATTGCCGGGATAGGTCGTGCCAGAGGTACCCGTCACGCTTATAGTGTCTGCATACGTCGCCGAATAAACGGCAAAACTCATCACAGCCAAGCCGACTGCAAATCCTTTGATTAGATTCCGGGTGTTCATCTTATCTCTCCTCGCATAATCAATCATTTTCCCGTACGTGGCTTTTCACAACTTTGGCTAAGCACCACCAATCAACAGATTGTTGCTCTCACCATCAAGATGTGTAGCATAATCGGGTTTAGCAGGTCAATGCACCTTGGTATACAGTTTCGGCCTTTGCATATCCATTTCCTCGATTTTTCAGATGTTTAGCCGGACGTTCCCCATGTGAATTCGTCCCCTGCGACTATCAACCATCATGCCGCCACCACGTACCGGAAACTCACCATCCGCGCTACGAACTCGACTATTCTCGCTGTATGGGAGCTTCTGTTCCCCGTAATCCGGTCGAAGTTGTCCACCATCCGTCAGTGATCTCAGCACTGTGGTCAGGGAGGTCCAACCAGCCGCATAACGGCCGTGTGCATTTGTAATGTGTCATTCCAGCCACGATCTCACCGCACCGGCATGGGAGGACGGCCGGGAAGTGCCATCTTCAGTAAAAATTACCCGCATGTCACCGCGCAGTGACAATTGCTGTTTCAGCGGGCAGATCCGTCGAACTTCAGCATGTCTGACCATGCAACCATGCAAAACTGAAGCGCAGCCGGGGATGGTTCACCGAGTCGTGAACGAGGCTTGGCAATTCAGTGAGGAACAAAGCTCAGTTTGAACGCAGCTTTTATATTGCCTTCCCCGGTCCTCAAATGGAGCTTTTCGAAGACTTGGAATGATGTCACGTGGGGGGCGTAGGTTAATTGGCAAACCACTGCGGCTCTACACCCCAGAATTACGGGTCCAAATCCCGCCGCCTCCACATGGCGGCATCACTCTAGCATGGTAGAGTGTTTCGAGCAAGGCGCAGAAATGAGCACACCCAAGCCTACGCGTCCGTCAAGATTTCTACTACGATCAGGTCGATTGCATCAGGCAGCGGCAATCTCGTTATTCCTGATTGTCAGTGTAGATGCTGTACGGACGGTTCTTGAGGGCGGTACGGTTGCACTTACCATGGTTGTGCCGCTCCTCTCGGCCATAATCTGGTTTTTTGTCGGTAGGCAAATGGTCAGGGCAGATTCAAATTAAGGCACTCCCGCTTTTCGCCTTGCGTTGATTGGGGTGAATTTGTTAGTTAACGGGGTTGGGAGATGACCCTGTTGTGTGTATGGGTTAAATAAGGTAAAGGATAACCGTGGGAGAACTGTTATGAAAACAGCGGGGCGTTCAAGAATTCAACTTTGGCTTGCCGTGGCATGTGCGACTTGCCTGCTCGTTCAAAGCGCGGGCGCTACACTGCTTTTTTCCGAGGCATTCAACTACACGCAGAAGTCCGGTCTTACCGGCAATGTAAACCCTGGTAACAACACGGCTTGGTCTGGCGGCAATGCCGGTTTATACATCACCAGCGGTGCCCTGTCTTATCCGGGTTTGCCGGATCAGGGCGGCAACGAGCTTTCAATCTCTAATGGGATCGCCGGAAGTTCTGTTAATACATTCGCAAATATCACCAGCGGACAGATCTACTATTCCTATCTGCTTGATGTAACTACAGTTGACGGCGCCAACGACTACTTTACCGCGTTGAATTCGGGCACGGTACCTCCGGGTGGCAGCAACGATGCAATCGCTACTTATCTCTATTCCAACGGTAAAATTGGATTACGAACCGCCGGTGAAAGCACTGTTACCAGCGCCAACGCCTTGTCGTCAAATACGACCAATTTCGTGGTTTTGGAATATAATTTCGCCACGTCTACTGCCTATCTTTACTTGAATCCAACCCCCGGCGCCAGCCAGCCTGCGCCCACCTTGACTTTGGCGGGAAGCGGCTCGGTGACAGCGATAGACGATGTCGGGTTCAAGGCTCAATCCACCACGGGTTATTATGTGGCTGACAACCTTCTCATTGGCACAGCATGGGGGGATGTCACGCCAGCAACAGTTCCCGAGCCTTCCGCGTGGGCACTGGTCGGCACCGGGCTTGCGCTGATGTTCAGCGTAGTTCGTCGTCGTCGCGGCTAAATCAAGATCTCAGCATTCTCTCAAGGGCGTCCCAACTGCATCCGGGACGCCCTTTGTTTTTTAGTCACTCCGCATTTCTCGTAGCGCGCCATGTTTGCCGCGATTCCGATTTTAGGGGATTTTTGCACTGAGGTGAGCGCCACGGCGCAACTCACACATTAAGCAAGTCGGCTACAAAATCGACTTTTTTGGCTGTTCCGGACCATCTATTTCCCGTTATCGAGTCGAACTTGTCGGACTGATGCTGACGAACACCCAATCCCGGGCTACAACAATCAGACAAGCCCGGCTTCTACCGCTCCATCATCGCCCCGTTAAGCGTCCTGTTGAATCGGAGCGACCGAGTCCCTCGCACCATTGAGTGGTAAGAACTTGCCACCGTCTGGTGCGCGCTGTGCCACTTACAGGCGGCGCGAGACCAAGACGCTTGCATCCGGCCCGGAGTTGGGCATTATTGGGTGAAAACAGGGAAAGGAGGCCGGAGATGAAAGAAGTACGATGTGCCGATGCTGGCATGGCTTGCGATTTCGTGGCACAGGCCGAGACCGAGCAGGAACTCATGAAGAAGGTCGCCGAACACGCTCGCGCGAAGCACGGGATTACCCAAGTGACGCCCGAACTTGTGGAGAAAGTGAAGAAGATCATGCATGATGTGAAGTGACCTCTTCGATCCGCGCGGGCCCGTGCGTATTTCTCGTACGGGTCCGCAACGTTTGTAAGGTTTTCCCCGCCTGTCCGACCTCGTAATCCTGTCGAACATGCCAGCTTGGAAGTCCAAACCGCCGCATAAAGGCCACTGTGCATTTGTATTCCGTCATTCCAGCCCCGATCTCCCACGGACATGTAAAACATGGGGTGAACACCCCATTGTGGTGGGATCACATGCCCGCATAGGCTGTGGAAATATGGAACAGGAGCTGTTGCTCAATACAGGGGTGGCCGGAGAACGAGTCAAACGAAGTTGTGCGGACTTGGCTTCGGAGATGCAGTGTCCCCACCACTTCAAAAACGCCAAGGTGGAAATGGACGGCGAACACTTCAACGATTCCAGTATGGAAGTCATTACCTGCTGTGAGGAATTCCGAAGGCGTGTCGAAGAGGCCTTGGACAAGCTGGTCCTGCACAGAGTTTGAATGAACCACGGGAAGACCAACCAGCCGCATAACACCGCTTTTACATTTGTAATTCGCCATTCCAGCCCCGATCTGCCTTAGACATGAAAACATATATGGGGTGAACCCCTTATGTCGTCCGCTTGGTTGTGGGCGTATTGTGCTGTTATGAAAACCAATCGGAATCAAGTCACCCATTCAAACAATGGAGGACGACGATGAAGAGAAGAAGTATCGTAGCGACCGCATTCCTTGCCTCCGTTTTAGCGATAGGGATTGCATGTATCGCTCCAGGCGGTTTTGCAGAGACCACAAACGTTCCCGCGGTTGCCGCACAGCCTGCAACTGCACAGCCTGTACAACAACTGGTTGAACCCGCACAGCCTATTCTCTCAAACTCTGTACCCGCAGAGCCCATTCCCTTAAACTCAGTACCCGCAAAGCCCGCACAGTCTGTATCCACACAGCCGATGCCCGCACCAAACCCAGTACCCGCGCAGCCGATGCCCGCACCAAACCCAGTACCCGCGCAGCCGATGCCCGCACCAAACCCAGTACCCGCGCAGCCGATGCCCGCACCAAACCCAGTACCCGCACAGCCGATACCCGAACCGCCTTTGAACTGAACGGCTGTAAATCAGTAATGGTCCCTGTCGATGAACTGAGCTCTTCAGTAGCCGGGTATAATATGATCGTCATGGCGGTTTATCGGGGTTTTGGCAGGTTCTTCCGTGCCAGGAAACCGCCACTTACCGGAAGCTCACCATCCGCACGCCGAACTTGACTATTCTCGCTGTACGGGAGCTTCTGCTCCTCGTAATCCGGTCGAAGTTGCCGGCGAAATCCTCACGAACAGTAATTCCAGAAGAACAGCATCAGGGAAACAACAACTGGAGCTTCAATTTCCCGTTATCCAGTTGAACTTGCCAAGCTGATGCTGACGAACAACTGAGTGTAATCGTCCGCCACAACAATCAGACAAGCCTTCCTCCTACCACTCCATCATCGCTCCGCTAAGCGTCTCGTTGAGGCAAAATTGACGTATCCGGCTGACGGATCGTGATCTGACAGTATTGTTGCTGAAAGAATAGCGGCCTACGCTCGTTAAAAGGCTGGAGAAACGCTCGCGTAGGCCTTGGGTCTCGGGTTGGTTGATGCGAATTCCTCTGCCGTTGGTAGGCACCGCTGGCCCAGCTTTACCCCGACTCCGAGGTCGGGGCGTCCGCGCCGCGCCCGTTGCCGGTATACTTGGTGGTTCGACGGCGCTTGCAAGATTTCCAGAAACCGCTACCATCCAGCCCTGATGCCGACACCGTCGAGCGTCATCTATCGAGAGGAGCGCACCGGATGGACATTAAATTCGCCTGCGGCAAGTGTGGACAACATCTCGTCATTGATCACGCGGGAGCAGGAATCACGATCGACTGTCCGGGCTGCGACAAGGCTGTTTGCGTACCAAGCCTCGTACCGTGCGACCCACCGGACCCCGCGAAGCCGGCAAGTCATGTGCGGTTTCGTGCCTTTGGCAGCACTCCGTCACGGTAGACAGCCGTCGTCACCGGCGGGTACAACTTCTTCAGCTTCCACACAGTTTTTCATCACATCGCAGCCGGTCCAAGCCACATACTATGCATCACACGATCTGACAGGCTTCTTCAAAAGTGAGACGCGGGCTTCGCGGATGGAGCTTCGTCGCATCGCCGTGACCGAGGTTGCACAGGAAGTTTGATTTGACTGTCGTCCCCATGAAGAACGCCGCGTCCACCTTCGCGTTATCGAAACCGGACATCGGCCCGCAATCGAGACCGAGCGACCGGGCCGCCAGCATAAGGTAGGCGCCTTGAAGCGATCCATTGCGCAGGGCAATGTACTCCAGCGCGTTCTCCGGCAAGTCCTTGAACCAGGATTTGGCGTCCGCATGCGGGAGCAGTTCGGGCAGTTTCTCATAGAAGTGGACGTCCATGCCGATGATGGCCGTGACCGGTGCGGCCATGGTCTTGTCCACGTTGCCGGCGGACAGGGCAGGCTTTAGCTTCTCCTTGGCGGCCTTCGATTTGACGAAGACCACCCGCATCGGGCACATGTTGGCGGACGTGGGCCCCATCTTGGCGAGGTCGTAGACTTGCGCAAGCAGCGCGTCGTCAACAGGCTTGTCCAACCAGTCACTGTGTGTCCGTGCATCACGGAAGATCAGGTTCAGGCTTTCGTCATCTAATTTGAACATGTTGAATCTCCTCTGGACAGTAAGCACAGCCACGTTGCGTCATTCTTCTTCGGCGCGTCTCAACCGCTTGATATTACTCGGTTTGTCAACCGCCGGCGAGTTGACCTCACGCGAAACTGGATAAAACTCCATTTGATCGAACGGATACTGCTTCAACAACCCGCCGCCACCCGCCTTCTGCTATTGCTCGACTCAGACCGCCCCCCGTAGCCGTAGGCTTCAGCCTGCGCCTTGTCACCGTCGTTCGGCGCAGCTCTTTCACCCCGATTCCGAGATCGCGCCGCGGTTTTTTCCGTAGTCCTCGTAGGAGCGATTTCCAATCGCGACCATCCCGGCCTGCTTCGCCTGCTCGCTTCCCCCTCTTTACCCCAACTACAAACTACCAGCTACTAACTACTGCCCTTTAATTTCCGCCGCGGCCCTAATACCATCGCAATCAAAATCCCCGCAAAAAATCCGCCCACGTGCGCCAGGTTGTCCACGTGCGGCTCCAACCCGCCAATCGTAAAATCCGTCGCGACCATCAGCGTCAACACGAACAGCAGCCGGCGCCGCAACGCATGGTACATCGGCGACCGCAACCGCCACACCGCCACGCCGAACGCACCGATCACCCCGAAAATCCCGCCGCTCGCCCCGATCGCCACGTCGTAGTGCGCCATGGACGCGCTGAGGAGGTTGCCCAGCACGCCCGCCAGCAGGAACACCACCAGAAACCGCCACCGCCCCATCGTCTTCTCCACCGCCGACCCGAAAATCCACAGCCCCGCGCCGTTCATGAAGAGATGCAGCAGGTTCGCATGCAAAAACAACGCTGTCACCAGCCGCCACCACTCGCCTTCCCCTACCGTGTCCGCGCTATTGCCCGCCCACATCAAGAATTGCTCCTGCAATTCGCTCCGCAGAAACACATCGCTCACCAGATACACCACGGCGAACGCCAGCAACAACGCCAGCGTCACTACTTCCGGCCGCCCCATGTGCAGCAACGCCCGCCACGCCGCCGTGTCTGCTTCCGCCCGCCGCAGCAACTCCTGCCCGTGCACGTACATCGGGTCCTGCGCCGGCCATGACGCCGGCATTTTCTCCGCTTCCGCGAAGTCCGGATCTTGCGTGGCCGGCTCTCTGCCTCCGTCCCCTCTCCTCTCCCCTTGAGGGAGAGGATTAAGGTGAGGGGTTTTCCCCCCTTCCGCCCGCTGCAACTGCTGCGCAATCGCATCCCGCCACAACTGGTTCCGTGGATGCGTCAGCCCGTACGCCCGCGTGAGCTGGCGCACCGCCTCTTCGGTCTGACCGCGCACCAGCGCGCACCGCCCGCGCCAGTAGGCGGCAAACCGCGCAAACCCGCTCGACCGGCTTACATGATCGCGCCGGCGCAACAATTCTTCGACCGATTCCGTGTCGCCGGCCAGCGCCGCCACGCACACTCGCGTCGCCCACAGTTGCGTTTGTCGCGCGCCGAGTGTTCGCGGCGAAAGCATCGCGAACTGAAGACTCCGCAGCGCGCGCTCAAACTGGCCCGTCTCCGCCAACGCCCGTGCCGCGAACATACGCGCCTGCGTCGCCTGTCCCAGCGTGCCCCAGTCGAACACGTTCTCATGGAACGCCACCGCCCGCTCCCATTGCCGCAACGTCACCAGCAGCGATAGTTTCCAGGTCAGCACCATCCCGCGCATCGTCAGCGGCATCCGCCCACCCATCCTCGTTGGTAGCGCGGGCGTCTCGCCTGCGGTCGTGGTTGTCCCGAATTCCTTTGCGGTGCCCTCACGCGGCGTCCCTCTCCCGGTCGCCAGTTCATCCAGCGCCGTCAACGCCTCTTCAGTGTGCCCTCGCGCCATCAACCGCAACGCTGAGGCGTACCGACGATACAACCGCCCCGTTTGTCCCCAGGCCACGTGACTCGCGAGCCGGCGAAACATCGCCGCGCCGCGCCATTGACCACGCTGCTCCCGCGCCGCCGCCGCCGAAGTGAGCAGCGGTGGGGCGACGACAAACCACCCAAACAGCGCCCACGCGATGATCACCCAAACGAAGTCCTGGCCGAAATACAGCGCCCCCAGACAAGCCAGCACGATCACAAACAACTGCGCGATCTGCGCCGCAAACCATCTCTGGTCGCATCGCAGCAACGGCAGCAGTTGCGCGACGACAATCAGCAGAATCGGGTAAACAAAAAATCGTTGGGTCATGACAGAATCTGGTAGGGACGGATCGCTGGGCCATCCGCTCTTCCATGCTGTTGTAGCCACGGCGCTCTGTCGCCGTGCCGGCCCCTACGGCACAATTACCACCTCATCCCCGATCTCCAACAGATCATACAGCCGCTCGATCTGCTCGATGCCCATCGCAACGCACCCATGCGTCCAGGTCACGTTCGGACATGGCCCGTGCAACCCGACCTCACCGCCCAGCGCCGTCTTCCACGGCGGACATTTCTTCTGTGCAATGGCGTCGCGAATCTGGTCATACTCCGCCTGCGAGATAACTTTCCCGCGCAACCCGCGCTCCGCATCCTCGATATTCGGATAGCTTAACCCTAGAAACCGGTGGTACTTGCTAGTAGAATTCTTGTAGCAAATGTAGAACTCACCCTCCGGCGTCGCCAGATCGCCCTCACCATGCTTGTCCGCCATGTTTTTGCCGATGACCACGGGAACGCGCAACACTTCCTCCTCGCCGTCGAGAAGAACCAGCGTCTTCGCATGTTTCGTAATCACAACCCGGCGCGCGCTCATGGAAGCGCATCCTGACCAGCCGTTTCTCCCCGGTCAAGCCCCACCTCACCATCGTCCGTTCTTCCGTGATGTTTGCAGCGCGGCTGTTTAACTCGATTCCGAGGGCGAGAGCGATCACAACAAAAAGAACAAACCCCGACAGGACATGTCGGGGTTTGTTCCACTGCAAGTCGAACTGCCAACCAGCTCTAGCTGGTACCATCGGGAGTGACGACCGCTGGCGTGGTAACAGGCTGGTTGCTGGACAGCACGGACGGCAGGCTGTTATTCCATGAAACATGTCCG
>Ga0302325_10031449_pt1 | contig 10920 bp, 15 predicted proteins | sample Palsa_T0_2_FD_201948 | JGI IMG/M metagenome (GOLD analysis project Ga0302325, IMG submission 201948) | Peat permafrost microbial communities from Stordalen Mire near Abisko, Sweden - Palsa_T0_2 | ecosystem: Environmental > Terrestrial > Soil > Palsa > Peat permafrost | place: Sweden: Abisko... | reverse complement strand
TCGCGATGATGCCCGTCGGCGCGCTGCTCGCCGGAGTCCTCGCCACCGCGCTGGGGGTCAGGGCTGCGCTATGGATACTCACTGCCCTGATCGCCGCGTCCGGCCTCACGTTCCTGCTGACTCCCATGCGGCACCTGCGTGACCTGCCGCGGCGCCCAGCCGAGGATAGCGTCCCGGCTATGCATCTAGAAGTTTAGTTTGCTAGCGGACATCGAGAACCTGGTGGACTGGATGCTCACGTCCGGCCGCCGGCGGGGCGGCAAGGCCGGTACCGGCCTTGGTCCCCGGTCGTGCGGCTCACGCTCGGCAGGCTCAAGGCCGCGTTCGAGATGGCGGTAGACGAGGGGCGACTCGTCCGCAACGTGGTCAAGCTCGTCACGCCTCCCGAGTACACGCCAGGAGAACGAGAGACCCGGTCGAAGACCGAAGTCCGCAGGTTCTGCGCACGGTCACCAAGGACAGGATGCACGCAGCGTGGCGCCTGAGCTTGTACGGTCTGCGCCATGGGGAAGTCCTCGGTCTCCGCTGGTCGGACATTGGCCTAAGGGCTAAGACCGTCAGCCAGGGCCCACAGCAAGCGAGAAGGCCACCTCTCACACCCGAGAATGTGGCTCCTGACCTGCGGATACGTTGGCGCGCTCGGAGGGACTCGAACCCCCAACCTTCTGATCCGTAGAGAGTTGCGGGCGCATCCGCTACCAGGCCATACATCAGTTGACCTGCTGAAATGCTGCTCAGCAGTGCGCTACAGGCGGCAGTGTTGAGCGTCGCTGTGCGGCCAAAATCCGGCCAGCGTGGCTCGGTACCCAGGCCGGTCCGATCGTCGGTGCACTGTCAAGCCGCAGTTGACCGCGTGACTCTTTCGATGCGAGCTACCGGCAGCCCCTGTCGATGGCCGGTCGCAGGCGCAGGTGCGGAGCCTGCCCAGGTCGTCGGCGGTTTTACAGACCCGTCACCTAATCCGCTTGACCTGCGCTGACGTTGCGGCATGTGGATGATTGGGCACGTACTCGGCATGATCAAGCTCAGCAGCCGGTGCTCTGGGTCGCGAAACGCTCAGCCGGTGACGGTAGATTGATTCCTGGTCAACCAGACGCGGGTCCGCCTTCCTGAAAGCGGAAGGTGGACAGTTTGATCCTGTCCCTGACCACCACTTACGGATCAGTTCCTAGCGCTCTGACCAGGGCGGCGGCGTCGCGGACCAGGTGGTCACCGTTGGACCGGGGTACGGGGTGTCCCTGTGCAGGTCTATCCCGCTGGGTGGTCAATGTCCACGGGCGGCAGGTCTTCCACCTGGTGTTTGGTGAGGCTGAGATGGATAAGGAGAGTCCCGAACTTAATCACGGAGCCGATCGGGATAGCCACTTCCTTGCGGCCCCACATGTGCCCCTCCTGGAGGAGCACGTGGGTTACATGGTGGCCGCCAGGTTCCACGACCAGCCCCTGGACTTGCCCGATCTCGCCGTCGGTCGCACAGACGGTCAGGCCGCGGCGTACGTCTACCTCGCCCGATGGGGTGATCCCCTGCGGGCCTTTCGGTCCGCCCCGGTCGCCGTACCCGGCCGACGCGTTGGTCCGCCCCGCCATCCAGTTGACCTGGTTAGGGTCGTAGTCTGGCTGCCCGGTGGGGTCGAGGTCCGGCACGCCCTCGGTCTCCTCGGCGGGCCCGAGCGCCTGGAACTCGGCCAGGGTGCAGCGAAGCCGGATCCGGCCCGTCGTAGCGTCCACAAGGTCAACAGGAACAAGCCGCCCCGGGCCATTCCGGTGCTTCGGGTCGACTGCGAGATGGGTGACCTCCCGGGCGACCGGGTTGACGATTAAGCGGCTCACCTGACCGCAGGCTCCATCGGTGCAGCTGGCGTCGGCCCCGATCCTGAACGGCATCGTCTGCGCCATAGCCACCACCCTCCTCGTTTCCTTGGACGTTAGCAAGCCCAGCCAGCAGCAGCGCCGCTGAACTCCCGGGCCGCGAATAGCCGCACCTGGCCGAGCATTCTCCCCCGGTCCTTGAGTCGTAGTCTTCCCCCGTCCTCCTGATAGGTGCCGAGATCTTGCCGGGGAAGATCAGTGTCAAGGGTCTGCGGCGCGCAGCGGTGACGCGCCGCAGGCGCGCCCTTGATGGTGATCTTTCCCCGGTGAGACACTGCCCGGCGGCCGGAGGACGGCCCGGCCTTTCGTAGTGACGCGGCGCTGCGGGAACGTTACGGCCGGTACCGCCTGCCTGCGGGTGCGGGGCATCGGCGCGGCGGCGGCGCCCGCGACCGGAGGGCTTCCGCTCGTAGGTCGCGGGCAGGTCGCCGCCCAGGAGCTGCCGAGTAGCCCCGCCACCCCGCTCGGCTTTTGGCGGTCAACCTCACGCCGCCTCACGAACTCCCGCAACGCATCGCGATCCTGCACGGAACCGGCCAGGGCCGGAACGGCCCGGCGCGCCGCAGGCGCGCCCTTGAAACCGTAGAGAAAGTTGTCACAGCAGCGCGAGGCACGCGAAGGCATCTGTTGGCGTTAAGGCGACGAGCCCTTGTTCAAGCGATCAGAAATGCCCAGCCCAGGACCCGACAAGTAGCCTTCAATATCGGCATCTTTGAAATGTTCGGCCCATGAAGTGAATGTAGCCTCGGAACTCCAGCCGCATGCTTCGCAGATTGTGGATTCCCAGAATCCTTTGCGAGCATCGTCTTGTTGAATGTCCTCCTCAAGGCGATAGGACTCACAGCAAGGACAACGCTCCGGCTCACCTACTTCGAGCCGATGGATCAGCTTACCAAACGTTCCGAGCAGATGTGATGTAGCTTCAAGCACGATATCGGCATCAATCGGCGTGGCGTTGGTACAATGCTGAAGCCACACAGTCAAATCCCAGGTCTTGTCTACAAGGGACTTTAGGTAACTACGAAGTCGGTCTTCCGCCAGCCGTTCGGCGAAGATATTTCCCCAGCCTCTAAAGTCAGCGGCCTTTGGCGGCTCGGGTACGTCGCCCACCCAAGGGGCACCTTTATGGATTTTGCCAAGAGCTATTAGAGCGTCTCGGCATTTTATTCCGACGGCCTGGAAGTCTTCCGATTCGGAAGCATCGTTCATGGCGTCGAGCGCCTGCCGGAAGCGACGCCACGCTGCTGATACGTGCTCCTCGTACTCCTCCTCCATCCTGGCACGGCTGCGCTCAGCCATGAAGACGCCTAGGCCAAGGTGGAATATGAGGGCTTGCTCTGCCTCGGGGAAGTCTGTTTGAAGATAAAGGTTCGTCGGATCAGTGATAACCCACCATCGTGTCGACTTTGCATGAACATCGTAGATATCATGCATACGCCCCAGAATTCGCCGTGACCCAACCTTCTGGACCAGTTCAGCCGGATCGTCAGATGGTGACTGGCTGTTGACGTAATCGCGGACATAACGCTTCTCGTGTTCGGTGAGTTCAGCCATACCGCATGGCCCTCTCTGCTCCGGGAAACCTTGCCCACATTGACATGATGTTGTCGTCACAGGCTAGGGAGCGCTGTCGGCGTCGGGCGCTGATTCTGGTTTCCGGTTGAACCGCTCCATGGCATCTCTGCTGGTGTCGCTGGATACCAGTTCGAACGTCCATGGGCCCGTGTTCAGATCGAAGTCCCTGCCGTAGCCGACCCATTGCCCGCGTAGCCGATGGCCAGTCGGGTCAACGAGGAACTGGATGGCTCCGTGGTAGACAGATCCCTGGTAGTACCCGCTCGGGTTCGTTCGCTCGCTCCAGGTGCCCGTGACGACAGCGCCATTCTGCGTGAGGTCCATGATCAGGCTGGAGGGGTTCGACTCGCTCAGCGAGCGGACCTGGACGTTGGCTCCATGCTGGAGCAATACGACGTAGTGCAAGTCCGTGAATGTCTGTCCGCCACGCCCTGATGACACGTACTCATAGCGGGATAGCCATATCCCGTTCAGTGGCCCTGCGGCCGTCTTGGGATCGGGTGCTCTCACGGCTTCAGCTGTCATAGCGGCTTCGCGGTCAACGCCGTACTTCTCATCTGCTGGCACGAAGCCAAGGTTCTCGATCGGCTCGCCAAGGGCAAACTCAAGAGCCCGCGCGTAGACCCCGCGTGGCGTGGTCACCACCCCGGACTCCCATTTCTGCACCGTGCGCTTATTGCAGCCATTTGGCTCACCTGTCCGCACGCCTGCATCGCGTACGGCCCGGGCCAGGTCCTCCTGGCTCATCCGTCGCCTAAGGCGCGCTGACCGCAGCGTTGTGTTCGGCTGAGGCTGGCTCATGACGCCCATCGTAGACGGCTCATCGGGCGCCTTCAACCGCCGATAGGACGCCGATATGACGCCCTTCGGACGCCGGTTTGACGCCTTCCCACTGGCTGCGCCTTCAGGTGTCATGAAGTCAGGCAAGAAGCCTGACACACATCACTCACCAGAGAGGACAAGATCATGCGACTTCTGATCGAGACGAGCAGCATCCAGTTCCGGGTGGCCGGTGCGGCTAAGCCGCGGCCGGACTTCAAGGACAAGGAGCGGCAGGCCACGACGCGTGACGGCGTGCTGATCTGGACCGTGCGCCTGGACGCGATCGACGCCGAGCGCGAGACCAAGGAGACCATCTGGGTCGAGGTGGCCGGAGACGAGCCCAAGCTGACCTTCGATGGTTTCGCCACGGTCCGTGGCCTGGTGTTCGCCCCGTGGGTGGGCCGCGACGGCAAGATCCGCCGCTCGTTCCGCGCCGATGCGGTCGAGCCGGTCGGGTCCGCCAAGGCCGTGCACGCCGCCTGAGCCGTCCCGGCCAGGCAGAACCATCCCCTACCTCGCGATCAGAACAGGAGAGATCCATGACCACCACAGCAAACGCTGCCAGCAACGGCGGCGACCAGGCGAGCACCACAAGGCCCGCCATCGACATCCCCGGCTACGTGACCGTCGTTGACCGTGACCGCCCGCTCGGCCATCTGGCGCTGATCACCAGCGACCTGCTCAACGCCGACACCGTCGGCCTGCCCGACCCGCAGTCCCTCGAAATATGGGGCCACAGCCAGGAAATCGAGCTGGCGTTCCGCGGAACCCCGGACACCTTCGCCGCGCTGGCGGCCTGGGCCGAGCGCTTCGGCGCGACGCTCACCGCGCAGCGGACCGAGCACAACGGGCAGCCGTACGTGCGCTGCAAGGCGCAGTTCATCTACCAGGGCGCGACCGTCAAGATCCGCGCCTTCATCGAGGCCGCAACGGCCACGACCTGACACAGCAGTGCCGGGCCCGGGGGACGGCAATCCCCCGGCCCGGCCAGCCAGATCAATCCCCTACCTCGCGAAAGAACAGGAGACCTTGGCATGTCCAACGCTACCAGCGTCACGCCCGGCCCGGTCGTCCTCGACTGGCGCAAAGGCCAGATCGGCGACCTGTCGCCGTGCGTCCTGTGCGGCAAGCCCGCACTGTGCCGGTCCCCGGCCAAAGACGTGCCCTGCCACAAGGGCTGCGCCGAGACCTGGATCACCGCCCGCGCCCGCGACGCCGGGCACCTGGCCCAGCTCATCCGCGCCTGCACCCCGCACGGCGGTGCGCGGTGAGCTTCCGGGTCATCTACCACGAGCCCGTCTGCCCCGACTGCGGCTCATCCGATATCGAACACGGCGAGGTCGGGACTGGCGATGGCTTCACCGAAACCGCGCTGATCTGCCGCGACTGCGGCACCGCATGGCCTCTGGCGTGTGTCTCGGACCTGGCGGCACGGTCATGAACGGGCAACTGGGCGTCATTTACATGCTCCACTTCGACCGCCCGTACCGGCACGCCCGGCATTACGTCGGCTGGACCGACGATCTTTTCGACCGGCTCGACCGGCACGCCACAGGACACGGCGCACGGCTGGTGGCCGTCATCTGGCAAGCCGGTATCGGCTTCACCGTGGTCCGCATCTGCGAGGGCACCCGGCACACGGAACGCGCCATCAAGAACGCAGGCGGCGCGGTCCGGTACTGCCCGGCCTGCACTTCTCATCCGCGCAACGGCCGCTGGACCGCCATGCCCACCGAATTCACCCCCCGCACCTACCTCAACCTCGCCGGAAGGCGGTAACCCCCATGACCACCACATCACGCAACGTCAGCCGCACCCAGCGGAACAACCCCTACCTCCTGGACGGCTACGCGGCCAGCTTCCACCGCAGCGCGGCAGGCGTCGCCTGGCGGTGGCGCACCGAACTGATAATCCTGGCCGCGACCGGCGCCGCGCTGATGCGGCTCAGCCGCACCCTGACCCTCACCGGGGCCGCCATCGCCCTCGCCGCGCTCGTCCTGGCGGTCCTGGTCGTGCCCGGCTCGCGCCGGTTCCTGGTCCGCCGGTTCTGGTGCACCCTGGCCCGGCACCGCATCCACCGGCTCTGCTACGAAGCACGCCTGCACACCCGCTCCGGGCGGCTCCCGCTGGTGCTGTGGACTCGGCCGACCAAAGTCGGCGAACGCGCCCACGTCCTGTGCCGCGCAGGCATCTGCGCCGAGGACTTCGAGGCCCACATCGGCGAGCTGCGCGCCGCCTGCTACGCCCGCGACGCGCGGGTCACCCGCAACCCCCGGTGGTCCCAGCTGGTGACCATCGACGTCATCCGCCGCGACACCCTCGCCGCCACCCAATCCGTCCCCTCACCACTACAGGCGCTGGGACCAGCACGGCCGCAGCCGGAACTGACCCGGCCGGACCTGGCCGGGCGGAACCTGCCGCCCAAGGCGGCCCGCGACCTGGCCCGCATCACCGCTGGCCCGGCGCAGAACGCGCGCTAACCCAACCAGGCAGGCAGCGCCCCGGGCATCCCGCCCGGGGCCTGTCCGCCCCCAGACCTCGAAGGAGGCCACCATGACCACCCTGACCGCACCGGCAGCCGTGCCGGTGTTCCCGCTGTCCATGTTCGGCCCGGTGCACCTGGGCATCGACGAGAACGGCGAGCACGTTTACGTCGACCTCGCCGAGCGCAACGTCCTGCTCGGCGGCGAGCCGGGCGGCGGCAAGTCCAACGCCCTGAGCCTTATCGTCGCGCACGGCGCGCTGTCCGGCGACTGCAAGCTCGTCCTGGTCGACGGCAAGCGCGTCGAGCTCGGCTTCTGGCAGCACTGCGCCGATAAGTTCATCGGCCCGTCCCTGGCTGATGCCATCGACTGCGGCAAGTGGCTGCAGCAGCTCATGAACGACCGTTACGACCAGCTCCTGGCCGCCGGACTGCGCAAGATCAGCCGCGACAGCGGCGAGCACATCTACCTCGTCGTCATCGACGAATACGCCTACTTCTCCGCCACCGTCGGCACCAAGACCCAGCAAGTCGAATTCAGCGCCCTGACCCGCGACCTGGTCGCGCGCGGGCGCGCGGCCGGGGTCATCGTCATCCTGGCCACCCAGCGGCCCTCCCACCAGGTCATCGACCCCAGCCTGCGGGACCTGTTCGGCTACCGGTGGGCCTTCCGGTGCACCACCGACTCCAGCTCCGACACCGTGCTCGGTCATGGCTGGGCCGGTCAGGGCTACACCGCCGCCAGCATCGACCCCCTCGCCCGCGGCGTGTCCTGGCTGCTGTCCGAAACCGGCACCCCCCGCCGCATCAAGGCCGCCTACCTCACCGACGCCGATATCAAGCACCTGGCGGCCTACGCCGCGCAGCTCCGCAGAAAGGACCCCGCATGAGCCCCGCTAACGCCCCCGGCCGTCAGCGCGGCCAGCACCAAGGACACCAGCCTGGCAGCAAGAACACCGTCAACCAGCGGTTGACATCAAAAGCCCGGCGGCCGGTGGTGGAGAACGACGACTACGCCGCGTTCACGCACCGCATCCTGCGGGCGTATGCCCGCCGGGTGGCCACCGGCGACATCGAGGCCCTTACCCGCATGACCAGCCTCGCCGACGACATCGAGGCAGCGATCCGCAGCGCCGTCACCGGGCTGCGCGACCACGGCTACTCCTGGGCCGAGATCGGCTCCCGGCTCGGCGTGACCCGGCAGGCCGCCCAGCAGCACTGGGGCCAGTCATAGCCACCGCCGCGACGGTCCCCCTCATCCCCGGCCCGGACGGCCCGGGGATGGGAGAATCCGCCGACGACACCACCGGCTCGATCACCTGGGCCGGATTCCTCGCCGCCGAACGGCAGCTCACGGCCACCGGCTGCTGCCAGCACCCGATCCGGCTCCGCGGCCGCATCGACGCCATCGACCTCGCAACCGGGGAACTCGCCCCCGTCTACGACACCACTACGGAGCCCGGCGGCGTGCTGATGACCGCGTGCGGGAACCGCCGCGGGACCGTCTGCCCGGCCTGCTCAGCGGTGTACAAGCGCGACGCCCGCCAGCTCGTCCAGGCGGGCCTGTCCGGTGGCAAGGGCGTGCCCGAGACTGTCGCCGCTCATCCGTGCGTGTTCGCCACCCTCACCGCCCCCTCGTTCGGGCCGGTCCACGCCCGGCGCAAGCGCGGCACGACCGTGCTGCCCTGCCGACCCCGCCGCGACGCCAACGCCCGCCGCTGCCCGCACGGCCGCGACATCTCCTGCCCCAAACGACACCACGACGACGACCCCCGCCTCGGCCGCCCGATGTGCGGCGACTGCTACGACTACACCGCCGCCGTGCTGTTCAACGCGCACGCCGGGGAGCTGTGGCGCCGGTTCACGACCTACCTGCCCCGCCACTTCGCCCGGCTCACCGGCCTGACCCTTACCGAGCTACGCGAGGTCGTGGCGATCCGGTACGTCAAGGTCGCCGAGTACCAGGCACGCGGCGTCGTCCACTTCCACGCCATCATCCGCCTCGACGCGCCCGGCGAGGACTGCCAGCCACCCGCCGCGTTCTTCACCGCCGCGATGCTGTGCGACGCCATCGGCCAGGCCGCCGCCACCGCCGCCATCACCACCGACCCGGCACCTGGCCGCCCCGCGATCACGCTGCGGTTCGGCCGCCAGACTGACGCCCGGCCCGTTCGGCACGGACCAGACCTGCCCGGCACCGGCCGCGCGCTATCCGTCCGGGCCGTCGCGAACTACATTGCCAAGTACGCGACCAAGGCCCTCGACGCGCCCGGCATCCCCGACCGCCCGCTGCGCTCCGCGCTCGACATCACCGGCCTGCGGTGCAGCCGCCACTACACCCAGATGATCACCACCGCATGGGAACTCGGCGGCGGCAGGCTCGGCCCTACCGGCTCCCGGTTCTGCAAATGGGCGCACATGCTCGGCTACGGCGGCCACTTCCTCACCAAATCCCGCCGCTACTCCGTCACCCTCGGCCAGCTCCGCCAAGCTCGCACCGAGCACCGCCGCCGCCAGAGCCATCCGGCCGGCGAGCACGACCCCTGGGGCCGGCCCCTCGACGAGCACGTCGTCCTGATCCTGTCCACCTGGACCTACGCCGGAACCGGCTACACCGCCACCCCCGACGCCGAACTCGCCCTCGCCTCCGCCGCCCGCGCCCGCGCGCATGACTAGGCCAGCGCAACGCCCGAGTCCATTCGCTACACCTAGCCAACAGGAGGAACCATTGCCCGTCAGGTCCATGCTTGATAACCGCCTGTGGACGGTCGAAGACCTGTCCGCCTACCTCGGCATCCCGGTGCCGACGCTCTATCGATGGCGTCGATACCGCTGCGGGCCGCCCTGCCATCGCGTTGGTCGTTACCTGCGGTACCTGCCAGACGAAGTAAATGCGTGGCTCAGGGAGCAGTCGTGATCGAGCGACGCGGCGACTCCTGGCGTGCCCGGTACCACGGTCCAGACGGCCGCGAGCGCAATAAGACCTTCCGGCGCAAAACCGACGCCGAGCGCTGGCTCTCCCAGCAGCGATCGTTCATCGCCCAGGGCGACTGGACCGACCCGGCACGCGGCCGTATCACCTTCGGTGAGTATGCCCTCGCCTGGCTGGGCTCACGTACTGATCTCAAGCCCAAGACCCGTCATCAGTATCAGTCCCTGATGGGTCTGCACATCTTGCCGACCTGGCGCACCGTGCCCCTGGCCAAGGTCACTTTCGAGGGCTTGTCCCAGTGGGTTACAGGGCTGTCCGTTGGCGGGCTCGGCCCTTCGGGGATACGGCAGTCGGTGTTCGTCATGTCCGCCGCGCTCGATCACGCCATGCGCAGCGGGCGCATCCGGTCCAACCCCGCACGCGGGCTGGGCCTGCCCCGGATACAACGCCGCGACTACGTCTTCCTGACTCACGACCAGGTCCACGAACTGGCCTCCGAAGCCGGATCATGGCGGGTGTTCGTCCTACTGCTCGGCTACACCGGCCTGCGCTGGGGCGAGGCAACGGCGCTCCGCGTTTGCGACATCGACCTGGTCCGCCGCAGGGTCGATGTAAGCCGGGCCTTCTCCGATGTCGGCGGCCACGTGGTCCTCGGCACCCCGAAGTCGCACCAGTCCCGCACCGTGCCGGTTCCCCGGTTCCTGGCCCGCGAGATAACAGCGTTCATCGCTGGCAAGAGTCCTGATGACCTTGTGTTCACCATGCCCGGTGGAAGCATGGCGCGGCTGTCCAACTGGCGACAGGCCGTCTTCCTGCCCGCCCGAAGCCGGGCCGGTGTGAGCACTCGGTTCCGCATTCACGATATGAGGCATACTGCTGCGTCACTCATGATCCAGGCTGGCTACCCGCCGAAGATGCTTCAGGAGATCATGGGGCACGCCAGCATTACCACGACCCTCGACCTGTATGGGCACCTCTACCCCGGCGAGATGGATCGCTATGCCGACCGTCTGGACAGTGCTGCCGAGATGGTTGATCCGGCCAGAATCCGGCCAGATGACGATCAGGACCAGTCGGGTGACGCATGAGCAACTCGTCTAGCTGCGGAGATGGTGGCGCGCTCGGAGGGACTCGAACCCCCAACCTTCTGATCCGTAGTCAGATGCTCTATCCGTTGAGCTACGAGCGCAGTGGGTGCCACGATAGTGTACGCCGACCAGGACGCCTCTTGGCGCGGTGG
>Ga0302325_10031448_pt1 | contig 10921 bp, 9 predicted proteins | sample Palsa_T0_2_FD_201948 | JGI IMG/M metagenome (GOLD analysis project Ga0302325, IMG submission 201948) | Peat permafrost microbial communities from Stordalen Mire near Abisko, Sweden - Palsa_T0_2 | ecosystem: Environmental > Terrestrial > Soil > Palsa > Peat permafrost | place: Sweden: Abisko... | reverse complement strand
GACCGGGGTGCCGATATAGCTCAGCAGTCTGGCGCCATGTTGGCGGGTCCAGGGGAAATAGTTGAACTCGGTGGCCAGAAAGATCCAGGTGAACAGGAACAGCAAGAGGAAGCGCAATAAGCGAACGCTGGCCATCAATACACCTGCCGTTCGCTCGGCCCCCATGATTTGCGACTGCTGGATGCGGATTCCCTTGATTCGAGCTGCCATTGATTGCAATGCTGTCAGCAGCCAACGGGAGGCGCGGGCCACCAGCCACACGATCAGCAGATAGAGCGCCAACGTGACGAGAGCGTAGATTGCCGCCCTGACGAGAAATCTGCTGCTGTGTTGCAGTCGCGCCTGCTCAATGGCATTTCGAATCCGACCGGCGAAGAACTTGGCCAGGGCCTCTCTTGGGACGTGGTAATGCTTGGCGTCGTCATCGGTGACGAGCAGGAGCACATTGTCGCCCAGCACGACCGATGTCCCGTAAGGCGAATCGCTGGTGGTGATGTTGGCGAGGTCGGCGGCGGGAGCGTAGATGAGTTTGCTAAAGCGCTCCGAGGCGGCGTCGGCTCGATCCTGGGCGCTGAAGCTCCCGATGCCCTCGTAGATTCGCAGGATCTCGCTCCCCTCCACCGTAACGGGATAGCCTGCGGTTTCCTGGCTCGTGTTGGGTGCGGCCTGCTGCGCCGTGAGAGCAGTTGTAGCCAGCAAGAGAGCGAAGACTGCGATGAGGAATTTGGCTGAGCGCAACGTGTGCCCTCCGGGCATGCACAACCTTAGCAGAACGTTTCTGCGGCCATGTTAGGGCATGTGAAGGCGGGACTCAAGAAAGGAGAGCATGAATGGCTTGCGATCTCGATTTGTCATCCTCAGAAATTGTCATCCTGAGCGCAGGCGACGCTGGGTTGCGTCACCGGAGTCGAAGGACCCCTGTGGGCAGAAGAATCCTTCGAGCTAGAGGGGTTCTTCGACTCGTATTCGCAAAGGCGGCGAACACTCGCTCAGAATGACAGATTGGAGTCGTACAAGGTGTTCGACGTTAATCGACTGCGCTTTGCAGACTGGCTCTTACCTTCTCCTGGCGCGCCTTCAGCCATTCCATCCAGCGGTCCAGACCTTCGCCTGTGGTGCTGGAGACGTCGATGATCTCCATTCCGGGATGGATCCGGCGAGCGTTCTCGCGGGCGAGGTCGGCGCTGAACGGAACATACGGCAGGAGGTCGATCTTGGTCAGTAGCATCAGCTCTGACTTAAAGAAGATGGAAGGATACTTGAGCGGCTTGTCTTCGCCTTCGGTGGTGCTGAGCAGAACGATCTTCGCATCTTCGCCGAGATCGTAGCTTGACGGGCAGACCAGGTTGCCGACGTTCTCCACGATCAGCAGATCCAGATCTTCGAGTCCGAGATTTTCCAGCCTCCAGTCTTCCAGATGCCGCCCAATCATTTTGGCGTCGAGATGGCAGGTTCCGCCGGTGGTGATTTGCCGCACCGGAAAGCCAAACTTGGCCAGCCGCCGCGCATCGTTTTCAGTTTGCAGATCGCCGGTGAGAACAGCGACGCGTTCGCTCTTGTCCATGCGCTCCAGGGTGCGTTCCAGCAACGCGGTCTTGCCGGAGCCCGGCGAGCTAATTAGATTCACGCACAATACTCCATTCTGGCGGTAGCGCTCGCGCAGTTGCTCGGCAAGAATCTGGTTCTCGTTCAGGACCTTCTTTTCGATGGCGATGCGGTTCATTCATCCACTTCCATGTAGGCGATGTCGAGTTCTTCCCCGCTGATGCACTCGGTGGCCAGGTCGCCGCACAACGGACATCGCGGGTCGAAGTCGGTCATGCGAAATTCGTAGGCGCACTTCGAGCAGCGCTGCATGCGCGGAATGAATTCCAGTTCGAGCACCAGCGGATCGAGTTCCGTGTCCTTCACCAGGACCTCGAAGCCAAATTGCAGCGCGTCGCGATCGACGCCGGAGAGCTCTCCAATCTTAACCCCAACCTTGGAGATGTGAGCGCCCGGATGGCGCTCAGCTTCCTTCTGAACGGATTCGAGAATCGAGGTGGCGATGCCGAGTTCGTGCATAAAAACCATTCACCACGGAGACACGGAGGACACGGAGAAGAACCTAGAATAATTGAATAATCCGCTTTGCTTGGGCTATGGCCCTCCCAGCTTGTTTCCTGCTTGCAATACTCGAGTCAACTCATTGCAACGTCATTCACGAAAAAAATCTTCTCCGTGCTCTCCGTGTCTCCGTGGTGAATCATTTTCAACGAAGCGAAAATGTCCGCAATTGGACATCCAAAGTCATCATAGCTCTTTGGTGCCTTCAGCGCGATGCCCATCATTTTCCGGAAACATCTTTGCCGGAGCTTCGTCTATCACCTCGTAGGTGCAGCTCGTCTTCGTTTTATGGGCCGGTGTCCCCATGACATCCCGGTTCTGGACTTGTTGGGGTGGTTCGAGTTCAACGCAGAACAGGTAGCTCACCATGGCAAAAGAGTTGCTTCTTCCAACGAGCGCCGCGCTTTCCGTGGAGACAGGCAAGCGACGTAGTCACGTCTGGCGACACGGGCTGACGCTCGATGGACTCAAAGGCTGGGGCCGCATCTGGGCGATCGGCTTTGTCCTGTGGACGGTGCTGGCCTTTCTGAGCGCCGCCGGCGCGCACGTCTATACCGCCTCGGTCGGCAGTCCCGAGAGCTGGGCGCAGTTGCTGGCCTGGAACATGACCATCTCGTTTGTATGGTCATTGCTGACGCCGCCGGTGTATGCGCTGTCGCGGCGATTCACCTTCGACCGCAGCAACTGGAAGATGGTGCTGCCGCTGCACCTGGCGGCCAGCTTTGCGCTCACTCTCGTAGGAGCGTCGGTTATCGTCTGGCTGGAACCGTTTATCACCTGGACTCCCGAAGCTCACCTGCCATTTTCCGCGCACATGCTGTCGCGGGCGTTCATGGACTTCCAACGCTACTGGTACATCCTGCTGATCACGCAGGCGATCGGCTATTACGCCAAGTATCGTGAGCGGGAGTTGCAATCGTCGCAACTGGAAGCGCAACTGGCACACGCGCAGCTTGAAGTGCTGAAGATCCAACTGGAGCCGCACTTCCTGTTCAACACGCTGAATTCCATCGCCGCGCTGGCGCGCAATGACGGGCCGGCAGCGGAGAACATGACGCTGCAGCTGGCCGACCTGCTGCGCTTCTCGCTGGATGCGATGGGCGTACACGAGGTGCCGCTCAGCCGCGAGCTGACCGTGCTTCAGAAGTACATCGACATTCAGCAGACGCGCTTCCAGGACCGCCTGCAGGTGGAGATGGATATTGCCGGCAGCACTTTGTCGGCGCTGGTTCCGAACATGATCCTGCAGCCGCTGGTGGAGAACGCCATCCGGCATGGCATTGGGCCGCGCCGCACGCCCGGGCAAATTCGCATCTCGACTCGCCAGGTCTTCGACGAGCTGTGGATGGAGATCAGCGACAACGGTCTGGGGCTCACGCGCTTCGGCGGCGAGATTCCGCCCGAAGGCGTTGGACTGCGCAACACCCGCGCCCGCCTGCAACAGCTCTACAACCACGATCACCGCTTGATGCTGGACGATGCGCCCGGCGGCGGCTGCATCGTCAAAATTCACATCCCGTTCCGCACTTATTCCGAGGAGGTCAGAACCAGCGATGCCCATTCGAGTGTTGCTTAGCGACGATGAAGCCTTGGCGCGCGAACGCCTGCGCAGCCTGTTGCAAGAAGAACCCGATCTGGAGATCGTGGCCGAGTGCGGCGATGGCAAGTCGGCCATCTCGACGATCAAGCGCGAGAAGCCGGACCTCGTCTTTCTCGACATTCAAATGCCGGAGGTTGATGGCTTCGGCGTGGTCTCGGCGCTGCGGGCGGAACAGATGCCGCTCACAATCTTCGTCACCGCCTACGATCGCTATGCGATGAAGGCCTTCGAGGTACACGCGCTCGATTACCTGCTGAAGCCGGTGGTGAAGGAGCGCCTTTCGGAGGCGCTGGGGCATGCGCGCAAGCAACTGCAACATCCGTCGGAGGGGATGTTCCAGCGGCGCGTGCTGAATTTGCTAGGCGAACTGGACTCGCGGCAGAACGCGCCTCAGCGAATTGTCATCAAGGCCGACGGCGAGATTGTTTGCCTCAAGCCTGGGGAGATCGACTGGGCCGAGTCGGCGGGCAACTACGTTTGCCTGCATGTAGGCGGCAACACGCACATCCTGCGCGAGACCATCACCTCGCTGGAGACGCGGCTGGGACACCGGCAATTCCTGCGAGTGCATCGCTCGACCCTGGTGAACGTGGATCGCATTAAGACGCTGCGGCCGTCGCTGTATGGGGACTACGCGATCCTGCTGCGCGATGGGACAAAGCTAACGCTGAGCCGCGGTTTCCGGGAGAATGTGCTGAAGCGGCTGGGGACAGCGTAGAGAGGCCGCGGTTCGCTGTTCGCTCTTCGCCATTAAAGCGACCCGCCGATTGCGCCTTCTTTGGATGTGTATACGTACGGTATATACTTAGAAAGGAGGTGAGTGTGAGCACAGCCCGTATTTTCAAGTCCGGCAATAGCCAGGCAGTACGCCTGCCAAAGCAATTTCGTTTTGACGTCAACGCAGTTGAAATATTCCGGCGGGGAGACGAGATTGTATTGCGCGAACCAAAGCGTAATCTGGGTCGCGCCTTTGCCGCACTAGCGGCCATGCCGGAGGATTTCATGTCCGAGGGCCGGCAGGAGCAGCCGCCTCAGCAGCGGGATGCGCTGTGAAACCGCGCTACATGCTGGACACCAACATTTGCATATATATCGCCAAACAGAGGCCACCCGAGGTGCGAACCCGTTTTGAGCGCCTGCGACCTGGACAACTGGTGATGTCGGCAATTACCTACGGTGAGCTCTCGTACGGGGCCAGCAAGAGCAATCAAAGCAGCAAAGCGCTTGCCCAGTTGGAAGAGTTGGTTCAAGACATCCCAGTAACCGATCTTGATTCCAGCGCCGGCCAGGCTTACGGTGAAATCCGGGCAAGGCTGGAGCAGCAAGGACGCCTGATTGGCAACAATGACCTCTGGATAGCGGCCCATGCCGTGTCCCAGAATCTCACCCTCGTCACCAACAATGAGCGCGAGTTCAAACGAATTCCGGGACTTTCGCTGGAGAACTGGACCGGGTAGGCGGCGCGGCGGGTACCGGCACAAGCCGCCTTTGAAGCGGGTCAAGTAGTCCCTGTGACAAAGAGGAGTGGTTGGCCCCGCCCTAGCCAAGGAAGGCTGGAACGGGGCGCCCAAGTATCCATCTCTGCGGGACGATCACCCTTTGTGTCCCGCGCCGCGCAGCGCTTTCCCGAAGCACTCGATGAAGTGGTTCACGCTTTCCGTCGTGGCCAGCGGGCCCATCAGGCCGACGCGGAAAACTTTCCCGGCGAGCGGGCCGAAGCCTCCGGCGATCTCGATGCCGTTTTCTTTCAGGAGCGTGGTGCGCACTTTCGCGTCGTCCGCACCCTGCGGAACTTTGGGAGTGTTCAGGTTCCAGATGCGGTCCTTGGGGGCAACCAGCATCTGCAAGCCGAGCGCTTCAATCTGCCGTACGAACTCCAGATGCGCCTGGTGATGGCGCTCCCAGCGGTTCTGGAGGCCTTCTTCTTCGATCAGCGCCAGGCCTTCGCGCAGGGCATAAAACATCGTCGCCGAGGCGGTATGGTGATAGCGGTGCGACTGGACGAGGTAGTCGGCGATTAGCTTGATATCGAAGTACCAGGAGCGATTGGGGGTGGTCCGAGCTTTGAGCCACTCCATCGCTCGCGGCGACACCGTGATCGGAGACAGCCCCGGAGGACAGCTCAATCCCTTTTGCGAACAACTATAGGCGATGTCGATTCCGGTCTTGTCGACTTCGACCGGCATTGCGCCCAGCGAGGTCACGCAGTCGGCAATGACCAGCGCGCCGGCTTCGTGTGCGGCCTTGCAGATGGCTTCGCCGCGCTGGAAAGCGCCGGCGGAGGTCTCGGCCTGCACATACATCACGACCTGCGGCTTCTCGCGCTGGATGAATTCGGCGGCTTCCTTGTCGCCGAAGACTTCGCCCCACGGCTTCTCAAAGCGAACGATCTCGCCGCCCTGGCGGCGGGCCATCTCGGTCATGCGGTCGCAGAAGAAGCCATTGGCGAAGACCGCGACCTTGGTTCCCTGCACTACGAAGTTGCTGATTGCGGTTTCCATGCCGCCGCTGCCGGTGGCGGAGATGACAAAGGTCATCTCGTTCTTGGTGCCAAAGACGGTGCGAAGCAGGCGTTGAATGTCGGTGGAAATTTCAAAGAAGTAAGCGTCAAGGTGGCCAACGATAGGCTGGGCCATCGCCTGATAGACGCGAGGGTGAACCTGACCCGGACCGGGGCCATACAACAGGCGCTTCGGGGGGTGAACAACAATATCTTCCATGAGAGCGGTCGGTTCTGCAACTGTAGCCATTTAGGCGACTCCTTACATAGTAATGGATGTTCTCAGTATATCGACGCTGCATAAAGGCTGCTGTGATCTTTGACCATTGCGGCAGGGCAGAGCGTTGGCGATCACTCAAGGCCTGCGTTATGGATGCGGGAACGAGTGCGAAGGGAAATCCTGATATAGTCACGGCGAAGTTCCTCAGCGGCTAAACAGTTTGCTGAAAAACCCGGAAAAGCAGATTCCTCGCGGGCTGAAGCCCGCCCAGAATGACAAGAATAAAGGGCTTTCGACGGCGTACCCTTCGGCAAGCTCAGGGCAGGCTCTGAAGGTACGCCCCTTCAGAAGCACTCATTTTCGAGTTGCTTCAGCAAACTGTAAAGCCACGGTGATTTTGCGGCGTTTACGGACGGCCTGAAGGCCATCCCTTCGAGAAATCAGACTCAATGAGAGTTTGCTTTGAAAGAAATGAATGGAACCGCGACTCTTCGTGTCTGGAAGTTCATCTGATGGAGTGTGCGAGATTCAGCCTTCGTCGCACCAGTTGAGATGTGGGAGAAGGACAAGAATGTCGATGCGCCGTCCCTTCTTAGGGTGTGTAGTTCTCTCAGTGGCGATGATGCCGGTGCTCTGCGCGGCGCAAACCGAGCAGCCGACACGCTCGGCGGAAGCGGCCAAGCTGCTCAAGAGCGATCCTCTGCACGTTTTCAGCGAGTCGGTGCAGCAGCTGTCGAGCACCGTCACCAAGTCGGTGGTTCAAGTGCTGACGACGGGATACGGCCTGACCACGGACGAACAGAAAAATGACACGGCGTTCCTGGAGGCGCAGCGCGGGATAGGGGCCGGGGTGGTGCTGTCGCCGGATGGATACATTGTGACCAACGGGCACGTGGTGGAGGGCGCGCAGAAAATCCGCGTTCGCCTGCAAGGACTGGACAAGCAAACTGCGGCACAAGTGGACGCCTCACCGCACGGGCCGATCGAGGCCAAACTGGTTGGCATCGACCGGCTGAGCGATCTGGCGGTGCTTAAGATTGACGTGAAGGGATTGCCGACGCTGCAACTGGCGGACTCCAACGATCTGAGGCAAGGGCAAGTGGTGTTCGCCTTCGGCAGCCCGCTGGGACTGGAAAATTCGGTCAGCATGGGCGTGGTGAGCGCGACCGCGCGGCAGATCGATCCGGACAAGCCCGAAATTTACATTCAGACGGACGCGCCCATCAACCCCGGCAACAGCGGAGGCCCACTGGTGGATGTGGATGGCCATGTGGTGGGGATCAATACCTTCATTCTGTCGGAGTCGGGAGGTAATGAAGGACTGGGGTTCGCCATTCCCAGCGACGTAGTGCGGAACGTGTATGACCAGATCCGCGCTCAGGGGCATGTGCATCGCGGGCAGATCGGGGTTTATCTGCGCACCATTACGCCCGAGCTGGTGGAGGGCCTGCACTTGCCCACCAATCAGGGCGTGCTGTTGCCGGACGTACTGCCCGGCTCCTCTGCCGACAAGGCCGGACTGAAGGTGGGCGATGTGGTGGTGAGCGTGGGAGGTAAGCCGGTCGCCGATGTGCGGCACTTCGCACTTGACTTGTACGCATACAAGATAGGCCAGAATGCGGAAATTGGAGTGCTGCGCGATGGGCGGGTGCAGACCGTCGCGGTGAAGGTGATGGAGCGGCCGGACGATCCCGAGCGCTTCGCCGATATGGTTACCGGGCCGGAAAATCTGGTGAACCGCCTGGGCATCGTCGCGGTCACCGTCAACGACCAGTTACGCGATGCGCTGGGCGACCTGCGAATTCCCAACGGGGTGCTGGTGGCCGCGCGAACTCCCAGCAGCACGCTGCTGGGCGAGGGTCCGGAACCGGGAGACGTCATTCACGCGGTAAATGGAACGCCGGTACACGACCTGCCGCAATTGAAACAGGACCTGCGCAAGATGAAGCCGGGAGATACGATTGTGCTGCAGGTCGAACGCTCCGGCGTGCTGAGCTATCTGGTGCTGGAGTCGGAGTAAACGGGCTGGAAGTAAAGCGCGATCCCGACCGCACATCGTGCATTGCCGAGGAAAGTTTTGGATCGCGCTTTGTCGGCCTGAGCTCAGGGGCTCCATCATCTCAGCGGCTAAAGCCGGTGTCCTTTCCAGTCAAAAATGCACCGCTGAAGCGGTGCTCCATCCTATACAGCGGATGTGAAACCGCTATAGCCCCACGCTTCAAGCGGTCAGCCCTACGGCGCGAAGTAGCCGGAGATGTCGAGGATCAGTTGCGTCAGACCCTGGGCGTAAGCATCGATTGAGCCATTCGTCGTCGGCACGATCGCCATGTTCGACGTGATGAAGCCATCGTAAGCGTTCAGCGTCGAGACTACGGGCTGGAGCTCGCCATCCGGCCACAAAGTGAGGAAAGGCATGGAGCCCGACGGCACAACCGTTGCGTTGAAGACGAATCCCTTGGCGGCGCTAGGAGGCGCGCACTGACTGGTCAGCACGTCAATGCCGTTGGGAGAATTCCAGACGCCCATGAACGGCTGGCCGCTGCCGACGTGACGGGTGTCGAGCACACGACAGGGCGTCAGCGGATACAGCGACAATCCGCCTGTTCCCGGCGCAGCGAAGTAGCCATCGACGTCAAGCAACAGGTTGGTTGCGTTGCTGTGGGCGTAGAAGGCGGTTGCGTGCTCGCTGCCCGCAGGGACGATGGCCGCGTTGGCCACCGCAGTACCGGTGGTGTCGTTGAGGGTGGAAACGGTGGGCCGCGATTCGCCCTTGGGCCACACGGTCAGGTAATCCAGGCCGCCGGCCGCCGGCAGCACCGTGACGTTGAACGAGTAGGCTGCTGCGTCGCTGGGAATGCCGCACTGCCCTGCAATCGTGTAATCACGCTCTACTCCCGCTTGCAGTTCCCCTTGATCCTGGCCGCCACGCGTGTCGACGATGCGGCAGGGCGGCAGGGTGTAGAACGCCAGGCTGCCTGAGGTCGGCGCGGCAAAGTAGCCGTCGATGTCGAGGATGACGTTGCTAGTGTCGGTCACGTAGACGCTGACCGAGCCCGAAGGCGTGCCCGCGGGAACGATCGCAGCATTGGCTTTGACCCGCCCGTCCGGCGAATTCAGGGTCGACACAGTCGGCTGGCCTTCCCCGCTCGGCCAGATCGTGAGATAGCCTAGCGTGGTGATCGGTACCACCGTGACATTGAGCGAATAAGCTATGGCGCTCGACGGAATGCCGCACGGGTTGCCACCCTGCGAGAGCGGAAAACTGCGAGATGAATTGCCGGTGATGGCAGGCCCGCCGAAGTTCCCATTGCTATTGCGCGTATCCACCACTCGGCAGGGCGTCAGCGGCACAAATTCCACCGCGGTCGGTACGGGATTCGCAATCTGCGTGGTCGAGCCGTTGCTGCCCGTGTAGTTGCTGTCGCCTGAATAGGTGGCCACAATCGCATCCGTTCCGACGGCGAGAGTCGAAGTCATACAGACTGCAGTCTGCGACGACAGCGGTACGGCTGAGCAGCCGGAAATTGCCGAGCCGTTGGAGGTGAAGCTCACTGTTCCCGTCGGCGTCGGCGGGCCTGATGGACTTACCGTCGCTGTGATGGTCACTGCTTGCCCGAAAGTGGAAGGATCGGGCACGCTGGCCACCAATGTCGTGCTGCCGTCGGTCCTCACGACCTGCGACACGATGTTGGAGATGCTGCCGGCCAAAGTTGACGAGCCCTGATACACCGCTGTCAGGCTGTCGGTTCCGGCGCTCAAGCCTGCATAATTCAAAACCGCCGCTCCGGAGTTGTTCAGCGAGGCCGACCCGATCTGGACACCATTGCTTTCGAACACTACAGTTCCGCTTGGAAGCGAGCCATTCTGCGCGGTCACGGTCGCAGTCATAGTAACGGCTTGCCCCACGTTCGACGGATTAGGAGCAGTCGTCAAGACAGTGGTAGTGGCGATTAATTGCGACGTCAACTCGAATACCACGCCGTCGTCGGTGCCAGAACTGCCGCCATAGACGGTCGTGCCGTAGAGATTGCCGGTGCCATCGAAGATCAGGCCGGCGTAGGGCCCAAACCCGTCCGGGCGGCCGATGAAGCTATGCAGCACCTGCTCCATCCATCCACTCCCGCTGGGAGACAACTCAAAGACCGTTCCGCATCCGCCGCCGCAATTGCCGGAAGCACCGCCTGCGAACGTCGTGCCGTAGAGATTGCCGGCGGCATCGAAGATCAGGCCAGCGTAGGGTTCAATCCCGTCCGTGCCACTGTTGTTGAAGTAATGCAGCACCGTCTCTGTCCAGCCCCCGCCCGCTGCGGGCGTCAACTCGAACACCGTCCCGTCGTCTTCCCCGGAATCGCCGCCCCCGAGGGTCGTGCCGTAGAGATTGCCGGCGGCATCGAAGATCAGGCCGGCGGTGGGAAGGGTCCCGTCCGTGCCGTTGTTGTTGAAGTTATGCAGCACCGTCTCCGTCCAGCCCCCGCCCGCTGTGGGCGTCAACCCG
>Ga0302325_10031445_pt1 | contig 10921 bp, 10 predicted proteins | sample Palsa_T0_2_FD_201948 | JGI IMG/M metagenome (GOLD analysis project Ga0302325, IMG submission 201948) | Peat permafrost microbial communities from Stordalen Mire near Abisko, Sweden - Palsa_T0_2 | ecosystem: Environmental > Terrestrial > Soil > Palsa > Peat permafrost | place: Sweden: Abisko... | reverse complement strand
CACGACCAGGGCCGAACGCAGCCGGGCGAATGCAGCCCGCTTTCGCAGGTAAAGCCAGGCCAGGATCAGCGGCGTCAGGATGAAGTGCAGCGTCCCGTAGTAGTAGCCGGTCAGCATGGCCAGCACCGCGTGGGACGAGACCAGATGGTTGAGGTACGGCTCGACGTTGAGGTGTACCTGCTGTTCGGCGTGGTAAAGCTCGGCCGCGTGCGCGAACGCCGCCTGCTTGGCCGCGGGTAGCGCAAGACGGACGACCGATGGCGCGCCGTAACCGGCGCCGAGGATGACCAGCTCCAGTCCGGGCGACAGGCGCCGCCAGGTGAGCCAGTGCCTGGCCGCGGGCGCCGTCGACAGGCGGCCCGCGGGCGGCGCTGCGGTCAGTTGCGTACTCACGATCACCCCGCTTTTGCTTGCCATGCAAAAGACTTTTAAGAAAGATATTAGCTAGAAATTATCTTTCCATCAAGGTAATTGATGCCTTGCGCCCGTATAGTGGCGGTATGACGACGCCCGCGTCCCGGCCTGCGCAGCCCGGGACAGCCCTCACGCCGGGTGATCCCGGCCAGGACTGCTCCTCTGACGAGCTAGTCGCCGCATGGATGTGCGTTGCCCGTGGCTACACCCACGTAACGCAGATACTCACCGAGCAGGTCGAGCGGGAGACCGGGCTGCCCCCAGCTGGCTTTTTCGCCCTTGTGCGGCTGCTGCGCGGCGGCGGTCAGGCCGTACCGCTCAGCGCGCTGGCCCGGCAGGTCGCCTTCTCCAGCGGAGGTTTCACCAAGGTGGCCGACCGGCTCGAGCAGGCGGGGCTGATCGAGCGGCAGCCTTCGGCGTGCGATCGCCGGGTCATCAACGCCGCGCTCACCCCGGCTGGCCGTACGCTGGCCGAGCGCGCTTTCGCGGTCTACTCGGCCAGATTGCGCGAGCTCGTGCTCGAGCGGCTGGGCATCAACGAACTCCGCGTCCTGGCCGACCACATGAGCCGCCTCAGCGGCGATACGGTGCCAGGGAACTCTGTCGCGGCTGAAGCTGGATCTGAACATGCACCACGGTCCGTTCGGTAAAGGTCGGCCCTGTTCTCGAACGGGCAGTGGTGTCACGGCTGGTCCAGGCTGGCTGCCCAGCAAGCTGAGGATATGGTCCGGGGTGGCCATGGTGTGGTGGCAGATCGCCTCGACGAACGCGGCGGTGACCGGGTCCGGGCGGACGCGAGTGTAGGCCGACAGCATGCGCTGTACCGGGGGATCGGGGCGGCGCAGCACGCCGTCGAAGGCGGGCGGGACAACGTTGCCGGGCAGCAGGGTAATGCCCAGGCCCTGGTAAGCGAGGTTCAGCGCGGACGGAGCCTGCTCCGTGCGCACCGCCGCCCGCGGCGCGAAGCCCGCGGCGGCGCAGGCAGCGTCTAGCACGTCGGCCAGTCCGCTGGGCGGAGTGAAGTGAACCCAGTCGCGGTCGGCCAGGTCGGCGAGGCTTACGGCCGTCCCGGGGCCCGGCAGCTGGGCGCCGGGTGCTGCCGCTAGCACGAATTCCTCAGCCCCGATCTCGCGGACGGGCCCGGCCCAGGCCGGCGGCGTGGGGCCGACGGCGAGGTCGGCCTGCCCGGCTTCCATGGCCGCGATCAGGTCGTTGGTGTGCCGGAACTCCACCAGCCGGACCTGAACGTCTGGGCACTTGCGGCGCCAGGTCCGCAGCGCCGCCGGGAGCACGCCGACGCTGATCGAGTACAGCGTCCCGACGTGCAGTTCGCCGGCATCGACGCCAGAGGCGCGTAGTGCCGCGCTGGTGGCTCGCTCGGCATGGGCGAGGCTGGCCCGCGCGTGCGGTAGCGCGGTGCGGCCCGCCGGGGTCAGGCGCACACCGCGGGGCAGGCGCTCGAGCAGCGGCCCGCCGAGCTGCCGTTCGAGGGCCTGGATCTGATGGGAGAGCCCGGGCTGGCTGACGTGCAGCCGGGCGGCGGCCGTGGTGAACGAGCCCTCGTCCACCACGGCAACGAAGTACTCGAGCTGGCGGAGAGATATTGACATGCACGAAGCTTATCGAGTTGAGACTATCTATTTATTGGACATATACCGTGAATGACGGCAGGCTGCTGCCATGAGAGAGCTGCGCATGTTGTGCCTGCACGGCTACCACGGCACCGGCGCGATCTTGCGCCGGCAGATGGCTCCCCTGGCCGCGGCGATCCCTCCGGGCGTCGAGCTCGTGTACGTGGACGCGCCCTCGCTATCCGAGGGTGACTTCGGGTGGTGGCATGAGGGCTTCCAGGGCTGGGAACGCACCCGTGACTGGGCCGTCGAGTTGCTGCGCACCGGGCCGCGCATCGACGGGATCTTCGGTTTCAGCCAGGGCGCCGCCCTGACCGGGCTGCTGGCCGCGCTGCGCGACAGCGATCCCTCGACCCCGCAGTTCGAGTTCGCCATCATGGCCGGCGGGTTCACCAGCACCATGCCGCAGCACGCCGGACTGTTCCGGCACAAGCTCACGGTTCCCTCCGCCCACCTGACCGGCCGGGCCGACGCGATCGTGCCACGGCGCGACTCGCTGCAGCTCGCCGACCGCTTCGCGGATCCGCTGGTCATCGAACATCCGGGCGGCCACGTCATACCCGGCGAGCCTGCCGTGACGACGCCGATCGCCGCCTTCCTCACCAGGTTCTCCCGCCGCGCCCCCGCCGATCCGCCACCGAGCAGATGTTCCGGGACATGCTGATCGTCTACGGCGACGGCACCCCGCACACCAGGCACATCATCACCAACATCGCCATCGAGGTGGACGAGCAGGCAGGCACGGCGGCCTCACGCTCGTACTTCACCGTCCTGCAAGCACCGCCTGACCTGGCCCTGCAGCCCATCGCCAGCGGCCGCTACCACGACCGCTTCGAGCGCCGCGACGGGCGGTGGCGCTTCGCGGAGCGGCGCGTCCGCGTCGACCTGACCGGCGACGTGAGCCGCCATCTGCGGCCCGCGCCATAGCCATCCGCCGGTCATGGAGTTCTGCATGCTGGCGCACGACTCGCCTCCCGTCAGGCTGCTGCGCGCAGGCCGGGCCGGGTTACCAGCTGACCGGGGACCGCGCGTGGTGCCGGGCCGTCATCCCGTCATCGGCGGCGGGCTCGCCTGAGCCGTAGTTAGACAATCCGAGCAGGTAGCCGAAGCCCGTGATAGCGAACATGGCCAGGAACGGCCAGACATCTGATTGCTTGACCGCCAGTGTCACCAGCACGCCGATGTAAGCAGCCGACAGGGCGATTTTCCCGGCCAGGGCGAGCGCCTGCTGGCCCACGAGCTGCTGCCGCTCATCGGCCCGGGAGCCCAGCAGCGCTCCCTCGTCGGTGTCTTCGCCGGCCCACGCGTACCTGATCACGCCCTGGCCGAGCGAGGCTACCGCGATCACGACGGTCAGCGGCCATCGTCCCGCGCCGCTGCTGCCGATCGCCCAGGCACCCGCGATCAGCAACCCGGCCAGGGTCCTGTACAGGGGCTTCCGCAACCGTGGGGGAATGAAGCTCATCATGCCCCTGCCTCCTCTTCTTCCGGGTCGAACATCTTGTCCACCGTCATGTCGAAGAACCGGGCGATCTTGAACGCCAGGGGCAGCGACGGAAGGTAGCGGCCGCTCTCGAGTGAGATGACCGTCTGGCGCGACACGGCCAGGCCCTCCGCCAGGTCGGCTTGTGACAGCTCCCGCTGGATGCGCTGTTCCCTGATCCGGTTCCGCATGATGTAAAGGTAGCTTTACCTCTCGGCAATGTCAAGCGTCCTTTACTCGACGGCTGACCGTCGACTGAGGAACAACCTCCGCTCGGCCAGCGACCAGCCCATCGACGTGAGCAGGTAGATCCCGGCGGCGAGCGGCACGAACGCGGCGATTACCACCGTCAGGTACGACAGCACCTTGACGAGCGCCCCGGTCCCGGCGGCGGCTTTCGGCCCGGCGGCGGGCACGGCGGGCGGCGGCGACATCAGCCTGGCCAGCCGAGTTGAGAGCCAGCACAGCCCGGCCAGCAGCACGAACAGGCCGGCGAACACCGCGCCGTGCACGCTTAGCGGACCGGCACCGCTCAGCCAGTGCGTGCCCAGCGGCACGCCGAACAGGTCCCGGGTGAGCAGCGTATTGGGCTTACCGCCCACCCGCGGTGACCGGAACAGCAGGTAGATCACCGACAGCAGCGGCCATTGCAGCAGCAGCGGCGCGAAGCCGGCGAACATCGACGTGCCCTCCCGCTTGTACAGCGCCGACATCTCGCGCTGCAGCTGCTCCGGTTTCTTGGCGTACCGCTGGCGCAGCGCCTGCAGTTGCGGGGCCAGCCGGGCCTGGACGGCCTGGCCGCGCAGGGCACGGAAGCTGAGCGGCATGAGGACGAGGCGGACGGCGACGGTGACGGCGACGATCGCGGCCACGGCGGCCAGGCCGCCGAGCACGGGAGTGAGGGTGCCGGTGAACCCGGCGACAAGGTGGTAGGCGGCGTCGGTGGGGACGCCGAACAGGCTGAACATGACAAAGGGGCCTTCCAGCTACGAGGGATGATGGCTGGAGGCGGCCGGGTAGCCCGCGGGGCTAAGTCAGCGGGGGCAGGCGGCCGCCGGGGCCGCCGAGGGTGCTCTGGGCCTGGCCCGGCCGGCCGCGTCGGGATCGCGCTGGCGCAGGAATCCCGCCCGCCAGGACTTCTCCCGCAGGGCCGAGGCGCGGCGGATCATCGGCACGGCGGCGGTCGCGCGGGACGTGCTGGCCACCGAGGCCAGCAGGACCAGCACCGCCGCGAACATGGCCCCGGCCAGGACGGCGGTGGCCACCGCGGTCAGCCCGGACGGGCTGGCGGCGAGCTGGGTGAGGTCGCGCAGCAGCCCGGCCAGTACGGCCAGCAGGCTGCCGAGCGCGGTCATCGCAACGTCCCGTCCCGTGACTCCCCCACCCCGCGAGGGAGCATTACCTCAAGAGTACGCCGTCCGGCCCGGGACGGCGACGAAGCAAGCGGCCCAGATCAGCCGAAGAGATCAGCGGCGGTCGTCAGCGGGCGAGCTCGGCGACCGCGGCGAGCAGCCGTTCGACGTCGCTCTCGTCGTTGTAGTGGACCAGGCCGGCCCGGACGGCCCCGCCGGAGTCCCGCAGGCCGAACGCCCCGGTCAGCTCCCACGCGTAGTTGTCGCCGCTCCACACGTTGATCTTGCGCGCGGCGAGATGCTCCGCCACCTCGCGCGGCGTGTGCCCGGCCACGGTGAAGAACGCCGTCGGCGCCCGCCGGGCGGCGTGACCGTACCGCGTCACGTGCCGCATCGCCGTCAGGCCCGCGAGCAGGCGGGCGAAAAGCTCCGCCTCGTACTCCGCCACGGCCGTCATCGAGGTAAGCAGCCGCTCCCGGCGGCTGCCGCCCGCGGCGGGGTCGAGGGAGGCAAGGTGATCGACCGCCGCCACCACGCCGGCCAGGTCGGCGAACCCGGGGGTGCCCCGCTCGAACCGGCCAGGTACCCCCGACGGAGCGGGCACGAGCTTGTCCGGGCTGAGCGTCTCGAGCAGGGCCGGCTTGGCCACCACGGTGCCGATGTGCGGCCCGGACCACTTGTAGGCGCTGGTCGCGTAGAAGTCGGCGCCGAGCGCCGCCACGTCCACCGGCACGTGCGGGGTGGCGTGCACACCGTCCACGTAGCACAGCGCGCCGACCGCGTGCGCGGCCGAGGCGATGGCCGCCACCTCCGGCCTGGTGCCGACGATGTTGCTGGCCGCGGTGACCGCGACCAGCCGGGTGCGGTCGCTGACCAGCTCAGTGAACTGCCCGGACGGCAGCTCCGCGGTGGCCGTGTCGACCTCGGCCCAGCGCACGGTGGCTCCGCTGTGCTGCGCCGCCTGCACCCATGGCCGGATGTTCGCGTCATGGTCCAGCCGGGACACGACGATCTCGTCGCCCGGTCCCCAGGCTCGAGCTAGCGTGCCGGCCAGCCGGTAGGTCAGCGTGGTCATGTTCGGCCCGATGATCACGCCGTCCGGCTCCGCGCCGGTCAGGTCGGCCAGGGCCTGGCGGCACTCGGCCAGGATCGCGTCCGACCGCCCGCTGGCGGGGAACGCGCCGCCCGCGTTGCCGATCCCGGTCCGGTAAGCGTCACCGATCGCCTCGATGACCGCGGCGGGGACCTGCGTGCCGGCGGCGCCGTCGAGGTAGGCGTAACCGTCGCTCAGCGCCGGGTAGGCCGCCCGTACTCGTTTGACATCAAAGGTCACGAATTCAGGACTCTACTCCGCGACCGGGACGGGCTCGTTCGCGGTCCGCGGCCCGGCCTCGGCGTACAGTTCCCTGATCCGGCCCGCCAGCGCGGTGAAGAAAGCGCTGAACCCGGCCAGCACCAGGATCGCGCCGGTCACGATGTCGATCCGGGCCGCGTTCGTCCACGGCGCCCCGGGTGCCTGGAAGTGCAGCACGAACGGCGCCGCGATGAGCCAGCCGCCGATCGCGAAAATGGCGGCCAGTCCGCCCAGCGCCAGCCGGTTCACCACGTCTCCTCTTCGCCGCAGCCCACCATGGATAGTTCGGCGCCTGCGAGCATGGACTCGATGGCCGCGATGCCGGATGGCGCGGGCGGCGTGAGCTGGTCGAGCGGGACGGCCGGGACCGGCACCAGGGCCGCCGCGAACGGGTAGGAATCCGGTTCGGCGGGCTGGCCGGCCGCCGCCGCGGGCTGGCCCGCCGCCGCTTCCGCGGTATCGCCGTCGTCCGGTTCGCTCGCCTCCGGCGCGCCCTCGGGCAGCCGGAACGGCTCTAGCTCGCTCCTCGGCTCGGGAACCGCGCCGTGATGGTGAAGCTCCGGCACCACGACCGGCTCAGCCGCCGCGACGGACTCCGGCCCAGCGGGCTCCGGCCCAGCGGGCTCCGGCCCAGCGGGCTCCGGCCCAGCGGGCTCCGGCGCGGCGGGCGATTCGGCCAGCAGCGGCAGGAGCAGCGCGCGCAGCTCGCTCAGGACCTGGGCCGGGTCGGGCGTGCTCTCGGCCTGGCCGGCCGCGGCCCGGCGACGCACGTCGCGCTCCTCGCGCCGGGCCCGCCTGCGCGAGATGCGGGGCAGCACCCCGTCAGCCCGCAGCTTGCGCCGCCAGGCGATCGCCCAGAAGATCAGCGTGAGCAGCGACACCACAGCCAGGCCGCCGCCGGTAGCCCGGTCGGCCAGCGCCGTCTGGTGCGGCGCCGAGGCCCGGTAGCCGAACGCGACCGGAGCCAGCACCAGCCAGCCGGCCGCGCACAGCCCGAGGACGGCCGCGCATAGCCCGGACATATACCGCGCCAGGAGCCCCATTAACTACTCTCCGAAGTTGAATGACTACGACAGATCCCGAAGCGTAACACCCTAAGACTGCGGTCCAGGCCGGATTGCGGCCAGACGCGCGCAGCAGGAAGCGCCACGGATCGTCACTGTCGGTGCCAGCCCAGCCCGGACCAGCACCGAGCACCGGCCACAGCTGCGGCGCGCCGGCCCGCCACGCGGTCAGCACCAGCTCGGGGTCGGCGGGCCGGTAGTCCTTGCCCAGCGAGCGGGCCAGGTCCCAGGCGTGCAGATGCCACTCGGCACTCGCCACGCCGGCCATCTCCCCCACCGTCACCTCGGTCCCCCGGTACCTGTGGTGCGGCAGTTCCCAGGACATCGGCAGCCGCCGGCCGTAGGAGCGTGCCGACTCGGCGAACGCGGCGATGTGCTCGGGGCCGGGTGCATCCGGCAGCGCGGCGAGCTCGGCCGAGTTCTGCCTAGCGAGCTTGCGGGCCAGCGAATCCGCGGGGACGCCGGTGGCCATCAGCCGGGCCAGCCTGCTGGCCGGGGCGTCGTCGAGGTACTCGGTGTAGTCATCAGCCACGCAGCGCAGGTGGCCCGCCAGGTCGACCGCACGCCACTCGGTGCAGGGCGTGGGAGCGGGCCAGGTCGCGTCGGTGAACTGGGTCGCCAGCTCACAGATCACAGTGACACCGTCACGGTAAGCGGCCAGGATCCCCCCGCGGGCCAGGCGGTTCATCTACGCTTGGGGCAAATGGTGCTGCTGCGCTTCACGGTTCCTCTCCCTGCCGGATGAACCCCGGCCAACCGGCTCGCGAAGCCTCCGGGTGAGCCAGCGTGCCAGAGTTCTGGCGTGCCGACAAGGCGTCCGCTCTGAGAAAAAATAGGATGACAAGGTCTCGGTTGCGCAGCTAGCCTCACGGATAATGCCCTCTGTTACCCCTTTGCTGGCCTCGCGCGCCTCCGCCAGGGTACGGCCAGTCGGGGCGCTGTGGCGGCTTCGCGGCTACCTGAAGCCCTTTCGCACCCAGATGATCGTCATGCTCGCGGCCGCGCTCGGCGCGGTCGCCGCGGAGATCGCCATCCCGCTGTTGACCAAGTCGGTCATCGACGGAGCCATCGCCCATGGCGCCCGACGGCTGCTGCTCCCGCTCGCCCTGGCGGCGGCCGGCCTCGGCGCCGCCGAGGGGCTGCTCAACATGATCCGCCGCTGGATCCAGGCCACCGCGGTCGCCCGGATCGAGAAGTCGATCAGGGACGACCTGTATGCGCACCTGCAGCAGCTGCAGGCCTCGTTCCACGACCAGTGGCAGTCCGGGCAGCTGCTGTCCCGGGCGACCACCGACCTGTCCTCGATCCGCAGGTTCGCCGGGTTCGGCCTGATCTTCATGGTCACCAACGTGATGGTGTTCGTCGCGGTGGTGTCGCTGCTCATCAACCTGAACTGGTGGCTCGGCCTGATCACCGGCGCGGTGTTCGCGCCCGTCTTCCCGGTCTGCTGGCGGTTCGAGAAGCGCTACCGGGTGCTGTCACGCCGGGTCCAGGACCAGGAAGGCGACCTGGCCACGCAGATCGAGGAGGCGGCCACCGGCATCCGGGTGCTCAAGGCACTCGGCCGCGGCCCGCAGGCGTCGGCCAGGCACGGCGCGCTGGCCGCGGAGGTCTACCGGACGCAGGTCGACAAGGCGAGCATGCTCGGCTCCTTCTGGGCGCTGCTCGACCTGATCCCCAACGCCGTCATCGGCATCATCATCGTGCTGGGCGCCATCGCGGTCAGCACGGGCTCGCTGACGCTGGGCGGCCTGGTGGCATTCATTACACTCGCGCTGCAGCTCGTCTGGCCGGTCGAGGCCCTCGGCTACATCATCGCCTCCGGCCAGGAGGCCGGCACCGCGGCCCAGCGCGTCCTGGAGATCTTCGACACCAGCCCAGAGATCACCGACAAGAACACCGATCCGGCCGAACGAGCTGTGGTGCTTGCCCCCCGGCCACGCCAGGCGCCGCGCTGGCCGCAGCCCGCCCGGCGGAACGGGGACGGGAGCAGCCGGGGCCACCTGGTCTTCGACCACGTGGGCTTCACCTACGCGGGCGCCACCGAGCCGGTGCTGCGTGACGTGGCGCTCGACCTGACGCCCGGCCAGACGCTCGTGCTCACCGGCGCGACCGGCGCGGGGAAGTCCACCTTGCTGCAGCTCGTGCCGCGGCTGGCCGATCCCACCTCGGGATCGGTGCGGCTGGACGGGACCGATGTCCGCAACCTGCCGGTCGAGCAGCTCCGCGCGGCGGTCGGCTGCGCCTTCGAGGACGCGACGCTGTTCTCCGCGAGCGTCCGGGAGAACGTGATGTTCGGCGCGCCGGACGCGGATGAGGACGCGGTCGAGGCTGCGCTCACGGCGGCGCAGGCCCGGTTCGCGTTCGACCTGCCGTGGGGGCTGGATACCAGGATCGGCGAGCAGGGCATGGCGCTGTCCGGCGGCCAGCGGCAGCGGATCGCGCTGGCCCGGGCCATCTTGGCCGGCCCGGACGTGCTGATCCTGGATGACCCGCTCTCGGCGCTTGACGTGCACACCGAAGAGCGGGTGACCAGGGCGCTGCACCAGATCCTGGCCGGGTCGACGGCCCTGGTGGTGGCGCACCGGCCGTCCACGGTGGCGCTGGCCGACTCAGTGGCGCTGCTGTCCGGCGGCGTGATCGCGGCCCGCGGCAGCCACCGGGAGCTGCTGGCCGCGAGCCCCGCGTACGCCGCGCTGATGGACGTTGAGGACCTCGAGGAGACCGCGTGAGCGCCCAGGCCGGGAATACGTCCCCGCCCGCCAGCGCGGCCTGGCGGGGAGTCGCCGCGGAGAAGACCGACGAGGTCAGTGCCGGCCTGGCCGCGCTGCTGCGGGAGCGGAGCCGGCGCCTGCTCGGTGACCTGCTGCGCCCGTACCGGCGTGGGGTGACCCTCACCGTGTCGCTCATCGTGGCGTCCAGCCTGGCCGCGCTGGCCGGGCCGTGGCTGGTCGGCGTCGCCATCGACTCCGGCCTCCCGCCGCTGCTGCACGCGCACGACCCGGCACCGCTGCTCGGCATCGCCGCGGCGTTCGCCGTCGCCGTCGCGCTGCAGGCGGTCACGACCCGGATGTTCGTCACCATGACCGGCCGGATCGGCCAGCGGGTGGTGCTCGAGCTGCGCCGCCGCCTGTTCGCCCATTTCGGCGAGCTCGACGTGGCCTTCCACGAGGACTACACCTCCGGCCGGGTCATCTCCCGGCAGACCTCCGACGTCGAGGCGATCTCCGACCTGTTCGAGGAGGGTCTCGACTCGCTGATCAGCGCCACGCTGACCCTGCTGCTCGTCGGCACCGGCATGCTGCTGCTGAACTGGAAGCTCGGCCTGGTGGTGCTGGCCGGCTTCGTCCCGCTGACCTGGCTGACCGCCTGGTTCCGAGGCGAGTCCGCCGCGGCCTACCGGCGGACCAGGGAAGCGATCGCGCTGGTCATCGTGCACTTCGTCGAGACATTCGGCGGGATCAGGGCAGTGCAGGCGTTCCGCAGGGAGAGCCGGAACGCCGCCATCTTCTCCGACCTGGGCGAGGATTACTCGCAGGCCAGCGCGCACGCCTCACGCCTCATCGCGATCTACGGCCCGGGCATCTCGCTGGTCGGCAACATCATCACCGCCGTGATCCTCG
>Ga0302325_10031444_pt1 | contig 10921 bp, 11 predicted proteins | sample Palsa_T0_2_FD_201948 | JGI IMG/M metagenome (GOLD analysis project Ga0302325, IMG submission 201948) | Peat permafrost microbial communities from Stordalen Mire near Abisko, Sweden - Palsa_T0_2 | ecosystem: Environmental > Terrestrial > Soil > Palsa > Peat permafrost | place: Sweden: Abisko... | reverse complement strand
GAACTCCGGCACGCGCTGCGAACCATCGACCAGCACATCGACGACTACATCACCCGCGCACGGCTCGGCAGAGCCGCGTGAAAACTTGACACAAACGTCCAGAAGCTAGCGACCAAGGATCGCTAGTGCCTATCTCACCGCGAGATAGAGATAGAAATAGAGAATCCTCACCGAGTCAAGTCCGAGACTCTTTCGATAACTCCCCATGATCATCTACTCTCATCGAATTCTGATAATGCCAGATACATACCGCCGATAAACGACATTTGCGTAAGCAGTCGCCTCACGTTCTTCAAGTTGTCGCCGCCATGTTGCGGTGTCAGCCTGCTTTCGGGCAATAGCCAGTTGCTGATCAGCCTGGGAGCGCTCGTGAGAAAAAGCTTGTCGCGTGGAAACTAGTTGGGCCGAGATGGCGTTATGGCTCGGAACCCACCTCTGCCGGATCCTATTTTGCTCATTTGCGGCTTCCGCACGAGCTGCTTTCTCTTGATCAGCTAGCAACCGCCGCTCCTGTGTGTACTTAGCCTTAATCGCTTGAGCCTGCGCTGGCGGTGGCGAGGTAGGCTGAGACGCCACAGCTCTCGCTTCCAGCGCCCTGCGCCAGTTCTCTAGAGCGAGTGCCTTCTTCTCACCAACCCCGCTCGGATGAACGGCCACACCATTACGCAGTCTTATGAGGACCTGTTGGCCGCCCCGCGGACCAGTTTGGTAGTAGAGGCCGACGAAGTCCGCTGCACTGATTATTCCATATGCGGCCAATGATGACACAACTCCCGAGCCGATACCAGGGATTCCCGCTGAGCTAATTCTGGCAGCTAGAAGACGAGTAAGCACATGCTGCTGTTGAAGCACACGCAGGGTGTTGCCGATCTCTTTCGACTCATCCGAGTGAAGCCTTTGTCGGTGTGTATCGAACCCCTGCACTTGAGCGGCCAGCCCCGCGTTCACGCCAGCTAGTTCCTTCTGTTCCGACGCCTTTGCTTTCTCTCCTTCTCTGGTGACCTTATCAACGGCCTTTTTCTCGCGGGCATCAACGTCGCGCCTGTCACGCTCCAACCTGGCAACTTCCAGAACTGCCTTTGAGGCGCTAACCCGGCGCTCTTTAAGCGCGGTCAATCTTTCGCTTTTGGCCCGCCACTCGGGTCTTCGTCGATACAAAATCACCGTTGCTGTGATGAAAACCAACATGAGCACTGACGCCGCCACGCCTGCTGCGAGTGCCGGAAGAACTTTGACTCCCGCAGACAAGCCCACGGTCGCAGTTGCAGCTAGCCACAAGGCTGCGAGTATCCGAACGGCAGTCAGTGGTGGGTTGAAGGCAACCAAGGGGGGCGGTGGTAGATGACCTGCTACCCATGAGGGACCGACTCGGGCGCCAGGCGGCACAGCCTGCGGACCCGCTCGGCCCTCTAGTACCCAGTCGGGCATGGGCCCAGTTGCCACTCCCGTGCTCCCTGCAGTCACTGGTGGCGGGGTAGGTGGAGCCTCATGCTGCGTGCTCGGCATCGGCAGCTTCGACGGACTGAGCGGGGGAATCGCCGGCAAATCCGGTGTCCACAGAACGGTCAGAGCATTGCTGAAGGAACGGAGATTTACTTGGGAATTCTGACTGAAGGCAAACAGCGCACGAGAATTGCCGTTATCCACGAAGTCGTCCCTGTGGAATATCAGTGCTTCGTCGCCCGGATTATGCAAAAGCGACCAAAGTCCGGGATCGATGGTAAGCGCAACAAGCGAACCGTAGATGATCCAGGCAGAGAAGTTGTCGAGATAAGGGCCCCAGCTACTCATAGTCCGGGCCGGGGATTGATAGTTAACGTGGCCTTTCTCGCACGCGCCCAGCTGAGCTAGGCTTGGAACGAACATGCCGTCGTAGTCGATAAGCTTCAATTCCCCAGCGGGTGTTACGAGCAGATTGCCATGCTGTAGGTCACCATGAGCAAGGCCGAGGACGGACAAGTCCTCTACCATCTGCGCAAACTTCGTAGCCAGATTTGCAAGAATATCCGAGTCCCACAAATGCGCTTCAATAAAAGGAATCAGACCGCTAGCCTCGATCCACTCCATCTTAAGTGCTGGATACCATTCGCCCCGGCAGAACACCCCGTCAGACAGGTATTCGAATTCGACTCGCCACGGCTTATTTACAGCCCGCAGATTCTCACTGATCCGTTGATAGCGAACTGCCTGGTGGCTTACAGAACGCGTGAAACACTTAACAGCCCAGCGGCGTCCGTCAGCATTTTGCACGGTAAAAACGCTAGCAAACGCGCCACTAACCGGCTTGGGCAGGCCGAGCGCGTCCGTTGTAACCTTACCACCGACGAGCGCGGGATCCCTAAAACATAGCTTTGTGTTGAACAACGCTTCGCGGTACTCACCGCCCGTGGGATATGTAAGAGCCGACGCCATGAAACTCAGCACATATCAATTCGAACGAGGGTGGTATCGTCGTCATGCATCTCGCCAAAATCCCGCTGTTGGTCGACCCACTCCTCGAAGCTCAGATCCGCGTCTCGCGTGTCCAGATCTCGCAAAGGCTCCCAGGGTCGGCCGCCGGACTCGAAAATTCGCAAGAACCAGGCAGCAAGCGCATCGGTGGTGACGTAGAAACTGTCGCCTCGCTCCCAGTCGTTGGCCTTCAGGCGGATGTGGCGGCGAAGTACCGCATCCTCAACGCCGCGGCTTGCCAGCAGCGGTGGTTGATACGAAAACGCCGCACTATCGTCGATAGGAAACCTGGCATAGAGCGATTCGTCACGCACTTGGAAGATGCATGAGTCCCCAACTCCGACAGCCCTCCATGTAGGCGACTGGCCTTGTCGGCTATCGCTGAACTCGGCGGCGACTATGGTCGCGTACGCGCCCTTAGCCAACCCTGGCTCCTCGTACCACTGGATAGGAGAACCGCGCTCCTCGCGCTCCGCAGTGTAGGTGCTAACCTCTTCATCCCAGCCACAAGCAGCTTCACGGTAGGCCGCAACGAATCCGCGCTTCGCGTGGGTTGCGTTCTTTGCCGTTCCGAACACTCTTACCAGCCGCCTCGCCCAGTGGCCAGCTAGCAGTGATTCGCTAGCGCCATCAGCAACAGCCACGCGGAGCGTATCCTGCTGGACTTCCCCATTGGCGTTAATCTCCGGCCCCACCCATGACGCGTCCTCGTACTCCTTGAGCGATGACCCACGCTTCGGCACCAAGAATGTGCTGGTAAGTGCCAACATCTGCGACCCTCAACGTAGGTCTGAGGCCCTCGTGCCGATATCCAGGAACTGCACTATTGACGTCATATCCGCATTGAAGACGAAACCGCGAGTTCCATCAGAGACAGCGCACCCCTGCTGCTGTGCGTAGGTACGCATATGGTCGGGCAGCGTGCTGGACAGATTGAACAGCGTCCGGGCGTACTGGTTCGGCAAGGCGACGTCGCTATCAGGGAAGCTGATTGCTGGTGCCGCGTCCGACGAGACATGCAAGTTGAACAGGAGCGTCGGGCCGTCAACACTCGCGAGCTGCCGAAGAGCCTCGGCCGGGTTGGTCGGATCACCATCGGTCGACTCACCATCGGTGAGGTTCAGCACCACTGGGGGAAAGCAAGCTGGGTGATCGTTGAGCCACCCCGACACCACGGATTGAGCCCTAGTCAATGCGTTCGACATCGGCGTGCCGCCATTCGCCACGGGGTTGACCCAGATCGGGAACTTTATCTCCTGGTCTACCAACCCACCCGCCCCGTCTGGCATCTTCTTGCTGCGTGTCTCCAGTTTGGCCGGAGATGTAGCGATCTCGCTCAAGGCAACCAGATCCCTGCCAGCAAGTGAACCACCCAATGCAGGGCCGACGGTGGCCCCATAGCCGATCACCGAGACGTAGAAGTAGTCCCTGACTCCTTCCTCTTTAGCGCACTTGATCGTTAGCTCCTGCAACAAACGGTTCAGAGCGTCTGCTACGACGTCCGACTTGCGCCGGCCTTCGCCGCTGCCGATCTGGTCCTGCATCGAGGCTGATTGATCAAGAAGGAATACGAAGCTGGTCGGGTTGGCGCGACTGATCTCGGCTGAGTACATGGTTCCCCTCCACTAGGCACACCTGAACAGTCTGGCATGACGATGCAGACACGCCAGCACGAATGACGAAGAGAAGGGTGTCTCTAACAGGTGCGCAGCGCACTCCCTAGCGACTCGGGACTGGGGTGAAGGGCGGGTGGTCACCGCTCAGACTGAGCGTCCGAGCGAAACTGGTAGATACCGTGTAAATAGGACAAAAAAGGCCCCTGGCGGCGGTGCTTCCCTAGGAAGACCCTTACCTCTTGCGTGCAGACTGGACCCGCCACGCCCAGCATCAGGAGCGACCGAGATCAAAGCTTCGTATTCCTCTCCTTCGAGTGACTCTCGGCGCACCTTTCGTCATCCCTGTTCTGGCACAGATGTGGCATGGCACTCGCATTTACGCGACGTGATCGTTAGCACGTGATCGAACTGACGACTGAGGATGTCCCGGAGGCGAAAACGGTTCGACAGGAGCGGGACTACGACCTGAGTCCCGGCTGCTTCCACCAGGGTTCGTTACTGGGAGGCACGGCAGGCGAGATTCGCGGGGTTGGAGCCGATTGTTGACTCTTCGGGGACGGGTAGCCACTAGCTAGACCTGCCCCTTTTCGGCGATTGCAGGGGCCACACAGGAGCTGGAGGTTGCTGGCAGTCGAGCCACCGCCCAGCGCGACAGGGATGACGTGATCAAACTGTAGCTCGTTGATGGCACCGCACTGCCTGCAGTGGCCGCCATCGCGAGCGAAGACGAATTGCTTTACATCATCGGGTATAGCCCCCCGTGAGACGGGACGCAGGACTGCACCGATGGCGACCGTTGCCTGTGCCATCTGGATTCGTTGCCGCTCGCGTTGCTGTCGTGTTATTAGAAGGGCATAAACCTCTTGCTGGGTCAGATCATCGTTGTCCCAGTAGAAGCGATTCTGGAACCACCAGAACGCGCGTTCTCCAACTCGACCTACGGGCACGGGCACCCGTAGTTGCTCATTCCGCATCACCTCGAATTCGTCTCGCGCGAGCTTTCCGACTCGATAGGTCGTATTCCCTACATGTAGCGTGCACCAGCCGCGACCGGTGAAGAGCCCAGGCTGGTGGTTCACAGACACTTTCTCAGCCCGTCTCAGCACAGGTCTAGGCTACTCGACCCGGCCACAGCTTGTCTCTGATCCCCTCATAGCTCGGGACGTCCCCGACACTGACCGCAACTGGGCCTGGGCCGGGAAGATCCACCACCGGCTGGGCCTGGCCGGATACCCGGCGCTGCGCGTGATGGCGCTGGCCGAGGCCGGTACGCGGTCTGCTCGGCGCCACGCTCGGCTCGAGAACCGACCGGGATGATACCGGCCTGGCCCGGCGGCTGCTGCACCTGCTCGGCCCCGGAATGCTGGTTCTGGCCGACCGCGGCTTCGACGGCAACGCCTTCCTCGCCCGGGTGCACGCCACCGGCGCGGCGCCGCAGAATCGCCAAACAGAATTGCCATACCCTAAACGTTTAGCTCATAACTGGATGCCAAATGCTCCCAATACTGCCTTGATTGCCTCTATTACGGGAACCCCTACGTCGCCAACCAGAGCGGCGATTCCCGCTATTCGGCGCAAAGCTTGCTTCATAGATCTCATGTCGGCATGACTACCTTTTGGGAAATTGCTTGCATCGACTCGTCAATAGCCTGCCGATCCTCTGTTAACACGTGTTCACGCATTATCGCCACGAGCCTCGTTAGCGGCAGAACTGCCGCTTGCGATTCCCTATGTTCTGACTACCATGTTGATGTATATTGTCTCCCACATAATAGTTAAGAACATTGTGCGAGAACTCGGTTTGTGGATTATCTATTGCTTCCATGATCTCTTGCACGAGACCCGTGACTACACTCGAATCGCGGCTGACGAGTGTCGCGAGCCTGATTTGCACGACCCGCCACAAGCACGGGCAGCCATCCCTGCCGTAGCGCTCTTGACCTGGGTCCACCCCGGCGGGAATCCTGTGTCGGGTGCCGGATGCCACCGCGGACTTCTCGTCGTATGCGGTCCTTCCGACGCTGCGCACAGCATGCGACCGAGCATGCCTCACCAGCGAAGGCGCTGAGTTGCTGCGCCTCGGCGAGAACGCGATCTACCTGCTGGCCAGCGCCCCCGTGATCGTCAGGATCGCGCGGTCGGCCGACCGGCTACGCCAGGTCAGGAAAGAACTGTGCGTCGCCCGCTGGCTGGCCGACGCGCACATCCCGGCCGTCCGCGTCGACGAGGACATCGATCAGCCGCTGCTCGTGGACGGCCACCCGGTGTCGTTCTGGCGAACGGTGACCGGCGGCGACCCGGCACCGACCCACACCGACCTGGCCCGGCTGCTCGCCGCCTTCCACGGCCTCGGCAACTGCCCCTGCGACCTCGGCGCCTTCGAACCGCTCCGCACCTCACAGTCCCGCCTCGCTGCCCCCGACGGCGTCACCCTCAGGGACCGCGACTTCCTGCGCGCCCGCTGCGACGACCTGAACGAGCAGCTGCGCCACCTTGAGTTCGCCCTCCCCCAGGGCCCGATCCACGGTGACGCGCACACCAGGAACCTGCTCACCGACCACGGCCAGGTCGTCCTGCTGGACTTCGAGTCGGCCGCGATCGGCCCCCGGGAGTGGGATCTGGTGCCGACGGCGATCGCCCGGGAACGCTACGGCCTGGCCGAGGAGCAGTACCGGGAGTTCGCCGACACCTACGGGTTCGACGTGCGGACCTGGCCGGGCTACCCGGTCCTGCGGGAGATCCGCGAGCTGACGATGACGACGTGGCTCATGCAGATCATCGGGGAGTCCCCGGCCGCCGCAGCCGAGTTCGCCCTGCGAGTCACCTCACTGAGGGAAAGAGATTTCGGACGTGCCTGGAACATCTTCTGATCACCCCGCCACCAGCCCCGGCGAGCCCCCCGCCGCCCCCGGCCAGCCCACCCCCACCCCCGGCCAGCCAACCGGACCGGCGCCGGGGTCTCCCGTTCCGCGCCGGATCCGGATCACCAACGTGTACGCGACGCCGTGGCACACCGCGGATGGCGGCAGCGGCGGTGACCTGCCGGACTACCTCCGGCTGCGGCATTACGAGCAGTACTACCGGCTTTCCGCCGGCCAGCTGCCGCACGTCTTAATCCGCGAGGCACTGGACGTCAGCGCGCTGAGATTCCGCCGCTGGCAGCAGCACGCCGCGCTGGTGACCGGGGCGCGGCTGTGGCTGTTCTGCCTGCCGTCGGGCCAGATCGTGGCCGCGCTGAGCCTGGACGTGCACTGTGAGATGGCGGACACGATTGACCTGCTCCAGGACTGCTACGCCGGCGACGTGCGGATCGGCGAGGCGACGGCCGGGCAGTACGCGCGCACCGTGGCCGCGCAGCTGGGCGCCGACACCGCCGCCGGGCAGGGGTTCCTCCCCGAGCATCACCAGATCGTCTTCGACGAGGAACCCGCGCCCGAGGACAGTGATGAGCTGGTCCAGCGGCTGATCTACCGGGCTGACCTGGCCTACCGCAAGGAACACAGCGCGATCCGCTACCCCGGCGAGCTCAACCGCCGCCCCTGGTGGCTGGCCGCCGTCGGCCCCTACGTCAGCGTGATGTGCGGCCATGAGGACTTCATTGAGAACGCCGTGTTCCTGTCCGCGGTGCAGGCCGTCGCCGCGGCCGCGCAGCTGCGCGCGATCCGCCACGCCGCGTACGCGGACGTGCAGCAGTTCCGTGATCTGGAGGCGGCCGGGGGAACGACCCGGGACCGCCGCCGCACGCTGGAGCGGATCGCGGACCAACTCGGGAACCTGGAGCTGGAACTGTCCTACAGCGTGGAGGCCTCCGCCGACCTCGGCCTGCTGGTTCCCTCGCTGCGGGCCGAAAGCTTCCACCACGAGCTGTATGAGTCGATGAGCCTGGCCGGCAAGGCGGTCACCGCCGGCAGGATGCTGGCGCGCCTGGGCAGCGCGATCCGCGCGGAACTGACCGCGATCGAGAGCATCGAACGGCGCGCTGATGACAACCGCCGGGTCCGCTACGCCGTCGCGGTCGGCTTCGTGTCCGCGGTCGCGATCCCGGCCAGCCTGGTCCTGGCGTTCCTGGGCATCAACGCCTCCCAGGTCAGCCCCGCCCGGTCCATGTTCAGCCACCACTACCTCGGCGTGTACCTGACCGTCGCGGCGCTCATCGTCCTCGGCGCCGTCATCTCCCTGGCGCTGTACGTGCAGCAGCGCCGCGACGCCCGCCACCACACAGCTGGCGGCCAGCGGTCCCGGTGGACGCTGGCACCTGATGACCCCCGTTCATAACGTGGCCTACCCGATCCATCCCCGGCGCTGAGCCGCAGCGCCTGCCGCGAATCTGCTGGAGACGTTCAGCCGCTTCAAGATGACCGCGATGTGCCGTCGCACGGTGGTGGTGCTCAGCCCGGCGCGGCGGGCGATCGCGTCGTCGCCGAGTCCCTCGGCCATCATCTCCAGCACCGCCTGCTGCGCCGGCGTCAGCCGGCCCGCGGAGGCCGCGGGGCGCTGTGGCCGGAGCGGGGTCGCCCGGTCCCACAGCATCTCGAAGTACTCTCGCAGCGCCGAGATGATCACCGGTGCCCGGATCACCAGCGCTCCTGACGTCCCGGCCGGGGTGAGCGGGAGCAGCGCGGTGGTCTCGTCGGCCAGCTTCATCTTCATCGGCACCTGCGGCAGCAATCGGCCCTGCTCCCCCGCCTCGGCGCACGCCTGGATGACCTGGCGGGCGACCGGGTCGTCCATCGAGGCGGCGTCGTAGATGGACCGGCAGCGCACCCGGCCGCCGAACGCGGGCAACGGCAGCGCAGCGAAATCCTCGGTCAGCGGCATCTCGGTGTGCAGGTTCTCCAGCGTCATCCAGTCCCGGCGCGCGGTGTTCGCCAGCGACGCCGACAACTCGCTGATCTCGGCCCGGTCGGAAACGACGGACACCAGATGCGCGGGGAACCGGCCCTTCATGCCCGTGCCGAACCGGGCCTGAGCATCGGCGAGGCGCCGGCTCCCGTCCAGCAGGAGTTCCTGGTCATGAGCCAGCCGGTTCTGGTGACCCGCCAGCACGCCTTGCAGCGCCAGGTCCGGCGACGCGGGCCGCAGCCACGCCGGATCAGCCGGGGTGTGCGGCAGGACGTGCGCCATGCCCCGGTCGGTAAGCGCCCGGATAACCCCGGAGCCGCCGACCAGCGCCTCAGCCTGGTCTTTCGCGCACCCGTCCCGGGCGAGGAGCACGTCATAGGCGTCGATAACCTCCGCGGGCACCAGGCCCTCGAACAAGCCCTGAATTTCGGAATGCAGAGCGCCGGCCGCTACCACCAGCCGGCCCTCCGCCCAGGGCATGAGGCCCGGCGGGGAAGGTCAGGGTCAGGCGCGGCGCGCGGCGCAGGCTCCCGTAAGGGGTCCTTGTCGTGCCGCCCATGAGGGCTGGAGCCACCTGCCCGTTTGCGGGCCAGCGGAAAGCCGTATCTCGGGTTGTCTGGGGAGCCGTGAACGGCCAGGTTGAGCAGCGCAGGTCCCTATCCCTTCTCGCTCACGGCACCGCCCGCCACGGCCGGTCAGTCGTCCCCGGCACGCACTGCCAGATCAGCGTGAGGCGACACGCATCGCCCCGCAGTTCAAGGAAGCCACCCACTACCGGCACAGAACAGGACCTAGCCATGATCTCCGACAATCTGCTGACAACTCTGCAGCCTGCCGGTCGGCGCTTGATCACGCCGGCTGGTGCACTACCGAGCGGCCTGCGGCCGCAGCTAGCCTGCATCGCCCGGTGCTTGTATCACTAGGAAGGGCCAGCGAAAGTCGTCCCACCTGCGGTAAGGCTAGCTTGATGATCATGCCAGACCCCAAGATTCCTTGATCATTACCCCTTATCCGCGCGGGCCGCATACCCTCGTGGGGTGAAGGGGGTGGTTCCACTGTCCCTTACTCATCGGGCTAAACACCCAATCGCGGGATAACCACAAACCCGGCCCGTCCAGCCGTGAGCAGGCGGTGCTCCTTGGGCAAACGGGGATCACGGCATGCCGTGGTCACAAGATGTGGGTCGCACCAAACCAAGCAGCGGAGCGGTCACCTGCCGGACCGCTCCGCATTTCTTATCAGGTTCGCGGGACGGGCCGCGCGGCTTAGTCGTCACGGATCAGGACGCGCAGGCCGGCTGCGGTAGCGCAACTGCCGGCGCCCCCGTCGTCGCGGCGCTCGGCCCGGAACATCCCGTGGGGCGCGGTAATCTTGCACGCCGGTCCCCAGTGCCAGCGTAAGTCTGCTTACTCATCAGCGAGCCTGCACGTCTCGTGCTCGTCCGGGGCAGTCATTGGTAGTCAGGGGCGCCGGTGCCGTAGGTTGGCCCGGTTTCCCTATCCCCCTTTCAATCCGTACGTGCGGTTTTCCCGCATACGGCTTACCGACGGTCTTCGTGACATGGTTACGCCGCCCTGGGGTATCGGATGGTTCCCATCAGCTTGTGCAGGCCCTGGTCGTGGAACCAGGTGCGGGTCCAGCGGTCCGCCTGGCCGGCCCGCAGGTTACGGCCGCGCGCCATTAGCGCACTCCCGCGTTCCTTTGGGCGTACTGGTCATCAGAAGTTCCCGATCCAGGTGGGATCCTGGGCGGTGTCGCCGAACCCGCTGCTGTCATCGGCCTGGCTCCACGACAGCGACCCGGCCTTGCTGAACGAGCCGAGGTACCAGTCCTGGTCACCCGGAGCGTAGAACAGCACCTGCGCCTTCCCGGTCCCGGTGAAGTCCCCGATCCAGGTGGGATCCTGGGCGGTGTCGCCGAACCCGCTGCTGTCATCGGCCTGGCTCCACGACAGCGACCCGGCCTTGCTGAACGAGCCGAGGTACCAGTCCTGGTCACCCGGAGCGTAGAAC
>Ga0302325_10031441_pt1 | contig 10922 bp, 7 predicted proteins | sample Palsa_T0_2_FD_201948 | JGI IMG/M metagenome (GOLD analysis project Ga0302325, IMG submission 201948) | Peat permafrost microbial communities from Stordalen Mire near Abisko, Sweden - Palsa_T0_2 | ecosystem: Environmental > Terrestrial > Soil > Palsa > Peat permafrost | place: Sweden: Abisko... | reverse complement strand
CGCAGGGCGTCTCACCAGTAAGAATCTGCTGCCGCCGCTCCTGCACTTGTTGACGCTGCCCTTCCGCCACGCCCTCGTATTTCAGCAGGAACTCGCGAATCTGAAGATTCTGTTCTTCGATCCTGCACTGCAGCCGGTCGCCGTCGCCCCCCTCCAACTCATCCACGCCAAACTTCACGCAAAGCGGGTCTTCGCGCGAAACGAAGAACTGCGAGCTGCCCGGGTCGCCTTGCCGTCCGGCGCGGCCGCGCAGTTGATGATCGATGCGGCGGCTCTCATTCCGGTTCGTCCCGACGATGTGCAGCCCGCCCAGCGCAGCCACGCCCTCGCCGAGGCGAATGTCCACGCCGCGCCCCGCCATGTTTGTCGAGATGGTGACCGCACCCGCCTGCCCCGCAAGCGCGACGATCTCCGCTTCTTCCTCCTCGTTGCGCGCATTAAGCACCGTGTGAACAAGGCCGCCAATGCGGCGGCTTAGCCGCTCCGACTCCTGCACGCTACCGGTCCCGATGAGCACCGGCCTGCCCGACGCATGGATGCGCTCGATCTCTGCCGCGACCGCCCGCTCCTTCTCTTCCAGGCGCTGGAATACGCGATCGGCCAGGTCGACACGGATCACCGGCCGGTGGGTGGCGATGACCTCGACATCGAGCCCGTAAATCTTGTGAAACTCCGCGGCCTGCGTGGCAGCCGTGCCTGTCATGCCGCAGACATGCGGATAGAGCGCAATCAGATTCTGCACCGTGATCGAGCCAAGAATCTTGCCCTGCGTCTTGACGGCGACGCCTTCCTTGGCTTCAACCGCGCTGTGCAGTCCGGCGGGCCAGCGGCGATCCGGAACGATGCGCCCTTTGAATTCGTCAACCGATTCGATGGCGCCGTTCTTCACCAGGTAGTCCACGTCGCGGCGCAACAGCGCGTGCGCGTGCAGTGAGTCCTGCACGGCCGTGAACAGGCGCAGATTCCCGTCGGTGAAAAGATTTCTGCAGCCGAATGCATGCTCAACCGCGCGGATGCCGGCATCGGTTAGGCTCACGTTGCGCGCGAATTGGTCTAACTGGTATTGCACTCCGCGGCGGAAGTAGCGCGTGACCCGGTCCACGCTGTTTGCCAGCGTGAGATCGTCGGCCGCGCCGCCGGCCAGCACCAGCGGGATGCGCGCCTCGTCGATCAGGATCGAGTCCGCCTCATCGACCACTGCCGCGGCAAACGCCCTGTGAACCTGGTCGCGTGGATCGAGCGCAATCTGATCGCGCAGAAAGTCGAAGCCGATCTCATTGGCCGTGGCATAGGTGACATCGCAAAGATAAGCCTGCCTGCGTTCCTCGCCACTCATGCCCTGCTGAATGCGGCCCACCGTGAGGCCAAAGAACTCGTAGATCGGCCCCATCCAGTGCGCATCGCGGCGGGCAAGGTACTCGTTCACCGTCAACACGTGCACGCCGTGGCCGGCCTTGGCATACCACACGATGGCCGGCGCCGCGGCCAGCGTCTTGCCCTCGCCGGTCTGCATCTCAGCGATCCTGCCCTTCGCAAGCGCAAGTGCGCCTTGCAGCTGAACGTCAAACATGTTGAGGCCCAGCAGCCGCTCGGCCGCTATTGCAGCAATGGCCACTGTCTCCGGAAGCGTCGCGGCCTCCCTGGCCAGACCTTTCAGGGAATCGTCCGTAAGCTGCCGTAATTCATCGCGGCGTGCGTTGATTTGATCGATAGCTTTGCGGCGGTGTCCGGAAACATCCGGACCCGAAAACAGAGACTTCATGAGATTGCGCACGAGGTTCGCTCCTATCCAGGCAGATGGTCATAATGAGGACGGGGGATCTGCTAGATCTGAGGTGCGTGCGTTGGCGGGCGCTGGTAACTCACTGGCCACTGGATGCGGCTGGTCTGCGGGAAATCGTAGAGAGAACTCGCGGCGGGCTGCGATTGTGGAGCGATTGGCGAAGCGTTTGGGATGGATTCCCGCCGCTCGCAGCGCTCAACCGCGATGCAGACAAGGGCACATGCGCTGTGGCTCACCTCAGCGCGCATCATGGGAGCGCCAGAGGCGGCTCCCAGAGCGATCACTGCGGTCAGCAGCCAGAGAATGCGGCGGTTCACCATTGGCAATTATTATCACACGAACGGAGGCGCCGGGCTCTCTCAATACAACCGGAAGTTCACCTCAACGGTGATCGTCACCGGCACCGGCTTGCCGTCTTTCATCGCAGGCTTGAACCGGTACCGCTGCACAGCCTCGAGCGCCTTTTCGTCGAGACCCATGCCGAGCGATCGAACCACGCGCGGATTCTGCGGATTGCCGTGCGCATCCACGATGACCGAAATCATGCAGACGCCTTGATATTTCTGCCGCCGCGCCTCATCGGAGAACTCCGCTTCCGGAGAGACGATGGGAATCGGGTTCGTCACGCCGCCAACGCCGGGAGTGTAAATTGAGTTGCCATATCCAGGATTGACTCCGGGACCGTTGCCGTTCCCCGGTCCGTAGCCGTCCTTGCCGCCCGAACCGATGCCAGCGGGACCGCCCTGACCACCCGATGCCAGACTCACGTTGGGCGACGCATGCACGCCGATATTGGGCAGCGCCGCATTGTCGGGAAGCCTGAGGTCCAGCGGAATGGCGGAGTCGATAGCGAGCCTCGGATTCTCAAGGATTGGAACCTGCGGCGGCACCATGGGCATGAGTTCCCGCTTCGGCAGCCGGCCAATGATCGGGTCAGTCAAATCGTTGGAGCCGCCGCCTCTTGAGCCGCCCGACGCTTTCGTGGGCGCGAAAAGCTTGAAGTCGTCGAGATGGAGATTGCTGCCCGAAGGCGATCTTGGAAGTGGATTGATTGCCGAGCTGAATCCCATGAGAATGAGAATCGCCAGCACGCAGCCGTTGGCGATGGTTGCGGTGCCAATGGCCCAGGGATTCGTCCTGCCTGCCATGCGATCAGGCATCGAAATCGGCGTTGACGTCAGTTCCAGAGGTTGCAGCCTGGGCGGAAAGAGTGCATCGCGAAAGCTTTCAGACAAGCCGGCCCAGATAGGCTTTTCCTCAAGAGTTCTGACACGGAATCCCAGCATTGCATCGTCGCTCGCGCCATGATCTTCTGCAAGCGGCGCGGCTGACAGGCGCACACGCTCCCGTTTCATACGACCTCTTCCGAGCCGCATCGCGGCTTCACGGTAAGAATTGTCGTTGCCTGGCCGGGGCCTCGATACGCGATAGACGCGGCGCGCGCGCAGTCGTCACCACGAAGGCCGCACTGACGCGAAGACAGACGGAAATACGAAACGCAGGTCCTGCGACTCGCTGCGCTCGCTCCTATTGCTGACGGGCTTTGGCTTCCAACTCCGCCTTGGCTGCCTGCAACTTCGCCAACCGGCTCTCCCGCCGGGCCAGCTCCGCCGGCAGATCGTCTCCGCTGCTGCCCTTGCCGTACTTTTCGTCCTCGGCCACATCCTCGGCCGCGGCCCGCTGAGCCCGATCCGGACACGGCGACGCCCGAGGCCAAGGCGCAGCGCAGCTTTACCGATGCGGAGAGCCGGATCATGCCGGACGGCAACCAGAAGGGCGCCTTCGTGCAGGGCTACAACGCGCAGATCGCCGTGGACAGCGCGGCGCAGATCATCGTGGCCGTGAACGTGATTCAACAGACCACCGATAACCATCGGCTGGCGCCGATGCTGGAGCAGACGGAGCAAAATGCAGGAGCCCGGCCGCAGGCCGCCAGCGCCGATACCGGCTACTGGAACCCGGAGCAGGTGAAGAAGATCCAGGGCCTGGGAATCGATCTGCACGTGGCCACAGGCAAGCAGAAACATGGAGAGACCAGCCCGCCGGACGAGGGAAATCCCACCGAAGACGGCGAAGAACCATCTTTGCGCGAACGGATGAGGCAGAAACTCGCCAGTCAAGCGGGCCGGGACGTGTATCGGATGCGCAAGGCCATCGTGGAGCCGGTCTTCGGGCAGATCAAGGAGTGGCGCGGGTTCCGACGATTTTTCTTGCGCGGACTGGACAACGTTCGCGGCGAATGGAAGCTGGTCTGCCTGACCCACAATCTACTGAAGGTGTTCCGCTCAGGCTACGTGCTTGAGGCGCGCCGAAGAAGACAACAAGACGCCGAAACGGTCATAGAAGCCGCTTGCCGGGCGTAGGCGATGCCCAACGGCTGGCTGCGCGCCATTTGGCTCTTTGAGCATCGACGAGAATCCGATGTCCACTGAGGCAAACCACACCCCCCTCGGCTATTTCCGACAAACTCCTAGTAGGGGGAATGCCATAGTTCCGGGAAAGCTAGAGACGATGTGCGCCGCCGAATAAGTGGCTCGAATGGCCGCCGCCACTGGAGTGGCCGCCCTTCATTTTCGGCTCCTTGAAGGCCTTGGGCTTCTCGTAATGCGGCGCCTTTTCCGTGTGCGGCTTGTCGAAGTGGGATTTTCCGCCGGGCCGGCCGCCGAAAAACTGCGATCCGCCGCGCTGCTGCCCGCCATAGGCACCGGCAAATGCTCGCTCCTGTGAGGGCTCGGCATAGTGCGGCTTAAAGCTGTTGCGCTGCGGCGCGGCAGGGGCGCGATAGACAGGCGCCGGATTGCCGTAACCGCCGGGCCTTGCGTTGTAACCTTCGCCTGACCGCCCCATGAAGCCTGTTCCGGGCCGCGCGGGCTCCTGCATGCGGCTCTCATATTGCGGCTGGCGATTGAATGGCTCCTGCGGACGGCTGGCGTATGGCTGCGGCCTGCTGGGCATCGGCTGCCCGCCGAATGCGGGACGAACCCGGTTGCCATCGTTCGGCGCAAAGCCTCGCGACTGAGGCTCCTCCGGCCGGTTTTCAGCGATTCTGTCCGGAGGCCGCGTAAATCCCTGCCCGCCACCGTTGAATCCGTTGCCTGCCCGGCTAAAGTCGCCGCGCTGTCCGTTCAATCCCTGCGTCGGCAGCGGACGGCTTGGGAATCGCGAACCGCCGCGGCCCGGCGAGTTCCAGTGCGCCACCGTGGTGCTTTGCGACTGGTAGGACGAGTTGTGGAAGAGCACGGAATTGCCCAGCCAGTTCAGCGCCCAGCCGAGCCAGCCGAATTGAGTGTGGCTGAAGGCCGACATGGCGATGCCGAGGCCGAATTGCATCAGCGAGGAGCCACCCGTTCCCCCTCCGTAGCCGCCGCCAACGCCAGAGCGGCCGCCGGCGAAGCCCCCAATTGCGCTGCCGATCGAGCCCAGGGTATTGAGCAGCGAGAATCCCTGGTAAGGCTGCACGGGCTGCCCATAAGCGGTCCATGGATCGTACTGCGGAACGTAAACGACATCGGGATTGGGCGGCGCGAGCTGGATGTAACCCTGGTTGTAGCTGACCGTTTCGTAAGACGAGTTCTGAAGGGTTCCGGCCTGCTGCGCCCGCTGGCGCAGTACCTGCACCGTCTGCAGCACGTCCTGCGGCTGGTTGTAATAGGCATTGCCGAGGTCGGTGGTCCACTGTAGATTGCGGTCCATCTCCGCCAGCACCTGCGGGAACGCGGTCAGCGCCTTCACGCTCGGATCCCACGGCTCGGCGTTGGCGCCGGCGGCGATCTCTTCGTTGGGCGCGTAGCCGAGCGACTGGCGCCAGTGGTCCGCTGCCACCACCTGTGCCGGATAGGTGGCGGCGGCGAGGATCTGCGCCACCAGCGCATCAGGATAGAGCGCGATGGGAGCGGCCAACTGCTCGAGCTGCTCGGCGTCGAGCGACTGTGCAGGGGCCTGCTGCTGGCCGTCATCCTGCTGCGGGGCGTACTGCTGCTGGCCGTAGCCCTGCTGCGGAGCATATTGCTGTTGAGGCGCGTACCGAGGCACCGCCTGCTGGGACGGATACTGCTGGGGTACGTAGGGCTGGGCTGCATACGGCTGCGGCTGCGCATACATGGGCTGACCGTAGCCCGGAGGCGGATACGCCTGACTGGGCGCGGCGAACGGTTGCTGCGGATAGGCGGCCTGCGCCTCAAGCCACGGCGCCGGCCGAGGAGCAGGATGGGCTGGCAACACGTAGATCCGCTCCGGCGCGGAGCGGGCGATCGATTGCCCTGAGTGATTTCCTGTGTTGGCCGCCTGCGCGTCAGCATTGGGAACGATACTGAGCTTCAACGGTACCGGCGCCGGGCTGATGGCCGGCGTTGCGTCCGCCGTGTCGTCCGTCGCGGCAGGCTCAGCGTACTTGTAAGGAGAGGGCTTGGACTTGAACGAAGGCGCAGGCGCGTCGGCGTGCGGCTGATCGGTAGCCTCGGCGTTCAACCGGCTCTGCGCCGCGAATAGCAGCAGGAGGGCGACCGGAAGTGCGGCCGTAAGATTGAGACACGCTGGCTTTTGCCGGAGCGCGGCGCGGGGGGCAGGGTCAAGCGAAATGCGCGGCAAACAGGGTCCATCGGGATGTTTCATCGTTCCCTCTCATCGGCCGCATGGGGCGCCAACCGGCTTTCCCGTGCTGCATGCCGCCCGCAGTGCGATGCCCGCCTGCGGTCTTGCTGATACTGTTCTGCCACTTGCTGCCGGCGCCAGAGCAGGCCCGGCCTTGCACCAAGAGTGGATGTCTAGCCTCAACACGGCCCTGCGCGGTTAGTTGCGCTCAGTCTGCGAGATTGTCTCTGGAACAGCCCGACGCAGGCGCGGCGAGCCCTTACACTGAATGGGCCAGACGCATGACCGAAGCCATCGAATTCCGGAACGTATCCTATGCCGTAGCGCAGGGTGCCGTGGCGCAGGGTGCCGTGGCGCAGGGGCGGCTGCTGCTGGACGGGATTTCCCTCGCCGTAGCTGAGGGAACCACCACAGCCATTCTGGGCCGCAGCGGCTCAGGCAAGACTACCCTCCTGCGCACGGTCAATCGGCTCATCTTGCCCACTGGCGGCGAGGTGCTTGTGCAGGGCAAGAACGTGGCGGCGCTGGACCTGATCGAACTGCGCCGTGGCATGGGCTATGTGATTCAGGAAACGGGGCTTTTTCCGCATTTCAGAGTGGAGCGCAATGTGGGACTGGTGCCTGAAGCAGAGGGCGTACCACAGACGGAGCGCAGGCGCCGCAGCCATGAGCTGCTAGCGGCCGTGGGCCTTGATCCGGGCACCTTTGCGCACCGGTATCCGCACCAGCTCTCGGGCGGGCAGCGGCAGCGTGTGGGGCTGGCCCGGGCGCTCGCCGCCGACCCCAAAATTTTGCTGATGGACGAGCCCTTCGGGGCGCTCGATCCCCTCACCCGCGCCGAAATGCAGGACATGCTGCGCGGTCTCCTCGGCTCGCTCGGCAAGACCGTGCTGCTGGTCACGCATGACCTGGATGAGGCACTCTATCTGGCTGATCGCATTGTGCTTCTGGGCGAAGGCAAGCTGATCGCCGAACTGCCGCCGTCTGAGTTCATGGGCTCGGGCCAGCCCGAGATCACGGCTTACATCCGCGCCTTTCATCGCGGAGAACGCAGCGCAGCGAGGCAGCCATGACTTCCCTGCTCTGGCCCGTTTTTTTCACGCAATACGGCGGTGAGATTGCCACGCTTACCCTCGAGCACCTGTGGCTCACCGGGGCAGCCATGCTGTTTGCCACGGCTATCGCTGTGCCGGCCGGAGTGGCGCTCACGCGTTCGCCGCGCTGGGCGAAGCCAGTGATGGCGGTGGCCAACATTTTGCAGACCATCCCCTCGCTGGCCATGTTTGGCTTCCTGCTGCCGCTGCCGTGGCTGGGCGACCGCGCCGCCCGCATCGCCATTGTGGCGCTGACCGCCTACGCGCTGCTGCCGATCCTGCGCAATACCTATGCCGGCATCCGCTCCATCGACCCTGCAGTTGTCGAAGTGGCTCTGGCGCTGGGGCTTACCGGCCGGCAGCGGCTCTTCAAAGTGGAACTGTCGCTGTCCGCTTCGTTCATTCTCGCCGGCCTGCGCACGGCTACGGTCACCTGCGTCGGCATAGCGACCATCGCGGCGGCCGTGGGTGCAGGCGGCCTGGGTGAGCTGATCTTTCGCGGTGTCGCGTCGGTGGACGACCGGCTGGTGCTGGCGGGGGCGATTCCCGCGGCGCTGCTGGCGCTGGCGGCCGACGCGGCATTGGGTCTGCTGGAACGGCGATTCAAGGTGCGCGCGGGATGAGGCGCGCCTTGCTTGCCCTTGCTGGCACCCTCGCGCTGGCGCCCACCTCCTGCGCGCCGCCCCGGCCAGACCACCCCGTCATCGGCGCCAAGAATTTTACCGAGCAGGTGGTGCTGGGCGAGTTGCTGGCGCAGGAGATCGAGGCCAAGTCCGGGCTCAAGGTGGAGCGGCGCTTTTACCTTGCCGGCAGCTACATCTGCCAGCAGGCGTTGGTCTCCGGACGCATCGACGCTTATGTCGAATACACGGGCACGGCGCTCACGGCCATTCTCAAACAACCTGTCGACCGCGATCCGGAGCGGGTTCTGGACACGGTGCGTCAGCTCTATCACTCGCGTTACCAGGTCGCGGCTGGGCCTCCGCTGGGGTTTGAAAACACATTCGCGATGGTGATTCGCGGCGACGACGCGCGCAGGCTGGGTCTGACGACGCTTTCGCAGGCCGCGCAGTACACGCCACAATGGCGGCTGGGCGTGGGCTATGAATTTGAGCAGCGGCCCGACGGCCTTCCTGGGTTGAGCGCGGCTTACGGCCTCAAGTTTGCCGCGCCGCCGCGCACCATGGACCTGGGCCTGCTGTATCGAGCGCTCAACGCGCACCAGGTGGACATGATCGCGGCCAACTCGACCGACGGGCCGATCCAGGCATTCGGGCTGACGGCGCTCAACGACGACCGGCACTACTTTCCGCCGTATCAGGCTGTGCCGCTGGTGCGCGAAGAAGCGCTTCGCCGCTGGCCGCAGATCCAGCTTGCGCTCAACGCGCTGGCCGGCCGCATCACCGCGGACGATATGCGCGCGATGAACGAGGCCATCGACGGCCAGCACCGCGACCCTGCTGATGTGGTGCGGGAGTTTCGTGCGCGCAAGGGGCTTTGAGCGGGCCCCCAAAACTGCCGGAGGGGATTTCCCTGAATCCCGGTCGCGGGTACACTGAATATATGGCGGAGATACAGCGCAGGAAGACACCCACGGTCAGGATCGGGCAGGTTCGCGTGGGCTGGGAAGTTCCGGTGGTGGTGCAGTCGATGACCAACACCGACACGGCCGACGTGCAAGGCACCATTGAACAGGTTGAGGCCCTTGCGCAGTCGGGCTCGGAGCTGGTGCGCGTGACGGTCAACAATGAAGAGGCCGCGGCGGCGGTGCCGGCCATTGTGGAGGGCCTGGACAAGCGCGGACTGCGCGTGCCCATCGTGGGCGACTTCCACTACAACGGACATTTGCTGCTGAAGAAGTTTCCGGAGACGGCGCGCGCGCTGGCCAAGTACCGCATCAATCCCGGCAACGCGTCGATCGGCAAGAAGGACAACGACAATTTCCAGGTGATGGTGGAGTGCGCGGTCGAGAATCAGAAGCCGGTCCGCATCGGCGTCAATTGGGGCTCGCTCGACCAGCAGTTGCTTACGCGCATGATGGACGCGAACTCGAAGCTCGCCGACCCAAAGCCAGCGCGCAACGTGATGATGGAAGCCATGGTGGTGAGCGCGCTCGACTCCGCCGCCGCCGCCGAGCGCTACGGCTTGCGCCACGACCAGATCATTCTGTCGGCCAAGGTGAGCGGCGTGCGCGATTTGATCGACGTCTATACCACGCTGGCCTCGCGCTGCGACTACGTGCTGCATCTTGGGCTGACCGAGGCCGGAATGGGCTCGAAGGGGCTGATCGCCTCGACGGCAGGCCTGGCGCCGCTGCTGCTGGCCGGCATTGGAGACACGATCCGCGTGAGCCTGACGCCGAAGCCGGGCGGCGACCGCACGGAAGAGGTGCTGGCGGCGCAACAGATCTTGCAGTCGCTCTCGATTCGCAGCTTCATGCCGCAGGTGACGAGCTGCCCTGGGTGCGGGCGCACGACGAGCACTTATTTCCAGGAGCTGGCGGAGCAGATTCAGAGCTACCTGCGCACATCGATGCCGGAGTGGCGCAAGAGCTATCCCGGCGTCGAAGAGTTGAAGCTGGCGGTGATGGGCTGCGTGGTCAACGGCCCCGGCGAATCGAAGCACGCCAACCTCGGCATTAGTTTGCCGGGCACATTCGAGGAACCGAAAGCGCCGGTCTACGTGGATGGCAAGCTCTACACCACGCTGCGCGGCGATACCATTGTGGCCGAGTTCAAGCAGATCTTGGACAAGTATGTCGAGTCGCACTACGGCCAAGGCGCCAAAAACGAAGAACTCGTCGGCGCACAGTGACCCGCCGAGGAGCTTGCCAGAGTCTAGCGCCCGACGCCACGATTAATATGTCAAGAGATATGCGATTCTACAGCTTCCTTGCCTTACGTTTAACAGAAATGTAGGATGCCGATACCAATTCGGCTCTTTGAACGATTGGCCGAATGCCGTCGATGTTACCAGGATGAGGTTGATTGGACCCAGGTTCAGCAAGAGGCCACCGACGTCACCTGACCCGTCCGTCAGCTGAATCGTGCCAATATCGATTCCCGCCCCCAGCCTTCGTTTTTGACCTACAAATGTGTGTTGATAGAGGCCGAGCGGACTGGGCAACGAACTGGTCCCAAGCAACGCATCGAAGAAGTACGACGGCAGAGCGTTCCGCTGTAGTATTTTCCCAGTTGCGCCCCGAATCTTTTCTGCCGCGACCAAGCCGCAATACACCTTAATCAACCATCGCTCCATGTCCACGCCCGAAGATAGATGGAAGGATCTTATGGCTGCCGCCGGATCGGCGGTTTTTGCAATATCTTTGATGAGTGCCTCTATTGTGGAAAACGCGACCCCAGCTGCCGTGTCGAGAGGGCTCAGAGCCGGGTTATGCACATCGCACAGCACTTTGGCCGTGAAAGCGTCGATGCCTATCTCGACTTTGTTTTTCC
>Ga0302325_10031440_pt1 | contig 10922 bp, 6 predicted proteins | sample Palsa_T0_2_FD_201948 | JGI IMG/M metagenome (GOLD analysis project Ga0302325, IMG submission 201948) | Peat permafrost microbial communities from Stordalen Mire near Abisko, Sweden - Palsa_T0_2 | ecosystem: Environmental > Terrestrial > Soil > Palsa > Peat permafrost | place: Sweden: Abisko... | reverse complement strand
AAGGGTCGCAAGCTGATGTATTCGGCGATTACCACCAATGCTCACTGTCCTTACTTCGGCTCGGGGCGGCCGGAGTTCGGCGAAGCGATCATGGGCACGGCGGGCTCGGTCGAGATCACCGTCGGCGATGGCCAGAAGACCATGCCGATCGCCTTGTGGTACCACGAAGCCACGCCTGCAACCGTTGCTCCCGGCAAAGAGAAGACCGAAACCAAAGCCGGCGCTACCTTTGCGATGGCGCCTCCTTCCAAAGGCGTGCCCATTTACATCGAAGAGAACGAATTGAACAAAGACGATTCATTCCTGCAGCGTGAAGCGAAAATGGGCCGCCGGTGGCTTGAGGCCAAAGGCGTTCTGATTCCCGAGGAGGATCGCAACCCGGTGGAAACGGAGCTGGAAAGCTTCTTCAACGACGCTCACACGGGCGGGCATCCGAAGGCGGACGTGGAAGTGGGGCTGGCGGATTCCACCATGGTGATGCTCTCGAACCTTTGCATGGACGAAAACCGCCGGGTTTATTTCAACGAAATCGACAAAATGGGGAAGGGCGCTCCGGGGCCGGCCTCGAGCGGCAAGAAAGCTTAGCGTTTTAAAGCGCGCCTAAGCCGGAGTGGGGCTGCCGATACGGTAGCGAAAACTCGTCGCTTTCGGCGCGCGACAAAAAATGGCGAAGTTCGTCAGGCGGCTAGCCATTCGAAGCCGCCGAGCGGCGCTTTGATATGATCGCCCGCAAAGGCATCGCCATTCCTGCTGCCGTAACCAACCAAGGTCTGCCTCGAACGCGCCACACCTTCAGGCGAACCTGGGGCCGGGTTCGCTGGAGGATGGTGGCCATTATCGCGTTCATGGGCGCTTCCACTATTCTGGTGGGCTGCCTGGGCGTCGCTGCCTTGAACGTTGTCGTACGGCGCGAAAGTGCCAATGTCGTCGAGAAACAGATTCAGTTGCTTGTCCAGGCCAGCCGATCCGTTGCTCCAGCAATCCTCAACCATGCCGGTACTTGTGAGGACCGACCTACAGATTCTGGCGCGCTCAAGGCACTGCTGACCTATACGGATCAGGCCTTTCCCCAGGCTCAGACCTATCTAATGGTGGAGGGAGCCAGGGGTGTCCAGTCGTTGTTGCCGGGACCGGCGCCCCCTAGCGTCAAGCCTCCGAATTGGCTGCCGGCAAGTGGTTTCAGCGGCCTGGTGTCCTATCGGGGGCAGATCGAGATTCGAAATGTGGTGGTGAAGCAGAACGCTGCGTGCAAGGTAACCGTGATCTTTAGCCTGCCGCTGGGATCCGAATTGGCCAGACGGCTTTCTTCCGCTGCCGGTCTCGAAGTGACAGCCGTCTCTCCCCAGCCATGGTCGCCAAGCCAGCAGATACTCCGAACCATGGAAAGGAATTTCCTGCCAGGCATATCGAAGTCAGCCGCCGTTGTGCTGACCGCGCGCAACTGGGAGACCGGTGTCGAGGAGGACTGGATAGTCTACAGCGTTCTGAACAGTTACTCGAGCACGTTCGAAGACGTGGTGCGTTTTGGCCGCCGGCTTGCCGACTGGGTGTGGCTTCTGGCTGCGCTTTCACTGGCGGTATTGCTTATGGGCGCGTCTGGCGTCTGGATGTCCATTCGCTTTGGCAACGATCTCGCCACTGCAATCGATGACCTCAGCGGCGCAGCGCACCAGATCGCGCGCGGCAACTTCGCCTGGAGGACGCCCGTACGCAGCACGGGTCAACTGGGTGACCTGGTTCGCAGCTTCAACGAAATGGCGATTGCCCTTGAGCAGCTCAAAAAGGACGAGACTATCAGGCTGAAGTTGGAGAGCGAACTTCAAGTTGCACGCTCCGTTCAGGAATATTTATACCCGCGCGTGGCGCCACGGGTGCGCGGAGCCACCGTTTCAGGCAAGACAGTGGCGGCGCAGATGATCGGCGGCGAACTGTATGATTTCTTCGATCTCGGTCAGGAACGAATTGGGGTCCTTTGCGCGGACGTGAGTGGAAAAGGAATTCCGGCGGCTCTTATGATGTCGAATCTGCAAGCCATAGCGCGCGCCTATTGGGGCGATAGAAGCGACGGCCGGGAAGTTCAGCCGGCTCATTTTGTTGAAACGCTGAACCAGCAGCTCTTTGGGAGATTCGGGGACAATCGCTACGTGGCTCTGTTCTGGGGTGAGTACGACGCGCACAGCGCCGTTTTGACGTATATCAACGCGGGCCAACCGGAACCGATTTTGATTCGTTCGACTGGCGCGATCGAAAGACTAACTTCGGATGGCTTTCCGGTCGGAATGTTCGCGAATGCTCGATATACGTCGAGACAGGTAGCGATGGGGAGGGGAACCCGGCTGGTAATCTTGACGGACGGGATGACCGACGCTCAGAACTCAAAGGAGGAAGAGTTCGGCGAGGAGCGCTTGATTGAATGTTGCCGAACTATCCCAGAAGGGATTGACGCCAATGGAGTGGCCGACAGATTGATGGAAGCTGTCGCAGAGTGGTCAGTTGGCACCGAGCAATTTGACGATATGACGGTTGTTGTGATCGATGTCGCCGCTTGACCTCCAGCCGCGGGGATAGCGGCCCTATCGAGGGCGCGAGGCACGAGCAAAGCGCTGTCGTGGCAACTAACTCTCAGCCGGACCAGCGGCTGCCGCGCAGGTCCTTCCAGCGCCCGTCCTCTGCGTACCTTTCCGGGTACAGCACTCTGGAACGCGGGTCTTCCGCGGTGTCGAGTTGAAGGACCATCCACTTCGGATACGGAACACCTGGGTCCGAGACTTCGTCGAGCAGCCGCACATCCTCAGCAGAGAGCCGAAGGTCCACGGCGCGGATGTTGTCTTCCAAGTGCTCAGGTTTTCTGGCCGCGACGATCACGGCGCTGACGGCAGGGCGTCCCAGCACCCACGCGAGGGCCACTTGGGCAGGGCTCGCGTCGTTCCGCTTCGCGACTTCTTTCAATACATCGACGATTTTGTAAGCGTTTTCCTTATCGAAAGGCACGAACTGACCCGCCTCCGCGTAGCGTGTCCCGGCGGGCGCCGGAGTGTTGCGGCTATACTTGCCGCTCAGGAATCCTCCAGCCAGCGCGCTCCACACCAGAATGCCGATGTTGTGGTACTCGGCAAACGATTCGAATTCGTACTCGAGGCCGCGGCCGACAAGGCTGTAGTACATCTGCGCCGTCACATATTTTTCGAGGCCGAGGCGTTTCTGAAGCATCACGGCCGTGGCAGCCTGCCATGACATCAGGTTGGAGAGCCCGATATAGCGGACCTTGCCCTGGCGCACAAGGTCATTCAGGGTCCGCACCGTTTCCTCCAAAGGCGTGTTGCTGTCCCATCCATGCACCTGGTAGAGGTCGATGTAATCGGTCTGCAATCGCCGGAGGCTGGCCTCCACTTCGCGCAGGATGTTCACGCGGGTAGCGCCACTCCGATTGAAATTTTCTCCCATGGGCAGCCGGACCTTGGTGGCCAAAACGATTTCTTCCCGGATGCCCTTCAAAGCGTTGCCTAACAGCGTTTCGCTTTCCCCCAGGCTGTAGACATCTGCCGTATCGATGAAATTGATGCCTCTCGCCAGAGCCAATTTGACCATCTGCGTGGTTTGCTCCTGGTCAAGGTTGCCCATATTCATCTTGCCGCCGAACTGCATCGAACCGAGAGCCACCTCACTGACGATGAGCCCGGTATTTCCCAGCTTCCGGTATTTCATTCTTTATGCTCCTTGTGACGCCCCGGCATAAACGCCAGGGGATTTTCGTTGAACGCGGGGCACTCGCCCGATTTGCCCACGCGCGCCCGGCCGGTGTCGAGTAGTGTAACGCCTCGGAAACGGCAACAAAGCTCCCGCACGGAGTGACCCGGCAGCCTTCTCGGGCGTGCCAACATAGGGGTAGCCATGCGCCTGGCTATTCTCTCCGACATTCATGACAACGTTTGGAAGCTTGCGCTTGCGCTCGCGCATGTTCGCGATTGCGACGCCATGATCTGCTGCGGCGATCTGTGCTCGCCGTTTGTCATTGATGAATTGGCGGATGGCTTCCCGCATGACATTCACATCGTGTTCGGCAACAACGACGCGGACTTGTTCCGCATTTCAAACAAAACCAGGATTCACACGAAAGTACACCTGCATGGGGAATTCTTTGAAGCCGAATTGGACGGGCTTCGGATCGCCGCCAACCACTTCGACTATCTGGCCAAGCCCATCGCGCAAGCCGGCCTTCATGACGTGGTCTGCTTTGGGCACAATCACGTGTTTGAAATAGTGCGGTTCGGCCAGACGCTTGCGATCAATCCGGGATCCATCATGGGAGCGAAGTTCACGCCGTACGGACGCGTGGATGTGCCTCCCACTTTCGTGGTCTTTGACACCGCGACTGGCCACGCCGCCGGGTTCGAAATTGATGGAAATCACCGCGTTGTGGCGCACCGGCCAGCGGGATGAGGGCGGGGACACAGCTTCTCCATGCACAGCCCCATGCGTCAGCTTGGGGCTAAGCGCGGGAAGAATAGCCCCAAGCTGACGCATGGGGCTGGGGCGCCTGCTGGAAAACGTTAAGAGGCCGGCGGCATGACCGCCGGCGCTACGGGCGCTACTTGCTTCGCTAGAAAACGCAAGGTCTCGCGCTCGACAAACTCCGGTGCGTCTGTGATCATCACGTGGCCGGCGCCCGGGACCACGATGAACTCGGCGCCGGGAATGCGCCGGGCGAGCAGGCGCCCATTGTCCAGCGGCACCAGGTAGTCCCGATCGCCATGCAGCACCAGCGTTGGGACGCGGATCCCCGGCAATCGTGAGTAGGAGCTCCAGGTGAGGATTGCCGCAAGCTGGCTCAGTACGCCGGAAAGCCGCAGTGTGTGCCGCAGGCGCACTTGAATATCCTCCGCAATCCGCTCGCGCTCGGTGTCTTCCGAATAGAGTATGCGCGCCAACAGCCATTCGCGTTCCTCACGAGCGATCCCCGCGGCCCGGCGCAATGCCTGCAGGCGCTGGAAATCAGGTAATTTGGAACGAATTCCGGAAGGTGCACTGCAGCCGAGCAGCAAAGCCCGCACACGCTCAGGATGGCGGAAGTAGAGTTCCTGCGCGATCATCCCGCCCATGGACGCGCCCAGTACGTAGGCCGACTCGACTCCGGCCGCATCCAGCACGGCGCGCGCGTCCTCCGCCATTTCGCGCATCGAGTACGGTCCGCGCGGCGTATCGCTGCGGCCCACGCCGCGGTTGTCGAACAGAATTGCGCGATAACGGGAGACGATGGCGGGCCGCAGCCGGTACCACATGTCGAGCGTGAAGCTCAGGCCCATGATCATCAGCACCGGTTCGCCCGAGCCGTCCGCCTCCCAATAGAGCGCGGTTCCCTTGCGAATGACGATTGGCATCGGATGAAATTAGATCCTAAAGCAGAGACGGGAGTTGGGTCAAAGAACCACCCCGGAATCAAGCGCATAAAGGCAATACTCCTGACACTGGGGGCTGCGAGAGCGCCGACTACGTCAGCGGGCCGATTGACAATCGGCCGCAGGTTGGCAACTGTTGGCAACCTGCCCCACATCCAGGTACCAAAGTGACCATCATACATGTAATAAAGAAAGCAAAAGAAAGTAATTGCTTTCCTGGGAGCGCAAGCTGTTGTAAGATGAGCACACGCGAAAGAAAATAAATGTCGACCAAACCGCAGGGCCAACTCTCCGTTGAAGAAAGGCGCCAGGAGATCCTTAGCCTGTTAGACCGCAAAGGCCGCGTTACGGTCCAGGAAATCAAAAGCCGGTTCAGGACTTCCGCGGTAACGGCCCGCAGCGACCTGGATGCCCTATCCTCGACGGGCGCTTTGGTGCGCTGCCATGGGGGGGGAATCCGACAGTTGACAGAGGGCCCGGACCACCCGCTGCGAGTGCGCGAAAACATCTTTCACGAAGAAAAGACGCGGATTGCGCGCGCCGCCGTGGCTCTGCTGCAACCCTATGAAACCGTCATTCTCTGTTCCGGCTCGACGTCGGCCGAGGTAGCCAGCCAGTTGCGCCGGACCACGCTTGAACACGTGACTGTCATTACTTATGCGTTGAACATCGCTTCGCGCCTGGCGGATGTCGCCAATGTCTCTTTGGTCATGGTTGGCGGCATTTTGAGGCAGGTATCGAGTGCTTTCGTCGGGCCTCATGCCGAGCAGGTAATGCGCAGTATGCATGCCGACCATTGCTTTCTTTCTACGGTGGGCCTCGATCTCGAGGTGGGTTTGACGACGCTCGATATCATGGAGGCCCAGCTCAATCTGCTCATGATCCATGCGGCGCGCCAGGTGACGGTGCTGGCCGACTCGAGCAAGTTCGGGCGCCGCAGTCTTGCTGTAATTGCGGAACTTGCTCTAGTACAACGAGTTATCACAGATACTGGAGCCCCGGCTGGCGACGTGGAAGCACTCCGCGCCCGTGGTGTGGAAGTGATTCTGGCCTAAGTCGCTGACGCGCCAACCGCGTGCCTGCTCTCGGGCTCCGTGAGCTACTTTCCAGTTGTAGTAGGATGGCACTCTGATATCTCATAGAAAGCACCGTTTGACCGAAATACAAAAGTTTTAGCTTTCTTTTGCTTTCTTTTCTCTTGACACCCATGTCTGGGGTCCTTACAATCGCATTAATCGATTAGTGTTAGCTTGCCAGAGGTCTCCCCGCAGCAGACGGGCAAGGGAATTCAGCAGAAGGGATAACAATATGAGGAAAGTCTCAACACCCCAAACGCAGTCCAGGTTGGCGTGTAGCATGATGCTAGCGCTGATCCTGTGCGTGGCGCTGGCGCCAACCACCGGCTGGGCTCAGCAGGTCACGGCCGCAATTACCGGTAAAGTAACGGACCCCAGCGGAGCATCGATTGCAGGCGCCAAAATCACGGCAACCGACGTGGAACGAGGCAGCACGTGGACCGCCATTACCAACGGCGACGGTGTGTACAATTTGCCGCAACTGCCCGTGGGCACCTATAACGTCAAGGTAGAAAACGCCGGCTTCCAATCGGAACAGCAATCTAATGTGCTGCTGGCGCTAAACCAGATTGGCCGCATCGATTTCCAGCTAAAAGTGGGAAACGTAAGCGAGTCGGTTGAAGTGACCGCGGCCCCGCCGCTGCTGCAAACAGATTCGGAACAGTTGGGCCAAATCATTGACGCCCGCTCGATCACCATGGCGCCTTTGGCGACCCGCAACTATGTTCAGTTGACGTTGCTGGCGGCCGGCTCGGTTCACCCCTCGCCGCAAGATTTCACGAATGGCGAGACCACCGGCGGAAGCGGCCGTCCGGACGTGAACGGCAACCGCGAGCAGGAGAACAATTTCATTCTGGATGGCATGGATAACAATCAGGTTTCGGATAACCTGGTGGGCTATGCGCCGAGCGTGGACGCCATCCAGGAGTTCAACGAAATCACGACCAACGCGCCGGCGGACTTCGGCAACTATATGGGCGCGATTATCAGCACGAGTATCAAGGCAGGCACGAATCAGTTTCATGGCGATGCGTTCGAGTTCTTTCGGAACAACGTGCTGAATGCGAACTCATGGTCGAACAACTTCACGGACTCGCCGCGCGCGGCGCTGCGCTGGAATGAGTTTGGCGCCACCACGGGCGGGCCAATCAAAAAGAACAAGCTGTTTTTCTTCGTCGACTACCAGGGCCAGCGTTTCGATACGCCTACCAGCGTCGGCGCGACGTCGCTGTTGACGGCTCAAGAGCGCGTTGGCGATTTTTCCCAATTCACCACCCAAATTTACAACCCGTTTGCATTGAATTCGGCGGGCCAACGGATACCCTTTGCGGGCAACGTGATCTCGCCCTCATTGTTGAGTCCGCTGGCGCTGAAGATTGTGGACTCGACGTATTATCCGGCGGCGACAGGTCCGGGGCTGATCAACAACTACCTGTACTCCACGCACAGCGACATCAATGGCGACCAGGGCGATGCAAGAGTCGACTGGAATATCAGCGACAAGGACCGGTTCTTTGTGCGCTATTCGGAAAGCAGCGCCTCCAACCCGAGCACGAATTCGCTGCCGCTCAACTATAACTCGTTCAACCTCTTTCCCACGCACAATGGGGTGATGGATTGGACGCGATCTGTAAGCCCCTCGCTGGTTAACGATGCGCGCGTGGGTGTGAACTACGTGTTCATCAATGACGGAGCGGCCGCCAGCAGCGCCACAAACTTCCCACAGTCGATCGGCTTTCCGGGAGCCACTTATTCCATTCTTCCGGCGCTGACTTTTACCGGCGGATCGGCGGCGCAAATCGGCAACGGGGATTCCTACGAATTGTTCGCCGACGCCGTGATCCAATACGGCGACACGGTGACCTGGTCGAAGGGCCGCCAGACGCTGAAGTTTGGCTTCCAGGGATGGCGCCAGCGAATCGATACCTTCTATGCGGGTAACAACGGCTTAGCTGGCAATATGGCCTTTGGCGGCCAATACACAGCGGGCCCCTGCCCGTTAGTGGCTAACACTTGTACCGGCGGGGCAGCGCTTGGTGTGCCCGAAGCTGATTTCATGCTTGGCCTGCCGGATAGCATCGGTGTGGGCACCAACGGGGGCACCTGGGGACAGCGCGCCAACGTGTGGTCGGCATTTGTGCAGGACGACTGGCGCGTGAACAACAACTTGACGCTGAACATCGGGCTGCGTTACGAAATACACACCCCCTGGGTCGAAGTAGACAATCGGCAATCCAATTTCGGCCTAATTAGCGGCCAGATTGAAATCGCCGGCGTGGACGGCGCGAGCCGGGCGGGCTACAACCAGTACAACGGCATCACCAATTTCCAACCGCGGCTGGGCTTCGCCTGGACGCCTGGGGGCGGGAAGACAGTGTTCCGCGGGTCGTACTCCATGTCTTCGTACCTGGAGGGAACCGGTACGAACTTGCGCTTGACGATCAACCCGCCATTTGCAGCCGAGAAGAACGCAACCTATACATCGGATGCGACCCCGCCGACAACGCTCGACGAAGGTTTCGCGCCGATTGGTTCGACCACCAATCCCTACGATGGAGCCCTGATTCGGCTTTGGGATCCTAATGTTCGGCCGGCGGTTTCCATCCAGTGGAACCTTGCCGTCCAGCGTCAGCTCAGCCACACGACGACGCTGCAGGTGGCCTATGTTGGCCAGAAGAACACACATCTGATGGTTCCGATGCCCTACAACCAGTTGGAATTGCTACCCGGTGGAGCGACGGAGGAAAGCCCGTATCTGTCCGGCAATCCGACGCTGAAGGACGAGATCAGCCAGATTTCGGGCACCGCCTCAAACGGCAACCAAAGCTATAACTCATTGCAGGCGGTTCTCCACAAACAACTGGCAAGCGGGCTCGAATACAACGTCGCTTACACCTACTCGAAGTGCATGACCGATTCCAGCGGCTACTACGGCAACTGGGACGGGGCAGCAACTCCGACCTCGCCCTATTTCCAGGACCTCTTCAATCAGAAAGCCGAGTGGGGCCCGTGCTACTACGACGCTACCCACATTCTTACCAGCTACGTCACGTACGACATTCCGCTCGGCCGCGGCCGCACTTTTGGCAAGGATATGCCGAGGGCCTTGGATTTCGTCGTTGGCGGCTGGCAGACGAACGGCATTCTCAGCCTGCACACCGGCTTCCCTCTGACGATTTCAGGGCCGGATGACTCGGGCACTAACTCACGTGGTCCGCGCGCTGACTGCACGGCACCCGTTCAATACACGAATTATTCGGATTCGCCGTCTGGCGGATACCAGTGGTTTAGCCCGGACTCGTTCGGAACGCCGGCCGCCGGAACGTTTGGATCGTGCGGCGTCGCCACGGTACGCGGTCCAGGCCTCAAAACCTTCGATTTTAGTGTCTCTAAGTTCTTCCCGATCACGGAGCGGCAGAAGATTGAGTTCCGGAGCGAGTTTGTGAACCTAACGAACACGCCGATCCTAAATAGTCCGAGTGCCGGATTGGGAAGCACCCTGGGCCTCTTGAACAGCTCTCAGGGGGCACGGAGTATTCAGTTTGCATTGAAATACCACTTCTGACGGGGTCTCCGCATGGGCCGCGGCGATGGACAAGTCCATCCGCCGCGGCGCGGGTTTGTTTCGCAGCGAAATCACTCAGGCCGGAATACCCCACCCGGATGAGCCGCTTATCAGCCCGTCTGACGGAATCCTCATATTTCAATCAACTCAACGAGCGGAGTGGCGCACTCCGCTCGTCTTTTTTGGTCTACCGTTTGCCGGCGCCGCGCCGGGTTCCCGTGTGTTGAGCGCCTCCGAAGCCGCAGCAACCTGAGAGGCGAGTTGGGAGCCTTGCCACGGCCTCGCGGCTACACTCAAGGTATCCGGCGTTTCAACGCCGCCCAAGTTCTAGAAACCGATATGACTCGCCCTGTACTGATTGCCGTACTATCCCTGGCCCTGTCCGGCACTGAAATCAAAAGCCAGACGCCAGCCAAACCAGCCGCGCATCCGGCTCCAACCATTTCCGTTTCGCGCGCAGTAGAACTCGCTGCGGCAGGTCATTGCGGCGAAGCGATGCCGGTGCTCAAGAACGCTCTGGGGCACATCACCGACGCCGATTTGAAGCGCCGGGCCGGAATTGCCGGCGTGCGTTGCGCCATGGGCCGCAATCAGAGCCAGGACGTCACACGCTTCATTGAATGGCTGAGAGTAGAGTTCCCGCACGACCCTGAGATCCTGTATCTCACGACCCACGCCTACTCCGACCTTTCCGTACGCGCGTCGCAGGAATTGCTATTCACGAACCCGTCTGCGCCGCAGGTGCACGAGCTGAATGCCGAAGCGCTGGAGACGCAGGGAAATTGGAAGGCTGCGTTAGCCGAGTATCGGGTAGTGCTCGAGCAAAATCCCAATATGCGGGGTATTCACTTCCGGATCGGCCGGCTGATCCTCTCGCAGCCACAG
>Ga0302325_10031437_pt1 | contig 10922 bp, 9 predicted proteins | sample Palsa_T0_2_FD_201948 | JGI IMG/M metagenome (GOLD analysis project Ga0302325, IMG submission 201948) | Peat permafrost microbial communities from Stordalen Mire near Abisko, Sweden - Palsa_T0_2 | ecosystem: Environmental > Terrestrial > Soil > Palsa > Peat permafrost | place: Sweden: Abisko... | reverse complement strand
CCCGCGCCGACGAATCCGAGCCGCACCGGAATGTGCATCGGCCTCTTGTCGGTCTGTCCCGGGGTTGGTGCGAGGCTCTGCTTCAAGGTCAGCGCATAGGTGTTGTTCGTCGCGTCATACTCGCCTCTCGCTTCAATGCGCGGCGTGCCCGACTGCGCGTACCAGAGGCGGAACTGCCTCAAGTCGCGGCCGCACGAATCCTCGAAACACTTCACCCATTGCTCGACGGTGGCAGCCTGCCCGTCGTGGCGCGCGAAATAGAGGTCGGTCGCCTTGCGGTATCCCTCCTCGCCCACCAGCGTTTGCAGCATGCCGATCACTTCGGCGCCCTTCTCGTAGACGGTGGCGGTGTAGAAGTTGTCGATGGTGATGTAAGCGTCCGGCTGCACGGGATGGGCCAGCGGGCCCGCATCTTCCTGGAACTGGCGCATGCGCAGGACCTTCACGTCCTCGATGCGCTTGACGGCGGCGGAGCGCATGTCGGCGGAGAAGCTCTGGTCGCGGAAGACCGTGAGGCCTTCCTTCAGCGACAGCTGGAACCAGTCGCGGCAGGTGATCCGGTTGCCCGTCCAGTTGTGGAAGAACTCGTGCGCCACCACGCCTTCGATGCGCGCATAGTCGTCGTCGGTCGCGGTTTCAGGGCTTGCGAGCAGCAGCTTGTCGTTGAAGATGTTGAGGCCCTTGTTCTCCATCGCACCGAAGTTGAAGGCGGACACCGCCACGATCATGAAGATGTCGAGATCGTATTCGCGGCCGTATTTCTCTTCGTCCCAGCGCATGGCGCGCTTGAGCGAATCCATCGCGTAGGCCGCTTTTGCTTCGTTGCCGTGCTCGACGAAGATCTTCAGCGCCACAGTGCGGCCGGACATGGTGGTGAACGCGTCTTCCAGCACGCCGAGATCGCCGGCGACGATCGCAAACAGATAGCAGGGCTTCGGGAACGGATCCTTCCACACCGCGAAATGCCTGCCGCCGGGTAGCGCGCCGCTGTCCACCAGATTGCCGTTCGACAGCAATCGGGGGAGCGATTTTGCATCGGCTTCGATGCGCGTCGTGTAGCGCGAAAGATTGTCGGGACGGTCGATGAAGTAGGTGATGCGGCGGAAGCCTTCCGCCTCGCACTGCGTACAGAATATGCCTTTGGAGACGTAGAGGCCTTCGAGCGCCGTGTTGTTCGCGGGCGAGATTTCGGTCGCGATTTCGAGTGTGAAGCGCGCGGGAACACTCGCAATGGTCAGCGAGTCCTCCCCGACGACATATGCCGCCGGGTCCAGCGGCTTGCCGTCGATCGCGACCGAAACGAGCTTCACATGCTCGCCATTGAGGACAAGTGGCGCAGCGGCTGAACCCGTCCGCATCACCTCCATCCGTGACGTCACGTGCGTGGCTTGCGGATCGAGCCGGAAATCCAACGCGACGTCATCGACGCGATAAGCGGGCGGGGTGTAGTCCTCAAGACGAACGGCGCGAGGCTCTTCAGTGCGCATGACGGTCCTTTCGCGTCTGGAAGGCCCGCTATAACTACTATCGATTGGACGGGAAAGCGGTCAGGGAGCCGTGCTGTTCAGGCTCGTGAGCAGGTCCTGCGCCTCGTGCGCGAGATCGACCAGCGCCTTGGGCATGTCCTCGCCGGTCTTGCGCGCCCAGTCGACGAGCTCCTGTGCGAAGGATTCGAACATCGGCGCGCTGGCGATGAGCTTGGCCTGGCGTTCGATCTTGGAGGGATCGAGGTCGTATTCCGCGCCTGGAACACGCCAGCCGCCCCAGTCGGTCTGCCCGGTGATCACCACGGGATAGGTGCCGGGAACGGGATGGCGCGCGCAATCCTCTGCCGGCTGCCACTTGTTGCGCGCCCGCACCACGCGCCAGCTTTCGTTGTCGCGCTGGTTGTTGTCGGAAAGCGTCTGCTCGGCCTGAAGCTCGTCAGCCGCAAATTCGCGGCCCAGACCCACATCGTAAAAGACCCGCAAAGGCTCATCGAGGCCTTTGGTCCAATGCGGCACGACGCGCTCGACCAGCGCCCATGTGCCGACGGGCTTCACGTAGACGCGCTGGCTCTTGTGGAATTGTGCCTTCGCCATCTTGGGTTGGGTCCTTCACCGGGCGCGCACAGCCTAGGAAACCCACCTTAAGTCCGGGTTAAGGAATGGAGGTTGGCGCGTGACCTTTCGCCCTCTATCGTGGCCGGAACCACTATTCGAACCCGGGAAGACACGATGAATTTCGACTTTTCAGACGACCAGAAAATGTTGCGCGACCAGGCGCGAAAATTCCTCGCCGAAAAATGCCCGATCAAGGCGGTGCGCTCCGTACTTGAAGGTGAGCAGGGTCACGACGTGGCGCTCTGGAAGGGCATCGCGGAGATGGGCTGGATGGGAACGGCGATTCCGGAATCCTATGGCGGCCTCGGGCTCGGCTATCTCGAATTGTGCGTCGTTGCCGAAGAACTGGGCCGCGTGCTGGCACCGGTTCCATTCGCCTCGACCGTCTATCTTTTCGCCGAGGCATTGCTGGCGGCGGGCAGCGAGGAGCAGAAGCTGAAGCTTCTGCCGAGGATCGCAGCCGGCGAACTGATCGGGACATTTGCCCGCGCAGAAGGCGCCGGCGCCGTGACACCGAAATCCATCCGCACCAGCTTCAAGGGCGGCAAGCTCACCGGCAGGAAGACGGCTGTCGCCGACGGCATGGATGCGCAATACGCTGTCGTGCTGGCGCGCGCGAGCGACGAAGCCGGTGAGCGCAGCCTTGCGCTGGCGCTGGTCGATCTGACCGCGGCGGGCGTAAAGCGGCGCCCGCTCGATTCGATCGACCCGTCGCGCAAGCATGCGGAGATCGTGTTCGACGGCGCCGCGGCCGAAGCGCTTGGCGCGACCGGAGAAGGATGGTCCGTCGCTGCGCGCGTGCTCGATCGCGCCGCCGTCCTGATGGCATTCGAGCAGGTTGGGGGAGCCGATTCCTGCCTCGCGATGGCGAAGGAATACGCCCTGAACCGCTACGCCTTCGGCAGGCAGATCGCCTCGTATCAGGCCATCAAGCATAAGCTCGCGGATATCTATATCGGCAACGAACTGGCGCGCTCCAACGCCTATTACGGTGCGTGGGCGCTTTCGACAAATGCGCGCGAGTTGCCGCTGGCCGCGGCCGCTGCGCGCGTCTCCGCGACGCAGGCGTTCGACTTCGCGGCGAAGGAGAACACGCAAACCCATGGCGGGGTCGGCTATACCTGGGAATTCGATTGCCATCTCTTCTACAAGCGCTCGCGCGATCTCGCCCTGGCCATCGGCGCCCAGCGCACCTGGAAGGAGAAACTCGTCAACGAACTCGAAGCGAGCAACGCCTGAATGGAATTCGTTTTCGAGAAGCTGCGCGAAGGCAAATACGACCGCCTCGTCGTTCACCGCGACGGACGGAGTGAGGAGATCGCCTGCCCGAAGACCGGCGGCATTCCCCACGACATGGTACATTTCGCGGTCGAGACCGTGATGGCAAAACACGGTTTCCTGCGGCGCGTTGCGATGGGCGAAGCTCTCTCCTTCGGGATGCAGCCCGACATCGAGTCCGACCAGATGGAACGCCTCGTCGAAGTGATGCAGGCCGACGCCATCAGTGGTTACCCGGCCGCGGACGAGATGATCGACATGTATCGCGTCACCTGCGACGCGCGCGGCGTGGCGCCATATCCCGTGACGCCAGCGGACATCGCTGCCTTGCGCGCCGAAATGAAGCGGCTTTCGCATTTGTGGAATGAAACGGCGCCGGGAGCATCGCTCACGCTGCACTTCGAACACCAAAACTGAAACGGAGAAGACGATGGATTTCGAAGATACCGCCGAGGAAACGGCCTTTCGTAGCGAAGCGAACAGATGGCTATCCGCCCATGCAAAACTGCGCGGCAGCAAAGCTGCTGCCGACGACATGGAGGAGATGGAGAACGGTGCCGCAGGCCAGATGGCTGCCGGCAAGGCCTGGCAGAAAAAGAAGGCCGAGGCCGGTTATGCGCGCATCACCTGGCCCAAGGGCATGGGCGGGATGGGCGGTACGCCGATGCAGTCGATCATCTTCGGCCAGGAAGAGGCGAAGTACGATGTCGCAACCGGCGTTCCCTTCGCCATCGGTCTCGGCATGTGCATTCCGACGCTCATGGCCTATGGCAGCGAAGACGCGAAGAAGCGTTTCGTCTGGCCGGCGGTGACGGGTGAGGAAATCTGGTGCCAGCTCTTTTCCGAACCGGCAGGCGGTTCGGACGTTGCCGGCCTTCGCACACGCGCCGAAAAGAACGGCGACGAGTGGGTCATCAACGGCCAGAAGATCTGGACGACCGGCGCGCAATTCTCCGATTACGGGATTCTGCTCACCCGCACCGATCCCAATGTGCCCAAACACAAGGGACTGACGATGTTCTACATCGACATGCACGATCCGGCGGTGGAAGTCCGGCCGATCAAGCAGGCATCCGGCGGTAGCGGCTTCAATGAAGTCTTCTTCACCGATCTGCACGTGAAGGACTCGCAGCGTCTGGGCGAAGTCGGGCAGGGCTGGCAGGTGGCGCTGACGACGCTGATGCACGAGCGTCTTGCGGTCGGCGGCGGTCAGGGCGGCGGAATGGACGTCAAGGAATTGATGAACCTCGCGCGCACGCTGGAACTCGAAGACGGGCCCGCGATCAAGAATGCCGCAGTGCGCGAACGCGTCGCCGACTGGTATGTGCGTTCGGCGGGGCTGAAGTACACTACCTACCGTACGATGACCGCACTTTCGCGCGGGCAACAGCCGGGTCCCGAAGCGTCGATTGCAAAGGTGGTTGTCGCCACGAAGTTGCAGGATCTGACGGCGTTCGGCATGGAGCTCGAAGGCGAAGTCGGCGCTCTGAAAGGCGAAGACGCGCCGGAGCGTGGTGCTTTCCAGATGGGCTGGATGGCGGCGCCGGGGTTGCGTATCGCGGGCGGCACGGACGAGATCCTGCGCAACATCATCGCCGAGCGCGTGCTGGGCCTGCCGCCCGACATTCGCGTCGACAAGGACCTGCCGTTCAACAAGCTGCCGAGCGGGCGGTGATCCAATCGCCGTGCGTCAAAGTCTGTGTCATGGATCCCGCGCGAAACATCTGCGCCGGCTGCGGCCGCACACTCGATGAAATCGCGCGGTGGGGTTCCATAACGGATGGCGAGCGGGCGGAGATCATGCGGGGTTTGGCAGACAGGCTTGCCGTGCATTCAAGGGATAACAGGGTTCCAACGCAGAGTTCGCAAGGGATTCGTTGAGGGCGCGGAAGAAACGGCCACTGCGTAACCTCTGCGTTCTTTGCGCCAGGAATCCTTCGGAAAGGACACACGACAATGACCACCCTCATCCACGCCGGAACGTTGCTCGCGAAGCCGGGACAGGAACCTACTTCGAAACAGACGATTGCCATCGACAACGGCAGGGTAACGTCAGTTACCGCAGGCTTCACAGCGGCGAAATCCGACGACACGCTGATCGATCTCTCCGATCACTTCGTGCTGCCGGGTCTCATCGACTGCCATGTGCATCTGACGGGCGAGTTCGGGCCGCGTCACAAGATGGATCTGGTCGAAGAAGGCCCCGAAGCGGTCGCCATGCACGCGGCGCATTATGCACGGGTAACGCTTCATGCCGGATTTACCACCGTGCGCGATCTGGGCGAAATCGGCAAACCCGGCAACGCGATTTTCGCGCTGCGCAACGCCGTTGCGAAGGGATATGTGCCGGGCCCGCGCATTTTTGCGGCTGGCTCCATCATCTCGCCGACCGGCGGCCACGGCATCACCTGCGGCTATCGCGACGACATCAACCTGCTGTTCGACCCGAGCGGCCGTGCCGACGGCGCCGATGGCTGCCGCGAGGCCGTGCGTCGGCAGATTTCACGCGGTGCGGATCTCATCAAGTTCGTCGCCACCGGCGGGGTGCTGACCGACACCGACACGGGGACCGACCGGCAGTTCTTCGAGGACGAATACGAAGCCATCGTTGCGACCGCGCATATGCTCGGCCGCCGGACGACGGCGCACGCGCACGGCGCCGACGGCATGAAGGCCGCGCTCAAGGCGGGAGTCGACGGCATCGAGCACGGCACATTCATGGATGAGGAGATCATCGAGACGATGGTCAGAAAAGGAGTATTCTACGTGCCGACCGCGCTCGCGGGAGCCACGGTTGCGGAATATGCCAAAACGCAGAATTTCATGCCCAAGGCCATCCGCGACAAGGCGCTTGCCGTGGGACCGAACATTCTGGCGACCGTCACGCGCAGCCATGCGGCAGGGATCAAGATCGCTTTCGGCACGGATACGGCCGTGTCTCCTCACGGCCAGAACGCAAAGGAATTCGCGCTGATGGTGAAAGCCGGCATGACGCCGATGCAGGCGATAACGGCGGCAACCGTCATGGCCGCCGAACACATCGGCCAGCCGGCCGATCTCGGCGCGATCGAACCCGGCAAGGTGGCCGACATCGTTGCTACGGCGGCAAGTCCGCTCGCAGATATCAACGAATTGTTGAGCGTCCGCTTCGTGATGCGCGACGGGAAAGTGTTCAAAAACGCGAAGCGGTGAGCGGCCAATCCAGTTCGGCACGCAGCTTCACATTATCTCCGATAACGAACACCGCAGGCGCGGCGCTGGCGCGCGCGATTTCGGCAAGCCCCGACAATACCGTCACGTGTACGCTCTGATCAGGCAGCGTCGCGTTGCTGATGATGGCGGCCGGTTCGTCCGGCGAGCGGCCTGCCGCAATGAGTTTCGCTGCAATCTCGTCCGCATGCGCCAGCGCCATGTAGAGCACGAGCGTCGGCGATCCCCTGGCAATCGCCTGCCAGTCGAACGGCGGCAGTTTGGCGTCGCTGCCGTGACCCGTCAGAAACGTCACAACATGATTGGTGTCGCGATGCGTAACAGGAATTCCTGCATAGGCAAGGCCGCCGATGCCCGCCGTCACGCCCGGTACGATGCGAAACGGAACCCTGGCTTGCGCCAATGCCAGTGCTTCTTCGCCCCCTCGTCCGAACATATAGGGGTCGCCGCCTTTCAACCGCAGCACGCGCTTGTTCTGTCGTGCCAGCCGGACAAGGCTGGCGGATATATCCTCCTGCTTTGACGCTTTCATGCCCTTGCGCTTGCCGGCAAACAGAAGCTCGACGCTGCTGCGGGCGAGCTTGAGCAGTGGCTCGTTCACCAGCGCGTCGTAGAGAATGACGTCGGCGTGGCCAATGGCATGTGCGCCGAGAACAGTAACAAGGCCGGGATCGCCGGGGCCGGCGCCCGCGAGCCACACCCAGCCGGGTTCGAACACCGGCAAGCCCAGTAGCTCCGCGAGCATCGCAGTCGGACTTTCGCTGGGTTGTTCACTCATTCGGCTTCCCTCGTCATTGGCATCTTATCGCATGAATTGTGTAGGCTCGCCGCATTTCGCACGGAACGCCGAGGCGTCGCCCACGTTTCGGGTTGATCTGGAGAAAAACATGGCAAGCCACCAATCCCGTTCTCAAAAGCGCACCATCGGCCGCGTGATGCATGAGTTCAAACACGGAGAGCTCAAAAGCAGCCGCGGCGGCAAGGTGAAAAATCCGAAGCAGGCCGTAGCCATTGCTCTGCAGGAAGCAGGGGCATCGAAATATGAGAGCGGGGCGGAGAACAAGCGTCACCTCGCCAAAACGAAGGGGAAGGAACGACGTGGGGAGACGGCCGAGCAGGATGTCGAAGGCCGTTCGCACGTCACGTCGAGGAAAGAGGAGCAGGAGGAAACGCGGGCCGTTCTCTATCGGCGCGCGCAGCGTCGCAGCATTTCCGGGCGCTCAAAAATGAACAAGACCCAACTCAAACGCGCGCTTAACCGTTCTTCGGACTAGGCCTCAAGGTCCATCATCTGCTAGAGGCTTGGCGCGTTTCGTTTCCAGCGAGCCTAATCCATGATCCCCCGCGCCGACCTGAAGCCAAACACCTATGCGTACGAAACCGAAGCACTTGTCACCGCCAACGGCTTTCGCGAGTACGACGCGCGCTGGCTGTTCGGCAAGGAGATCAATCTGCTCGGCATCGAACTCCTTGGACTTGGCCTGGGCACTTACTTCCACGAACGCGGCATCGTTCCGAAAGTCGCCGTCGGCCATGACTTCCGGTCCTATTCACTGTCGATCAAGCAGGCGCTGACCATCGGGCTGATGCGCGCCGGCTGCCATGTCGTCGACATCGGCATGGTGACGACGCCGATCTCCTACTTCGCGCAATTTGAGCTCGATACACCAGGCGTGGCAATGGTGACTGCCAGCCACAACGAGAACGGCTGGACAGGCGTGAAAATGGGCGCGCAGCGCCCGCTTACCTTCGGGCCGGACGAAATGACGCGGCTCAAGGAAATCGTGCTTGGCGGCAAGAGCGTGTCGCGCGACGGCGGACACTTCGAACGCGTGACGGATATTCGCGAACGCTATCTCGGTGCGGTGACGAAGGGCCATAAGCTGTCCCGACCGATCAAGGTGGTCGTCGCAAGCGGCAATGGCACAGCAGGCGTGTTCGGTCCGGAAGCGCTGCGCCGCATCGGCGCCGAAGTGATCGAGGTCGACTGCGATCTCGACTATACCTTTCCAAAGTACAATCCGAACACCGAAGACATGCAGATGCTGCACGCCATGGCCGATGCGGTTCGCGCCCATGGCGCGGAGTTGTCCATCGGATTCGACGGCGACGGCGACCGCTGTGGCGTGGTGGATGACAAGGGCGAGGAGATATTCGCCGACAAGGTCGGCGTTCTGCTGGCGCGCGATCTTTCCGAGTTGTATCCCGGCGCCAAATTCGTGGTGGACGTGAAATCGACGGGCCTGTTCGAAACCGATCCCGTGCTGAAGGCGCGCGGCGTGGTGACGGATTACTGGAAGACCGGCCATTCCTATATCAAGCGCCGCACGTCGGAGTTAGGGGCGCTCGCGGGCTTCGAAAAAAGCGGACACTATTTCTTCAATCCACCCATCGGCCGCGGCTATGATGACGGCATCGTGGCGGCCATTGCCGTGCTCGAAATGCTCGATCGCGCGGGCGCAAAGAGGATGTCCGCGCTGGTGGAAGGCCTGCCGAAGACATGGGGCACGCCGACCATGGCGCCTTACTGCCCTGACGACAAGAAATACGGGGTGATCGATGCGTTGACCGAGGAGTATGCAGCGATCAGGACGCGCGGCGAGAAGATCGCGGGGCAGAAGATCGCGAACCTTATTACCGTCAATGGCGTGCGCGTCGTGCTGGAGGACGGCACCTGGGGTCTCGTGCGCGCATCGTCCAACAAGCCGTCACTGGTTGTCGTTGCCGAAAGTCCGGTATCGGAAGCGAATATGCGTGCGATGTTCGGCGACATCGACGGGCGCCTTGCGAAGCACTCCGAAGTGGGCGAATACGATCAGAAAATCTGATCACGCGAGTGCGTCAAATAACATTCTTGCTGTCACGATCGCGATGAAGATGGCGAACACTGTTCGCATGCGTTTCGTGTCGACCTGATCGGCGATCTGTGCGCCGAACCGAGCGAGGAATGTCGACGGCGCAATCAGCAAAAAGCCGACGAGGTTGACGTAGCCGAACGAATAGGGCGGGAGCCCGGACGCGTGCCAGCCGGCAATAACCGCGCCGATTGTGCCGGGAACGGCAATGATGGCGCCGAACGCGGCGGCGGCCGCCGCCGCGCGGGGTATTGGAATACCAAACAGTGCCAATACCGGTAAGACAATCGATGTACCGTCGACGCCGGTCATGGTCGATACGCCGCCGACCAGGGCGGGCATCGCGAATCCCGCAGGCGATTGCGGCGGCCGCGCAGCGAGGCGGAGATTTTGCCGGCCAAATGCAAGGTGAAGTGCGACCGCAAGCGCCACGGCTGCGAAGATCAGCGACAGCATGCGTCCGCTGGCAAAAGCCGCCAATGCAGCTGCAACCAACACACCAGCCAGCATTGGGGTCGCCCATTGCTTCACGAGTATCCAGTCCAGGCTGCCATTGCGGTCCTGTAGGGCCACCGTCGAAATGCAGGATGGAATGATCGCGGCCAGCGAGGTACCGACGGCAATGTGCATGCGCACGCCTTCCTCCACGCCGAGCGTTGCGAGCACGTGGTAGAGAATCGGAACGATGACGATGCTGCCGCCGGTGCCGAGCATTCCGGCGGCAAGGCCACTTACGATTCCTGCAATCGCAAGCCCGAGCGCGAGGACGCCGGGATCGCCGGTCAGCGAGGTCATGTTCACGCTCAGGCGGCCACGCGCAGCGGATCGGCAGACACATGCGCAAGCGCGTCGCGCAATGTGTCGATGCCCGCGCCGCGTTTGGTCGCATTCTCGCTTAAATGCCGGCGGAACAGACGCGCGCCGGGGCGACCGTTGAAAAGCGCCAGCATATGCTTCGTCATCGCGTTGAGCGGAACGCCCTTCGCGAGCTGCCGCCCGACATAGACGAAATAACCCTCGACAGCCTCGTCCACATGGCGCCTTTGGCCATCGAAGAACCGCGCGTCGACGTCGGCAAGCAGGGCAGGCGAATGATACGCGGCACGCCCCAGCATCACGCCATCGACATGCATCAGATTCGTAGCAGCGGTATCAAGATCGGTGATGCCGCCATTCACGACGATCGTCAGGTCGGGATTCTCGCGCTTTACCTGGTAGACCAGTTCATAGTCGAGCGGCGGCACCTCGCGGTTTTCCCTAGGCGACAGACCATCGAGCCACGCTTTGCGCGCGTGCACCACGAATGTCGACGCGCCTGCCTGTTCGCATGCGGCGATCAGAGCGCGAAGACTCTCATGGGGGTTCTGGTCGTCTACGCCCAGGCGGCATTTTACCGTCACCGGAACCGTTGCGCGTGCGCGCATGGCGGCCACGCAATCCGCAACCAACGCCGGCTCGCGCATCAGGCAGGCGCCGA
>Ga0302325_10031436_pt1 | contig 10922 bp, 10 predicted proteins | sample Palsa_T0_2_FD_201948 | JGI IMG/M metagenome (GOLD analysis project Ga0302325, IMG submission 201948) | Peat permafrost microbial communities from Stordalen Mire near Abisko, Sweden - Palsa_T0_2 | ecosystem: Environmental > Terrestrial > Soil > Palsa > Peat permafrost | place: Sweden: Abisko... | reverse complement strand
CCGGCAAAGGAGCTCAAGGGTTTTGCGCGTGTATTTTTGAATCCCGGCGAGCGCCGGCGAGTTCACGTGGAACTCAATGCCCGTTCCTTTGCCTATTACGACGTGCAGGCCAAGGCGTGGCATGCCAACGCGGGCCGCTATCGGATTCTGGTCGGGCGCTCGTCGACCGAGATCGTGCTGACGCACGAGCTGGTGCTGCCGCAAGCCGTCAGCGTCCCGGTCTCGGCGCCATAGACACGCCCGCTTACCGGCGGTTCAGCTCAGATTTCAGACAGGTTTCGTATGCCGCGAAGCTGTCGGCGGGAAACGGCAGCTCGCTGCACCTGCGGTCAAGGGCGGGGTCGTGCTCACGAAATTCTTTATTCAGGAAGATGCGGTCCCAGGCGTCTATCTCCCGATGCTCGCATGATCTTAAGCTCTCATCGATGTTGACACTTCCCGCCGCCGCCTTGGCGCAGTAAGAGCGTATTTTCTGAGCGGCACCTGGGCTTGCTGCCTGCACCGACGCCGTCTCGTCGGCGGCTGCGCGCGGTGGCAGATGCGACGCTGCAGGCGGTGTTGGCGTCACCGCGGCCGCCGTGGTTGCGACGGGAGTCGGCCTTGCTGGGACGCCCTCTCGCCCGCTATAGAGCAGAATCCCGCCCGTGAGCCCGATCACGATGAGAGCTTTGTATCGCCACTTGATCAGCTGACCCCGCGGCACCGCCTGCGCGAACGGGGGAAACCCCAGTGAGAGATCAGAACCGCAGTACCTGCATTTTATCGCGGCCCCCAGGATCTCCTTTGCACAGACGGGGCAACCTTTGGTTCGCGCCATGGCGAGCTCTTTGCTTCTCGGTATCGCTGTCTTAAGGCCAGATCTGATTGGTCGGAGCGCCGAGATTTGAACTCGGGACCCCTTGCACCCCATGCAAGTGCGCTACCAGACTGCGCCACGCTCCGACACGATTTATTCTTTTTGTAACGACTACAGCGCCCGTCCGGTGGCGCCGTGGCTGCGATCATACGCGCTTTGCACCGGCTTAGTCAGGGACCGATGCCTTCAGCGCCGCAGGATCCGCATGACGTCTTCGAGTTCGGTGCGCAGCTGGCGCACGATCTGCTGGCTCTGGGTGATGTCGGTGCGCGCTTCATCGCCGGTGAGCTTGTTGCGCGCGCCGCCGATCGTGAAGCCTTGCTCGTACAGAAGACTGCGTATCTGCCGGATGACGATCACGTCCTGACGTTGATAATAGCGGCGATTGCCGCGGCGCTTGACCGGCTTGAGCTGCGGAAACTCCTGTTCCCAGTAACGCAGCACGTGCGGCTTGACGCCGCACAGCTCACTCACCTCGCCGATGGTGAAGTAGCGCTTGCCGGGGATCGCCGGCAGCTCGTTGTTATTCCTTGCTTCCAGCATAGGCTTCGACGCGTGCTTTGAGTTTCTGTCCCGGTCGGAACGTCACGACGCGCCGCGCGCTGATCGGAATCTCCTCGCCGGTTTTCGGATTGCGGCCAGGCCGCTGGTTTTTATCGCGCAGGTCGAAATTGCCGAAACCGGACAACTTTACCTGCTCGCCCTGCGACAATGCTCCGCGCACCTCTTCAAAGAAAAGGTCCACGAGTTCGCGGGCTTCACGTTTGTTGAGACCGAGTTGATTGAACAATGCCTCGGCCATCTCAGCTTTGGTCAGAGCCATCGACTTTATTCTCTTATTCGCGCATCCAGATTCGAACTCAAATCCTGCAGCACTGCCTGGACCACGCGGTCCGCGTCGTCATCCGTAAGGGTGCGGCTTAAATCCTGTAAAATCAAGCCTAAGGCGATACTTTTTCGCCCCAATTCTACTCCCTTCCCCTGGTAGACGTCGAAGGCGCTTAATTGTTTGAGCAGGCTTCCGGCAGCAACACTAACACGTTCGCTGAGCGTGGCGAAGGCGACATCGACTGGCACGGTGAAGGAAATATCGCGCCGGATCTGCGGGAAGCGCGAAACTTCCCGAAACTGCGCCAGATTGGCGCGAAACGCCGCCAAATAGTCGACTTCGTACAACAATGGGGCATATGTTAACTCCAGCGCCCGCACCAGGCGCGGATGCAGCTCCCCGAGGTAGCCAATCCCAACGCCGTCCCGAACGATACGCGCCCCGCGCCCGGAATGCAGGTAGCCCTGCGCCGCCGGCTCGAATAAAAACTCCTCGCCGCCCCCACCCAATGCCAGCAGGGCCGACAGATCGCCCTTGATGTCGTAGAAATCCACCGGCGTCGCGGCAACACCCCACTGTTCGGGCAGGCGCGATCCGAGGGCAAGGCCGGCCAGCATCTTCTGCTCGCGAAACCTGCCGCCCTTGCCGCCATCGTTGCCCTCGAGCACGAACCGATTGGCGATCTCGAACACCCGTACACGCTGCTGCTGGCGTCGCAGGTTCTCGCGCGCCACGCCAATCAAGCCCGGAAGCAGCGAACTGCGCAACACCGCAAGATCGGCCGCGATCGGATTGGCGAGTTCCAGCGCGCTGTGCTCGATGCCGGGCTGCAGACCGAACAGTTGCCGCTGCAGTGCTGGATCGACGAAGCCGAAGGTGATGACCTCCTGGTAACCGCGCGCCGCCAGCGTGCGCATAACCACGCGCTCGTCGACCTCGCCGCTGGCCGGCGCCCGCGGCACGATCGCCATCATGGGCGCGCGCTCCTCGATGCTGTCGAGGCCGCCGATACGCACCACCTCTTCGATCAGGTCGGCCTCGATCTCGATATCGAAGCGCCACGAGGGCGGCTGCACGCTCCAGCCGGCCTTTTCCGGCCGCACCCCCATGCCGAGCGCGCGCAGGCGCTGCTCGACGTCGGCCGCAGCGACACTCGCCCCGAGCAGGCGTTGCAGCTGCCGGCTGCGCAACTGCACCGGCCTGATTCGCGGCAGTTCGTCCGCAAGCTCAGCCGTGGTGACCGGCCCGGCCGTGCCGCCGGCAATTTCCTGCAGCAGCTGTGTCGCCAGCGCCATCGCACGTTCCTGGCCGCGCCAGTCGACCCCGCGCTCGAAGCGCTGGCTGGCCTCGGTCTGCAGGCGGTGCACACGTGCGCGACCGGCGATGGCGGCCGGCTTGAACCAGGCGGCCTCGAACACAACGGCGGTCGATGCGGCCGTGACTGCCGAATGCTCGCCGCCCATCACTCCGGCCAGCCCCACGGCCGATTCATCGTCGGCTATCACCAGCGCACCGCCGTCGAGCGTCAGCTCGCTGCCGTCGATCAGCCGCAGCCGCTCGCCGGCACGCGCGTGGCGCGCACTCAAGCCTCCGCGCAGCTGCGCTCGGTCAAAGGCATGCATCGGCTGCCCGAGTTCCAGCATCACATAGTTGGTGACATCGACCACCGGACTGATCGGGCGCAGACCCGCGCGCCGCAATCGCTCGCGCAGCCACCAGGGACTTGCAGCCGTGTTGTCCACGCCATGCAGCACCCGCGCCAGCAAGCGCGCGGCACCAGCGCCCGGCTGCAGCGTCACGGCGATGGCGTCATCCGACGCGCTGCCGGCGGCGAGCGCGGGGGCGCCGGCGGCGGCTATCGCAGCCAGCCGCGCCGGCGTTTTAAGCGCCGCGCCGGTCAGCGCCGCCACCTCGCGCGCGATTCCCAGTACCGACATGGCATCGCCGCGATTGGGCGTCACGTTGACTTCGAGGATCGCATCCTCGAGCGCCAGGTAGGCGCGCAGATCCGCCCCGAGCGGCGCATCGGCGGGCAACTCGATGATGCCGTCGGAACTCTCGGCCAGCCCCAGCTCGCGTGCCGAGCACAGCATGCCGGCTGATGCAACGCCGCGCAGCGTGGCGGCGCCGATTTTCAAACCGTTCGGCAGCACCGCACCGACGCGCGCCAGCGCGCTGACCAGTCCGACGCGTGCATTGGCCGCGCCGCACACGATGGTAAGCGCGCCGCTCGCGCCAACGCGCACCTCATCGCCCTCGCTGGTCACGACTTGGCACACCTTGAGCTTATCGGCCTGCGGGTGGCGCTCGGCGCTGACGATGCGCCCGACCACGACACCGGTGAATGCGCCCGCCGCGGCGCTGATGGCCTCGATCTCGAAACCGGCATTGGTGAGACGGCGAGCCAGTTCGCGCGCGTCCCCGTCGGCGGGCAGATCCACCCAGTCGGCAAGCCAGGAGAGCGGCAGTTTCATTACCGCCCGCCCGCGAAGCACGCCAGGAACCGCAGGTCGTTATCAAAAAACAACCGCAGGTCATTCACCCCATGGCGCAACATCGCCAGCCGCTCGATCCCGGCGCCGAATGCCCAGCCGGTGTAGCGTTCGGTGTCGATGCCGCAGGCCTTGAATACCGCCGGATGCACCATGCCGCAGCCCGCGATCTCGAGCCAGCCGGTCTGCTTGCACACGCGGCACCCGGCGCCGCGGCACAGCACGCAGCTGATATCGACCTCGGCCGAGGGCTCGGTGAACGGGAAGTACGACGGCCGCAGCCGCATCGACAGCTCCTGCTCGAAGAACGCTTCCATGAACTTGTGCAGCGTCGACTTCAGATTCGCGAAGCTGACGTTCTCGTCCACGTACAGCCCCTCGACCTGATGGAACATCGGCGAGTGACTCACATCCGAGTCGCGCCGATAGACGCGGCCGGGGGCGATCAGCGCCAGCGGCGGCTTATCGCGCTGCATGGCGCGGATCTGTACCGGCGAGGTGTGGGTGCGCAGCAGGCGACCATCCTTGAGATAAAAGGTGTCGTGCATCGCGCGCGCCGGATGGTCGGCCGGCATGTTCAGCGCTTCGAAATTGTAGAACTCGTCCTCGATCTCCGGACCTTCGGCCACCTCAAAGCCGGCGCGGCGGAAGATCTGCTCGATGCGCAGTCTTGAGGCCGTGATCGGATGCAACCCGCTCAAGGCCTCGCCCCTGCCGGGCAGCGTGACGTCGATCGCCCCGGCCGAGAGCTGTTGCTCGATACCGGCGCTCTCAAGTTCGGTGCGGCGCTGTTCGATCGCGCTCTGAACGGCGCTCTTGGCCGCATTGATGCGCGCGCCGGCGGCCGGCCGCTCGGGCGCCGGCAGCGAACCGAGCGTCTTCAACTGCTCGGTCAGCGTGCCTTTCCTCCCGAGCCAGCGCACGCGGATCTCCTCGAGCGCGGGCAAAGTGCCGGCATCGCGAATCTGCGCTTGCGCGCTTGCCGTCAGAGTGTCGAGCTCTCCCACCTTCCTGCCGCCTTGAAGGATCAGGCCGCAGCGATACTGGCTTTCGCCTGCTCCGCGATAACGGCAAAGGCGTTGGCATCGTTCATCGCAAGATCCGCCAGCACCTTGCGGTCGATCGTCAGTCCCGCCTTGTGCAGGCCCTCGATCAGACGGCTGTAGGACAGACCGTGCACGCGTGCCGCGGCGTTGATGCGCATGATCCACAGCGCCCGGAACTCGCGCTTCTTCACCCGCCGGTCGCGGTACGCATACTGGCCGGCCTTGATGACCGCCTGCTTGGCGGCGCGATACACCTTGCGCCGCGCGTTGTAGTAACCCTTGGCCTTGCCAAGGACCTTCTTGTGCCGACGTCCAGCCGTGACGCCGCGTTTGACTCTTGCCATGTTGGAACTCCGCTATGCGTTACTTGTGGTTGGGCAGCAGCTGCTTGAGGCGATTGACATCGCTCTTGTCCACGAGACTGCTGCCTCCCGAGCGTGCATGGCGCTTGCGCTTGGAGTCCTTGTGGCCGAGATTATGGCGTCGACCGGACGCGTAGCCTTTGAAGCCGTTTGCCGTCTTGCGGAAACGCTTCGCCGCGGCCCGGTTGGTTTTCAACTTGGGCATGATCACTCCTTACATTGTCGCCAGAGTTCGCAAGGCGCTGCCTGCCCGGTAGAGGCTCGCAGCACCCGCTTGCTCGCGGATCGCGCGGCAGCGGCTGATTAGGCCGACCGCTGCGCGATCACTTCTTTTTCGGTGCAAACAGCATCACCATCTGCCGGCCTTCCATCAGCGGGTTCTGTTCGACCACGCTGTGCGCAGCGAGATCGCCCTGAACCCGGTCCAGGAGCTTGCGGCCGATGTCCTGATGCACCATCTCACGGCCGCGGAACCTCAAGGTCACCTTGGCCTTATCACCCTCTGACAGGAAGCGGATCAGATTACGCAGTTTGACCTGGTAGTCCGCCTCTTCCGTGCCGGGACGAAACTTCACTTCCTTGACATGAATCTGCTTCTGCTTGCGCTTGGCAGAGTGCGCCTTCTTGTTCTGCTCGAACAGGAATTTGCCGTAATCCATCACCCGCACCACCGGCGGTTCGGCCGTGGGCGAGACTTCTACGAGATCAAGCTCTGCTGAGGCGGCCAACTGCATCGCTTCCGCGCGCGTCATGACACCCGCCTGTCCTCCATCTGCTCCGATCACCCGCACCGTGGGCGACGTAATGTCCTCATTACGCCGGACCCGCTTCGATGAAATGGCTATATATCAATCCTCCAAAGTTCGGCGCCCGTGGCTCTCAATCTCGGCGCGCAAACGTTCCGTGAACGTCTGCGGCGTCATCGCGCCCAGATCCTTGCCACTGCGGGAGCGCACTGAAATCAGATTCGCTGCAACCTCTTTGTCCCCCGCTACCAATAGGTAGGGTACCCGCTGCAGCGTGTGGTCGCGGATCTTAAAGCCCACCTTTTCATTGCGCAAGTCAATCTGGACCAGAACCCCATGATTTTTCAGCAAATCCGCAGTCTCAAGCACATACGCGTGCTGGCGGTCGGTGATCCCCATGACTACCGCCTGTACCGGGGACAGCCAGGCCGGTAACCGGCCGGCATGATGCTCGAGCAGGATGCCCAAAAACCTCTCCAGCGAGCCGAAGATTGCCCGATGCAGCATCACCGGGGTGCGCTTGGCACTGTGGTCGTCGATGTAGTGCGCCCCCAGCCGGCCCGGCATGTTTAGGTCCACCTGCAGTGTGCCGCACTGCCAGTCGCGGCCGATTGCGTCTCTTAATACGAATTCGAGCTTAGGCCCGTAAAACGCGCCCTCACCACGGTTTAGGCTGTACTCGATGCCGGCCGCGCGCGCCGCCTCTCGCAGTGCGTCTTCCGCCTTGTCCCAGACTTCATCTGCCCCAACCCGCTTGGCGGGGCGGTCCGAGAATTTGATGCGCACGTCGTCGAAGCCGAAGTCCTTATAGATGTCGAGGATCAGGCGCGTGACCGCCACCGACTCGGCCGTGATCTGGTCCTCGGTCGCGAAGATGTGGGCATCGTCCTGGGTAAAGGCGCGCACCCGCATCAGGCCGTGCAGCGCCCCGGAGGGCTCGTAGCGGTGCACCTTGCCGAATTCTGCATAGCGCACCGGCAGCTGGTGATAGCTCCTGATGCCCTGCTTGAAGATCTGCACGTGGCCCGGGCAGTTCATCGGCTTGATCGCATACACCCGATCGTCCGGCGTGCGCGTGGTGTACATGTTCTCGCCGAACGTGGCCCAGTGACCGGAGGCTTCCCACAGGCTCCGGTCCATCAGCTCCGGTGCGTTGACCTCCTGGAAACCGGCCGCCGTCTGCTTGGCACGCATGTACTGGATCAGGGTCTGGAACACCTGCCAACCCTTGGGATGCCAGAACACTGCCCCCGGCGCCTCCTCCTGCATGTGGAACAGGTCGAGCTCGCGGCCAATTTTCCGGTGATCGCGCTTCTCGGCTTCCTCCAGGCGATGCAGGTATTCATCCAGCTGCTTCTGGTCCGGCCAGGCGGTGCCGTAGATCCGCTGCAGCATCTCGTTGCGCGAATCCCCGCGCCAGTAAGCCCCGGCGAGTTTCATCAGCTTGAAGGCTTTGAGTTTGCCGGTCGACGGCACGTGGGGACCGCGGCACAGATCGACCCAATCGCCCTGGCCGTACAGGCTGATCGGTTCGCCGGGCGGAATCGCCTGGATGATCTCGGCCTTATAGTTCTCGCCCATGTCCCGAAACAGCCGCACCGCATCGTCGCGCGCCATCACCCGGCGCGTGACCTTCTCGTCCGCCTTCGCCAGTTGCTTCATGCGCACTTCAATGGCCGCGAGGTCCTCCAGCGTGAACGGGCGCTGGTAGGCGAAGTCGTAATAAAACCCGTCCTCGATGGTAGGTCCGATGGTGACCTGGGCCGCGGGGAACAGCTGCTTGACCGCCTGCGCCAAGAGGTGCGCGGTCGAGTGACGGATCACCTCGAGCCCGTCCGGATCGCGATCGGTGACGATGCTGACCGCCGCGTCGCGCTCGATGACGAACGAGGTGTCGACCAGCTTGCCGTCAACGCGCCCGGCAAGCGCTGCGCGTGCGAGACCTGAACCAATGCTGGCTGCGACGTCGGCGACGCTGACGGCGCGCTCGTAGCCGCGCTGGCTGCCGTCAGGCAGGGTAATAACAGGCACTGTGGGAAGATCGATGGAGCGTTATCGCAGGACCGCTGGGGTAGAAGCGGATTCTCACACACGGGTGCAAGCCGCAGCAACTTGAGGCAAGATCCTCGCGCCATGCCGCATCGGTCCTTAGTCGCATTAAGCCTCGCAGTCGTGAGCCTGTTTGTGGCGCCGCGGGCCCCGGCGGCGCAAGGCCAGCAAGCCCGGCCCGCGACCATTCTCCTGGTCGGCGCGAGCGGCATGATCGGCTCTCGTATCCTTGCCGAAGCCGCCGGCCGCGGCCATCCGGTCATCGCCGCCGCCAGGCATCCGGAGCGCATTGCAGCCGGAACGAATATCCGCGCGGTGCAGCTGGACGCCACCGATGTCCAGGCCTTCATCGTGTTCGCCAGGCATGCCGACGTCATCGTGACCGCGACCAGCCCGCGCGGTGGCGGCGATCCGTTCCAGGAGGCGAAAGCCGTAGGCGATGCTGCCATTGCCGCCGCGCGCGCCACCGGCAAGCGCCTCATTGTCGTCGGCGGCGCGGGCAGTCTCAGCCTGCCCGACGGCCGGCCAGTCGCCGAGACGCTGCCGGCCGCCTACCGCGGCGAAGCCCTGGCGATGCGCGCGGTACTCGACTCGTTGAAGGCCAGCGATGTCGATTGGACATTCTTCAGCCCGGCCGCCTCGATCGCACCGGGGCAGCGTACCGGCAAATATCGGCTCGGTAGCACCACCTTGCTGTCGGACCAAAACGGCAACAGCCGTATCAGCGCCGAGGATTACGCCAAGGCGCTGGTCGATGAACTGGAGTCGCCGGCTCATGAACGCGCGCAGATGACGATAGCTTACTGAGCGAGGCGCTGCGGTACTGCCAATGAGTGCTCAAGACCCGCAGCTGGAGCTGGAGGCGGCACTGGAGCAAGAGCGCATCCTGCTACGCACGATGATCGAGCTGATTCCCGCCAAACTCTACGCCAAGGACGCCCAAAGCCGCTTTACCGCCTGTAATGACCTGGTCGCCCGGGGCATGGGCACGACCGCCGCCGAGCTGATCGGCAAGACCGACTTCGACTTCTTCCCGCGGGAAATGGCAGAGCGCTTCTTTGCCGACGAACAGCTCATCCTGCGCACCGGCCGGCCGCTGATCGATCGTGAAGAGCTGGCGCTGGATCAAACCAGCGGCTCGGTGCGCCACATATCCAGCTCCAAGATCCCATTGCTCGACAAGTCGGGCAACGTGATCGGCATCGTCGGCATCGGTCGTGATATCACCGAGCGCAAACTGGCCGACGAGCGCATTCGCCACCTCGCGACCCACGACTCGCTCACCGAGCTGCCCAACCGGGCATTCTTCAGCGAGCGGCTGAATGCACTGATCAGCGGTGCGCAAGGCAAGGATGTGCGCTTTGCGGTGCTGTTCGTCGATCTGGATCATTTCAAACTCATCAACGACACCCTCGGCCACCAGGCCGGCGACGCGCTGCTGAAGCAGGCCGCGGAACGCCTGCGCGACAGCGTCCGGCCGACTGACCTCGTGGCCCGGCTCGGGGGCGATGAATTCGTGGTGCTGTGCCAGGACGCGTCGGACCTCGCGGACATCGACGCCGTGGCGGCGAGGATGGTGCAGTCACTCACCAATCCGCTGCACTTGCTGGATCACGAGTGCCGTGTCAGTGCGAGCGTCGGCATCGCCATCTATCCGACCGACGGCGATTCCGAGCGCGCGCTGATGAAAAGCGCCGATACCGCGATGTACACCGCCAAGCAGGAGGGCAAGAACAACTACCGCTTCTTCTCCAGCCGCCTGAAAACCGAGTCGCTGGAACGAGTGCTGTTGGAGAATGAACTGCGCCATGCGATCACGCGCAATGAATTCCTGATCCACTACCTCGCCAAATTCGACCTCAAGACCCGATCCATCTCCGGTGCCGAAGCGCTGCTGCGCTGGCATCATCCGGATCTGGGCATCATCGCGCCGGCCAGATTCATACCGCTGGCCGAGGAGACCGGCCTGATCGTCCCGATCGGCGCTTGGATGCTCAAGGCCGTGTGCGCCCAGCACATGAGCTGGCAACGCGCAGGCTTTCCATCGCTGTGCATGTCGGTCAATCTCACGCCGCGACAGTTCAACGACGAACACCTGATGGCCACCGTATTGTCGGCGCTGGCCGACTCCGGCATGGCGGCCAACATGCTGGAGCTCGAGATCTCCGAGGCGACGCTGATGCAGGACACCCAGCACACCGCCGCGACACTGGCGAGCCTGAAGCGATCCGGGGTGCGACTGGCGATCGACAACTTCGGCGCCAGCTACGTGTCGCTCGCCAACATCCAGCGCTACCCGATCAACACCCTGAAGGTCGACCGCTCGCTGATGCGCGACATGGACCAGAATGCGGAAAACCGGCTCATCACCGAAGCCATCATCGCGCTGGGCAAGTCATTGAGCGTGACCGTGATTGCCGAGGGGGTGGAGACGCGACGCCAGGCGGCGTTCCTGCGCGAGCAGGCCTGCGATGCGATGCAGGGTTTCTACGTGAATGAGCCGTCGGTTGCGGCCGATTTCACCCGGCTGCTAGAGCACCAG